>OHAF01000269.1_pt1 | contig 56126 bp, 49 predicted proteins | sample 1577041 | NCBI WGS metagenome assembly OHAF01 (sample SAMEA3541495, study PRJEB24748) | human gut metagenome | biome: human gut; feature: human-associated habitat; material: faeces | place: China | collected 2012
TACTTCCACTTTATTTTTTATTCTTTAGAAGTGGAATTTAACTTTTCACTTGAGCCAACTTAAATTTATTCCATTCTGTTTAATATATACATTTAAAGTGTTTCTATGTACGTCTAGTATCTTTGCGATTTTACTTTTCGATAATCCTTTCTCATGCAATTCAATAATAGTTTTTTCTTTGCCAGTCAATTTATAATGAGTAGACTTTTTTCCTTTTGGCCTGCCCAATTGCACCCCTTCCGCTTTTTTACGGGCTAGCGCTTCCTTGGTTCTCTGGCTTATTAAGTTTCTCTCTATTTCCGCACTTAGTCCAAATGCGAATGCTAGTACTTTAGAGGTAAGATCATCTCCTAATTTATATCCATCTTTTATCGTCCAAACTTTAATTTCATTTTCCATGCAATAATTTAATATCGACATTATCATAAACATATTTCTCCCTAGTCTAGACAGCTCTGCACAAATAATAATATCTCCTTTTTTTACTTTACCTAACAATTTTCCTAACTTTCTTTCATCAACTTTTTTTGTACCAGAAATCGTTTCTTCAATCCAAGAAGCCACCAATAAATTTCTTTCTTTACAATAGTTTTCGATTTCAAATCTTTGATTTTCAACAGTCTGTTTATCAGTACTCACTCTTATATATCCATAAATCATATTAAATTCCTCCTTTTATGGTGACATATAAACGAGCGATTATATAAAGCAAAATAGCTCTGAAACATCATTTAACAATTCCGAAAACTGGGTTATTTTAAATCCTATTGAACTTTCTATAAAGAAAAAGATAGAACAATATGGAACTAAACTACAAGATTGGAACCTATCAATTAATAGAGGAATTCTTACAGGCTATAATGACGCTTTCATTATAGATGAAGCAACAAAGAATTCATTAATAACAGCAGACCCCAAATCCGCTGAATTAATTCGACCGATTTTAAGAGGCAAAGATATAAAGCGTTATACTTATAATTTTGCTAATTTATGGCTTATTTACATACCATGGCATTTTCCATTGCAAAATGATCCAAATATAAAAGGCGCAAGTGTTAAAGCTGAAGAAGAATTTAAAAAGCAATATCCAGCTGTCTATAGTTATTTAGAAGGACATAAAGAAAAACTATCAAAAAGAAATAAAGCAGAAACTGGTATTAGATATGAATGGTATGCTTTACAAAGATGGGGTTCAAATTATTCGGACGATTTTAATAAGCAAAAAATCATATATCCTAATATGACTAAATATTTACCATTTTATTTAGATAACAATAGTTTTTATATTAATCAGAAATGTTTTATTATCACTGGAAGACACTTAGGATATTTAACAGCATTTTTAAACTCAAAACTTTTTAAATATTGTTTTAGAGATTCATTTCCTCAATTACAAGGTGGAACTAGAGAATTAAGTAAGATTTTCTTTGAAAAAATAAAAATAAAAATGGTTAGTGCCTCATTAAACGAAATCTTTGAAAGTAAAGTTATTAAACTACAAAATTCAATAGCAGAAGCAAAGGACACTACCGCTATTGAATTAGAGATTGATGAAATGATATTAGATTTATATAATCTTACAGAAAAAGAAAAGAACCAGATTGAAGTGAACCCAATTTCTTGGACACGTTAATTTACAGACATGATAAGGCTTGATTCCTTGCCTGACAAGGGGTTAGGCCTTTTAATTTTGTCTGTATTCTTTCTTCGTTGTAATAGTGTATGTATTCTTCCATGGCACATTTCAATTCTTCCAATGTATGGAACTCATATTCATGTCCGTAGAACATCTCATTCTTCATCTTTCCAAAGAAGTTCTCCATCACACAATTATCTAGGCAATTTCCTTTGCGAGACATCGATTGGATGACCCCGTGTTCATGTAGAGCCTTATGGTATTGATTCATTTGATATTGCCATCCTTGATCAGAATGGAATATCAGTCCTTCTATATTTGGATATCTATGAAATGCGATATCAAGCATATTGGCAATCTGCTCATAGTTTGGATTATTAGATATATTCCAAGATATAATTTCTCTATTATGCATGTCGAGAATAGGTGATAGATACAGCTTGCCTGCAGTGATGTGGAACTCTGATACATCTGTTGTCCATTTCTCGTTAACTGTACTTGTAGAGAAGTTGCGCTTGTAATAGGTAATGTGATTCTCTTCATCAACTACCTTTTCTAGTAAGTGATTCTCTACAGTACCATTCATATTGCCTTTGTATCGTCTTATGATTGATCGTTGGATACAGCTTTCTGATTTCCAGATAAATACGTCGATATCCGTATCTTCCCTTATGGGTATAGAAAACATTGATGATGTCATTCATTACATCATCATATTTGAAATCACTATCTTGTTTGTCTTTCCAATAATAGTAGTCAGAGCGGCTGATATGATAAGGCAATTGTGTACTGGTATTTATCGTTTGGATGATATATCCAACAGGTACATGTAGTTCTTGCCTTAGTTCCGATATCGCCCTAACTATTTCTTCTTTTCTCTCTTTTCTCTTTCCGTAACTAAGGCATCTAATTTTTTTATGAATTCGTTCTCTATTAATAGCCTCAAGTTCTGCTCGCGTAGGAGCTTGTTTTCTTTCTCCAGCTCCTCGATTGTTTTCTTCTTTGGCATGTCGTCCTCGCTTCCTTACAACGACATTATAGCCATTTTCTTTATATTCTTTAATCCATCGAAAGAGAAGACTATCGGTAGACAACCCTAAGTCTATTGATACGCTCATTATTGATTCATGAAGAGTCAATACTCTATAGATGGCTGCTTCTTTAAATTGGATAGAATAATCGTGAGAACTATGACGTAGAATATCGAATCCATGTTTATCAACTAGCCTAACAAGATATTTAATTTTAGATTTTTGCATTTTCCATTTTAACTGGAGCTTAGAAAATGTGGTTCCAAGTTTTCGTTCCTTATAGATTTGAACCTTGTCTTCAAATGTAAATTTCATAATAAAAATGAACCTCCTAAGTTGTTGTCCAACTTTTGGGGTTCACTTCAGATTATGTCCTTTTCTATTCTTTAATTCCTAATGAAGTGTAAATTAGATTATCTATCTGAGAACATAGTTCCAACTTGTTCTCAGATAGTATTGTTTTTACTAGTTTTTCAATGTTACTGTGGATTTCATTTGGCAATTTTATTATTGGCAACTTTTTTATACTTGATGCAGATCCATAGTTATAACTACCGTTTGTAAATACCATTTCAAAATATTTTTGATATAAACTCGAATTTAATATTCCACATAAATAATATAAATCGTTACCTGTAATCATAAAAATTGAATTATTGAAAAAATATCCTTCAGGGATTATTGTGAATTTGTATTCTGAGTTGACAGGTGTCCATATTAATTTTTGCTTATTAAAATCGTCCATTTATGTTAGAAATTAACCTTAATATATTCAATCTCTTCTTTTGTCAAATTATATAAATCAAAGATTAGCGTATCTAATTTACTATCAATTTCTGAATCAAATGATTTTAAAAACTCATCAACTAGTATTGATATTTCTTTTTCTTTCAGTAAATTAATTTTTGGAATTGGAATTTTGTTAACATATATCGTGAACATTCTTACAGCATTTTCACCAAGTTGAACAGACAATGTTTTATAATACCAGTTAATAAGTTTTGAATTTAAAATTGCCAAAAAGTAATTTTGATGTATTTCGGTACTTATAAAATAAACGGTATTATTACAAAAAATCCCTTTATCAACTAAGCAAAAAGATAGCCTTCTATTGATATCGTTATACATGATTTTTTGTTTATAAAATTCGTCCAAATATTTACAGCTTCTCAATTCCCACCAATAATCTCCTTGATCATCACGTTTATATAGACCTTTTGATTTCTTTCTTCTATTTTTTGATAATTCCATTTCCGTGTTTACTAGATATGAATAAATAGATGGGTGTGTCTTCTTGAACCAAGTTTCCGGATTAGAATTTCCTTTATGATTATTTGTATATCCACAAGGAACATAAATAACCCAAAGTTGAGCAAATCCATAGGAATATCTTTTTATATCTTTGCCTCTTAAAATCGGTCGTATTAATTCTTCCGATTTAGGATCAGAAGCTATTAAAGCGTTTTTGGTGGATTCATCTATAATGAAAGCATCATTATAACCAGTTTTTATCCCATAGTTAATTTGAATGTTCCATTCACCTAATGGCGTACCATATTGTTCAATTTTATTTTTAATGTTTGTCTCAATTGGGTTGAGAAGTATCCAATTATCGCTTGAATTAAAATTGTTTTCAGAATAATGTTGCTGTAAATAATCGCTCAAATTACTTGTGCATCCATCATCCACAGTAACAGCAAGTGTTTTTCCTTTATTTTTCTCTTTACATGCAATCAAAGTATTAACGTCTACAGTAGCAGATTCAAATATTTTATTACCTGCATAATCAATCAATTTTAAAGGATTGCAATTATATGCTAAATATCCACGCAACTTTTCACCATAACCAGCTCTCATCCATTTGTTTGAAGTGATATAACATAATATGCCTTTATCTTTCAGAAGATTTAAACCTTTTTCATAGAAAATACAGTATATATCACCAGTTCTTGCAAATGTTGCATATCCTTGATCTTTTAATTCGTTTGCCAACTTGCCACCATCTTTTTGTAACTGAACATAAGGTGGATTAGCGATAACAATATCAAATCCATCATTTTTATAAACTTCTTCAAATTCTAGTTCCCATATGAAGAAAGGTTTGGTTTTATTTTTAATCATATCTTCAATTCTGTAGAAAACATCATATTTTCCTTGTGCAACCAACTCAGATCTAATCAATTCCATCTGTTCAAGTTCAATTTGACGAGATAATTTTTGTTTTTCGTGTTCATCTGATGTATTGAAAAATTTAACCTTCGCATCCTTCAATCTCTTTAAGATTACTTCTACAGTATCCGTATTAAATAGATTCATCTGAAGATCAGCTTTAGCTTCTTTCTTTGAACCTCTCCATCTAATATTCCATAATTTTATATTTTCAAAAGTATCAACCAATGAATTTCCTACTCTCAAATGAAAATTTAAATTTGGAAGAGGTTTTGGCGCATCACCATTTGTTTCTTGATCAACAATCAAAGATAGCCACAAACGTAGTTTTGCAATTTCTACCGCATCATATTCTAAATCCACTCCATATAAAGAATTTTGAATAGTTTGCAGTTTAATTTCGTACTTATCTATTTTCTTGTTTGTTAATTCAAGTAAATTAGTACGTAATTTAACTATTTGGTTCAACATACCAACAAGAAATGCACCTGATCCAACAGCTGGATCAACTATAGTGAATTCACTAACACACTCGTCAATATCCTCTGCCAATCCTTTTATAAAGTCTGTTTCTTTAAGAGCATCACCGTAACGTACATAATTCAAAATAGAATCATAATCTAAATTCAACATTTTAGCTAATCTAGCTGCTAAAGACTCTTCACACATGAAATGCACAATTTCTCTAGGTGTATAAAATGCTCCTAATGAAGAACGATCATTAGTATCTAATAAAGATTCAAAAATTTTACCTAGCATTTCTGGATCGATAGCAACTTCTTGTTCTTCTGGATCAGCTTCATCAACTGTGAAATTATATTGAGATAAAACATTCAGTAAACCAGTTTCTTTATCGTTAAACCAAAAATCATTAGGTATTTCAAAATCAGTATTTTCCCAATCATAATTTTCAATTGCTTGGAATAACCCACCATTTAGAAAAGGTATCTTTTTACCTAAATATTCGTCATTATCTCTTTTAGCATTTAAGGCGTTATAAAATAGTGGTTCTAAAAAGTCATTGAAGTAGTTCCCTGTGAAGTTTTTTGTACTATTTAGCAAATAAGATTTATCACCGTCACCCCATTCAGAAGTAACGCCAAGCCATCCCTTCTTTTGAATAAAGTGAAGAAACATTATTTGTCCCATAGTCTTTTTACAGAAAGTTGTTGTGAATTTTTTTACACCATCTTCTCCTCTATAACCAACTCTATTTGCTTCATTTTTAAAAACACTATTTGTAGATAAGTAATCATATAATTCAAAGAATTTATTTTTATATTCCTCATAAAAGTCTTTAGATAACCTTGAAACACTAAAAGCTTCAGTTATTTGTTCCAAAGAAGGATTGGTATTTGATTCATATATTGGATTTAGTTGCTGGAAGTAAGTTCTAGTCGGCTCATCTTCTCCTACTAAAAAAGAAAATCTTTTTGCTGGTTTAAATTGTAATTCAACTCCATTTTCATTAAATTCATATTCAATTGTTACAAATGAAAGTTTCCAGTTCTTCCTAGCATCATCAAAGTATGCAACTAAAGCAGCATTAAAATCAGTAAATTGATTTTCTAATAAATATGCCACAAAATTTCTTTGAACTTTTGGAGCAGAACTATTATTTTTTACTTTAACAGATAAAACTATTACACTTTTTCCCACGTTATCTTCGTATTTACCAAATATCGTATATGATTGAATAGAATTTTTAAACATCGATGGAATATCTGTTTGTTCTTGTAAAGGAACAGCTTCCATGTCATTCAAAAAATCTGCAGTAAACTGTTTATAGTTCTCTTGTCTATAAGGGACCGTTAATAATGATTTAAGCTTCTCCATATCTATTTTTCATCCTTTTCTAAATATTCAGACAAAACAATCACTTTTGGTTTATTAAGTGAATTTTGCACGTCATAATTTGTTCTTTCCATTAAAAACACTTCATCAATTGATGATCTAAATGCATTAATAATAGCATCAAAAGACTTAGAATTTTTATCTATTGCATTTTTTACATCTTTTAGAACTCTTGAATTCAATGAACCACGTTTTATAGCATTTTCAACTTTCTCTAAATATTCTCTGTCAGCAGTTTTTAACGAAGAATTTGTTAGTAATGCTCTTAATGTATTTCTAACCTTTTTTTCATTAGGTGAAGCTGTATTTGAAAAATTGCTAGTTTTAGAAGAATCTAATATTGATGAATATAGGTTTTTATTTGAGGTAAAGCCTTCAAAATAGTCATTTGGAATTTCAATTCCTTTATCATTTTCTTCTGCTTCTAATAATTTTGCAGCTTCTTCAAATTCTATTTCACTTGAAGTACCGTTTTCATACTTAACAAACTTCTTAATCCAGCCTTGTTTTATAAATGTTATTATAGCATTTGTATCATTAGACTTTCGTGCTACCCTGATCTTATCAGGTAAAGATTGTATTTTATTGGCTAAGTTAGGATTATTTGAAATAATATCATTAACCATCTTGATGTAAGACATTTGTTTTCCATTTGACATCATATCTTCTTCATCATCCAACTTATTAGCCATCATCAAGAAATCGTACAAGTTATATGAAGTAACATGCTCGTCATCCGTTATGGTTTTAGAATCCTCTCCTAAAAGTTCATTAAACATTTGAACTTTTGCTCTTATTGAATCTTCTAAAGATAGGTGTTCTCGTGTATTAGCTCTTGGAAAGAAGTTATAAACATATAACTGTTCATTTTCTGATCCAACACGATTTATACGACCGACTCTTTGCATTACCCTTGTTGGATTCCATGGCAAATCGTAATTAATAATTATTGATGCTTTATGCAAGTTGATACCTTCACTCAACGAATCTGTAGTAATCAAAATACGTTTATCATTTATACCTTTTGAGTTAAAATGTGGATCGAAATTGTATTGAATATACTGTTTTTTGGACATGGAATCTCCACCTCCAAAATCAATTACAACATCTCCATAATCTCGTTCCAATTTTTCTTTTAAGTAATCAACAGTGTCTTTAGCTTCTGAAAAAACAATTAATTTTGTATCATTTCCAAAAGAATCAATATTGTGTTTTAACAAATTATATTTTGCATCCCTTGTTTTGATGTCATATTTACTCCACATATCAAAAATTTCTTGAAGAATCTCGTCATCAGCTTTAACTTTATCAATGTAATCATCCACAAATTCATCAGGTTTAAAACAATCGATATCATTTGAATCAATAAAAACATTAAATGCTTCTTCTTCCATTTGATCTAAATCATTGAAATTATATTTAGTTCTTGAAGCAGCACCTACAACAACTTTTCCTTTATTGTATAAATTGATAAAACCATCAGATGATATTTTCAATCTTTCTACAGATTTAAGAAAAGCGTAGATAGAACTTTCTAGACGTTTTACAAGCATTGTTTTAACAAATCCAATCATGTTTTGCTGTCTAGCTTTATCTGATCCGACTTTCTTTTGATTTTTCAAATATAGTAAAGGAGCATATCTTGCATAAGAAAATTTTTTAAGCAATTCTATTGTATCTGTAAAAGTTTGTTCCATCTTTTCATCATACATATAATCCAAACGGATAGGATCATTTACTGTTGGAAACTTTAAACCTTGTTTTTCTAAATCCTCTTTATAATATTGAGTTATTTCACTTCTAGTTCTTCTTATCAGCACATGCCTTAAAACATTGTCACGAATCTCCGCAGCAATATTTGATACAACTGTGGGATCATTTTTTGAAACTCTGACTTCTTTATATAATTCGTTAAAATATTTTTCAAGATTATGATTTCCGGGAATTATTGAGGAATTTCTTGAATCCTGGAATAAAGTAATTAGATTTGCTATATCTAGAATCGTATTATTCTGAGGTGTTGCGGTAATCAAAATAACGCCTTTACCATAACAAATTTTCTTCAAATACTGAAATTCAGTAGAAGATGCATTTCTAAATCTATGGGCTTCATCAATAAAAACATATTTATATGAAGCTATATCATCCATTTCCGATAGTTGATCAACAATACCAAGCGATACAACTTTGTCAGACATTTTATATCCAAAATCAGCCAATACACTTTCCCAGTTATCTTTTACTACTGGTGGCACAATAAAAAGCTTTCTACCATCTAATAATTTTCCAAGCATTGCTGCAATATATGTTTTTCCCAAACCTACCACATCAGAAATGATTACACCACCATGACGAGCTAAAATTTTTCTTGCTTGAGTAACGGCATCTGATTGATATTGTAGATTCATATAACCATCTGGCCATTCATAGTCATTCTTTCTAGAATCAATCTCTTCCTCAAAATAAACAAAGAGAAGCTTTAAAAATAATTCATATGGAGTTATATTTTTATTCATCCAAGTATCGTTGTTTATGGTTGTTAGAATATCTTCTGTTATATCTTTAGAATCTTTCCATAATTCTTCAAAAAAAATCCAAGCCATATTGAACATCAGATTGATTTTTAAGTTCTACATTAAATTCAACATTTTTATCTAAACCATTAAATGTAAAATTACTAGAGCCTGTAATTAAGTTCCCAAATTGATCAGGTACTTTATCAGGATCCTTCCTAACAATATATAATTTTGCGTGCACATTTTTTTCATAACACATGCGAATTTTGAGTTTTCCAGATTTAATCCACTCACAAAACTTAAATACTCCATTTTCCATTTCTAAATTATCATCTTCTGTGTTATTAAATTCTTCTGTTATTACTTTTTGTACTTTACGAGTAGCGTTGGCTCCTGAAAGTTCGAAGATATCCATTGTTCGTACAGTTTCTATGTCCGCTCCTAAGCCAATCAAAATTCGTATTTCTTTCACATCTTCCAATTGTTCTTTTAATAAGTAAAACCCAGTAATTCTAAAATATCCAACTAACACATCAAAATATTTTGAATTAGTTAAAACGGTATTTAAACGATCAGACAGTTTAATTCCATTCTCGTTTTTATTAGTAAATATTGACAAATCATTATTTATTACAGTCATTATTCCAACCCCAATCTCAGCTTTCAATTTTTTTCTTTATTGATTATCTCTACCACATCATCAAATTTGCAATCTAAATACTTACAAATACGAACTAGAAGCTCCATGGATATGAATTGTCCTTTTCCCATTCTAGCTAACGTATTCTGACTAATACCTGCCTTTGCAGCAAATTCAGTCTTCTTTAAATCCTTATCAATAAGTAATTTAAACAACTTTTTATATGATACTTGTTCCATAACACGTTCTCCATCATTACAACTATTATAACCTATTCATATTTCATCATAAATAGATAACTTGCATATCTGCAAGATTTTCTTAAACAAATACGATATTCAAAAATTTCACTTTGCGATGAATCGTTGGATTCGCATTATTAATTTTATAACTCTTGTCATTTGTTTCTTTTCTAAGATGACACACATTCTTTAAGTCTTATCATTGTACAACCATTTCACACATGTTCTAATTGTATTGATGGCAAAAATCCGAGATCCAACTCTCATAAATAACCGATAACACAAATAAATGATGAAGATCCTATTTATAACGATCTGCATTTTTTATCATTGCACACACTTCATGGAAGAAGTTTTCTTTCTTTTTTTAAGCAATGCAATAAATGTCATCTTTCGTCGGCTCATATATGAAGGATTACTTCCTTCAAAAGTGTGAGTTTAAAAGGAGAAAGATGAAATGAGAAGATTTAAAAAATGGAAAGAAAGGGATGAAAAATTCATGAGAGAAAATGGTTTGACAGAAGACAAAATAAAACTTATCTATGATTATGATCGCATGATATTTAATTCTGATCGTAGATTCTATGAACATGCGCTACAACCATCCGATAATTTTTTTGAATTCGTATGTGGTAATTCAGCAACAGAAATAACTTCAGTTGAAGATTTTATGAATTCAATTCATAGTATAGCTCTTGCGCAAACTCTAGAAGAATTTGGATTTGAAGTTCAACTCATTGTCTTTTTAATGTATCGAGGATATACCGGAAAAGAAATATCTGAAATAACAGGTATTCCTAGATATACAATTTCAAGAAGACTTTCCAAACTAGAAAAAGTATATAAATCAAAAAAATAATGCAAAGTGTGCAATTATTGAGTATTTCAATTGGCTCATAGGGTGAAGGGAATAACACCCTCTCATATAGCTCTTTGAAAACTCAATAACAACTATTCGAGACATCACTTATATATTCGAGCTACTTCACTATTGCGCGATGATGTTTCATACGGAGCGATGATACTTTAGATTGATAAACAATGATGCTGATTGTGCCATGACAATATATAAGATAATGATACTTCTAGCGATAGGTCCACGCGTAAGATGGGTTGGTGCGACCCCAATGAAAGATGAATTGCGAACATCTTGTCGAATAGGATTCCCTTGTTTTCGGGTAATCAGGTGATAAATAGAAAACACGATAAATACTAATTATTAAATATCAACCAGGAGCAATCCTGGTTTTACATATTAGAAAGAGAGTTTCGAATATGAAAGTTAAACGAGGAGAAATTTATATAGCAAATTTAAATGATGCCTATGGAAGTGAACAAGCTAGAGTAAGGCCTGTATTAGTTATTCAAAATAACCTAGGAAATAAACACAGTCCAACAACAATTGTAGCGTGTTTATCTAGTAAGGTTAACTCCAAAGCACATCTTCCAACGTATTACTTAATTCGCTACAACAAAGATTTAAAATACCAATCCATTGTCATGTTAGAACAAATCAAAGTTATTGATAAATCACGATTAATAAAGAAAATCACAAAACTAGATAAAAGACAAATGGCAAGGATTGATTGTCAAATCAAAACGAGTCTTGCACTTCACAAACATGGTTTGCATGTGTGAATGTGTTTTCAAAAACATCTATAACATCATTGAAAGGAGAAATGTTTTATGCAAGAAAAAAGATTTTTATCAGCAAAAGAAGTCGGAGAAATCATGGGGAGATCAAATTCATATGCACATAGATATATCTGCCAGCTAAATGAAGAACTAGAGAAAAAAGGGTATCTAACCATCAAAGGAAGAGTTGTTAGTACTTATTTCTATGAACGTTTCTTTAGCAAGGACGATGAAATTAAGGATAACAAGTATGTCCGTATACAGAGATAAGCAAAGAAATGCTTGGTTTGTTGTCACAAGATATAAAGATTGGACTGGCAAAGTTAAACAAACTACAAAACGTGGTTTTAGAACTAAACATGATGCTCAAAGATATGAATCCTTATTCATTGACAAAAAGAAAGATAGCACTGATATCTTATTTAAGAACTTTATTGAAATCTACCTAAAGTTAATGGAACATCGTATTAAAGAAAATACATTGATGACTAAACAGTATATCTTTTATCATCAAATCGTTCCCTATCTTGGTGAAATGAAACTAGATGAAATTACACCAAAAGATATTGTCCATTGGCAAGATCAAGTCATGAAAGATAACAACTATAAACAAACGTATCTTAAAACGATCCATAATCAACTCAGTGCATTATTTAATTATGCTGTTAGATTTTATGGATTAAAAAACAATCCTGCTAGACTTGCTGGCAACATGGGTAAAGAAGAAGTTAGTGAAATAAAATTTTGGACTAAAGAAGAATATCTTACCTTCTCTAGAGCAATGATGAATAAAGAAGAAAGTTATCATGCATTTGAAATCTTGTATTGGTGTGGCATACGTCTTGGTGAACTGCTTGCCTTAACAGCTGAAGATTTTGATTTTGAAAAGAAAACTTTAAGAATCAACAAATCATATCAGCATATTAAAGGTAAAGATGTTATCACAACACCTAAAACCAGAAAAAGTAATCGTGTATTAACACTTCCTGATTTTCTAGCCGATGAAATGCAAGATCACATTTCTAGACTCCCCTACTTAAAAGTTGATGATCGTATCTTTACAATCACTAAATCTGGTCTTCATCATGAAATGGATCGAGGATACAGAGAAACCAGTGTTAAAAGAATACGTGTCCATGATTTAAGACATTCCCACGTATCTATGCTGATTGAAATGGGATTTAGTGCTGTAGATATCGCAAATCGTGTAGGACATGAAAGTGTTAAAGTAACCTATCGATACGCACATATGTTTCCTAATAAAGATCTTATGATTGCCAAAAAATTAAACATTTCAAGAAATGGTGAAAAAGATGAGCAAAAAGAACCTGGATCAAAATGGGAGACTTAGAAACGTAGCTGTAGGATTTAGAATGTCTGAAGAAATTGATCTGCTAAATCGTAGAGTTCTAATTTCAGGACTCACAAAACAAGAATTTATAATCAACTCTATACTAGGAAAAGAAGTAACAGTTTATGGAAATCCCTATGTATTTAGAAGTCTACAAAATGAACTTATTAAGTTTATCGACCTGTATGGCAAAGGATTGGAAGATGAAAATGATGCTGAAATGCTTGAATTAACACCAAAAACGATACTTGCGATGCGAAAAAAGGAAAAACAGAAGTTTATCCTGTTTAAGCAAACACTCACGAAAGCCTTTGGTTAAGGCGCCAAACATAAAAAGCGTTTTCAAAATGTTTTCAGCGCCACTTGAGACATTAAAAAAGCCCTTGAATAAAGGACTTTCTCAACTTTTGGAATTATTCCCACTCAATTGTTCCCGGTGGCTTGGATGTGATATCCATGGCTACACGGTTAACATGTTTCACTTCGTTTACAATACGTGTGGAGATCTTATCGAGTACATCGTATGGGATTCTTGCCCAGTCTGCTGTCATACCATCGATAGATGTAACTGCGCGGATAACGACTGTGTAGTCATATGTACGTTGGTCACCCATAACACCTACAGAGCGGATATTTGGTAAGCATGTAAAGTACTGCCAGATATCTCTTTCAAGTCCTGCATTACGGATTTCTTCACGTAGGATTAAGTCAGAATCACGAACGATTTCTAACTTCTCTTCTGTGATTTCCCCAAGTACACGGATACCAAGTCCTGGGCCTGGGAATGGCTGACGCCATACCATTTCTTCTGGTAATCCTAACTCTGTACCTAACGCACGTACTTCATCTTTGAACAACTTGTTTAATGGTTCAATGAGTTTGAAGTTCATATCTTCAGGCAAGCCACCTACGTTATGATGTGACTTGATTGTCTGTGCTGTCTTTGTGCCTGATTCAATAATGTCTGTATAAAGTGTCCCTTGTGCTAACCACTTAATATCTGTTCCTTGTAGAAGTTTCGCAACTTCATCACGGAATGTGTAGATAAATTCACTACCAATAATCTTACGCTTTTGCTCAGGGTCTGATACACCAGCAAGCTTATTCAAGAAACGTTCTCTTGCATCAATCTTGATGAGGTTGAGTGACATGTTACGTGTGAATGTTTCCATAACACCTTCTGCTTCACCCTTACGTAAAAGGCCATGATCAATAAACATGCAGTACAGGTTCTTACCAATTGCCTTATCTAATAAAGCAGCTACAACCGATGAGTCTACACCACCTGATAGTGCTAGTAATACTTTATCATTACCAACTTGTGCTCTAATTTCTTCTACCTGTTGATTTACGAAATCCTTCATTGTCCAGTTGTTTTCTGCCTTGGCAATGTTGAATACAAAGTTTCTTAACATATCAAGTCCATACTCAGAGTTACGTACTTCTGGATGGAACTGTAATGTGTAGATCTTCTTTTCATCGTTTGCGCTTGCGGCAAATGGGCATGTATCACTACTTGCAATAGAATGGAATCCTTCTGCTAGTATAGATACTTGGTCACCATGGCTCATCCATACAATTTGCTTTTCAGGTAAACCTGCAAATAATGGAGATGTTGTATCCACTGTAATCTCTGTACGACCATATTCCTTCTTATCGGATGGTGTAACGTTACCACCATTCATGAAGTGTGTCATCTGCATACCATAACAGATACCTAAAATAGGTAAGCCTGATGTAAAGATAGCTGGATCACACTTTGGTGCATCCTTTTCATAAACACTGTTTGGGCCACCAGAGAAGATAATTCCCTTAACATCTTGCATTGCAACAATTTCTGCAAGTGTCATATCTCCTGGATGAAGTTCACTATAAACCCCAAATTCACGAATACGTCGTGCGATTAATTGGTTGTACTGACTCCCAAAATCTAAGACGATAATTTTATCTGCCATTCTAATCTCCTACTCTCTTATTACATTACAAATATCATACATGATAATTATGCTATTGTGCTGTGTTTTTGTAATTATTTGAAGATTACAAACAAAAACCATGCGACTTTTCGCATGGCAATTCATTTTTCTTATTCAGCTGGGATAACGGACCCATCAGACCAGTTCTTCTTGATGAATTCACGGATTTCTTCAGACTGTAATACCTTAACTAAAGCTTGAATCTTCTCATCCTTTTCATGTCCTGTTTGGCAAGCGATGATGTTTACATATGGGTTAGATTTGTCAGCCTTCTCAAGAATCAATGCATCAGAACCTGGCTTTAGACCAGCGTTGATTGCAAAGTTCCCGTTGATAGCTACCAAATCACCTTCACCATTTTCATAAGCTGTTGCGAGTAATTCTGGTTTTACTTCCTGGAACTTTAAGTGCTTTGGATTGTTTGTGTCATTGTCGATATCTGCGATTGTTAAGTTTAATACATCTGCGTTTTCTGGTAACTTCACAAGGTTTTCCTGTGCAAGAATTGCTAGGATACGACCGTTATCTGCTACAGAGTTAGAAATAACAACTGTTGAACCATCCTTTACTTCAGAAGCCTTCTTGATTGTCTTCGAGTAGATTCCAAATGGTTCAATATGAATACCACCTACATTAGAAATCTTATAGTTTTTTTCATTCTTTTCCTTATCAAAGAATGGTACATGCTGGAAGAAGTTTGCGTCTGCTTCTCCGTTCGATACTGCTTCATTTGGAATGAAGTAATCATCTGTGATTGTTACTTCTAGGTCGATGTTGTACTTTTCCTTTAAGATGGACTTAGCTTCTTCTAGAATCACTGCGTGTGGGTTAGCAGTTGCAATCACTGTTAACTTTGAGTTATCTGTTGTAGATGCACTTTCCTTCTTTGATGTTCCGCAAGCTGTTAAGCCTAATGCGAATGTTGCTACTGCAATAATCTTTGTAATCTTGTTCATAAGTTTTCTCCCTTTTTATATATTTATCGTTTGTCGATTCGTTTTACGATTGCATCACCAATCCACTGTATAACAAATACAATGATGATAATGATGACAGTTGAAGTATAAAGTATTAAATCATTTCTTCTTGCAAAACCATACAAGTATGCGAGGTTTCCAAGCCCTCCAGCACCGATGGCACCTGCCATGGCTGTATAAGATATTAAGGAAATTCCCGTTACTGTGATACCTGAAAGCAAGGATGGAAGTGCTTCAGGAAGTAATACTTTTAAAATAATTTGCCAATTGCTAGCACCCATTGCTTTACTTGCTTCAATAGTACCTTTATTTACGTCTTGGAATGCGATGATGCACATTCGTGCATAGAACGGTGCTGCCGCAAAAACCAGTGAAGGTAAGGCTGCTGTAGCTCCTAACATGGAACCTACAATTAGCTTTGTAAATGGAATTAAGATGATCAATAAGATGATAAATGGAATTGCACGTAATACGTTGATAATTACATCAATCACACGATTGATCAGCTTATTTTGGAATAGTCCACCCGTTTGTGTACAGTACAGTAGAATACCAATCAGCAATCCTAAGATTGTCGCTAATGTGAGTGATATGACTGTCATGTAGATTGTTTCGTTGATTGCTTTAAATAGCTGATCTAAATTTAGTACACCACCTATCATTAGAGCACCTCCACAATGACATTGTTGTCAGTTAAGTATGTCACAAACTTGTTGTAGTCACTATCTACGCCACCGCTGATATGAATATAGGTTACACCCATAGGCCCAACAGAGGATTGTGAGATATTTGATTCTACAATTGATATCTCAAATGGTACTTGTCTTGCCGCGTTGATAATCGTTGGCTGCTCCGCATTATTTCCTGTAAAGGATAAGCGAAGTAACTTACCACTTGGATACTTCTTTTTCAAGCTTTCAGCCAGTTCTTCAATTGTTTGATTCGCTTCCACATTCTGTACAAATCTTCTTGTAACTGCATGTTTAGGATGTTCGAATAACTGCTTAACCGTTCCTTCTTCTACAATCTTTCCATCGCTCATCACTGCCATTCGTGTACAGATTTTTTGTACAACTTCCATTTGGTGTGTAATCATCACAATGGTGATGCCTAAACGTCGATTGATTTCTCTTAATAGTTCAAGAATCTGTTCCGTTGTATCAGGGTCTAGTGCAGAGGTTGCTTCATCGCATAATAGAATTCTTGGGGAATTTGCTAATGCTCTTGCAATACCAACTCTTTGCTTCTGACCGCCAGATAACTCACTAGGATAAGCATCCTCTCTACCTGTCAAGCCTACCATTTCAATGAGCTCAGCTGCTCTTTGTTTTCTTTCCTTTTTTGGGACATGTGCAAACTCTAGAGGAAGTTCAATATTCTCAGAAACCGTTCTACTCCATAGGAGATTAAAATGCTGGAAAATCATGCCAATTTGTTGACGCTGCAAACGTAGTTCTTTATGACTAAGCTCCTTGATGTTAATACCATCAATCACTACATCACCAGCTGTCTGTACTTCTAGCTGGTTGATTAAACGAATGAGCGTACTCTTACCAGCACCAGAATATCCGATGATACCGTAAATTTCACCATCGTTGATGGTTAGAGAAACATCGTTTACCGCATGGATGTTTTCCTTGTTCGCTTTGAATGTTTTAATAATATTGCTTAGTTCAATCATCGCTACCTCCTATCTATAAACAAAAATCCCGCACTTACACTTACATGTAAGGACGGGATATATAATCTCGTGTTACCACCTTAGTTTATATGTACTTCACAATACATACCTCATCGAGTACCAACATACTCTATGTCTATAACGGGACATCCCGGCACCCCCTACATTTCGGAAGTGCAACTCCAAGACCATCTTCACTAAACCTTCGTATATCCTCTTCTCAGCGCCCGAGGACTCTCTGTGATACTATTTCTCAGCTACTCTTCTTATCATCGCCTATGGTTATAGTTTATTTTTAATTTTTGAAATGTCAATCATTTTTATTCAATTCTTTAAAATTCTTTGAAATAACACCCCTTTTTTAATCAACTACAAGATTTCTCCCCTTAACAACTGACTTAAGTTTGGGATGGGTTGTTAAATATTCTTCAAGTATTGTAAAGCAAGAAGTCGCAATCACTCTCGGCTTCATATTTTTCTTTACTTCTGCAAATGACATGTTAAATGTATCTTCAAAGTTATTAAAGTGGAATTCCTGCAAGCAAATAGAATACAGTCTTGAATCATCATCTTTTACAACTTGTCTATCAAGTTCGAACTTTTCAAGCTTATGCTTTGACTTTGAATAGATCATTCTGATACCCTTCGAAAATTGGTAGTATTCGGTATGCCCTGCAAATGCTTCATCTCTTTGCATGTAATGAATCATATGTCTGAGTTGTTTTCCTGTCACTTTAACCATATATACAGAATCATCATATGGGAAACACTCTACTAAATCTCCATATGTTACAATTGGACCTAACACTTCCGAGCGAATCGATCCTGATCCAATCATTGCGATATCAACTCCTAACGTCTCTTTAAAGATATCTGCAAATAGGTTTCCAATTTCCGTTTCTTCATTACGATTTGGATGTGTTAATTCACGAGAAAAACGTGTAAGTACTCTTTCATACTTTTGATCTGTAATACTCTTATACTTTTGAATAATATGCTCAATTTGATAATCTGGCACACATGTTTCATTGTTGATTGGAATTAACTTCCACGTATAAGAATCTAGGCAATTTTGATCCGTATCAATATTCAAATCAAAACGACCAACATAATCTGTACCCATATATGCTTGTACAATTGGAATATGATTTACGACAATTGGTTTTTTCATGAGCGTGTGGGAGTGTCCGCCAATAATCAGATCAATACCCCATTCTGGCCTGATGAGCTCTGCGAGGGCCTTATCATCTTCGATACCAATATGTGTAAGTAATACAGTTAAATCGATATCGATGGCATTATAGGCATCACAGATTTTACCAATTTCTTTGGCAGCATCTGCCGTATCAATAAAGGACCCTACTTCATCTGATTTAGCAGCTTGCATCACCGTTTCAGTAATAATGCCAATGAACAATATCTTCATCCCATCAATCTCAAATACTTGATGCGGGTGGAATAAACGCACGCCATTTGATTTGATGTATAGATTTGCATTAATAATTGGGAAAAGTGCGCATTTTTCAATAAAAAGCAAATGGGCAATTCCATAGTCTATTTCATGGTTTCCAATTGTAGCGATATCAGGTGCTAGAGCGTTCATAATGTTAATTGTAGAGATTCCCTTATATTCCGTATCAATTACAGACCCTCTAAACATATCTCCCGCAACAGCATATAGAACACTCTGTTCCTCTTGCCGTACTTTACTGACATAGCCAGATAAAAGGCTGACTCCACCGACAAGTTTCTCGTCTATCTTCTCAACCATGAAGTCTCCATGCATATCATTTGAATGTAATAATGTCAGTTTCTTTATGTTTTTCATTATGATTCACCACCTTACCTATTCTGTATGAAGAACTGAGAAACATTTCCTAAAATATATTAATTCTATCTATTGATGTATATGGTAGTACTTTTCAAATGAATTGTATGTTGTTGATATTGTGTTTTACTATAATCAAATTTTTAACATTTATATTTTAACATGCTTTTACTTTTTGATATATCATCTAAAAATCCCTCATTCATTTTTGAATAAGGGACAAATATTAACTACTTTATTTGAAATACTGCAAATGCACTTGAACCAATTGTAAGATTTGTATCTTCAAGAGATACTTTTCCAATCGTGTAGATTGGCTGATAACCCTGGAACTCATCTAAAGAGATGGTCTCTTCTAAACCACTAGGGTTGATTGCTAGTATCAACTTTCCACGTTTGTATACAAACGGCATCTTCTCCTGCTCTGCATAAATCACATTGAAGTCTGCATCAGCCTGTAAGTCTGCATGCATGTGACGTAATGCCACAAGTGACTTTGTTGTAGAGTAGAGTGAATTTTCATCATTCATTTGATCTGCTACGTTTGGTGCATCTTCAGATGAATCCACTGCTAGATAGAGTTTTTGTGCTTCTGCAGTTGAAAAACCCTTGTTTGCACTATTATCCCACTGCATCGGTGTGCGTGAGCCTGTACGATGGAATCCACCCTCTTTAGAGCGAATATCCTTCATGTAACGCATACCAATTTCATCGCCATAGTAGATAAATGGTACACCTGGCATTGTTAAGATAAATGCATACGCAATCTTTAACTCTTCTGGAGTTAATGTATTTGCCGGTCGTGGTGTGTCATGGTTGCATGTAAACATAGAGATATAACCATTCTTTTTTGTTGCTTTGTATTTAGGCATATAGTCATTTAAGAAACGACAGATATCGCCTTTTCCACTCTTTAGGAAGAAACTATTATCTTCTCCATCTGTTTCATAATCACGTAATAAGGTGTTATAACCATTGTGCCAATGATCTAAGTAGAAATCCATGTGGAAACCACCACCATTGATTGCCTGTTCTGGATTGGACCATTCACTGACTAGTGCTGCCTCTGGATACTCTTGGTCTAGCATATTACGAACATCTCGCCAAATTTTCGCAGTTGCCGATTTCTTATTATCGTCATTTTTTACAAGTGAATCTGCCATATCAACACGGAAACCATCTGCACCATGATCTAACCAAAAGCGCATAATATCTTTCATTGCTTCTTTGGTGGCGATAGCTTCTGGACTATCCACCGCAGACATCCAGCTCTCTGTACGCTCTAACCAGCCATAGTTGAGTGCTGGTTGAGACGCAAAGAAGTTTAACATATATGCCCCATTACGATCAGACATACCTGCCATATATGGGTGGTCTTTTACACCTACAAAGGCACCATTTGTCCATACATAACGACTGGAGTATTCGTTTTCCTCAGGTTCTTTACTTGCTTTAAACCAAGCATGTTCATCAGACGTATGACCAGGTACTAAATCTAGTAATACTTTGATGCCACGCTTATGTACTTCATCAAATAAACGATACGCGTCTTCATTTGTGCCATAACGAGCTGCGACCTTCTTGTAATCCCTAACGTCATAGCCCGCATCCATAAATGGAGAGTCATACATCGGATTGATCCATAACGCATTACAACCAAGTTCCTTGATGTAATCTAACTTCTCGATAATACCTTCTAAATCACCGATACCATCACCATTCGTATCATAGAATGACTGTGGATAGATTTCATAAAATACTGCATCTTTTAACCATGTTGGCATAACTTATTCTCCTAAAATTTCTAAAATATCCCCTGAAGTAACGATTCGGTACTGGAAGTCTGGATATTCTTGTTGTAATGTTTCTAATTCTTTTTGAATTTCTTTTTCTTTGCGATGTGCGGTGTTTAATAATATACCAGATACACCACAAGCTGCTGCAACCTGCATATCACTACCTACTTCATTACCAATCATGAGGCAATCACGAACATTCAGGTGATGGTCATCCAATAATTTTTGCATGAATACTTTCTCTGGCTTACGAATACCGTAGTCAGCAGAGATATACATATGATCAAAGTACGGAAGCAAACCACAGATACCCATCTCTGCTAAGGCAAAGGAACGCTGTGCATTGGATAGCAAAATAATTTGATGACCTTGTTTCTTTAATACCTGTAGTGTCTTGATAGTATTGGGATATGGTTTACAACGTATTCTTGTCAAACGTCTAAACTCTGTTTCAATAAAGAGTAACCACGTTTCTTTGTCTTGGATTGATAATACTTCTGCATGCAGTGGTGCTTCATCATATAGACGTTTGAATACATTTTTGAATTGAATATCAATATATGTATCAGGATGTAGTGTTTCTACACGTTTCCACTCTTCTTCATTAAATTTTAAGTACGCTTGTTTAAACTGTTCTGGTGTATAGATAGCTCCATAACATGCATACATGTCTGATAGTGCTTTCCATATCTTATGATTATGTAATTCTGTATGAACATCAATAAGGGTTCCATACAAGTCAAAGATATATGTTTTCATGTGAGTCCTCCTGATTCATATCTATCATACTACGATTTTAGAAAGTAAACGGTAGGACCAAAAGGTTCTACCGTTTATTGTTTTGTTATCCCTTAACAGCGCCAGACATTCCTTCAACGTAGAATTTCTGCATGTATACGAATAAGATTGCGATTGGAAGAGAGATGATAACCGCACCTGCTGCGAAGCTTGTGTACCATTGGTTAATATATTCCTTCTGCAGCATATTCCATAGACCAATTGCAACTGTAAATTGATCTGAGTTAGCACGAACAATAACTTTCGCAAAGATAAAGTCTACCCATGGAGCGATGAACGAAGTCATTACTGTATAGATAATGATTGGCTTGGATAATGGCATTGTAATTCTTGTGAATACTTGCCACTGTGTAGCACCATCCATAATCGCCGCTTCATCGACAGAACGCGGAATTGTATCAAAGTAACCCTTAGCAATTTGGAAGCCTAAACCAGTACCAGCAGAATAAACAATAATTAATGCTAGACGTACTGCAGAGCCTTCTGTTAAACCAAGTGCCTTTAAGATATAGTATTCCGCAATCATAGCCATGAATCCTGGGAATAAGCCAAGAATCATTGCTAAGTTCATATACGGCTTACGTAGCTTGAAACGCATACGAGATAAGCTATAAGAAACAGATAATACGAAGAATGTAGAAATAATACATGTGAATACCGCAATGATCAGTGTATTTCCAAACATACGTGGGAAGTTCAAAACATTACGATCCGTAAATAACTTAATGTAGTTTGCAAGTGTATATCCCTTAGGGAAGAATGTACTTACATAAGATCCCTGTTCAGCTCTAAAGCTGGTTAGGATGATCCAGAAAATTGGTAATACCCATACCGCCGCTAACATCGCTAGGAATACATGAACGAAGAAATTACCAACACGGCTGGATACGCTCTTTTTATTACGTTTTACTGTATTCGTACTCATTACATGAACGCCTCCTCATTCTGATAAGACTTCGATCTACGATATGTGATCAATGTAACTGTTGTTAAGATGATGAATGTCAAGATACCGATAACTGCACCCAAGTTGTAGTACTGTTGATCGATTGTTAACTTGTACAACCATGTTACGAGCAAGTCTGTCTGACCTGCAGTATCTCCAACGTATGTTGGTCCACCACCTGATAAGAGGTAGATAACGTTAAAGTTATTGATATTGCCAACAAATGATGTAATCAAGTATGGTGTTGTAACAAATAACATGTAAGGAAGTGTAATCTTGAAGAAGATCTTCACTGGCCCTGCACCATCCATACGAGCTGCTTCATAGAGCTCGCCTGGAATGTTCTGTAGGATACCTGTTACCTGTAGCATTGTATATGGAATACCAATCCATAAGTTGATTATGATAATTGTGATTCTAGCCCACATCGCATCTGTTAAGAATGGTAGTGGCGCACTGATTAATCCATTGTTCTGTAATAACACGTTGATTGCACCTGATGGTTGTAACATGATGTTCATAATCATCAAGGAAATAAACTGTGGTACAGCAATGGATAACACAAAGCAGAAACGCCAGAATCCCTTTGCCTTTGTTTCCTTACGATTGATAATCATTGCAAGGATCATACCTGTAATGTAGTTTAAGAATGTTGCAACAAGAGCCCATACAACTGTCCAAGCAAGTACATGCCAGAACTGTCTACCCATGTTACCACTGAAGTTTAATACACGCTTAAACTGTGTTAATCCATTCCAATCAAACAACTGTAAGTGTTCATCTTCTTTGGAATAGGATGTAAATGCCATACTGATCATGTAAACCAGTGGCACGATGTTAAATACTAAGATACCTACACAAGGTAATGACATCAATGTGATATGTAAGTTTCCATCTAATAGAGACTTCAAATCTTCCTTGAAGGAATTAATGTGTTCATTGTTTGCTTTCTTTAATTGTAGTTTGTATGCATGTTTGATCTGTAATACCCATAAGAGGATAAAACCTGCGATGACAAATAATGCAACAACACCAAATAAGAGGATAAGCTGTGAGTTATCTCCGGCAGTATATTCAAAGATTTGTTTTGCTTCATTCCATACTTTGCCTTGTGCTTCATCACCCAGTGACGGTAGCAATGATAAAGCATGGATACCAGAAGTAGCCATGTATAAGAAGAACGCTACTTCCAGAAGGAATATGAGGCAACCTTTGATTTTCTGCCCTTTCAAAAATACACCAAGTCCCATAAATGGGATGGATAGCTTCGTTTGTAAATCACCGGATGTTATCGCTTTTAACACGGTGACTTTGTCCTGAATCTTTTTATTTTCCATACGATTACCTCAATTCTATAAACGAAGAAGAATGCGGTTAAAATAAGTATCTCAACCACATTCTTTTAATCAGTAATGCAATATTATTGAACGGAAGCAGTGTTCATTGCCTTGTTCATGCTCTCTGTCTTTTCAGCAGCATTTTCGTGTGTTACTGTACCGGCAATGATTTCCTTACCCATTGATTCTGCTGGTGTCCAATATTGACTCATGCCTGACTGTAGTGGCTGTACGATTGAAGCAAAGTCCATTGTGTCCATCTGTGCCTTAGCCAATGCATCAGAAACATTCAATGATGTGTCTGTAGGAATGATATTACGTAAGTCGTAGTGAGCTTGTTGAGCCTTTGCACTACCTAAGAATGAAGCTAATGCAACTGCAACTTCTGGATTCTTACTTGTTGGGTTAACACCAATAGCCTTAGAACCTGCGAATGCCTTTAACTGTAATTCCTTACCATTTAATGTGTACTTAGGAGGAGCAATGACACCAACGTTCTCTTCACCTAAAGCCTCTACAACTGCCTTGTAATCCCAAGCACCTGAGAATAATGCGTTGATTGTACCATCAGCTAATGTACTTGGTGTTAAACCAGACGCATCCTTGAAGTTAGGATTCTGAACTAAGTCGACTAAGTAATTTGTAACTGCTGTACCCTTATCGCCACCGAAGTCGATACCAGCCTTAGCATCTGCTCCATTAGCACCGAATAATGTGCATCCGTTAGCTGCGTAGAATGCTTGAATATACCAAGAGTTAGATAGTGGGAAACCAACCTTACCCTTTGTGAGCATTGTATCTAAGTTCTTTACATCATCTTCTGTGAAGACGCGCTTGTCATAGTACATGAACCATGTGTTTGCTGTAAATGGAACACCATATACAGAGTTTTCATAAGTTACTGTGTCAACAGTAATATCGCTGTTGTTCTTCTTGATTGCTTCAACTGCAGATCCACCTAATTCAGCAATTGCGTTAGCTTTTATTAAATCAGGAATCTGGTCGTTTGCGAACATATAAACGTCAGCTGCTGCTGATGGGTCAGCTGCTACTAATGTCTTCGCATCACCTTCAGGACATACACCTGTGTTGAATGTTAACTTCCATTCTGGGTGAGCTTCTTGGAAAGCATCTAATTGCTTCTTGAGCCAATTACCCTGTTCTTCTGATTGATCTTCAGACGGTGTCCACACTGTAAGTGTTACTTCCTTTGAATCTGAAGCTGTTGTGTTTGATTCTTTCTTGCCACCGCATCCTGCTAATGCAGAGATACCCATTAAAGCAGCCAAACCAAGTGATACCAACTTTGTACTTTTCATGTTTTCCTCCCGAAAAAGTTTATAATTTCGTAAACGTTACTGGAAACGTTTACAACTCTATAGAATTATTTTATGCAAAGCGCTTTCAAATTTCAATATCTTTTTATGAAATTTCGAAATTAATACTCTAAGTTCTGATGAGATTCTCTTCCAAAGATATGCATTACATTGCCACCGAATGTAAAGTTGATCTTATCGCCAATCTTGAATGTTCTACCGTTTAAATCCAATGTTGGAACGATGATAATGCTATCCTTACCACACGCATTTACGTGTAAGTGAATTGCAGAACCCATCATTTCGCTTACGTCAACGATACCTTCGATTGTCTTTCCACTATCTCCACCAAGTGAGATGTGTTCTGGACGTACACCAACTGTAATTGGCTGTGGTTGTACATTCTTTTTAGCCAAGAGTGCTTGTTTCTCTTCAGAAACCTCCATCACCGCATCATCTAACTTCACACAGTATTTACCAGCTTCATTCTTTAAGAGTTCACCGCTATAGAAGTTCATCTGTGGCATGCCAATAAAGCCTGCTACGAACTCATTGATTGGGTGATCAAATAATTGCTGTGGTGTCCCTACCTGCTGGATAACACCGTCCTTCATGATGACGATACGGTCGCCAAGTGTCATCGCTTCTGTCTGGTCGTGTGTTACATAGACAAATGTTGCCTTAATCTTCTGTCTTAACTTGATGATTTCAGCACGCATCTGGTTTCTTAACTTCGCATCCAAGTTAGAGAGCGGCTCATCCATCAACAGTAGCCTTGGATTACGTACAATTGCACGTCCAATCGCAACACGCTGTCTTTGTCCACCGGATAAAGCCTTAGGCTTACGGTCTAGATATGGCGTTAAGTCCAAAATTTCAGCCGCTTCTTCAACCTTAACCTTGATTTCATCAGCTGGAACTTTGTGCATCTTGAGTGGGAATTCAAGATTTTGACGAACACTCATATGTGGATATAACGCATAGTTCTGGAAAACCATCGCAATATCACGATCTTTAGGAGATACGTTGTTCATTAACTTACCATCAATGAATAATTCTCCACGAGTAATATCTTCTAATCCCGCAATCATACGTAATGTTGTGGACTTACCACAACCAGAAGGGCCTACTAATACAATGAATTCCCCATCGGCAATCTCTAGGTTGAAATCATCAACCGCAACAACACCTTCATCTGTAATCTTAAGGTTTGTTTTCTTTACTTCACCCTTCTTTTTCTTTTTTACCTCACCACTGTTTGGGTAAATTTTTTGGACATGCTTTAGACTTACTGTTGACATCTTACTTTTCCTCCACTGGTTTTTTAATACGAATACTTTCTCCCGCTAATACATGGAATGGAATAATTTCATGTATGACAGGTTTATTGTAATTTAATCTTAATAACAAGTCATCTACACTGCGTTTTGCAAGTTGTGCTGCATCTTGCTCGACAGTTGCTAGACGTGGTGTTGCATATCTTGCAAAGTCAATTCCATCGTTACCGATGATAGATATATCTTGTGGAACCTTTAGCTTACGGTCATTAATTGCACGTAGTGCGCCAATTGCCACAACATCACTGACTGCATAGATTGCGGTAACTTCTGGATAGCGATCTAATAATTTCATCGTGCTGTTATAGCCATCTTCAAGTGAGAACTTCCCTGGCACAAACTGCTTGCGTTTATCAAACGGTATCTTGTTTTCTTTAAATGCATCAATTGCGCTCTCTACACGCTTCGAACCAATTAATCCTGCTTCCGATACAGCCGATCCACAAACAATACCAACCCTTCTGTGTCCAGAGCGAATCAAGTATTCCGCCGCTGCGCGTGCCGCTTCTCTATCATCTGTTGTAAAACTGGAAAGATTGCTAAACTTCATCCCTGCTGCACTCTCTGAACAAAGCACGCATGGCACTTTGATACTCGCAAATGACTCACGGAAATATTTCTGATTTCCACCCAAGAAGATTAGACCCTTCGGTTTCTTCTCACCACATATGCGAATCGCCACTTCCACTTCGTTTTCAAGTTCATCCAAGTATACGACAGATACATCCTCGCCACTCTCCTGCAGATAACTTTGCATCTTTTCGACAATGATACTGAAGAAGGCATTATGCAATCCCTTAATCAAAATCGTAATTGCAGATGTCACAGATTGCTTTAAAAATTTCGCATTTGAGTTTGGCTCAAACCTCTCATCCTTGATTACCTTTTCAATTTTTTTCTTTGCTACCGCACTAACATCAGGATGATTATTGATAACTCTAGAAACTGTTCCAATGCTATACCCTGAAATACGTGCAATATCTTTAATTGTCGTCATTTAAAACCCCTTTTACTCGTAACCGTTTACGGAAACGTTTACAGGATACATCAAAATAATATGTTAGCGTTTACAAAGTGTCAAGAGAAAAAACCTTCTTTCGAAGGTTTTCAACTGATCAATTTTGTTCGTTTATACAAATATTGATACTTTCTACTATTCTTGTGCTGTCTTGATATAATTACGCATTTGTTCTTCAGATACATAGCCTGGTACATATCCTAAGAAATCTCCTGATGGTCGAACGATATACGTTGTTGGATAACCCGAAATATGATATGTATCTGTAGCTTCTAATGTTGTATCGTACAGAATTGTAAAGTTATATCCTCTCTTCTTCATGTATTCTTCAACATACTGAATACTACCTTCACCATTCAGACCTGGTGCCGCAATCATCAACACTTGAACATCATCCTTCATCTCATCATTAATCTTCTGTAATCCTTCAAATTCTTCATTACAATAATGGCACCATGTACCAAAGAAGTTCATGACAATTGTCTTTCCTTTGTAGTCGCTCAGATTATGAACATTACCTTCACCATCTACGAGCGCAAAGTTATATTTTTCGATAGATGTCTTTGTAGATGAATCATCCTTGTTAGAAGTATCTTCCTTACTAGCTGTATCCTTTTTCGAATCATCTACTGTTGTTTCTGCTGGAGTTGTAGAAGAACGATTCTGTAGTGCATTCATTGTTGTAAAGCCTTGGAATAACATAAAGCATCCCATTGCTAATACAAGAATTCCACTGAGTACACCTGTATACTTCACAATACTCTTGTGACGATTGATGATATTCAATACTTCCTCCGTGAAGAATCCAATGAGTAGGAAGATGACGATGAATCCAAGTGCATAAGACGCAATATACAGCCAACCAAGTCCATTTGTAGCAGTGGATGCTAGTACAATTGCTTGGGCCAATAATGGGCCTACACATGGAGACCATGCAAAACTAAACACAAATCCCAACGCAAACGCCTTTAAGAAGGTCATTCCACCTTCTACACGCATTGTTTTTTGGTGTGTCTGATTCAAGAAAGGAATATTGATAATGTGCAGATTCGCTAGACCTAGGATAACCAGTAATACACCACCTGCAATCTGTAACTGCAATGTATACTGCTTGAATACCGTTGCAAGTGCACTAGATCCAAGTCCTGCAATCACGAACACCGTCGAGATTCCTAAGACAAAGCCTGTTGTTAGAATAAGTGTCTTCATTCGATCATAATGTGCTTGCCCATTTTCGTCTGTCATCATGGAACCCTTTGTCAGGTACCCAATGTATAACGGAACGAGTGGAAGAATACATGGTGAGAAGAATGATAATAACCCTTCTAAAAATAGACCGCCAAGAGTAACAATTTCTTTCATAATACCGCCGTTCTAAGCTATTAAGCGTGTAATGCAGAGAATCAGGACGATAATTCCGAGAATAATACGATATATGCCAAACACCTTAAAGTCATTCTTGCGAATGTAATTCATTAAGGCACGAATCGCAATAATAGAAACGATAAACGAAACCACTGTACCAATGAGTAAAATCATGAGTGGCCAAAAGCCAAACGAGAAGTCGGCTTTGAGTATCTTTAAAAGACTTGCGCCAAACATTGCTGGAATTGCCATAAAGAATGAGAACTCCGCAGCTGTGGAACGATTAAATCCTAATAAAGTTGCGCCAAAGATTGTGCTTCCAGAACGGCTTGTACCAGGAATCAAAGCCAAGATTTGGAACATACCAACACCGAAGGCCTTCCTAGCTGTAATTTGACTGACATGCTCAATCGTATACTTCTTTTCTCGATTCTCCATCCAGATAAACAAGATACCGTAGAGAATCAAAGTAATACTGATTACATATGGTGCACTCATCACATTGTCGATCCAATCATTCAGTAACATTCCTGCTACTAGTGGAACGGATGCCACAACAACCATTAACCATGTGTGATAGATATTCTTTTTCTTAGGCTCTGATACGTTTTTGCCTAGTGGGCATAAACGCTTCCAGTACAATAACAGTACAGACAAAATACTGCCGAACTGAATTACAACCTTATAAACATCCCAGAAGGCTTTATTTTTTACAGGATCCGCAAAGACATTCAAAGGCATAAATGTCTGCAATAAAATCAAATGACCTGTCGAACTGATCGGTAGAAACTCTGTTACACCTTGCACAATTCCAAAAATCACAGATTTAATAATATTTAAAATAATATCCATTTTTGTTAACCTTCTTAGTCGTGATTGATACGATTTGCTCGTAGTAAGTCTGACTTAATTTGTTTGATACGTTTCGCAAATGCGCGTAAATCTTTCATCCGCCACATCCAGTTTGGTGCGCCTACGCTTCCAGGCATGTTTAAGCGTGCTTGGCTACCAGCGTGGATCCAGTCTGATATCGGAATAATTACCATGTCCGCATTACTGTCCAACGAATAGTCAATCACATCATCGACAAAGCTATGCTTGCGATATCCGTGCTTCCATAGGTACTGACGCATCTTTCTTCTTAGAGAAGCTGGCTGATGGCAGTACCAAGAATATGTCGTATCGTTGTCATGGGTTCCAGTATATACCAATAGATGTGTTTTATCTTCTTCCATGCCCTCAGGGTCAAATGTAAATTGAACAATACGCATACCTCTAAACTTGTAGTGATCTCTTAATTCCAATACTTCTGGACGTAAATCTCCTAAATCCTCCGCAACGATAGTGAGGTTTGGATATTGTTTGAATAATGTATCGAACAATTCATATCCAGGTGCCTCAATCCATTCACCTTCAATTGCGGTTGGACAAGCTGCCGGAATCTTCCAGTAGGTATCAAAGGCACGGAAGTGATCGACTCTAACAACGTCGAACATCTCTCCCATGTATGATAAGCGCTCAATCCAGAATGTGAATTTATCTTTCTTCATAAACTTCCAGTCGTAGATAGGATTACCCCATCTCTGTCCTGTCGCTGAGAAGTAATCTGGTGGAACACCAGCAATAAACGTCGGTCTACCATCTTGATCTAATAAGAAGTTTTCTCGATGTGCCCAAACATCCGCAGAATCTAATCCTACATAGAATGGAATATCACCCATCATCTGAATACCTAAACTATTTGCATACTTTTTTAATGCATGCCATTGTTGGTACAGCACAAACTGTAAGAACATCTGATATGCAATTTCATCTTCATACTTTGATACATCTAATTTCTGATTGATTGGATAATCTTTCTGTTCCTGTCCCCATTCATTCCAAGGTCTTAAATTGTTCGCAACTTTAAAAGTCTTAAAGATTGCATACTCTTTTACCCAAGGCTTCTTGATAAAGGATTCGTACGCCTCATCCTTTTCAAACTTCTGATAGGCTAGACGCAAGTACTTATCATAGTATGCACGAACTGCTTCATACTGAATCTCATCATCGTTACGGTGATAAGAAGGCACTTTCTCTAATAAACCCTGTTGTGCTAAAATATCTAATGATATATACAGCTCATCAACCGCATAAGATGAATAAGGCTGATAAGGTGAATTTCCATATCCCAAAGGGTTTAATGGCAACAGCTGCCAGATACCCAAACCCGACTGGTGCATCATCTTTACAAAATCATATGCTTCTTTTCCAAAAGTACCACAACCGTGGCGGCCAGGCAGAGATGCAACTGGCATTAAAATTCCTGCTTTTCTCATATTACTATTCGTTTAACTCCGCTTTCAGTTTAAATATTAACCCATGATGTAATATTTTTCCATGTCAATTTATGGTATAGTTGTATATGATTTTAAATATTTTGAAAAGGAGATACTCATGACATTAGAGAAAAAACTTGAGTCCAGCTTAAAAAAGCAGATTAAAAACGCCACTGACAGAGAACTATATGATGCAATTGTCGCTATCGTAAAGGAAAAACAAGATCAGGTTAAGAAGATTACAGGTGAAAAGAAGTTGTACTACATCAGTGCAGAATTCCTCATCGGTAAGCAATTAGGAAAGAATTTAATCAACTTAGGTCTATACGATGAATTAGCAAAATTATTATCTAAGAATGGTAAGTCCATTCGCACAGTAGAAAGTTTTGAAAAAGAACCTTCTCTTGGTAATGGTGGTCTAGGTCGTCTGGCTGCCTGCTTCTTAGATTCCATTGCTACTTTAAACTTACAAGGTGATGGTGTTGGTCTAAATTATCACCTTGGCTTATTCCGTCAGGAATTCAAGGATAGAAAACAACACGAAATTCCAGATGAATGGCTAAATGGTTCTACAGTATTACGTGATACAAATGTATCCTTCCCAGTTGAACTTGCTGGTAAGACATACTACTCACACATGTATGACCTAGATATCATCGGATATAAGACAAACAAGAATACATTGCACTTATTCGACTTAGATACTGTTGATGAATCTATCGTTCACGACGGCACAAAGTTTGATAAAAAGAATATCGATAAAAACTTAACATTATTCCTCTACCCAGATGATAGTGATAAGGATGGTCAATTATTACGTATTTACCAACAGTACTTCATGGTAAGTAACGCTGCACAGTTAATCATCAAGGAAGAAAAGGAAAAGGGTCACAGCCTCAATGATTTAGATAAGTATGTATCTATCCAAATCAACGATACTCACCCTTCTATGGTAATTCCTGAATTAATTCGTTTATTGATTAATGAAGGTATCACATTCCGTAGAGCAGCAGATATTGTCGCTAATACATGTGCATACACAAACCACACAATTCTTGCGGAAGCGTTAGAAAAGTGGCCTTTAGATTATCTACAGGAAGTTGTACCACAGCTTGTTCCAATTATCGGTGGCTTAGACTATGCCGCAAATATTGCTTTCAAGGGTGATAAGGAATTAACAATCATCGATGATAATCACCGTGTACACATGGCAAGAATGGACATGCATTTCAGCAGTTCCATCAATGGTGTAGCAGCGCTTCATACAGAAATTCTAAAACACCAAGAATTAAAGCCATTCTATAACATTTACCACTCTAAGTTTAACAACAAGACAAATGGTATCACATTCCGTAGATGGATCATGCATTGCAATCCAGAACTTGCAAATTACATCGATACATTAATCGGTACTGCATGGCGTAAGGATGCTAGTAAGTTAGAAGACTTATTAAAGCATATCAACGATACAGCAGTACTACAGAAGTTAGATGATATCAAGTACACAAACAAGGTTCGCCTTGCGGATATGATCAAGAAGGAAGAAGGTATTGAAATCAATCCAAGTTCCATCTTCGATATCCAGGTAAAACGTCTACATGAGTACAAGCGTCAACAGATGAACGCATTGTGGGCAATCTATAAGTATCTACAGATCAAGGCAGGTCAAAAGCCAGCACGCCCTATTACCGTAATATTTGGCGCAAAAGCAGCACCTGCATACATCATGGCAAAAAATATCATTCATTTGATTATTTGCTTGCAAGACTTAATTAAGAACGACCCAGAAGTAAGTCCATACCTCAAGGTTGTTATGTTACAAAACTACAATGTAACAAAGGCTGAAACAGTTATTCCTGCATGTGATATCTCCGAACAGATTTCTCTAGCTTCTAAGGAAGCTTCTGGTACTGGTAACATGAAGTTCATGTTAAATGGTGCTATCACATTAGGTACGAATGATGGTGCTAACGTTGAAATTGGCGAACTCGTTGGTAAGGATAACATCTATACATTCGGACGTTCATCCGATGAAGTAATCAAGCTCTATGAAACAAGTGGTTACCACGCAGCAGATTACTACAACAACAGTAGACTCATTCATGCATGTGTAGACTTTATCACAAGCCCAGAACTTGTTAAGTTAGGCAACAAACAGATGTTATCTGACTTACGCGATAACTTAATTAATAAAGACTGGTTCATGACATTACTTGACCTTGAAGAATACTGCAGAGTGAAGGATCGTGTATTAGCTGACTACGAAGATCGTCTAGCATGGAAGAAGAAGTCGTTAGTAAATATTGCTAAGAGTGGATTCTTCTCAAGTGACCGTACAATCTTAGACTACAACCGTGATATCTGGCGCTTAAAATAGGAGGCTTACATGATCGTAATCGAAATGAATGACGGCAAAGTCATCAAGCTAGAACTTGATGAAGCAGCTGCTCCAAAGACAGTTGCAAACTTCAACAAACTTGTTAGTGAAGGCTTCTACGATGGATTATCATTCCACCGTATCATCCCTGGATTCATGATCCAAGGTGGTGATCCTATCGGAAATGGAACAGGTGGTTCCAAGGAAAACATCGTTGGTGAGTTTGCGTCTAATGGATTTAATAATCCTATCAAGCATGTACGTGGTGTTATTTCCATGGCTCGCGCAATGGATCCTAACTCCGCAAGTTCACAGTTCTTTATCATGCATGCAGACGCTCCACATCTAGATGGAAACTACGCTGCATTCGGACACGTTGTAGAAGGTTTGGAGGTAGTTGATGAGATTGCAAATACTCCAACTGACTTCCGTGATAAGCCAACAACTCCTGTTATCATCAAGCGTGTATACATCGCTTAATCATTAAAACCTGTGTCATGCAATACACAGGTTTTTCTTATGCCTTCATGCATAAAAAAAGAGCGGATATTCCGCTCATAAAATTACTTAACCAAGTCCTTTAAAGTCTTACTAGCTTTAAACTTTGGAGCCTTAGTAGCCTTAATCTTGATCTTTTCGCCTGTAGCTGGGTTTAAACCAGTGCGAGCCTTCTTCTTAACTACTGTGAACTTACCAAAGCCATTTAATGAAACTTCGCCACCCTTCTTGATTGTTGTAGCGATTTCATCAAATACGTAATTAACTGCTTCTCCAGCAGCCTTCTTTGTTAAACCGTATTTTTCTGCTAAATCATCTGCTAATGTTTTCTTTGTAACGACTTTTACTGTTGCCATACTTATGGCCTCCTTTTATTTTGATAATTTTATTTTAATTGATTTTTGTGTATTTTCAACTAGTGAATCTTAAAAAAGTGCTTATCTACGCATGTTTTTCGTATTTTTGATGCAGATTTGTTTATTTTTACAAAAAAAGAAGGCAAATTGCCCTCTTTTTGCTTACTTAGCTGCCTTCTTTAAAGCGTCTTTAGTTGCTGTAATGATTGCGTTAGAAGTAATTGTAGCACCTGAAACAGTGTCTACATCAGCCTTATTCTGCTTAACGATAGCTGCTGGAACTTCTTCTAAAGCACCATCAGCGATACCAGCTGTTTCCTTGTGGTCCTTAACTTCTACCTTTTCAATCTTTGAATCTGAAACTGTAACTGCAACTGTAACGTCACCATTACGTCCTTCAGCTGTTGCTTCATATGTACCAGCTTTGTAAATAGCCTTTGATCCGCAACCTGCTAATGTAAGGATAGTAGCTGCCGCTAAAATGCTCTTAACTAATTTCATGTTCATTTTCTCCTTTAGTCACATGTATTATACATAATTCTGAATATTTTTGGTATCGATTTGTTATTTTTACATAAATTAGTCTTGGGTAACTAACTGATGGTCACCGGTATGATAATCAATCATGATATTTGGCTGTACGTTATAACAGAATACATTGAAACAAATTCCTTCTCCACTGTCTTCTATTGAACGTGCTTCCAACAGTACCCCTGTTGCTAGTAGATTATCATTCTCAAAGATTGGTGTACAGCGGTACAGTACATGGTTTCCTGTTCTTAAGATATACCACGCTGTCTTGTCCTCAAACGGCTGCATCCCCACCACGTTCATATAACGAGTCCCAGTAATCAGATTCTGCACATTTGCGTTTTCTCCACTTAATTCATACGCAATCAAATGACAGCGATTATACAAATATTTTCCATCAATAAAATCATACTTGGCCAAATGCCACCCCGTCGGTTTCACCATTGAGATGGAACCACGTTTTTCTGTTGGTATCGTATCAATGCCTATCATCGCCATTGCTGGACCACAGCGACCAAGATAATCTAATTCACTATACGATTCATATTCATCACTCTTTAATTCCTCTTCCGTAAAGAATGGAATATTATGATTGACCTCAACGTATGGTGATGATGTATATGCAGGAATATCCGACAGCGAAAAAGACGCATCACGATTCACCGGAATTGCAGAAAAGAATGCTTCCCATATCATCACCGCTGATAGCACTAATAAAAGCAGTGATGACAAAACACGCTTACGATACAAACAAAAAGATTTATGGTACATCATCTTTGTCATGCATATCATAAGATATGCAAACACAAAAAGAAATAATCCCACTAGTATATATTTTAAAAATGTTTGTTGGTTATACATACTTGTATTATACACATAACTTCCCATCACTCTTTAAAAAAAAGCGGGAATTGCCCCACTTATAAACTCTGCAATACTTGAAAGACTAGATTTGCAGAATGTTCTGCTGCCTGTGCTTCAAATTCCTCATAAGATGCTGTACTTTCTTCATCTGCCTTGTCAGAAATTGCACGTACAATTACAAATGGAACCGCAAAGTCCGTCGCCACATGCGCGATTGCGCAGCCCTCCATCTCACAGCATTTCGCACCGAAGTTTTGAATAATCCAATCTTTCTTTTCTTTTTGCCCTACAAAGATATCACCACTGGCAACACGTCCTTCAAAAACTTGAATTTCAGGAGCGACCTTTTGAATGCTTTCCACAACCAATTTACGTAGAGCTTCATCTGCTGTAAAGGATATTGTCTTTCTACCAGGCACCATTCCTGTTGGATAGCCAAATGGTTCTACACTAAAGTCATGATATATCGCATCTGTAGACACAACGATATCTCCAATATTAATTTGATTATCCAAAGATCCCGCAATACCCGTATTTATAATATGAGTTATATCATACTTTACACACATGGTTGTAGCACAAATTGCGGCATTCACCTTTCCAATACCACATCTTGCGACAACAACTTCCGTATCACCAATTTTCCCCAAACAATATGTATTGTCTCCAACTTGTTCAATCTTGTCGATTGCCATGCGCTCTTTGATCGATGTTACTTCTACATCCATCGCGCCAATAATTCCTACTCTCATCATTCTGCGTACACGAGATGTGACTCGTCAATCTCCTTTACTGTATTTTCTAAGTAACGATTCGCAAGATATTTTGCCATCGGTAGATTCTGATCTAAATAATTACCACAATCTCGTGCTTCTGCACCAGGGATATCTCCCTCAAAGTCACGCACAAATTCAAAGAGTCCTTTCACTAACGGAACAATATCCCTAGAGGTTAAATCCCCTTCACAAAGTAAATAGAAACCTGTACGGCAACCCATAGGGCCAAAATAAACAATACGATCTTTCCACATAAGATGATTGCGTAAATATGTAGCGCCAAGATGTTCAATCGTATGTATTTCTGCGGTATTCATTACCGGTTCTTTATTTGGTGTTGTCATTCTTAAATCAAAAGTCGTAATTATCACATCATTGAAATGATCTTGACGGGATACATATATTCCTGGTTCTAAGACTAGATGATTCACTGTAAAGCTAGCGATTTTCTCCATAATAGACCTCTTCTTTTCTATATAAGGTTATATCATACTTAAAAACTTAATGGGAAACTTTCCATAGTCTAATATATAATAGACTCATGAAGAAACTACTAACCAAATTATTCGCAACAATCACCTGTACACTCGTGATTGCTCTGACAACACTATTACCAGTTACCGCAGCTGATGCCGCTTTTGATTTAGGTAAAAACTTATATAGTACAAACTATATCTTTCTAGACGCAGATACAGGCCAAGTATTATCCGCAAAGAAACAGGATGAACAAATCAGTATCGCATCACTTACAAAGATGATGACGGTACTTCTAGCAATCGAAAATAGTTCTTCACTGAATCAAACAGTTACTATTACCGATGAGATGATTGATGGGCTTTATGATGAACAAGCAAGTGTTGCTGGATATATCAGTGGTGATACAGCCACATTACTAGACCTATGTTACGCTGCAGCTGTACCATCCGCAGCCGACGCTGCTAACGCATTAGCTATACAGATTGGTGGTAGCTTTGAAAAGTTCTATCAGATGATGAATGATAAAGCAGCCCAGTTAGGAATGGATCATACCGTCTTCAAAAGTGCACACGGACTTGACCGTGATGGACAATATTCAACGGTTGAGGATGTTTCAAAGTTATTACGTTATGCATTACAAAATCCAACCTTTAAAGAAATCTTCTCAACAAAGGAATATACAACACAAGCCACAGCCTATTATCCATTTGGCATTCCACTCGCCAGTACAATTTGGGCATACGCAGATACATATGGTTATAACCTAACAAATCTTTCTGGCGGTAAAACCGGATATACTTTACAAGCCGGTAGATGCATCGCTTACTGGGCAACCGTCAATGATATGACTATCATTGCGGTAACAGCTGGTGCTAGCACTAACGTTGAACAATACTCTAATCTTAGCGATGCACAAACTGTCTTAACCAGCTTAGCTTCTTGGCAGAAGAAAACGATTCTTAAAAGTAATGATGTTGTTAGTACGATTGAATATAAATCATTCATGCATACTGCAAATATTGATGTGAAGATGGATAAAGATATTACACTTGATCTACCCGCAAACGTTGAATGTACTTATGAAGTTGATCTTCCAAAGAAATTCTCGGCAGAACTATATGACCAAAACATTCAAGCAACAATTACGTTTACAGCTGATAATAAAAACATCTATACAAAAACAATCAGTATTACACTTCCACAAGAAAAGAATATATTCGGCAGAATCATTCTACATCTACAAAACTTTATAAAAGGTTGATTGCATGACAATCAACCTTTTACATTACCGCTTCCATCTTCTACTTGAATGATATGATCACAATATGCCAGTGTAGATAATCGATGTGAAATTGTTAGAATCATCTTATCTTTAAACTCCTTTTCTAACGTATAGAGGAGTTCTTTTTCATGTAGTACATCGAGTGCACTTGTAGGTTCATCCAAGATAATCACATCCGGTTGTTTTAACATAATACGTGCTAGGCCAATCCGTTGACGCTCACCACCAGACACACGTGAACTCATTTGACCCATATGCGTATCATACCCTTCTGCTAAACTCATAATAAAGTCATCAATACCTGCTCTTTTCGCTGCCAGACGAATCTCATCCATCGTAGCTTCTGGTTTGGCAATAGCGATATTTCCCGCAATTGTATCATTGAATAGATAGGTATCCTGCTCCAATACCGCGATATGACGATGGAGTTCCTCAAATGAAAATTGATCTAGAGGAATCCCGTTGATGCGTATCTTACCAGTTTGTATTGGATAGTATCTTAACAACAATCTTAAAATCGTAGATTTACCAGAACCACTTTCTCCAACAATACCAATATGTTTTTGATTCTGTATTGATAGATTGAAATGCTTTAAAATCTCACGATTTGTTTTCGGATATGCAAATGAAACATCTTCAAAATCAATACATTCAACATGTTCAATCTGAACAGATTCACTTGGATCAGTAGTAAGTGGCTTGGCATCTTCTATCAAGAAGATTCTCTCTGCCGCCGCAAAAGCCTCCAATAGATGAGATACCACAAATGTCAGTGAGAACGTTGAAGAGAAGGATGCAGTTGCGATAAATGAAATGACGATTGTACCAACTGGATCACCCATTCCACTCGAAAGTAAATACGCAGCCACAACCAATATCATCACTCTACCAAGATAGACAAAGAAATTTGGCGCAGAAGATAATGCCTGTTTATGCATCGTCATCGCATGCATATCTTTATTGACTTGATCATTGTACTTCATGACCTGTGCAATCTTCGCATCACCTGCATGGTAGATCTGAATATCCTTAATTGCGTATATATTTTCAAGAATCACCGCCTTTAACTTCCCTAAATCTTTGCGGTATTCTTTCCCAATTCCTCTTCCAAGATAGAGCCCAACAAGAGGAATGATAACGCTAATCATCAAATATACAGGAATCAATACATACGCGTATAATACATTGAACTGTAACGCTATCAGAACCGTCGTTACCGGTAGTAGAATCACTGTAAACATCGGACCTATCGTATGTGCAAAGAAGTACTCCAATGTTTCTATATCACCTACCGCAATATTAATCACATCACCTATTTTTTGATCAATCAAATATGCAGGTGCTAATCGATTGATAGATGTAAATAAATCAACACGCATCTTAGCAAGAATACCATACGCACCTAGATGCGAAAACACACCTTCTAAATACCGGCACAATGCAATTAATAGACCACTCACCACCATCATGCATGCATAGAGCCATGCACTACCGGTTGTTGCAATGCCCGCAACCCTCATAATCCAAAGTGCACCAAAGCCCATTACACCCATGTGTGAAAGATTACCAATAATACTAGCTAATGTAGATATCGTTAGATATTTTGCGATTGGTTTAGCTTTCTTTACCAATCTCGATACGAGAACTGGAATTGAATATGCATATTTTTTCATTCTTCTACCTCCAGTTCATTCTGTTCTTCCACAAGTGTTCGATAGAGACCATGATTCTTCATGAGTTCCTCATGATTACCCACTTCTTCCACAACACCGGCTTGTAATACAATGATTTGATCCGCATGACGAATCGCAGATAAACGATGTGAAATAATAATGAGAGTACGCTTCTTTGATAACTTCTCAATACACTGCCAAATTATTTTTTCACTTTCAGGATCGACTGCTGAAGTAGCTTCATCAAAGATGATATATTCCGCATCTGTTAATAACGCTCTAGCGATGCCCATCATCTGCTTTTGCCCACCAGATAGATTAGAACCAGATTCACTTACCATCGTATCTAAACCCTCTGACATTCTTCGAATATGCTTATCGAGGCTGACTTCCTTCAGCACTTGCCAAAGCTTTTCATCTGTTGCGGATGGATTTGCTAGTAAGAGGTTATTTCGAATCGTATCGCTAAATAAATTCACAGTTTGCGGAACCATTACAATATATTCCCCAATTTCTTTTCGATTCATGCATGCATAATCTTTTCCGTTTAGATATACAGCACCACTTGAAGGATAGATAAACTTCATTAGCATTGACGCAACAGTGCTTTTACCACAACCTGATAATCCAACTAGTGCAGTTATCTTTGATTTTTCGATCTTGATGTTTACGTGATGTAATACTTCTTTTCTATCTTCATAGGAGAAGGATACATCTTCTAGCACAATACTATCTTGAGACATATTGTGTTTTCCTTCTTGCTCGATTTCTGCTGTCTTTACCGCAAGAATTTCTTCTGCACGACTTGCGGCTGAAACAGCCGTAAGTGCATCATGGGTTGCGGACATCAGTTGTCGAATTGAGCCAAAGTAGCTATAGCCTAATAATAAAATCATTAATACACTGCTAAGTTCCATTGCTTGATTCGATAATCCAGTCACTGCGATAAGGACACAGATAAATAATGTGATATAGATGATTCCTTCTGTCACCAAAAAGGACGTGAAGTTTACCTTCATAAATTCATTGATTTGATGATTGAGATAATCTGCTTTTTCTCCTAAGACTTCCGCATGTTTATCAGATTGGTCAAACAACTTCAATGTTGAAAGACCTCGAATACCGTCTAGGTAATACCCTGTCATATCCTCTAGTGAAACCCAATATGACTTTCTTAATTTTTCAATACGATAACGAAATATGTTATGTAATGGTAATAACACAAAGGATACTACTAACAGTATGCAGGCAATCAAGAAAGAACTAGGATAGATTTTAGTAAACAAATAGATTGGCGCAATCACACTGAAAATTAAACTTGGTAAATAAACGCTGTAGTAGACTTGCATTTGTTCTACACCATCGACCGCTGAAGTGATTGCGGAATTGGGACCAATCTTTTCAATATATCCTGCATCTAATGACATTGTTTTTGTAAATAACTTCTGACGTATTGATGAACGTGCTGCCGCTTGAGAGCGATACTCTAGTTCACCTTGTATGAACTGAAATACAAATATCAGTACAGATACGATAATAATCTGAATTACCACATTTCGTATTTCATCACGCGTGAATGATGGATTCATCATATTTCCCAAGAAATAGGAAATACGAGTTGCAAAGCTAGTTATCATCACAAGTGAACAAACACGTATTACAACAAGTGAAAGAATCCAACCCCAAAGCCCTTTGGTCATCTTTAACAATGTTTTATCTAGTAATAACATTCAACCTCCTACCTAAAAAAGGAATCTTTGATAGATTCCTCATAGAAAAACTATTTAGCAGCCTCAAATACTTTACGCACTTGTTCCTTGCATTCGTCATACTTCTCAAATAAATGCGCTTCATAGATTTTCTGATCACCAATCCACATACATGGAACTGCGTGATAATCATACTTTTCAATGATTTCTGGATGTTCATTTTCCTCAATCATATCAATTTCAATGTTGTTGTATTCTGGATTCTCTGCTCTTAACTCTTCAATAGCCTTATTGGCATTTTTGCAATAAGGGCAGGAATTTAGATGGAAATAAGTAATTTTCTTCATAGTATTCACCTCTATGTATTATTTTACTATTTTTTAGTCATTTTTATACTGAAATGCTTTTAGTTTGTATTGCGTTCAATGCGTTTACGACTTGTCTTAGAAAAAATAATCATCTGTGCTTTATATAAACCAGAATAGCCCGAGACGATATAACTGATCGCAACCGCAATCAATAAGAATGAGCTTGCCTGGAAGTTGAATAATTCAAATCCAATTAATAGTGAAGTGATTGGACAGTTTGTTACACCACAGAATACCGCAACCATTCCAACCTCAGCCCATAAGCCAGCAGGTAATCCAAATATCGTACCAAATGCACTACCAAGAGTAGCGCCGATAATCAAAGACGGAATGATTTCCCCACCCTTATATCCAGCAGATAGAGTGATTGCTGTAAAGAGTATCTTCAATAGGAATGCATAGATTGGGACATTTCCACTTAATGAGCGTTCAATCATCTGTGAACCTACACCATTGTAATCTTGGTTACCAACTAACAGTGTCAATATGATGATGATAGCACCACCTATAATTGCACGTACATATGCATTTTCAATCATCGCAAAGATATGATGTGTCTTATGTAAGCTGAAAACAAATAGGCGACTTACGAGTCCTGCTAATAGTGATAAGCCAATAACCGCAAGCGTTGTAATTGCGTCCAAATTAGGAACTGTACCAATGTGATGCATTGGCTCCACCAGATTCATAGCGATAGCCACACTATGTCCAACTAGCGATGCGATAGCACATGGAAGTAATGCCGCATATTCCATATATCCAACATGTACAACTTCTAACGGTAAAATCGCTGCCGTTAAAGGTGTCCCAAATAAAGCCGAGAAGCAGCCAGACATACCAGACATGATTAATGTCTTCTTATCTTCTTCCGTTAAACGAAATGTCTTTGATACAAAGCTACCAACACTACCACCAATCTGTAGCGCTGCACCTTCACGTCCAGCAGAACCACCAAATAAATGTGTAATCACAGAAGAAATAAAGATTAATGGGCCAATACGCACCGGTAAATGCGGTTCAGAATGAATTGAATTGATTACCAAATCTGTTCCAGCATCCTTATATTTAGCCAGTTTATATAACAGAACAATAACAATACCACCAATAGGCAAGAAATATATTAACCATGGATAATTAGTCCTTAGTTGAGTAACGTAATTTACACTAAATGTAAACAACGTACCAAGAACACCTGCACCTAGGCCAACGATTGCCGCATATATTAGGATACGTATAAAGTCTATGCTCTGTTTTAGATCAATCTTTTTTTCATTTGTACTTGTCATAACTTACTTCCCCTTGCGTACCATACTATAACAGATTTATTTTTGGATTGTAAAACCGTATTAATGATACAACCAATCCATCAAAAAAGTACGCATGAATTCAAATTCATACATACTCTTTCATTTATTTTTCTTGTAAGGCACTCACAATTTCATCTGCGACATACTTTCCAGACACAAATGCCCATGCAAGTCCTGCTCCACCTGGCATCTTCTCACCAAATACATTACCCGCAATACTACCTGCCGCAAATACATTTAACGTTGAAGTACCACTACTATCTAGAAGATTCAAGTGATCATCCACCTTTAAACCGCCTGTTGTCTCATAACGATATTTATTTAACGGAATAATGCATGTTGGCTTATCTGGATCAATCTTGCCCATTGTATTAGTACTAGATGCTTCGATTTCGAAGTTATGATAGTTGATTGTTTGTACTAATTTCTGTGCATCCAAGTCTGCTGAAAGTGCAGCTTCACTTAATGTTCCACCGCTAAATGGAACAATTCCATACATCGACTGCAGATATTTCACATCTGCCTTTGTGATTGTGGCTGTTGAAAGTAATTTCTTCTTCCATTCTTCATAGACATCTTCATTCATTACAAGATAGGAAGTCGCATTATTCTGGTTATGAATTGCTTCAGAGATTTGATTATACGGTTCTGTTTCATCGATAAAACGTTCTCCTGTATTGTTGACTAACGCAACACCTTTTTCAAGAACAGCTTTTGTCGCAAGATATGTATCTAATGTTATATCACGTACACTATATCCTAAATAGTTATATACCACCGAACCATCTTCTATCTGATACGGATGCTCCGCATCTCTTGCAAGTGCTAACGCATCCCCTGTATTTGTCGTAAGACCTAGGTAATTTGAGTTGCGATCACGATCAGGAATTAAATTCAAATTCCCTGCAGAAGTCCCTGTTGCTAAGACCACATACTTTGATGTTGCCTCAACAATATCCCCATTAGACTTCTTCGCTCTTACACCAATGACCTTACCGTTTTCATCATAACGCAAGCCAATGATACCTGTGTTTGTATAAACACTAGAACCAGATACCTTCACTTCTTTTTGTAGTAAGTCATCAATTTCGCCACTGGATTCATCATACGTCATGACAGATTTTAAGGATAAGCCATCAGTAGGTACATACCCTGCCTTCTTATCAAATGTGATTCCCAGAATCTTTGATTGCCAATCTACAGTTTCACCTATATGATCTTCAAATAATTGGCTTAAAGTAGGACTATTTGTTTGATTGCTATACGCTGTGATATTCTCCGCCAATGTACTAGCAGAATCAACATCCTCTAGATTTGCCTTTGTGGAGCCTGCTACAATCTGCCCACTACTAGCATAGTAGCGTAAAGAACCACCAATCTCACTATCCTTTTCAATTAAGCTTGTCTTATATCCTTTTTCCTGTAAGCGTAACACTGTAGCGATACCTGCAGCACCACCACCGACAACCGTTACATCCGACTCTTCTTCAATGACCTTCTCTTTATTTTTCCCAGTACAATCCTTCTGCCACTCCTCAACATTTCCATTAGCAGCTGTAATCGCATTCCCAATCGCTTCTAGTACAGCTTTTGAAGTCTGTGTTGCGCCTGTAGAAACATCTACATTTAAAGATTGCTCATCGATTACATATTCTGGAATCTTGGTTAACGCCGCATCAGATACCGCATCCGTTTCCTCTTCATTCGTCACAATTACATTTGTTAACATCCCATTACGGAAAGATGCAGATACCGTTACATAGCCATTGTAACCAGTCCCAATTCCTGTATAGTTACCGTCATTTACAGTATGTGTAGATACTGACTCTTTTTTTGGTGTACAGCCAATAACTCCAATAGCCAGAAATAGAGCCGTACCTATTTTACAGATTTTATTTTGTATATTCATAGAGTTATTATATCATCTATTAATTCTAGTGAAATATGTGATTGAACACATCATTTCTTCAGATAAAGTTCACATAGCGTTCTTATTTTCTTAACATATTCACTTTATAGTAATAACTGTAAACAGAAAGGAGGACATAGAACAAAGTTACTAAAGAGTAGCTAGAATGCAGTACAGTAATTAAATTATTTCTTAAATTCATAAATTCCCCCCAATTTATAAAATAATAATGAGTTTTACTTAACCATCGGCTCCCCACCGATGGTTATTTTATGTATAATACGACTTAAGGAGACGATATATGAAATATCCTAAATTTATAAAACAAGGTGATACAATCGGCATCTGTGCTCCAAGTTCAGGTGTTGGCAAATTTATACAGAAATTTAAGCGTTCGATTGATAACCTGCATACGTATGGTTATCAAACAAAAGAAACTGCATCTGTACGCAATGAAAGTGAACCAAGTAATTCTTCAATCATTCGTGCAAAAGAAGTTGAAGAACTCTTACTCGATAAAGATGTAGATATGATTATGGCCGCAACTGGAGGAGACTTCTTATTTGATATCCTCCCTCGTTTAAACCCATCTATCATTCAAGCAAATCCAAAGTGGATTATGGGTGCTTCCGATCCAACTGGACTTGTATATCCAATTACCACCAAGTACGATATCGCAACACTCTATGGTGAGAATGCCGGTGATTATTACGCAACACCCGCCCCAGATTATTTAGAGGGAAACCTTGCGATACTAAAAGGTAACTTAGTTGTACAACACAACTATCCACGCCGCATGGAACAACCACCATTCTTTAGAGATGATATTGTCTATGATAAAGATAGTATCTGGAAATCCACTTTTAATACAATCAACGTAGAAGGTAGATGTATCGGTGGCTGTATTGATGTACTGAAGGATTTAATTGGCACACCATATGATGGCACATTAGAGTTTATCAAACGCTATCGTAATGATGGTATCATTTGGTACTTCGATAACTTTGCAATGAATAGTGAAACACTTTACCGCACCCTTTTACAGATGAAGTATATGGGGTGGTTTCAAACAACCAAAGCAATCATCATTGGCAGAACCTGTTTTGAATCAAATAGTACTGGCTTAAGTTATGAAGACGCAATCAAACATGCATTACAAGATATACCAGTTATCTATGATGCGGATATTGGCCATACCGTACCTCGCATCACAATGATCAATGGTGCGATGCTACACTTGTATTATGAAGATGGTAAAGCAGCACTACAATTTATAATAAAATAATAGGGCTTCCACCCTATTATTTTTTATGCATAAATTTTTAGAATATTTGGCAAATCAGCTGTTGTGATAATACCGATAGGCTTTTCACTTGGCTTTCCTGATTCGGTGATCAGAATTGCTAGCAGAGTAATACCTTCATCTCTTGCCTTATCAAAATACTCTAATACAACATCCACATTATTACTCTTAGAAGTAAACACAACTCTAGAATTCTTTGTAGAAGAGATAACATCTGATACGACTGTATCATCTGTTCTTCCTTGCATCGCAACTTTCGCAATTTCAGCTAACGTAAGCATCCCCACAAAATTTTGTTCCTTATATACTGGAATCTTAGATGTGTCCATCTCTTGCATGAGCTGAAAAGCATCACGAATACTCGTATCGATATGCACTGTTTTTACAGGCATGCTTGCATACTTTAGAATATCATGTGGTTCCGTTAATAATTTTGCGATACGTTCAATATCCTCTGTTACACTATTGCAAGGTTCTGCGATAATCTCTTTTTTGCTACCGCGGATATGTACGATTGCGTTACGCAATTCATTGTATTCCCGTAGGGATTGTTGATTGATTGCGACGACTCGACTTCGATTTGCACATCGAGCAACAAGTTGTGAGAATGGAATATATCTTGGTTGTTCTGCTAGTTCAGCCAACCTCTTCTCACATTGTGCATAGGCATTTAGAAATCTCTCTGCATTTGTCATAGATATATTCCTCTTTATTTGATTTTACCTTCTAAAGCTTCTAAGGCACTATCTGCACTCATGTGGTTGAGTATCATCTTCATCAGCGTTTCCATCTCTGAGCCTTCACTGTAATCTGCTTTTACCATATAGTTTGCACGTTCTTCACGAATGAGTTTTTCCGCAATCTTTTTTGCCTTTACAGATTTTTCGTTATAGACCGCAACAGAGCGACCACCATACTCTTTTATAAGGCGCATACACGGTACATCTGTTAAACCATCCGCAACATAAACCATTTTCGTTAATGGGATTGGACGTAGTTTTGGATCAATGTAAGTATTTAAGTCTTCCGAATCATTTTCATCTAAGACTTGTTTATTGATACGAAAGATATATTGTGTCTTTGTTGTGTAGTTTACGATTTGCGCTGGCCATCTAGCAAATTCATTTTCATCGTAGAAATAACTACATGCGTAGATATGTTTAAACTCATCCGCAACCATTACATTCTCAATGATTTCCTTCATACCACTGGAGATAATGTAATGCTCTACTTCAAGTCCTAATTTTTTTCCATACTTGTTAATACGCTTGAACCAAGTATCCACACCGTTATACAAAACAATGCCCTTTCCTACACCTTCAAATTGTTGTTTTGTAAGTGGCTGACCCATCTCTTCAAACTTCTTCTGCAATAGATATAGATACGCACTAATCGCATCCATATTGTGCTCATTTGCTAAAGAGGTTACTTCCTTCCAGAAATCCTTTGGATTTTCATAGCCTAAAGAAGGAATCAAGCTATATTCCTGCATGTCTTTTCCACACAGTGTTTTATCAAAATCATATAAAATCGCTACTTTTGTCATGTGACTATTATAGCACGCACTAATCTTCAAAGAATATTAGATAAATGAAAGACAGGTCTGTTTTACCAGTTCCTGTCTATTTTTTCTAGATTGCTAAGAGTTTTAGAATTGCGGCTACATAGATTTCTGCTTGTAGGAGTAATTCATTAATCTCAACATATTCGTTTGCGTCATGGATATGATAATCCTTGCCTTGGAATGCACATCCAAATGCGATTGTATTATCAATTCCCTTTGCGTATGTTCCACCACCTAGTGTGATTGGCTGTGCATCCTTATCACCTGTTACCTCACGGTATGCAGAACATAATGCACTTACAAGTGGCGAATCAATTGGGAAGAATAATGGTTCATGTGTATGGAGTACTTCAATGACACCATTTTCATCTTCTAGATGTCCTTCCATTAACTTAAGCACCTTACGAGAAGTCAAAGTAACTGGGAAACGGATATCGATAGAGCCTTCAATGACACCATCCTGCATCGAGATCACACCATTATTTTGTGTGAGTGCTCCATATTCATCAGAACAGTTTGCACCAAAGCCACTGCCATCAGTCGCAAGACCAAAGTGCTTGCAATAGAAATCAACAAATCCATCTTGGAAACCAGACTGCTTTAAACCATCCATTAAGTAAGATAACGCATTCTTTCCAAGTTCAGGTAAGCTTGCATGTGCAGCGATTCCCTGTACAGAGATCTTAACATCCGTTTTGCCGATGTTCTCGATGCTAAATTCGAGATTCTCGTTATTGAAGTAATCTTCTAGTGTCTTACGAGAGAAACTATTTTTATCGATAACTACATAGCAGTTACGACAAACAATATTCTTTGCACTACCACCTTGGATATCCTTAATCGCCGTATGCTTAGAAAGGTAACGCATGGAAATCATGCCCTTTTCACCATGTACACCTGGGAAGTCACCATCTGGTGTAAATCCATAGTCTACAGAACCTTCTTTTTTAACATAGTGTTTCAAGCACTTCGATCCAGTTTCTTCATTTGTTCCGAAGATTAAACGAATTCTCTTTGTAAGTGGAACGTTCATGTCCTTGATTACCTTTAATGCAATCATGCTGGCAACCATTGCACCCTTATCATCACTTACACCACGACCATATAGAACACCATCTTTTTCTACCATTTGAAATGGATCTGTATTCCATCCATCTTTTACATTGGCAGGAACGACGTCTAAATGTCCAATAATACCAATCAGTTTTTCCCCTGAACCGATTTCCGCATAGCCAATATAGTTATCCAAATTTACTGTGTTAAAACCATCTGCCTTCATCATTTCTAATGCTGTTTCTAAAGCAACCTTAGGTCCTTTACCAAACGGTGCATCTGGTTCTGACGTTCCTTCCACACTATTAATTGATACAAGCTTTCCTAATCTTTTTAAAAGTTCTTCCTTATATCCATATACCATAGATTTTACATCCATGATTCCACCTCCGTAATTCTAATATGTACTATTTTATTACAGATTGATATTTAATCCAACTGGACAGTGATCGGAACCTTCTGTTTCATCAAATATCAATGCATCTTGTACATTCGCTAGTAGACGCTCACTCACTAAGAAATAGTCAATCCGCCAACCAACATTTCTTTCGCGTGCTTTCATACGATAACTCCACCAAGAGAACTTCTGTGTATCTGGATAAAGTTCTCTAAATGTATCACTAAAGCCTGAGTCTAGTAGTTTAGTCATCGCTGCACGTTCTTCATCTGAGAAACCAGGATTCTTATGGTTTGTTGCTGGATTCTTCAAGTCTATTTCTTCATGTGCTACGTTTAAGTCACCTGTATAAATCACCGGTTTCTTCTTATCTAACTCCATTAAATGCTTACGTAACATCTCTTCCCATTCAATGCGATACGGTAGACGTAATAATCCATCTTTGGAATTTGGTACATATGCACATACAAAATAGAAATCCGAATATTCAAGAGTAATGACTCTACCTTCCTTGGTAACATCACCTTCGATTTCATAGGTTACACTGAGCGGTTCATGTTTTGTATAGATCAGTGTTCCAGAATATCCTTTTCTTTCTGCACTGTTCATATACATATGGTAACCTTCGAACTTCATCGCATCTTCAAGCTGGTCCGGTTGCATCTTCGTTTCCTGTAATGCAAAGAAATCTGCGTCCTGTTCATGGAAGAAGTCCGCAAAGCCCTTCTTCATTGCGGCTCTTAAGCCGTTTACATTCCAAGAGATAAATTTCATGCGCGTGTAATCTTTCCAGTTGCCTTCTTTAAGAAGCTCTTTTCTTTACCACTGAGAAGTGGTCCAATCTTTTCCCAGATCATCTTGTGATATGCATTGATCCAATCGATTTCTTCATCGCTGAGATACTGTGTATCAATCGCATCACGGTCATATGGTACATATGTAATATCTTCAAAGGATAAGAACTGTCCATAGAAATTCTTTTCTTCCTTTTGAACGATCATCTCATTTTCAATACGGATACCTAACTTACGCGGTAGATATACACCTGGCTCATCTGTAACAACCATTCCCTCTTGGAGAATAACTGCCTTACCATTTGCTGGCATGCCCCAACGGATACCGTGTGGACCTTCATGTACGGCTAATACATGCCCTACACCATGGCCTGTACCACATTGATAATCAATGCAGTCATTCCACAATGGATTTCTTGCAAGAATGTCTAGGTTATTACCTGTTGTTCCATACAAGAACTTCGCATGCAGTAAATCAAGATGCCCCTTTAATACCTTTGTATATAACTTCTTTTCTTCCGCAGTTAAACCACCTAACGCGATTGTTCTTGTAATATCTGTTGTACCATCCTTGTATGTTCCACCAGAGTCAACAAGTAAGAAACCTCTTGCCTTCACTGCCGCATGTTTTTCTTCTGTTGCAGTGTAGTGCATCATTGCGGCATTTTCTTGATATGCACAGATTGTTTCAAATGATGGTTCGATGTAGTTCTTCTGTTCTGCACGTAATGCATATAAATGGTCTTGTGCAGTTACTTCTGTCATTTTGCCCTTTCCAACAGTATTCTTTACCCAATAGATGAACTTCACCATCGCAACCGCATCCTTTACATGTGCGTTACGAATGTTCTTGATTTCTGTCTTATTCTTGATTGCACGGAAGTAAGCAACTGGTGAAATTGCATCATAGATTTCATTCCCTGCTAATGCTTTATACAGATTAGAATTGAGATGTCCCATATCTCCCCAAATCTTCTTACCTTCTAATTTCTGTAAGTCCTTCATTAACGCATTGTACGGACGTACTGTTACCTTATTGTCCTTGAAGTACTGAGCAACTTTCGCATTGATCTTCTTTGCGTCTACATAATAGTAAAGTTTCTTATTTGTAATTACAGCGAATGCATAACTAACTGGTGTACACGCAATATCATTACCACGAATATTCAATAACCAACATGGATCTTCTAATGCAGTTAATAAGATTGCATCGCAGTTGCTAGCCTTCATCGCTTCTCTTGTACGTGCAATTCTTTCAGAAGCTTCTTCACCTGTATACTTCTTAGGAAGTACATATAATTCCTCTGTTGGCATAGTAGGTCTTTCTTTCCCCCAAACCATTCCAACAAGATCTTCTGTTGTATATAACTTCGCATTTTTTTCTTTCAATGCTTGTGTTAGATGTAAGTAATTTCTAGCAGAAACCACTGCACCATCAAAACCTAATACACCATTCTTTGGTGTATTAGCAATCAAGAAGTCGATTGGATTTGGCACGCCTTCTTGACGCAGTCTCATCAATGTAACACCAGTTCCTTGAAGTTCATTTTCAGCCTGCGTAAAGAATCTACCATCGGTCCAAAGACCTGCGAAATCCTTTGTGATAATTGTGCATCCAGCTTCACCACTGAAACCAGACATGTATGATTTACACTTAAAATAATCAGCTGTATATTCGTCAGAAAGATGATCATCCTCATTTGGAATATAATATACATCAATCTTACGTTCAGCCATCAAAGCTCTTAACTGTTTGATTCTATCCTGTATCATAATTTAGTCACCTCGTTATAATTATACTCAATATTTGTCAAACAAAAACAAATCCGCATCAATTCCATACTTTTTGTTAGATTATACTAACCAAAATAGTTCAATTAGTCTTTCACAACAAATACAAACTTACATTTGTATTGTTAATATACACAAAAACTAGTTTGTATATGCGATAAGAATGGTATAATTCTTTATGGAGGGCCAACAAAATATGGAAAAGAAAAAAGATTGGGTCGGAATCGTCTTCGGTACAATTTGGTTTCTATACGCAGCAGTACTTCTAGTTCTACATCTAACTGGAAATCTAAGCGGCAGTTTCAAAGTACCAACTTTTCTACTAATCATTTACGATACTCTTGGTGTATTACCAGGCTCAATCGTGCAACTAGTAGTAAGTGCTATCATCGTAGTCTTCAGTTTCCGCGGAAGATAATTTGTATCACAAGCACATGGATTCCATGTGTTTTCTTTTATCTATCACAGAATTTACATTCCTATTCTGATGATAATTTTGTAAAATATAACAGAGGATATCCATGGAAACAGTCAAGCAAACATTTTCAGTCGCAAATCTATATTTAAATGCAAGTGCTGATACAATCCATCAACACCTAATCAATACAAAAGGAATCGTTACTGTAACGGTTACTTTAAGCGACCGCAATGTGACTGTAGAATATGATCCAACTATCATTACTGCAGATATCATTATCGAAAAAATTAAAGCATGTGGATATCATGCATATACACGCGAAATCCCAACTTCAGATTTTCTCATCCAACAGGACACAAAAAATCCAAAAAAGCCAAATTATCGTATATTATTTGTCTTTGTGTTTGAAGTGATTCTACTAGCGATACTATGGATTTTACATATTACACCTTGGATTGGATTACTATTCTCAATCCACTCCTTGTATGTAGGTCGTGTAATTTTCATGCATGCAAAAAAAGAAATTCAAAATAAGAATCTATCTTCCGCAACCATTGATAGTATTGCGATTGGAATATCATTCTTTTACGATATCTTCCTAACAATTCAAAATACCGTAAATGCATACCCATTTATGATATCAATGATTATGATACTTGGTACAAACCTCTATAAAACAAAGTATTTGAAATACATGCAACAAACTTCCACAACATCATTGAATATCAAACAGTATATTCCAGAAAACACAGCAGTCTTTAATAAGACTGGCGAAGTTATCGAAGAGACAAGTCAACTTAAAAAGAACCAGATCCTGATTATTCGGCCAAACGAAAACATTCCTTGCGACGGCATTGTTGTAGAAGGTTACGCATCTGTTGATGAATCTACATTAACCGGTGTACAGTCAAATATCACAAAGTCAGAAGGTTCCTATGTATATGCAGGTACACGTTGCATACAAGGCTCTCTACAAATCAAAGTAGAGAAGATTGGCGAAAAGACCACCCTATTACAATTCGCAAAACTTGCTAAGGAAACAGCGAACGATAAATCGTTTGATTCACCATTTAAAAACTTCTCAAAATACTTATTCTTATATTCCATTATTGCTGCTATCATCTTATTCTTTGGTTGGATTTTAGTTGGTAAATCTTTCTCTGTCGCTATCAGTGTATCTATTGCAGTACTAGCATCTGTCGCAATGAATGCATTAACAATCGCCTCTGAAAAAGAAGTGCTAGAAAAGGCAATTTACGCAGCGAAAAATCATGTGCTTTTCCGTAATGTAGATGCGTTAGAAACAGCTGGTAAAGCAGAAACATTATTTCTCGAACAAGACGATATCTTGATTGCCTCAAAACCTGAGGTAACTGATTTTATCCCACTTGAAGGAACAGATTTAAATATCATGCGTTATATTGCATATACGCTATCCAACAAACGACATGATAGTTACTCTAGAGCGATTACACGTTACTTAAAATCACAGAAGATTTCTTCTATAAATCTAAGTGTTCTAACAAATTTTCAAAAGACACATCAAACTGATACGATTCAAAGCACATATCAGTTAAACAATACACATGATTTCTCTAACACAGATGTAATCAACTCTACTATAAACCAAATGATTGATGAACTTACAAATCAAGGAAAGACAGTATTTATCCTAATTGGTGAAAATCAAACACTTGGTTTAATCGCAACACAAAGACCAATTGTTCCAAATAGCTTACAAGCAATTCATTCACTCAAGGAACTAACAGATGTACATCTATTTGCACGTGGAAATATCAAAGAGATTCAATATATCAAACATACCTGTGATATCGAAAACATTCATGCAAATGTAGATATGAATGAAAAAGAAAATCTGATAAAATCATGCTCGCATGACTCTATCAGTATGTACGCTAATGCAGATAGCTCTTCCTCTTCATCTACCGCTGATGTAAATATTCAATTTGGCATTAGTCAGAATTTAGATTCCGAAGATAATGATATTATATTAACGCGCAAACGCTTAAGTGATCTGGTATTTGCAATCCAAACATCCGCAAAACTAAATGAACAGATTCAATTTAAACAAATTGCGATTATTGCATACCATGTATTGGCTGTTGTACTATTTGGCTTTATTACGCCAATCTTCTTCGACATTCCACTACCAACAATCCTACCATGTATCACTTCCATCTATGTCATTCGATTCTTATTCCAATCGCATAAATAAAAAGACAAACTCGAACAGAATTAATGGCATAAGTTTCTATACAGCTATAGCATTTTAAAAGCAGCACACAAAACCAAAACGGTTGGATGTGCTGTTTTAATACTGATTAAAAAAATTGCTATGCTTATCCGTTCTAATTAATTCAAGAAGTAATTCTTGTTTTATAACCCTCTATACCAACAACCAATCTAGCTCTATCTGGCATTCTCTCATATCTTTATCATTCCTAGAATTAGTGAATGCATAATCTCTAAATATTTCTGGTCGTGTAGTTTGATTACATAACTGTACGATTATTTCCTACTGTATAAACCTATCGAATCACCTAATGACTCCGCCAGTTCTTCAACACTATCGAAAGGGCCATTTAAATCTTTTCTTTTTATGGCATCTTCCATCACTGCATATGTCTCTATATTTGGTTTTTTATTTTCACATCAAATGGTAGTCCATGATGTTGTAATGCTTGTCAATAGAAAATTCCAGTAGCAGTACGCATATCAAGCCATAAAGATTTGAATAACTTTGTTGCTTGCACTTTAATATCATGATCGATTCGTAGTGTCCTATTCTCTTTATTTTTCATATCATTCATATTGCAGTGCAATGCACATAATAATAGCTTAAGTAAAATCAGTCGGGGGTTTTATTAAACTCTCCTCTAAAATCAGTAATG
>OHAF01000279.1_pt1 | contig 54831 bp, 47 predicted proteins | sample 1577041 | NCBI WGS metagenome assembly OHAF01 (sample SAMEA3541495, study PRJEB24748) | human gut metagenome | biome: human gut; feature: human-associated habitat; material: faeces | place: China | collected 2012
CGCACGTACGGTTCTTAGAGGGGAAGATGGCAGTAATGTCATCTTCCTACTCGACGTCTACAAATGCACCGAAAGCCTGCGTTCGCGCAAGGCCGCGCAGTATCCATCCCACTATGGCTCCAGCCGCACCAGCCGCTACAGGGACGACATCTCGAAGAAGAAGGTCTGCGCAGACTGCGTCGGACTCATCAAGGGGTACTGCTGGACCGGCGGCGGCAAGGGTGTGATCGAGAGCATTGGCACGGATAAAACCTATTCGAGTACCTATGGCGGCAACGGCTGCCCGGACAAGTCGGCCAACGGCATGTTCAGCTATGCCAAAAGCAAGGGATGCTCCTGGGGCACGATGGACAGCCTGCCGGAGGTTCCCGGCATCGCGCTGTGCTCGGACGGGCATGTGGGTGTGTATGTGGGTGGCGGCTTCGCTGTGGAGGAACGCAGCTTTTCTGATGGCTGTGTCAAAACCTGTGTCAAGGACCGTAGCTGGACGCACTGGTACTACCTGCCGTTTATCGACTACGGCGAAGCCGGCAACGTAAAGCCCCCGCAGATGGAATATGCGTTGGGTTCCCGGTTGCTCACAAAGGGCACCGAAGGGAACGATGTGAAACAACTGCAGGAATACCTGCTGCAGCTGGGCTACAGCCTGCCGAAGTTTGGAGCAGACGGTGACTTTGGCGCGGAAACCGAAGCAGCCATGCGGGCTTTCCAGACTGCTGAAGGGCTTGACGTGGACGGCAAGTACGGCGAAAAGAGCCATGCAGCGCTCATGGACGCGCTCTCGGCTGACGTTGAAGCGCCGGAGCCGCCTGCGCAGCCGGACGAAGATGGCGAGGAGAACGACGCCGAAAAGCCCGTCGGCTCCCATGTGGTCATTGTGTCCGAAGGCGGAAAGGTCAATATTCGCGTGGGCAACGGCACGCAATATGGGCGCATCACCCAGCTCGCGCCGGGGACGACGCTGAACTATGTGGCCACCGCGCAGAACGGCTGGAACGCCGTTGAGGTCAACGCGCGGGTTGGCTAGGTATCCGGGGAGTACAGCAGGGTAATCCGAGCGTGACGCAAAGCACATCTTTTCTTTTGATCCAGGAGTAATGGTATATACAGGAGGAACGATGACAGAAGAGCAAAAGAAACAGATTCGCAGGTTCAGAACTGCCGGTATGGGCTATAAACGGATCAGTGCGGCGCTTGATATCCCGGTCGGTACCGTTAAATCCTTTTGCCGTCGTGACGAGGTAGATACATGTGCAATAACGGGCTATGATGCGGCGAAAAAGTCAGAGAGCACGAATGAAAACCCTGTATGTCCGCGGTGCGGGAAGCCCGTCGTCTGCATTCCCGGCAGGAAAAAGCGCAGGTTCTGCTCAGAAACCTGCCGCGTTGCCTATTGGCGCACACAGGCGCGTTCCGAAGGAGATCGGACGCTGTGCGCCGGATGCGGAAAGCCCTTGCATGGCCATGACCGGCGCAGAAAATTCTGCAGTCATGCCTGTTATATCCACAGCCGGTTTGCGGCGCAGAGAGGAGGCTGGGACGCATAGCATGGAGAAAGCAATCTATGCGCCTTTTCTCACGCATGATCAACTTCAACGCGAGCTGACATATCGCGTCTCTATAGCGATACTCAGGGATCTGCGCGATGCAGGATTGGTAAACGGAAAGGAATTCGTCAGAACGTCACAGTTTCTCGCGGAAAGATTCTCTCCTGTCTGGGGCGGATTGTATCAAGATCACGGTTGACTCCCGGCCTCAAAAGAGGGATAGTTGGTCGCGAAAGGAGGCGATTGCCTTGAAAGCAGAACAGAAGAAACCGGACATCCGGATCCGACAGGTCAGAACTGACACATCTGTCCCATGCCGTAAAAAAGTTGCAGCCTATTGCCGCGTGTCTACGGGAAAGGACGCAATGCTGCACTCCCTTTCAGAGCAGATCAGCTACTACAGCGCCTATATCCAGAGCCAGCCTGCCTGGGAATACGCGGGCGTATATGCGGATGAAGCGTACACCGGCACCAAAGGGGAAAGACCCAGGTTTTGTCAGATGCTCTCGGACTGCCGTGCGGGAAAGATCGATCTGATTCTGACCAAGTCCATCAGCCGGTTTGCGCGCAATACCGTGACCATGCTTGAAACGGTACGCGAGCTCAAAGCGCTGGGCGTGGACGTTTACTTTGAGGAAAAGAACATTCATTCCATAAGCGGGGATGGCGAGTTGATGCTCACCATCCTCGCTTCTTTTGCGCAGGAGGAGAGCAAGAGCGTATCCGATAACTGCAAGTGGCGGATACGCAAGGATTTCTCCGAAGGAAAGCCCATCAATCTGATGCTGCTGTATGGGTACAGAAGCGAACATGGACAGATCGTGATCCATGAAACAGAAGCCGCCGTGGTGCGAGACGTATTCCAGGCGTATCTGAACGGTGAGGGAAGCATAAAGATCGCGGCAAACCTGCGGGAAGCGAAGATTCCGCGGCGTTTTGGCGGAGCATGGACGGCCAATCATGTGGTTGAAATGTTGACCAACGAGAAATATACGGGCGACGCCTTACTGCAAAAGACCTTCGTGGAAGATCATCTGACCAAGAAGCAGCGTCGCAATATGGGCCAGCTGGATCGGTTTTATGCCGAGAACACGCACCCGGCTATTATCAGCCATGAGACCTTTGAACGCGCGCAGCAGATCCTTGCAAAGAGGCGGGAGATGATCAATGTACGAAAGCCGACGACGGTGCGTTATCCTCTGACCGGCAAGATCGTGTGCGGAAACTGTGGCGCGCATTACAACCGCAGGACGCGCTCCACGGGGCGCAATTCCGTCCCGCGCTACACCTGGCAGTGTGCGACTTATTCAGGCAAAGGGAAACGCTACTGTCCAGCGAGTCAGATCCCGGAGGAGACGCTCATTGCCCTGACCTGTGAGGTTTTGGGCGTGGAGAAACTGACGGATAAGGCCGTGGAAGGCTTGGAAGCGATTCATGTGATCGGCAAGAATCTTCTGCGCTTTCTGCTTCGGAATGGACGCACGGAGGAACGGGAGTGGGCGTGGGAATCCCGAGCAAACTCCTGGACGCCTGAGATGCGTCAAAAAGCCAGCGAACAGATGAAACGGAGGTGGCAACATGAATGAAGCGACAGCCGGTGGCACGAGAGTACGCATGATTCCCGCGACGATGCGAAGGTATGCCACCACGCGACCGCTGACGGAACGTTTGCGGGTTGCGGCCTATGCCCGCGTCAGCACCGACGATGAGGAACAGCTCACCTCCTATGAAGCGCAGGTGGATTATTACACAAAGAAAATACGTGAAAATCCGGACTGGACGTTTGTTGAGGTGTATGCCGACGAGGGAATCTCAGGAACCAATACGAAAAAGCGTAAGAATTTTAACCGCATGATCGACGACGCCATGGCCGGCAAGATCGACCGGATCATCACCAAATCGGTCAGCCGCTTCGCACGCAACACCGTGGATACCTTGACAACGGTTCGCAAGCTCAAGGAGAAGGGCGTGGGCGTGACGTTTGAGAAGGAGAACATCGACACGCTGGACAGCAAAGGCGAGTTGTTCATCACGATCATGTCATCCCTGGCGCAGGAGGAGAGTCGTTCCATTTCCGAAAATGTGACCTGGGGCTGGCGCAAGCGCATTGCGGACGGCAAGGTATCGGTTGCCTATGCTCATTTCCTCGGCTATGAAAAAGGACCGGACGGCGAAATGCAGATCGTGGAGGATGAAGCCAAAGTTGTGCGTGAGATCTACGCCATGTTTCTGGACGGGAAGACGCCCTCCGGCATAGCGGCTGCTCTGACGAAGCGTGGTGTTCCCACGCCTGCGGGGAAAGCAAAGTGGCAGGCCAGTACGGTCAAATCCATCCTAAGCAACGAGAAGTACAGGGGGGATGCACTTCTGCAAAAGACCTTTACCGTGGACTTTCTGACGAAGAAGGCAAAAGTCAATGAAGGTGAGGCTCCCCAATACTACGTTGAAAACAGCCATCCGGCCATCGTCAGCGGGGAGGTGTTCGAGCTTGTACAGTTTGAAATGTCCAGGCGCAGACAGCGTGGAAAGCATACCAGCGCGACCACGGTCTTTTCCGGCCGGCTGATTTGCGGGGAATGCGGCGCGTACTTCGGCAGCAAGGTCTGGCACAGCACGGACGCCTATCGAAGCGTCGTTTACCGCTGCAACCGGAAGTACGCACAGAAGGGCAAGCCGTGCCCATCACCGCATGTGCGGGAGGAGGAGATCAAGGCCGCCTTTGAAAGGGCGCTGGGGAGAATACTGGAACGCAGAAGTGAAATCTTCTCTGCATACGAGACGATGATCGCCAGCCTGACCGACACGTCGCAGCAGGAGCGCGAGCTGGAACGCACGCAGGCAAGGCTCGATGAGATCAATCTGGAGATGGAGCATATGGTTTGCAGAAACGCGAAAACTGCCCAGAACCAGGAAGAGTACAACCGGGAATTCGAGGCGCTGAGCGTGAAATGCACTGCCTTGAAGGAAAGAATCGGCATGCTGAAAGCGCAGTTGGCCGTGAAGTCCGGAAAGAAGCGGAAGCTGGAAGCGTTTATGGTCAAGTTATGGGAGAAAGACATTCCCGCATCCTTCGATGAACGTACCTTCACTGCCGTGGTAGATCAGGTTGTGGTTTATCCGGGAGAAGGGAAAAACACAAAGAAATTGGTCTTTCGGTTCCGGGATGGGACACAGATGCCGGTAGATCTGTAAAGAAGCATATGAAAACAGCCCGCTTGCACAGCTGGTAGCGAAGTGATTCGCTGAGAGCTGGGCGAGCGGGGGTGTTTTCATATCCTATGAATTGTGGCGCCTTTTTCATTCTGCTTTTTGACCCTTGATGATCACCTTGCGCCAGAGTCTCAATATAGGGCATTGTGCAGCTCTCGCAAAAAGCAGTCCGCAGCTCTGGAAAAACCTGATATCGCTTCCATATGATTGATGCCTCGGCCTCCATTTTCGGAGACAAGGGTCTGAAACACAGATTGCTGTTTCCACTAACATTAATCAGTTTGTCAAAGCAGACGGCATATCCTAACCCTTCCTCCACCAGCAGCGACGCATTGAACACCAGGTTATAGGTAGCTACCACATTCAGTTTGGTAATATCCTGCCCAAACCAGTTGGACATCGGCCAAGCATCTGTTTTTTGTGCTGACAGGATCAACGGCTGATCCCACAGATCCTGCGGCTGGATCAGAGCTTTCTGAGCCAGTGGAGCATCTTTCCGCATCAGTACACCCCAGGTATCGCGGATCGGCACTTGGATGGAACTGTAAACGTTCGTATCTACGGGGCTGTATACGACCCCGAAATCAATCAATCCCCGGTCCAAGTGCTCCTGCACAAAAGCAGCATTTCCGCTGAGAATATGGTAGTGGATGTCGGGGTGCTTTTCCTGTATGCGTTTGGCAGCCCTTGCAAAGATCCGGATCATATCCGATTCGCCAGTACCAATATAGACGTCTCCGGCAATGACTTCATTGGATAGCGAGATCTCACTTTCCGTCATGCGGACCAGCTCCAGAATCTCCTCTGCCCGTTTCCGCAGCAGCATTCCTTCCTCGGTCAAGAGAACCTTGCGGGAGCCTTTTGTGCCTCGGATCAAAAGCTGTTTGCCCAGTTCCTGCTCCAGCGCCTTTAACTGGGTGGACAGGGTGGGCTGCGAGAGATGCAGCGATTCTGCCGCGGCGGAAATGCTCTGCTCCCTGGCTACCGCCAGAAAATACTGCAACACGCGCAGTTCCATAACCATCGCCTCCTGGCAAAAGTATAGCGCACATATCAATAGGTTTCAACTATACAAGTATATTATAGATAAGTATTTGATATAAATACGCGCTCCAACTATACTAAATACAAAAGACGAGAAACGAAAGGAGACTGATGATATGGAAAAGGAGATGCTGAAAGGAAAGGTAGCCATTATAACCGGCGCAAGCTACGGCATGGGACAGACCATGGCAGAGCTGTTTGCCGAGGAAGGAGCCGCCGTGGTACTTACTGCCCGGGGTCAGGAAAAGCTGGACCGGGTCGTGGAAGGCATCCGGGCAAAGGGCGGCCGCGCCGTGGGTGTGGTGGCGGACGTCTGCTCCACCGAGGACACCCGGCGGGTGTTTGAGACGGCGGTACGCGAGCTTGGCGATGTGGATATTCTCATCAACAATGCCGGCATCGGGGAGCAAAAAATGATCGACGAGACCGACGACGACTGGATGCTGCATGTGATGAACACCAACCTGGGCGGCCCCATGCGATATATCCGGGAGGCGCTGAAAATCTTTATGCCCAAGAACGACGGCGTCATCATTAATATCTCCTCCGTCAACGGGGAGCGTCCCTTCTGCGGGGCGACCTACACATCGACTAAGGGCGCACTCAACACCCTGACCAAGAATGTTGCCATGCGGCTGATCGACACCAACATCCGTTGCAATGCCGTGGCTCCTGGCGCAACGGTCACGCCGGCTCATATTGCCAACAAGGCCGGAGAACAGCCCGGTGGGGCCAAGATGCTGGAGCACAGCGGGCACTTTGTATATTTCCCCGGCCCGGAGTGCGATCCCATGGATCAGGCATATGCTTGCCTGTTTCTGGCCAGCAAAATGGAGCGCCATGTCAAGGGACAGGTGATCCAGGTGTGCAACGACGCATTCCTGTAAGAAATAAGGGGGGCAAGAAAATCCCTATGGCGGCAACGATGACGGAACGGGACCTGATCCTGAATTTGAACGCCGCCGGTTTTGACGAGTCCCTGGCACAGGAATTCGTTGACTGCTGGAAAGCCGGAAAAACCGTAGAGCAGTTGCGGCTGTTGGCCCAACAACGAGCGGGGCTGCTGGAGCAAGTTCATCGGGAGGAAAAACAGATTCATTGCCTGGACTATCTGGTCTATCAACTCAGGAAAGATGAGGGGCTGTGAACGTTCGTCCATGCCGGCTCAGGCGAAGCGGTGAATGGCGCGGAACCTATCCATATAGTAAAGGAGAACGATCATCATGTTAGGAAATTTCACGTATTGCAATCCCACCAGGCTTTACTTTGGCGAGGATGCTCTGAAAGGGCTTTATCAGGAACTTCCGAAGTACGGTCAGAATGTGCTGCTGGTCTACGGCGGCGGGTCTATCAAGAAAAACGGCATCTACGATGCTGTCATGGCAATTCTCAAGGAATGCGGCAAGACGGTGGTGGAGGATGGCGGTGTCATGCCCAATCCTACCGTGGATAAGCTGTATGAAGGATGCCGGAGAGCGAAGGAAGGCAAGGTAGACCTGATCCTTGCCGTTGGCGGCGGCTCTGTGTGCGATTATGCCAAGGCGGTCTCCGTGTCCACCTACTGCCAGGACGACCCCTGGGAGAAGTATTACCTGCGCATGGAAGATGTGGACAATGAAATCATCCCGGTAGGCTGTGTGTTGACCATGGTGGGCACCGGCTCGGAGATGAACGGCGGCTCGGTCGTCACCCACCCCGCCCAGAAGCTGAAGATCGGCCATGTGTTTGGGGAGAATGTCATGCCACGCTTCTCCATCTTGAATCCGGTCTACACCTTTACCCTTCCAAAGGAGCAGATGGTTGCTGGTTTCTTTGACATCATGAGTCATATCCTGGAGCAGTACTTCTCCGGCGAGGACGACAATACCTCTGACTATGTGATGGAGGGACTGATGAAATCTCTCATTCACAGCGCCCGCATTGCGGTCAAGGATCCCACCGATTATGAGGCCCGCAGCAACATCATGTGGATCGCCACCTGGGCGCTGAACACCTTTGTGGCCAAGGGGAAGTCCACCGACTGGGAGGTTCATATGATCGGCCAGTCCATCGGCGCCTACACCAACGCCACCCATGGCATGACCCTCTCCGCTGTATCCATTCCGTACTACAAATTCATCCTGCCCTACGGCCTGCAAAAGTTCAAACGTTTTGCGGTGAATGTATGGAATGTGAGCCTGGAGGGTAAGAGCGACGAGCAGGTTGCCCAGGAGGGCCTTGCCGCCATGGAGTCGTGGATGCGGGAGATCGGCCTTGTGATGAACGCCCGGGAGCTGGGCGTCACCGAGGAGATGCTGGACGGAATCGCCCAGGGTACCTTCCTGCTGGAGGGCGGCTACAAGGTGCTCAGCCGGGAAGAGGTCGTCCATATTGTGAAAGAAAGCATGCAGTAAAGGGAGGGGGTGTCCGTGAAAATTTTGGTGCTCAATGGAAGCCCACGGCCAAACGGCAATACTGCCGCCATGGTGAATGCGTTCGCGGAGGGGGCGCGGCAAAGCGGTCATCAGGTGGATGTGGTTTCTGTCTGCCAAAAGCGCATTGCTGGCTGCCTGGCCTGTGAGTACTGCCATACCACGGGCCATGGCCGGTGCATCCAGCAGGATGATATGCAGCAGGTCTACCCCCTGCTCCAGGAAGCGGAGATGATCGTGCTGGCGTCCCCCATTTACTATCACGGCTTCACCGGCCAGCTGCAATGCGCCATCAACCGCATCTACGCGTTGGACAAGCCGAAAAACCTCAAAAAAGCCGCGCTGATTATGAGCTCCGGGAGCAACCATGTCTACTGCGGGGCCATCTATGAATATCAGAACTCCTTCCTGAACTATCTGGGACTGGAGGATATGGGGATCTTTTCTGCCTTTGACAAGGAGAACAAGTCGGAGGCAAAACTGGCGGAGCTGCGGCAGTTTGGTTTGGAACTCAAATAAAGAGACTCAGCCGCTGGAGGAAAACGGCAATGGAATACAGGATCAACCGGCGAACCGGGGACAAAATCAGCATTCTGGGGTTTGGAACCTCGTACATCGCAAACGCTTCAGAAAAGGATGGGGTAGAAACCATTCAGAAGGCCTATACAGGCGGGGTCAATTACTTTGATCTGGCGACAGCGGAGAGCAGGACCTTTTCCTATTTCGGCACGGCCCTATGCTCCGTGCGGGAAAAGGTGCTGTATCAGATCCACTTTGGCGCCAATTACCTCACCGGCGCCTACGGCTGGACCACCGATGCGGAGACCATCAAGCGCAGCATCGACTGGCAGCTGAACACCCTGAAAACCGATTACATTGACTACGGCTTTATTCACTGCATCGACGAGATGTCCGACTGGCAGGCATATCAGCGAAACGGCGCTTACCGCCTGCTGCTGGATATGAAGGAGCGGGGGATCGTCCGCCATATCGGCCTCTCATCCCATACCCCCGCTACCATTCAGAGGGTCCTGGACGAGGCTGCGGTGGACATGCTGATGTTCTCAGTAAATCCCGGGTATGACGATCAGAAGGGGGAGTACGCCAACGGCTCTGTGGGTGAACGCGCGGCCATCCACCGCCGTTGTGAAGCGGAGGGCATCGGCATTTCGGTCATGAAGCCCTTTTCCGGCGGACAGCTGTTGGATGCTTCCCTGTCTCCCTTTGGACGGGCGCTGACCCAATATCAGTGCATGCAGTACGCCTTGGACCGCCCCGGCGTATTGACAGTGCTGCCGGGCATGAACAGCGTGGAGCAGGTGGAATATCTTTTGAAATTCTTTGAGGTCTCCGATGATAAAAAGGACTATTCCGTGATTGGGTCCTTCAGCCCGGCGAACGCAGTGGGACGCTGCGTCTACTGCAACCACTGCAAGCCCTGCCCCGCTGGCATCGACATCGGCCTGGTGAACAAATACTATGACCTGGCCCGGAACGGGGACCCCATGGCGGCAGAGCATTACCGCGGCCTTGCCCTCCACGCGGAGGACTGCATACAGTGTGGGCATTGCAATCGCCGCTGTCCCTTCCAGGTGGATCAGATGGCTCGCATGAAAGAAATCGCCTGCTATTTTTCTGATGCAGGGAAAAATTGAAGATAAATGAAATTCCTTGACAGGAGAGGGGAATCTGCTTTTGTTGGATCACCCTCTTTTTGCTGGTGAACCTGACCCGGACGATGATTCGGTGGTAAAAGTCCACTACAGACGTGGCGACAGGAACTGTTTTGAAAATGCTGGGGAGCATTTCCTCGGCACTAAATGCGGCCTGTCCCTGGAAGGTTCTCATGGATGTTTGAGGAAAACCGGCTGAAGGGTAGAGAACCTATGAAGAATACCTGACTCATTTGGGCTGACAAACGCAGACAAGGAGGCGATTTCATGAAAAGAATACTGTGTTTTTTGCTGCCTGGATTCTTGATGCTCAGTCTGGCGGCTTGTGGTTATCAGGATTCATCCATTTCGGATGCGATCGATCCTCCTGCTGTGGGAAACAATGCTCCGGAGGTGACGGATGATACTGAAGTGAGCGAATCGGACTCCCCGGCCGTCAACAGCAGCGAACCATCTTCCGTTGAAGACAGTACAAACGCGGAAGGGGCATCTTCCAATACCGATGTCGATATTTCAATGGAGGATGGATCTTCCAATGAGGAACATGAGGAGGAAGCGAATATGCAGCAAAACATCTTTTATGTGACCGTGGGAAGCGAAACTTTTTCTGCGACCTTTGCTGAGAGTTCCGGAGCTCAGGCCCTGAAAGAACTGCTGGCTGACGGTGATATTACGATTCAGATGAGCGATTACGGCGGCTTTGAAAAGGTGGGGCCCCTTGGCCAAAGCCTGCCAACGGAGAATAGCCAAACAACCACCCAGGCCGGCGACATCGTACTCTACCAGGGGAATCAGATCGTGATCTTTTACGGCTCCAATTCCTGGAGTTATACGAGACTTGGCAAAATTGATGTTCTGACCGATTGGCAGGAGTCTGTGGGCAGCGGGGATATAGAAGTGACATTCTCTTTGCAGAGTCAATGAGCACAGCTTCCCCATCTTACAAGGGGGCATGTTGAGAAAACAACTGCAACATAAATTCCAGCAATAGAGTATGGTAGCGATGGGGGACAATAGGCCATGGCGCCCATTATTCTCTTTAGAACCTCGCCACCTTTGACAAATCTTTTATGTTCCCCAAATTCATATGTGCCCGCCTGAAGCCACGTGCATTGGTAGATAGGGTCTCAAGCGATAGTAAAAGGTACGTCACTATGGTTGTACGCCAATAAAGAAAGGGCGCATTATTGCACGGTAAAGAGGTATTCACCCTGCATACCCATTGAATACCCTGACCATGAAATCGTTATTTGTATCATTTTATGCGTGCAGACACAACTTTGACCGGGTTTGTGAAAACAAATCCGGTTTTTTTGTGCTGATTTTTTGGCCAATCCGGACGCAGGCGGACATGCCCCCTTTCGGCTGCGATCGGATGACAACCGATAAAGGGGGATTGATGGAATCGCGTGTCTGGTTTTGGGGAGCTTTTTCGGTCAGGGATGTTCATGGGCGGAAGTAGGTAGAAATGAGCGGGCGGGATGTGAAAAAGGCCGTGCCTGTTCTGAAGGTACATGACGGGGCCGCCCTCACTCGCCTTCATCTAACCGAGGAGCATAGTCAGCTTTTCCTCCTTGCGCTTGAGGCCTTCTTGCCATCCAGAGCCGACTCCTCCGCCGCAGAGAGGGATTATGGCCTTGGATGCCCCTCAACTATATGGGTCTCCACTTCCGGCACCGAAAAATTGGTTTTACACGTTCCGCCATTCCGGTTTTGGGGGGTCTACCCTTTAAGCTTCAGGAATATTCTTTTATCATCAGCTACCCCAAAACCTTCTCCGTTGCAAAATAAAAAAAGCCAGCCCGATAGCTGGCCTGTGGGGGATCACTCGTCCTTCCTTGTTATGATATATGAAAGCGTCGCACATAGTCCTGTTGGGTGCGTAGTTTTCAAAATGCAGGCTGGATAATTCTTCCCATATTTGATATTATAAAAAAAAGATAAATCTATCCCAAAGTTTTAGGAATCTAACTCTTGCAATGGAGGAGACTGATGTGATGAGAAACATATTTTCAAGCTTGCCAACTGAAAAGGTCAAAATCATAAAGCAAGATCTGAGTATTATTGACGGAGTGGATGCGCTTGTTCAAAGCACAATGGTTTTTATCCAAGATGGAAGTATTAACATTGAAGAGGGGGACACTATCGAAAGGCTGCTTCCCTCTGGAGCAAAAGAGCAATTTTTAGTTGTTGATCGAGGATTTTATAAAGGAATGCGCGGCATTCCGGATCATTATCAGATAACGGTTGAACGGCAATCTACATACACAAAAATCAGCAGAGGTCAAGTCATAAACCAATATAATATTTCAAATGCGGATAAAGTTAATATTCATTCTACCGACAACTCTACAACTTATAAAATAAGCGCAAATGAACTTTCTATCATGGAAACAGTCCGTGCTCTTTCAAAAGGATTGGAGAATGAAACTGAAATTATTGCTGCGGTAGATCAAATGCAGGATAATGTTGGCAAGCATGGTTTTGCGGAAAAATACAACGCCTTTATCCAAAGTGTTGCAAATCATATGACAATTTTTGCCCCCTTTATTCCAGCGCTATCAGCCTTATTAACAAAGTAAATATAGATATACTGCTATGAATATTTAAGGAGGATAACAATGGAACTTCTTGATAAAGATACAGAAGCATTGCTCCGAGAATGCCTTGATCGCATAGACGATTTTCCAGTCGTTCTTGCGGAAAAACTGAAGGAACTTTCATCTGTAGAAGGTGGCCGTCTCAGAAGCCATATCAAATTTCTTTGTGATAATGGCTATTTTTCTAAACTTGGCTGGGCAAACAATGTCCCATACAAGGGACAAATTTTACAAAAAGGATATGCATACTTTCAGAAAAAAGATGTTTACATTCGTGCAAAACTACGTCAAGACCCATATTTTTGTTTGTTAGATGAGGAATCTGAGCAAACACTATCTAATCTGTCCCAATCTACGGACGCCCATCTAGTGGTAAGTGGTAACGCTGAGCAAGGTAGAATTTTAGAGCATCTCAGTAAAAATGGATATATCCAGTTTGGCCCGCAAGGGTTAAGTTACACCTTTGGGGGTTATTATTTAGGGGTAATTTCTATAACGCAAAAAGGCAAAAACTATTTCACTGATAAAGATCGGCGCATAGAGGAAATCAGGGTCTTAGGTAATGATGCATTTGTTGTAAATAACATTAAACAGCAGTATAATATTTCTGATACCGATAAGGTTAATATTCATTCCACTGATAATTCTACGACATATCAAATAAGTGCGAATGATCTTTCTGTTCTGGAAACTATCCGCACTCTTGCGCAGGACTTAGATAATTCGGCAGAAATTATTGCTGCTTTAGATCAGATGCAGAATAATGTTGGAAAGAAAAGTTTTGCTGAAAAATACAACAACTTTATCCAGAGCATTGCAAATCATATGACAGTTTTTGCGCCGTTTATTCCGGCGTTGTCATCTATGCTACTCGACGTCTACAAATGCACCGAAAGTCTGCGCTCGCGCAAGGCCGCGCAGTATCCATCCCACTACGGCTCCAGCCGCACCAGCCGCTACAGGGACGACATCTCGAAGAAGAAGATCTGCGCCGACTGCGTGGGTCTCATCAAGGGCTACAACTGGACGAGCGGCGGCGTGGGTGTCATCGAGTCCATCGGCACTGACGCCAAGTTCACCAGCAAGTATGGCGGCAATGGCTGTCCCGACAAGTCTGCCAACGGCATGTTCACCTACGCCAAGAACAAGGGCTGCGCTTGGGGAACCATTGATACCTTGCCTGAGATTCCCGGTGTGGCGCTGCGCTCTGATGGGCATGTGGGCGTGTATGTCGGCGGCGGTTATGCTGTCGAGGAGCGCGGGTTCAACTACGGCTGTGTCAAAACGAAGGTGGCTTCCCGCAAGTGGACGCACTGGTTCCAGCTGCCCTTCGTGGACTACGGCGATGCCGTCTTTACCGGCGGCAGCTATGTAAAGCCTGACTCTGCCCAGACGGAATATACCCTCGGCACCCGAACTGTGAAGAAGGGCTCCAAGGGCACGGACGTGAAGGCGCTGCAGGAGTTCCTGCTGCAGCTGGAATACAGCCTGCCCAAGTATGGGGCGGACGGCGAGTTCGGCTCCGAGACTGAAACCGCCCTCAAGAAGTTCCAGAAGAAGGTTGGAATCAAGCAGGACGGCATCTACGGCAGCGAGACCCATACGGCGCTGATGGACGCTGTGGCTGACGATGATGACGGCAAAGAACAGCCCGAAACTGAGAAACCGGAGGTGCAGACTCCTGCCACGAAGCAGGTGCGCATCGTCTGCGCCAGCGGCTCTGTCAACATCCGCGTGGGCAATGACACCAAGTACAGCCGCATCACCTCCGTGAAGGATGGTGCGACCTTCGAATGGATCGCCACTGCGGAGAACGGCTGGCACGCCATTGTGGTCAATGCTCAGGTGGGGTGGGTGTCCGGGAAGTATTCGCAGGTCGTCTGACGAACATATATAATGTAGAAACGCACATTGGGGCCGGAGCAATCCGGCCTCATTTCTTGTATATGGCGGCATAGATGGTCATGCCAGAAAGGAATTGCCTCGTGACAAACGCTGAGAAGCCTTTTTCGGTGCTCCTGAGATTTCCTAAGATTTCCTACCTTACCTCGAAATGCCTTGCTACATCTCACGGCGGTTTATTTGACGCTTACGGAGAGTGTGCCGTGTACCGGCAAAACTATCTCCGCAACCATTATGCAGAGCGTGACAAACAACACCTTTTTCTTTTCCGTTTTTCAGCATCCCTGCGCGACATGTATTTTTTGTATCATACATATTTGTTTGCGGGCTCAAAGTACGCTGTTTGTACTTGTCATTGACAAATACGTCAACAATATTTACTGCCATGCATCGCTGAAATATAATATAAGTAAGCTTATGTTTTAGAGAGGAGCGTGCGTGGATGAAACGCAAGCACTGCAGGAGAATGGCTGCTCTTTTTGCGGCGGTTATGCTGCTGTCCGCATTTCCGGCGGCGGCGGAACAGGCGTATACCACCTATACAAGCGAAGCGCTGAGGCTCTCTTTTCAGGTGGACGCTGGCTACAGCGTTACGGAAAGGGATGGCTATATATGGGTCTATCCCGGGGAAACCGCCTCTAATTTCCGCCTGACATGGGCGGAGGAGGGCGATGTGAACAAAGAGGACTTCTTTACCCAGACGGGCGAAGCGCTGCGCGCCGCCATGGGCGGGAGCATGGTGTACGATCCCGGCACGCAGAGCCAGCCTATGGATATGCGGGGCATCCCCATGGACGCCATGATGTATGCCTATACCGACGCGCAAAGCGGCCAGATCATAGAGGGCGCTTATCTGTGGGAACAGCGGGAGGGCTACAGCATACTTTACGGCGCGGCATATATCCCGGCGGAGGCCGACGCGGTGCTGTCCGGGCTGGTGCTAGCCTCGCAAACGTTTTCGCCCGTTGCGGAGGGCGCTCAGGAAAAAGTACCGGAGGGCGGAGCACTTTCCGAATGGATGGCGGCGCTTTATCAGGACTGCATGGAGATCGCGCAGGCCACGGCAGCGTTTGCCCGGAGTTATCAGGCGTCCGTGAACAATGCCGATACGGCTTACGCCGCCGAAATGCAGGCGTACGCGGCGCTGTGCAGGGAGAAGCTGGAAAAGGTTTCCGCCTGCCGGAGCGCACTGGAGGGCATGAAGGGAATGGTTTCTGGCGGAGAAGGCGCCTTTCAGTATGAGAACGCGCTGGAGGCCTGCCGCATCGCGGAAAGCCTGCTGGCCTTTTATATCGGGTACTACGATTCCAGCGACCCGCTCGGGGCGTATCAGCAAAAGGCCGCGCAGGGAATGTACGCCTCGGAAGCCGATTCCCTCAACGCCATGTATATCGCCATGGGCGATGTCAAGGAGAATTATCAGGCTCTGGCATGCCCGCCGGCCATGACGCAGACATGGCCCTTGTATATCCGTCAGATCGACGCCTTCCAGGAAAAGCTGTATGCTGATTACAAGGCGGCGCTGCTGGACGACGCGCTGATGGATTTTTCCGCAACGCAGCTTCTTATGCGCCAGCCTTACCTGATGCTGCGCTATGAAATACTGATGTACGCCGTCATAGAGCAGCAGTTTGTCAACCTGGCCAACATGCTGACGCTGGAGGATGATACCGGCGAGCAGCAGATATGGGTGGATTACTCGATGGCCGAAGAAATCTATCCTAACCTGTATCCCTCCATGGATTCGGCGGTGAACCTGGCGCTGAGCACGGATGCGGGGAAAACCCGGCTGCTGGTCGAGGTGGAGATCGAGGGCTTTTCGCAAAAATACCAGCGGACGGTGAACGTGGGGCCGGAGATCACCTATCTGATGATCAAGCCCCCGGCCATGAGCGGCCTGACCAGCCTGGGAAGCGGACGCGAGACGCAGATCACGCTGCGCGTGACCCAAATGGATACCGGCGAACTGCTGGTCGCGGAGAGCAAAACGATCACGTTGCACAGCATATACGATTTTACGATGCTGAACAGCGAGTTCGGCGTGATCGAACCGTACAACCTGCTGGCGTGGCTCCGGCCCGACGCGGAGGAGGTTTTGGCGCTGCGGCGCGAGGCCATCTACTGGCTGGAAACCAACGCTGGCGCGGGTTACAGTTCCCTGCCCGGCTATCAGCTCGCCTATCCGGACGGTACCGACGAGCCATCTACCACCGTACTGCAGGCCATGGCCATACAAGGTGCGATCAGCGATATTGGCGTGCGCTATAACATGGGACCGTATTCCTTTGGCGGCTCGCAGCGCGTGCTGACCCCCGATGCGGTGATCCAGAGCCGGTCGGGCATCTGCATTGAAACCGCGCTTCTGATGGCGTCCGCCCTGCAGTCGGCGCAGATGCACGCCATGATCATCATCACCCCGGGACACGCGCAGGTGGCGCTGGAAACCTGGGAAAACAGCGGCACGTACTACCTGCTGGAGACGACCATGCTGCCCTATAACGCGACCGAGGAGGAAACGATGCTCTTTGCCCGCTTCCTGACGGCGGACGAATGGCGGGAGTATCTCTCCGGAGACGGCGTATATGTGATCGACTGCGACCTTGCGCAGACGCTCGGCATCCGTGGGCTTGCCTGAGCGGGAGAATGACAAAAGCATTTCGGGCGCGGGCGCACTCTGAAATCAGATTGAGAAAAAAGGAGAGGATATCATGAAGAAATTATTGGCGGTACTGTTGGCGGCGCTATTGCTCGCCGCGCCGGCATTCGCCCAGACGGCGAGCTTGGCGGGTGAATGGACGATGACGAAGACAGTCGCAAGCGGCGTGGTCATGTCGCCGGAAGCCTATGGCCTCAGCATGACGATTGTCCTTAACCCCGACGGTACGGCTTTTGCCAGACAAACCATCAACGGTGCTCCTATGGAAGAGAACGGGACGTGGACGCAGGCCGGCAACACGGTCACGATCACCAGCCAGCTCACCGGAGAGGTTTCGACGTTCACGCTCCAGTCGGACGGCACGCTGCTGGCCATGGTGGACGGCGTGGCCATGTACTTTACGCAGACCGCAGCCGCGCCGCAGGCGACGAACGCGCCCGGCGGAGGGCTGCTGCCGGACGGCCTGCTGCCCTCCACGGGCGGCACGGCTCCCGCCACGGGCAGTTTTGAGGGCCAGTGGGTGCTGACGCAGGCTTCCGCAAACGGCCAGACCATTGACCCAGCGGCCATGGGTGTGCAGATGACCGCGACCTTCAACGCCGGCGGAAGCGGCACAATCTGGGACGGCGAGGAATCGCTCGCCTGCACCTGGGTGCAGAACGGCTCCGCCGCCACCGTGACGGAGCAGGATGGATACACCTGGACGTTTGTCATGCAGGCGGACGGCACGATCAGCGTCGATGTAGACGGCATAACGCTGTTTATGGCGCGTCAGGGCGGCGCGGCTCTGCCCTCGACCATGCCCCCCGCTGTGGGCGGGCAGACCGTAACTGGAAACGGCTTTACCCTGCAGGTTCCGCAGGGCTGGATGGAATTGAACGAAGCCACGCTTCAGCAGCTGATACAGACCAACGGTCAGGCGGCTGTGGACGCTGCCGGGCTCAGCCAGCAGTTGCAGTATACCCAGTCGATGGGCATTCTGCTGTATTACTCGGCGGATCTTAATGCCAACATGAACGTGGCGCAGGAGAGCGCGCAGGGCATTACCATGGATACGCTCCCGACGCTGGAGGCGGACTACGCCGCCGCCTATGCCAGCATGGGCATAACCAATTACGATATGGCGGGCCCGGTGGAGTTTTCCGGAAGAACGTATTATACGGGCACCTATGACGCGGTTTATCCCACGATGCAGTACTATTACATCGTCAACAACGTGTTCTATACGATTACGCTGACGAACGTTTCGGACGCGGACGCGGCCACGATTCTGAGCAGCTTTACCGTGAACGGATAACGATACGGCTGAACGCGCGCCTCTCACCGACCCGGCGGGAGGCGCGCGGCGCAAAGGAGGGATTCCGATGTTCAGGCGCAGGCTTGTTTTCTGGATACTTACGGTCTGCCTGCTGGCCGTGGCCATACCGGCCATGGGCGAGCGCGCGCCGTCCTTTGACACATGGTGGGAAACGGCGGAGTATCTGCGCAGCTGCACGCAGGACAGGGCGAAGGAAATTCGCTTTACACTGTCGGAGCCGGAGGCTTTGACCATGCAGAAGTCTGATCTGCGTCAGGAGTTTTTGCAGATGGCGCCGCTGATGAGCCGCCTGTACGCCTCCATCGACTATGACAGGAACAGCGTGAAGGTTGTAATCACGCCGGTATACCGGGCGGGCGTAAGGATGCTGGACGCATGGAGAACCGGCGACGAAAGCGCGCTTTCGCATCAGGAACGGTCGGCACTGGATGAGGCGGAAGCCATTGTAGAGCGCTTACAGGCGCGGTACTCCTCCTCGCTTGAACTGGAGCGGGCGATCTTTGACGAATTGTGCGCCCGGCTGGCATTCAATGAGATGCTTGAAAAGGAGCCGAGCGAGGACGCCCTCGGCGTCAGCGCCGCCTTCGCGCTGACCCATGGCTGGGCCAACTGCCAGGGCTATTCCGACGCTTTCTACCTGCTGGCGGGCATGGCGGGATTTGAGGTGGGATTCCAAAATGGATACAACGCCGGGGTTCTGCATGCGTGGAACACGGTGGAACTAGGCGGGCAATGGTATGTTGTGGACGTCTCCACAGCGGATGTTGCAGGCGACCTGGTCGCGCCGGAAATCGGCGTTTACACGCTGTTTAACGCAGGCCGCGACCGTTGCGCGGGTGCTCTTTCCTGGGATCCCGTCTGGGAAACCGCGGATATCGCGGACGGTTCGGGCGGCAGTTACTTCTTTCACGCGGGAATTCCCGGATTTGGCGCGACATTCGACGACCTGGATCTGATGGCGCAGTACTGTTACAATAAGCGCGCCTATGACGGCGAGCGGGATATATGGGTACTGCTCCTTGGCTATGGTGAGGAACTGCCCATAGACGGCATCAACGCAGCGATGACGCGGGTGACGAATCAGCACAGCGGCGCGACGCAGTGGCGGTTCTGGGGTTGGCCGACGGGGGGAGCGCAGTGCATACTGCTGCGCTGGGATGTTTTTTAACAATCAGTAATGGCGAAGATAATGCAGGAGGTATATGATGAGAAAATGGACGATGCTGCTGGCCTTGCTGCTGGCAACGGTGTTTTGCTTTCCCGGCGCTCTGGCAGAGCAGGAAGCCGTGGAATCCACAGGGGATAATGGCGGCGGGCAGTTGGTCTCCCATGTTTACGAGCCGGGCGATATTGCGTCCGGGCTGCTGGCTCAGGCGTTTGGGCAGGAACACGGTACAATGATTGTGGCGGAGGTACGCGGCGAGGGTATCCCCCTTGAAGCGGAGATGCCGGATCTCGTCCTGCGGCTGGGCGCGGGCCTTCAGCAGCAGGGTGCGCGTCTGGAACTGGGCCTGCGGGAAAGCCAGGAAAACGCGGGCTTTGACATCGTGCTGGATGCGGACGCGCAGGGATTGGCCATAGCGAGCGATCTTCTGCCGGATGAACGCTATACGATGAACTGGGAGACGCTGCTGGGAATGAATCTGGAGGAAATGACGGCCGGATTGCTCGGCACGCTGGAAATGCAGACGGCGCAGACGGCGGCCGCTATCAGCGCATTGGAACCGCTGATGGAGCCGTATGTCGCGATCGTTGACGAATTTATGCAGGAACTGTCCGTGAAGGAATTCTACGATGTGCCCGAGGAATACGGCTTTCCCGCCGTTGCCTACGAAATCTACATTACCTGTACGCATGCGCAGGCGGCAGAACTGCTCACACGGCTGGCCGACCAACTGGAAGGCGACGGGCAACTGGCTCCGGTGCTGGACGTGATGCTCGCCTCGCAGGGGCTGGGATCTGCCGCAATTGTGGAATTGATGCGCGGCGCAGCCGGGCCGCTTGCGCAGTCCGAAGGCCATTTCGTGCTGGGCGCCGGGACGAATTATGATGCGGCTGCCGAGCCGTGGTACGTCGTTGTTACCAATACGCAGGAGGACGGCGCGACCGATAAATGGTATCTGAGCTTTGAACCCTATGCAGAGGAAAACACCCCGTATTTCTTCGACCTTGGCTATTCGCAGACGCTTGCGGACGGAAGCCTGGGCGACGGCATGCAGCTGATTGTGGGCATCTTAAGCATTCCGGACACTGCGCTGACGGGCTGGGGTGTGCAGCTGACCGTCAGCGAGGGCGAGACGGACACGGGGCTGCTGCGGATAAGAGCGCTCAAGAGACCCACCACCACGGAGGAAGGCCTGCCGGGCTATGGAGGCGAGGTCTACATAGGCGTCGGCAATCCGGAAATCGTAATGGAATACGAGCATGAGATGAATGCGTTTATGACCCCCGACGGCGGAGAGGCGTTTACGCTGGAAGGCACGCTGTGCCCGGACGCGGCGCAGAGTGCGGATACCTACGCCTTTACGCTGGAAGCGGGCGTAGCGCCCGGCCCGGACGGACTGCAGGGCGGGGGCAGGCTTATGATTGGAACGGAGGATATGCCTGAGCTGACGGGGCTGAGCTTTGAACTGCATGAGGCCGAGCCTCTGCAGCTCGGCGGCACGGATGTGGCGCTGGAATCCCTTTCGGAGGAACAGTTGAGCGCACTGATCGAACGGTTCACAACGGCGCTGTCGGGCTGCCTGGAGGCGATGCCGGTTCGGCAGACGGCGGAATAAGAAGCGGGGAGGGCGGCAATCGCTGCCCTCCTGCCTGTAAAAGATGGAGAAAATCGGAGGCATAAAGATCATGAAAGGATGGCTGGCGCTGTGCTGCGCGGTATGCATGCTGGTTGGTGCTATGGCGGCGGCAGAAAGCCCGACGGAGAACGGATTCTCCGCGCTGGAGCTGCCGGCGGACGAGATATTGGATATGAACCTTGATAGGAACCGCGGCACGGAAGCGATCCAGTGGACGCAGACAGAGGACGGCGCGGGCGTGAAGATGACTGTGGCTGAAGAAGATGGGACGCAGGCGGAATGGAGCATGGACTGCTCGCAGGCGCAGGTGTGGATTGCCGACCTGGACAGGAACGGTGTCAAGGAGATCTGCGTGAGCGGCGATCCCATGTCTGACGACGACGTAACATGGTGCCTGACGTATGAGGCGGGAGAGCTCAAGCCGCTGCCGTTTGAAGGCGCGGAATACGCGCAGGGCCGGATTACGGGCATGGACGCGGAAGGAATGACCATGGCCGGATATGTGGACGCGCTGGGAACCCACATGGGCATTCGCCGCCTGACGGTAGAGGACGGGAAGCTGGTCACGGTCGGAGACGGGCTGTGGCACTTTGAATACGACCTGCAAAGCGAGGAAACTTGGGCGCAGCAGGGTTTGACGGCGAAAACGGCAGTGCCGGTTACCTATGTGGATTTGACCGGGAAGGAATCCCGGGGGGAACTGGCGGCGGAAATAAAGATACTGATCACCGCCACAGACGGCGTTTCCCGGGCATGGTTCACCGTGCAGGACGGCCGCAGGGGTTATTTGACCATAGCGCCCGATGAAACCGCGGGCTGGGGCTATATTATCGGCGGCGTTGGCGAGCAGGCGTTGTTTGAGGGAATACGCTACGCAGGCTGAGGGCGCATACGAGCTTTCAGGGAAGGAGGGCAAATATGGCCTGGGATTTATCGGCCGACAGGGAACGGGAGCAGATGGAAAGCCTGCGCAATGCGTGGCTGGAGCGCGAGGAGGTCATCCTGAATCACCTCAGGGTGTCGGCGGCTATGTTTCGGTGGGGCTATCGGATACTGGGCATTATCGCCGCACTGGTGGCGGCCATCATGTTGGCCGTGGGGCTGATTGAGAGGAATCTCATCGTTGTGCTGTTTGGCGTTGTACTGATATACAAAGAAATCAAACTCTGTAAGCCTAAATTCAACGGGAGCTATGTCAGCGCGTATGCGGAAGTGGAAGCGGCGGTGGCTGCGGTGCGTCGTGGAGAAAGCGGAAGTTTTCCGCCGGAGTATACGCCGGACACACAGAAGCTGCGCGAGCCTATGCTGGGCGCGATCTGTGGAAAACTGGCGGTTATCGCAGGCTTTCTGCTCTTTTGCGCGGTCGCATTCGCCGGAATGGGGGTTTTGGGCATCGCTTTTGTTCTGGTAGATGTGGATTTCAGGGAGTTTTTCTGGCTGTTTGTCCCTCTGAGCGTCCTTTTTGCGCTCATCGGGGCGCCGTTAGGGGCGGCGGGCGTCGTATACGCCAGGAGCGCCTGGGCAGTCAGGAAGCGATAAGAAAGGGGGAGTGGATAGAATGGAAGATACATGGCGCGAAAATCAGGAATATGCCCTGCGCCAGACGAGAATATGCTTTGTCGTGATGCGGCTTTTCCGGTGGCTGCTGGCACTTTTGACGATTGTATGCGTAGGGATGGGGATATGGTGGCTGCTGCGCGGAGAGACGCGCGCCCCGGCGGCTCTGGGCATGGCAGTCTGCGGCGCGGCTATGTGGATGCTGATAGGGGCGTTCATGAAACCGTATGCCCGGACTGCCGCTGAAATCGTGGCCGCGCTGAATACAGGGGGCCCTCCGGAAGGGGGATACAGCCCTCATACGGCGTGGATGGTAAACTGTTATATCAACATGCATCCGGCATTTTTCCTGCTCTTTGCCCTGCTTTGGCTGATCCTTGGGGCGGCCTGCCTGGGCGGGGGCGGATATCTGCTGGCTTCGGAGATAGGGTATCCGTCGCCCCACATACCGTCACTGGTGATGGGCGCCGGGCTGTTTACGCTGGGCGTGGCGCCGGCGGTGATGGGGCTGGTTTATATTGTTGAAGGACTTTCCGGACTTGGAAAGGGCCGCAGAAAACCGGATAAATGATCGCGCGCATTGGCTGGCATATATGAGGGAATGGGCTGCCGGCTTATATATGAGCGGAAAAGCGCAGTGGAGACGTGCGCAGGAATATAAGCCCATAAAGGAATGGATTATCCTTGCATTTTCCCTCTATCGCCTTGACTATGGGGCGCGCTCCCGGATGGCTTCTGGATGATGCTGACATACCATAACAGGAGGAAAACAGAATATGCTGAAAAGGATTATGCTGTTTTTGCTGGCAGCGTGCCTGCCGCTGGCGGCGCCGGCGCTGGCCGAGGGAGGAGAGCGGCCGCAGATCATCCTGATGGCCTGCTATCAGCAGGTGGGATGGGGCGTTTACGCAGATGCGGCGTTCCTGGATGAAGAGGGCGGAATTTGGCACTACGAAAACGAAATGGGGCTGCCCAGAGAAGACGCCGAACGGCTGGAACTGCTGGGTAAAACTGAAGACGTGGAGCACGTGGGGCAGTTGGACAAACGCAGGGTGGAGGAAATCCGGAGCCTGATCGCTGCCATACAGCCTGAAGAAGTGAAACGTGGTCCGGGACATATATTGGATTACGGTCTTGACACATACAGCGCCATCCGTTACGGAGACGGTGGAGAGGCGGAAATCATCTGCCTGGCGAAGTGGGGAGACTGGACCTATGAAAATACAGATATCAACGCCCGCGCGGTTTATCTGGCCCTGTTTACGGAAGTGCTGGGCAATGATCTGGACAGCGACGAATATGAATTTCTGTATCAGCCCACGCCGTTTGAGCGCATGTCTCTGACGGATTTCTGCGGCGTTGAAAAGAATATTTTTGAAGACGCGACGGTGGCGGTGCGGGAAAACGGCACGGAACGGACGCTCGAGGGCACGGAGGCGGAGGAAAAGCTGGCATGGCTTCAAAGCCTCGCGGTTACAGGCAAGCGCAGCGCCCTGAAACCTGAAGGCGGCGAAACAACGTACCTGCTGGTCACGCCGGAGGGGGCGGAGGCAGAATTTGTGTTCAGCGACAGTCTGCTGGCGCGGCCAGACGGCATGTATACGGTGGAAGCACTAAGCACGGAGGAACTTGAAAAGTTAGAGGACTTGAAAAATGCGCAGGATGCCATCGACAGGACGAGGGAAGGCATCAAAAAAAGAACGGAATGATGAAGCGCTGGACCGCTGCGCAGGAAACGCAGGCTTTGCCATCGAAAGGAACGGATTTGAAAGGGCCTCCTTTTCATGGTATAATCAGGGCAGGAAAAACGGCGTCCGGCCATGAGAAAAGGAGATAAAAGAGGTCATGCGATTCGAAGAGGCTCTTAACGGTTATATCCATCAAATAGGCATTACCGCAAAGGATCTGGCCGACGCCAGCGGCTTGTCCACGGCGGTTATCAGCCGCTACCGAAGCGGGGAGCGTACGCCCGCGCCGGATTGCGAACCGCTTCTCAATCTCTCCAAGGGGTTGGCTCGCCTTGCGCAGCGTAAAGGAATGGACGGATTTACACAGCCGGAGCTGCTTTCGGCCCTGCAAAAATCACTGAGATATGACGAAAAAGAGGGAAACCGGCTCGCAGTGAATTTCGATCTGCTCATCAATGTGCTTAACCTGCGTTCCAGCGATATGGCGCGGGCGCTGAATTTCGACCCCTCCTATCTGTCCCGTATCCGCACGGGACAGCGCACGCCCGCGAATTCCGCCGCGTTTGCGCAAGGTGTGGGTAATTTTGCGGCCCGCCGGTGCGCAGAGCCGTCTGAACGCGCTGCGCTTGCGCATCTGATGGGTGTGCAGCAAGGTGCGCTCAGCGAAGACGGCGCTTGCGCCTGCGAGGTGGCAAAGTGGCTGCTGAGCGGTGCGGCCAGCCAGAAAAACCCGATTATTTCCTTTTTGGAAAAGCTGGACAATTTTGACCTGAACGACTATATTCGCGCTATCCGCTTTGACGAATTGAAGGTGCCTACCGTTCCCTTCCAGCTTCCTACGACCAGGACATGCTATGGGCTGGAGAACTTCCGTCAGGCCACGCTGGATTTTCTCAAGGCCACGGCGCTTTCCCGGTCGCGTGAGCCGGTATTTATCTGCAGCGATATGCCAATTGAGGAACTGGCGCAGGATATGGAATTCTCCAAAAAATGGATGCTCGGACTGGCGGCAATCCTCAAAAAGGGACTGCGCCTGGATATGGTGCATGACCTCAACCGCCCCTTTGGCGAAATGATGCTGGGGCTGGAAAGCTGGATTCCGCTGTACATGACGGGACAGATTATGCCGTGGTATCTCCCCGGCAGACAGAACGCCGTTTACGGGCATCTGCTGTTCTGTTCCGGCGCGGTGGCGGTTGAGGGCGAATGCATCTCCGGGAATTTTGCTCATGGCCGCTACCTGTTTTCCAAATCCGGCAGCGATCTGGCATATTACAGACGGCGCGCCGAAGCCATTCTGAAAAAGGCGCAGCCACTGATGGATATCTACTGCGGGACGGCGGAAAACGTCTATGGCTCATTCCTTGCTGCGGAGGCGCTTAAGCCGGGGAAGCGCCGAAGTCTCCTGACCACCCTTCCGACCCACACGCTTTCGGAGGAATGTCTATCGCGATTGCTGGAGAAAAACGGCGTTCCTGACAGCGATGGGCGGCGTATGCTGGAGGCCTGCGCGCAGATGAAAGGTTTTGTGGCGGCAATGCTCGACAACGGAAGCTACGAGGAAGAATTCCCCGTCCTGACGCAGAAAGAGTTTGGGCAGGAGAGCGTGTCGGTCGCGATGTCTGAGGTGTTTGCCGGGATGCCGGTTCACTACGACGAAGCAGACTATTGGGAACACCTGCGCCTCACACGCGCCTTCGCGCAGTCGCACCCCGGCTATACCGCCCGGGAAAATGGTCGTGGCGCATTCCGGAATATTCAGATATTCATCAGTGAAGGAAAGTGGGTAAGCATATCCAAGTGTAGAAAACCCACCATTCACTTTGTCATTCACCATCCGAAGCTGTGCGTGGCGATAGAAAATATGATTGTGCCCCTGAATGAGCAGGAGGCCGGCGAGAGCCGGAATCCCGACCGATGACAGCATTTTACAGGAGGAATCATCCATGAAGAAAAAGCGGACATGGACGGCGCTAATACTGATAGCAGCCCTGATACTGATATTCGCTGCGCCAGCGAACTGTGAGGCGGAGGACGCGCGCATTTTGCTCATGCGCTGCTACCAGCAAGACAGATCAGGCGTTTGTTCTGAAGCTGTCTTGCTAGATGAGGAGGGGTGCGTGTGGCAATATCAAAGCGACGACCCGCTGCCGGATACCGATGAAGAACGGCTGGCATTTCTGGCGGAGTGCCAGAACGTGACTCTTGTCAGGCGGCTTGATGTGAACCGCGTTCTTGAACTGGAAAGCCTGATTGCCGCTGCGGCCGAGCCACAGATGGAGGATCAAGCCTTTGGGATACGCGACTACGGCCTGGATACATACAGCGCCGTGCGCTATGGCTCGGATGGCATTGTGGAGATCATCCCGTTGGCAATCACAGGCAACCGGGTGGTGGAGAATCTGGAGCCTAACGCCTATGCGCTTTACATAGCTTGCTTTACAGAGGTCATGGGTTACGATTTGGAAGCAGAGTTTGATTGCCCGATCAAGCCCTTGAACATCCGCCGTACTCCGCTGGCCGAGTTTCTGGGGGTTGATGAAGGCGTGTTTGAGGGCGCGACGCTCACCGCAAGCCGTTTGGATTGCGAGGCTGGATACATCGACATTGAGATTGACGAAGAGGAAACTGGGGAAAAGATAGAGTGGTTGTCCGGGCTTGTGGTGACAGGCAAGCGCAACGCCCTGTGTGTGACGGGAAATACGGAGGTGTACACGCTTCATTCGCCCGAAGGCGCTTTTCTGGCGAGATTTGAATTTTACCAGGGATTGCTGGTAATGGATGACGGCATGTATGCGGTCGAGACGTGGGCGGAGTGATTTTAAAGATGACTGGCTGACAACTCCAATCTTGGAAGGATGCTCATGCCATATTTCAGCACATATTTGGGACACATCAGCCGGGAAGAAACTCGCTGCCATATATCTATCAGGCAGATGAGAGATAGGATGAAGAAGATTAGAAATCCGGCCCTGTTTGTTCCAGAGCCTCAATGCATGAGAAGCAGCCTCCTCCCGTTCGATGATTTCTGCCAATGTTCTTGGCTGATAGTCCATCCAAGGCATCATACAGCCGACGTTGATGAACTGCCCGCGGACATGATGTCTTTCCGTGCAGGCATTGCGAATCTCTTCGCGCCATCGAAGAAGGAAAGTATTTTCACGGGTATTATGAACATGCCCATGAAGCATATAGCAGTTTTCATCATAATCAGCCCTATGAAAAGGGATGAGGTAATGGCACATAATTACATGCTTGCCGCTGTCGGTGATTTCCTTTATAGGTGCGATATCCTGAAAATACCGTTTGGTGGTCTGACTGAATTCTCTGGGATCATGATTGCCGCGAATCAGAACTTTTCCGCCGTTGAGCCTTTCAAGAAAGGCTGGCCACTGTGACTCCTTTGCCTAAATGAAATCGCCCAGTACATAGACCGTATCCTGCTTGGTAACCATGCTGTTCCAGCTGCGGATAAGTGATTCATTCATTTCATCAACATCAGCAAATGGTCGATTGTCAAAGCGGATTGCATTGGCATGACCCAGATGAAGATCAGCAATATAGTAGTTCATACATTTTCACCATAAGCAGTTCTGCATCGACCTCAACGGTCATGGTATCGGTAGCGCGTGCAAGATAATCACGGAGGATATCATGGATGCTTTCAGTTGCGGTTCTATTGTCCCTGATGAAAAAGTCAGGCGTCTTTAGCGCCGTCAGCATTTGAGCAATCTTTTCCGGTACCACTCTTGGCCTCCCTTCTGGCCCTCCTCAGAGCCTTCTGCTCCTCGCGCCATGCAGCCGCAGCTTCTTCAATTTCACGCATGGTCTTTTCGTAATCACCGCTCAGGCAAGCATGGGTCTCGATGGACATGATCGCGCAGTTTCGCTTGCCGCGGCGAGTGAAGAAAATGACATGCCCGGGCGTTTTCAAATAGGCCCACACTGCGGATGGCTTTCTGCGGAATTCAGTCACGCTTACATCTTTTGTTACGATCAGAAAATCCAATTTCCCGGGCTGATGAACAATTTCACTCATGTGAATTTTCACCTCTCTGCTGTATGTATTCATCCTTGGCGATGAGAATCTCATCAATCGGAACTTGCAGCATTTCTGTAAGAATGAACAGGTTATCGATTGAGGGAAGGTTCTTGCCTGCAATCCAGAAATATACCGGGCGCCGCTCTGCAAAGCCCAAGCGCTGCTGAACGTCCTTTGCTGTCAGTCCGCGTTCAGCCAGAAGCCGCTCGATGTTCTTTCCGGTTTTCACCAGATCAATTACTCTGCACATATATTATGCCACCTTCCGGCGCTCTTGTCATTGTAGCCGTACTACCATGAAACCCGTTATGGGCATAGGAAAGTCAGCCCTATGAAAATGCACCCAAAATGAAAAATAGGCACCCTGCGCAGGGTACCTACATTGTGGAGTAATCTGTAAATCCTCGCAACCTCCGTACGGATGTAATCCGAAAATTTCTTCTTTCGGCCCCGGGCCATCGTTCTTTCGCTGATAACAGCAAAACGAAAGCTGTGGGTGCACCAAATTCTTCGAGTTTTGCACCCACTTTGCACCCAACTGCACCAAATTCCAAACGAAAGCTCGACTAAAAAACGAAAGCCCCGAATTGTATTGTTTTCGCGGTCATTCCGCAACTTCGGCTCCGCCAACTGGTCGAACTGCTATATGCGCATGGCAGGAACGGACAATGCCTACAAGCCCTATCTGCAAGTGGTCTACAACAGCGGCGGCACAGCCGTCGGGTAAGGAGGTTTCCAATGTTCATCGTAATCCCCTTCGAGGGGCGGGTGAGAACGCTCATCCGCTCCTCTTTTGTCGTGGCCAAACGGCTGTCGGAAACGACCTACAACCTCTCCGGGGACGCCTTTCAGATGACGCAGGTGACGGCGGAGCAGGCGCTTGTCTTCCCGGACGAGGTATCGCTTGAGGAAGGGACGGTGCTCACGGACGAGCTACTGATGCATGCCTTGCCGCTGGAGAGCTTCGTCTCGGTATCGGCGGAAGAGGCGCTCCCGAATGTGCTGGGGCTGCTGCTTCGGACCGCCGTAGCGGATGGGCGCATCTCGGACGAAGAGCTGCTCTCCGTTCAGCCCGCACTGAAGGGGCGCAACTGGCATGCGAATATCGCGGTGCAGGTGGGCGACGTGTTCACTTACAAGGGTTCGCTCTGGCGCTGCATCCAGGCGCACACCACGCAGGGCGGATGGCAGCCGGACAAGACACCGGCCCTTTGGCACAGGGTGGAGGTCGTCACCGAAGGCACGGTTCGCGTCTGGGCAGCGGGGATTGACTACGTTGCGGGGGACGAGGTCGCATACCCGGATGCGGAAGACGAGCTGTATGTCTGCCAGCAGGCACACACCTCACAGGCAGGCTGGGATCCTCCCAGTGTACCGGCATTGTGGTCACCGGCAAGTGAAAGCAGACAGGAAAATCCACCGGTGGAGGAAGCGGGAGTATAACGTCCGGACTGGAACTTGTTAAAAAACGGAAGGATGGAGATCATGCCTGAATGGATCGCACGATATTGGGTGGAGTGGTTGTTTGGCATCGTGGCGGCGCTGGCAGCTGCGAGCTACCGGCGGATCAGCAAGCATATGCGGCATACGCAGAAGAAAGACCGGGCGTTGGATGATGGGATGCGGGCATTGCTGCGCGACCGGATTATCAGTGCCTGTGATCACTACTTTGAAAAGGGTTACGCGCCGGTATATGCCCGTGAAAACATCACCAGCATGTACGATGCCTATCACAGCCTGGGTGGGGATGGGATCGTTACGGACATGGTCAGACAGACCATGGAACTACCCTACAAGAAGGGTGACGAGTCATTTTCTGAGCAACCGCGGTGATTACGCGCTGCGAATTACACATCAAGGAGGAGCATTCTATGAACATCAACTGGAGAGTCCGCTTTCAGAACAAGACCTTTCTGACTGGCCTGATTTCACTGGTCGTGGTTTTCGTCTACGACCTGCTGCAGCTGCTGGAGATCGCACCCGTTGTGACGCAAAGCGCGGTCATGCAGGTGGCAGAGGGAATTCTCATGATCCTGGGCATGGTTGGCGTCATTGCCGATCCCACTACAAACGGGCTGTCGGACAGCAAGCAGGCCATGACCTATACTTCACCCAAGAAGGATTGACTCAAATCGTAACCATCACAGGGCGACGGGCTACCGCCGCCCTGTTTTGTTTATGGAAGGATTCAGGGAGGAACAGACATGTCGGATAGAATCAACACGCCGCTCACCAATGAACACTTTGCCGCGTTCTGCCAAAGCATGGTCGGACAGCCCTACTGGTATGGAACCTGCGTCTACAAATGCACCGAAAGTCTGCGCTCGCGTAAGGCCACGCAATATCCATCCCACTATGGCTCCAGCCGCACCAGCCGCTACAGGGATGACATCTCGAAGAAAAAGGTCTGCGCGGACTGCGTCGGCCTCATCAAGGGGTACTGCTGGACAGGCGGTGGTAAGGGTGTGATCGAGAGCATTGGCACGGACAAGACCTTCTCCAGCAAGTATGGCAGCAATAGTTGCCCGGACAAGTCCGCCAACAGCATGTTCAGCTATGCCAAGAGCAAGGGATGCTCCTGGGGCACCATGGACAGTCTGCCGGAAGTGCCCGGCATCGCGCTGCGCTCGGATGGCCATGTAGGCGTGTACATCGGCGGCGGCTACGCCGTGGAGGAACGCGGTTTCTCGTATGGGTGCGTGGAGACCCGCGTCAAGGATCGTAGCTGGACGCACTGGTACTTCCTGCCGTTTATCGACTACGGCGAAGCCAGCAATGTGAAGCCTCCGCAGACGGAACATGCGTTGGGCTCCAGGCTGCTCACAAAGGGCACCGAAGGGAACGATGTGAAGCAGCTGCAGGAACACCTGCTCAAGCTGGGCTACAGCCTGCCGAAGTACGGAGCGGACGGTGACTTCGGAGCGGAAACCGAAGCAGCTGTGCGCGCCTTCCAGAAGGCGGAGGGTCTCGAAGTGGACGGCAAGTACGGCGAAAAGAGCCACGCCGCGCTCATGGACGCGCTCTCGGCTGACGATGAAGCGCCGGAGCAGCCTGCGCAGCCGGAGGATGGCGGCGAGGAGAACGATGCCGAAAAGCCCGTCGGGTCCCAGGTAGTCATCGTGTCGGAAGGCGGCAAGGTCAACATTCGCGTGGGCAACGGCACGCAGTACGGGCGCATCACCCAGCTTGCGCCGGGCACGACGCTGGACTATGTGGCCACCGCGCAGAACGGCTGGAACGCCGTTGTGGTCAATGCGCGCGTTGGGTGGGTGTCCGGAGAATATAGCCGTGTGATCTGATAAAAATGGAGGCTCCTTCGCTTGATTGCGTTGGAGCCTTTATCCCCATATACCGTGATCGCGCCGTAAGTTTTCAATGCGCTTTATTATGGCCTGAGCAGGCAGCGAATAGACCTGCCTCTCGACACTTCCACTTAGAACAGGATCTTAAGATTCCTTCTCCGGAAGTTCAATCTTGCCGTTCCTCTCTTCAAAATCCGCGATGTACCGGCGTAACAAATAGAGGACTTCTCCTGATACGGAACGTCCATCGTATTTCGAGACGTATTGCAGCTTATAGTGTAACTCACGGTCAATGTGCAGACCGAGATGTTTATCTTTTTCCATATATACTCACCTCGTCCTTTGAATAAGTTGATTTTAAGTACATTTTTAGATAGAATGTTGTGGATGTACTTAAATTAAGTACATATTATTTAGAAGGAGAGGTTGTTATGAAAATCGCTGTGATCGGTTCCCGGAGCCTGACGGTTGTCGATCTTGCGCAGTATCTGCCGATAGGCGTGACGGAAATTGTTTCTGGCGGTGCACGTGGCGTTGATACCTCCGCGCGAGAGTATGCCCATGCGCATGGATTGTCTTGCGTGGAATTCCTGCCAGACTATGCGAAATATGGGCGCAGTGCGCCGCTCAGGCGCAACTTACAGATTATTGAATATGCCGATATGGTACTCGCGTTTTGGGACGGAAAATCACGAGGTACCGCCTATGTAATCAGAAAGTGCCGGGAAATGAGTGTTCCATGTAAGGTATTCATGCGAAAAAACGAATGCGACAACGAGGTTTAAAAATGCTTGCTGCATAGAGGATACTGGCGGAAGTTGCGCGTTGACCACAGTCCACATGCGAACAATAGATGATATTACGAAAGAGCAACGAACAAAGCGCGGAATTGCTTTGCTCGTTGCTCTTTTTTTGGTTTTGGGTGTCCACATTGCCGCTGCCTGTGTCCGAACAGAAACGTGTAGACCACAACAACGGAGGTGTTTCTGTGAACGACGCTCAAAGGCAGAAGATCATACAGCTGCGGCAAGCCGGTCAGAGCTTTGCGCAGATCGCCGATAAAGTTTGCCTGCCCAAGTCCACTGTGAAGTCCTTTTGCTACCGGCACACCGCCAGCGCCGACGACGTAAAGCAAGAACCTCGCAGTACTTTCTGTCCGCAATGCGGTAAGCCGCTTCCTAATCGCCGCTTTAAACCCCGGCGGTTCTGCTCGGATGAATGCCGCGCAAAATACTGGGCGGCACATGGCGACCAGATTGTCAGGCGCTCCGCGGTTGATATGACCTGCCCTGTTTGCCACCGGCATTTTCACGATTACGCCCAGCGACACAGAAAGTATTGCAGCCACGCCTGCTATATCGCCGCCCGGTATCATGGAGGGATTCCTCATGACTAAAGAACAATTCAGGCGTGAGCTGCTGTTTCGGGCAACCATGCGCAGCGTGGAACAGCTGCGCAGCTCAGGGGTTCTTACCGACAGCGAATATGAAAAATGCCGCGAAATCATGCTGCGGAAGTACGAGCCGCCCATCGGTAAAATTGTCTTAAACCGAGCAGAGTCCTATTGACTTTCCAGCCTTTCAGAGTGATTGATTGTGTCGAAAGGAGGCTGAGATCATGGCCAAGACAGTACGACGCATCGAAGCGAAAAGCGCGGTCGATACCGCGCGCAAGCGCGTCGCGGCTTATGCCCGGGTTTCGATGGAAACCGATCGGCTGGAACACTCGCTTTCGAGACAGATCAGCTATTATAGCGACCTAATCCAGCGCCACCCGGGCTGGGAGTACGCGGGCGTCTTCGCCGATAACGGCATCAGCGGAACAAGCACCAATCGCCCGGAGTTTCAGCGCATGATCGCTGAGTGTGAGGCCGGGCACATCGATATCATCCTGACCAAGAGCTTTTCCCGCTTTGCCCGCAACACGCTGGACATGCTGGTAACCATCCGTCGCCTGAAGGAACTGGGGATTTCTGTTCGGTTCGAGAAAGAAGGAATTGATACATTGACGGAGAGCGGCGAGCTGCTGCTGACGCTGCTCGCTTCTTTTGCGCAGGAGGAAAGTCGCTCCATTAGTGAAAACGTCAAATGGAGCGTTCGCAAGCGCATGGAACAGGGTATTCCAAACGGGCGATTCCGCATTCTTGGGTATCGTTGGCAGGACGGCAGACTGGTCGTTGTTCCCGAGGAAGCCGCCATCGTGCGCCGCATTTATCAGGACTTCCTTGACGGGAAGTCTCGCCTGGAAACGGAACGGGCGCTGGACGCGGAAGGCATCCGCACCATCAACGGCTGCCGCTTTCAGGACTCCAGCCTGAAATGCATTCTGACCAACATCACCTATACAGGCAACCTGATCCTTCAGAAGGAGTACATCACGGACCCGATAGACGGCAAGCGTAAGAAAAACCACGGCGAGCTGCCGCAATTTTTTGTCGCGGACACCCACGAAGCCATCATCGATCGGGGGACCTTCGATTTTGTCCAACAGGAAATGGCGCGGCGCAGAGCGCTCGGAGCCCGGGCAAACAAGTCGCTGAATATCTCCTGCTTTACCGGAGTCATCAAATGCGCGTGCCACGCATGCAGCTTTGTACACAGCGCCCGCAGGAACAGAGCCAAAGATCCTGCCTATCATAAGGAGACCGTCGTTTACTGGCATTGCGGCGTGACAAAAAAGAAAGGCGGACACTGCGCAACCAAGGCCATCCCCGAGCAAAAGCTCAAGGCGTTCTGCGCGGATGCGATGGGGCTTCCCGCCTTTGACGAGACGGTCTTTACGGAGCGTATTGAGCGCATTACCATCAGCGGACAGCGTCATGTTGAGATCGCCTTCCGGGACGGTACGACAAAGGAATTTGACTGGGTGTCCACCGGCCATCAGGAGTGCTGGACGCCGGAAGCCCGGGAACGTAAACGACAAATGATGCTTGAAAGGTGGGCAAAACAGAAATGCCAAAGGTAACGAAAATCCCCGCCACGCTGGCCCGCTATACCGCGATGCCCATATCGGCTCCCCGCAAACGGCGCGTCGCCGCTTACGCCCGGGTCTCCACCGACCACGAGGAACAGCTGACCAGCTATGAGGCACAGGTGGACTACTACACAAACTTCATCAAAGGCCACGCCGATTGGGAGTTCTGTGGAGTATACACCGACGAAGGCATCACCGGCACAAGCATCAAGCACCGCGAGGGTTTCAAGCAAATGGTGCAGGACGCGCTGGACGGAAAGATTGATCTGATCGTCACCAAGTCGGTCAGCCGCTTTGCCCGCAACACCGTGGACAGCCTGACGACCATCCGCAACCTGAAGGAGAAAGGCGTGGAATGCTTCTTCGAAAAGGAAAACATCTGGACCTTTGACGGGAAGGGCGAATTACTCATTACCATCATGTCCAGCCTTGCGCAGGAAGAATCCCGCAGCATTTCTGAAAACTGCACCTGGGGCCAGCGCAAGCGCATGGCGGATGGCAAGGTTTCGGTGCCATTCGACCATTTCCTTGGCTACGACCGGGGCGAACACGGAGAGATGGTCATCAACGAGGAGCAGGCAAAAACCGTGCGCCTGATCTATGACCTCTTCCTTCAGGGACTCACACCGCACGCGATCGCTAAGCGCCTGACGGGAATGGGCATTCTTACGCCGCGCAAGAAGGAAGTTTGGAACCAGGGCACGGTTCGCAGTATCCTGACCAATGAAAAGTACAAGGGCGACGCCCTCATGCAAAAATGCTATACCGTGGATTTCCTCACGAAAAAGCAGGTGGTCAATCGCGGCGTGCTCCCGCAGTACTATGTGGAAGATGACCACGAAGCCATCATTGCCCCGGAAACCTTTGACCTGGTACAGCAGGAAATGATCCGAAGGCGGAAAACGGGCAGCCGATACAGCGGTGTCGATATTTTCGCTTCCCGGCTTGTATGTGGCGAATGCGGTTCGTACTACGGCGCAAAAGTCTGGCACTCCAACAGCAAGTACAGAAGAGTGATTTATCAGTGCAACCACAAATACCACGAGGGAAACAGCTGCAATACGCCGCACCTGACCGAGGATGAGATCAAGCAAGGGTTTGTTGTGGCACTCAACAGGCTGCTTGAAGGCAAAACCACGGTCATCAGCAACCTGGAATCCTTGAGTTCGGTGCTCTTTGACACATCGGAGATGGAGACCACCGTCGTGAAGTTGAAAGCGGAAATGGAGCTTGTACAGGAAATGATCCAGAAAGCCATTGCGGAAAATGCCCGCGTGGCGCTGGACCAGAAGGAGTACAAAGCCCGTTTTGATGAGCTGAGCCAACGGTTCGACACGCTCGAAAAACAGCGCAACGAGTTGGAGCGCCAAATCGCCGACAGGGTTTCACGCCGGGCCGCCATGCACCAGTTCATCGGGGTCTTGAAAAAGCAGAAAGACCTGATCACGGAGTTTGACCCTTCCCTGTGGGGAGCCCTGCTCGACCACGCCACCATATATGGAAAGGGTGACATCCGCTTCACCTTCAAGGATGGCACAGAAATCAACGCGATCGGATAACCGATTGCTCGCCGCCAGTCGCCCGCCTTCCTGGTGCGGGCTGGCGGCTTTTTTGTTTCACACGATGTTGATGACCTCCAGCCCCTTCTCCCGGGCATGTTCTACCAAATAGACTGTGACTCCAGCTGACTTGTCAGATGCACCGTTTGACTCATAAGAGCAAACGGGTACAAAAATAGCATCCTGTGGCAATATACGCGACAGGATGCTTTTACTGAGCAAAAGTGAAGCCACTTTCAAATGCTTTGTTGGGTTGAAACCAATTGAGACCACTTTCAAATGATACAGGCCGTTGTATCAAAGTCGAGAGGGTTTTTTCCAGGATGTTGCCGGTCTCAAATCCCATGCGGCCCACAGCCTCGTAAATCGCTTTGATGACCGTAGGGCTGGTGTAGTGCGCGTTGAGGGTGGAACCTCTGGCAGCAGCGTATTCCTCCGGGGTCAGCAGTTCCTTCAGCTGGGCATATTCCTTGCTCCAGCTTTCCTTGTCGGGGTCAAAGGCATCGGCAAGGCCGCCCCAGCCCACATACCGAGAAAGGATTTTCTGCTGTTCCGGCGTTGCCTGCTCGGTGGTTTCCTCCAGGTATTTCAGCAGCTTGATTGCCTCGACATTGGCCTGGAACTTAGCCTTGGGGCCGCCTTCGCCCAGGTGATCGTCAGTGATACGGAAATTCTCGGCGGTGCGACGCAGATTGGCCTTGTATTCCTCATAAGAGGCTTCCTCGGCAGCTTTGACATTGGGGAAGGTCTGCCACTCGCCGTTTACCTGAATGGAAACGGGGTGTTCGTCCAGTACCTCATCCAGAGTCTTTTCCGGCTCGACAGCAGGCGTGGGCGGCTCCGGCTCATTGGTTCGCAGGGTCTGAACAACCACATCATAGGGCAGATTGTTCTTATCGCCCGGATAGACAGCCACAGTCTCGGCTTGGAAGGCCGGGGTTTCGGCAGCCGGTTCGGGGCGTTCCTGCTCAAAACCGTCCAACTGACGGGCATACATCCCGCGCAGCAAAGGCGCAACCTCGCTCCACTGGAAGAACAGCATGGCCAGACGCTTTTCATCTGCATCCAGCACTTCCAGCTCGATACCTTCCGGCATCGTGCGGTAATCGGCGGTCTCGCCGGTCTCCAGCTCCATCGTTTCCACGATGTTGGGATAGGCCCGGCTCAGCCACAAGGCTACCTCCTGGTTACTCTTGCCGTTGCGAAGAAGCTCGGAAAGCTCCGCCTTGTCCGCCTCACCAATCAGGCCATGGGCCAGCACATCCCGAAGGTCCTGGTCCACCGTATCCAGATTTGCAGGCAGGAATTCGGTATAGAAGTCGTTGCGGTTATCCTCCCGCAAAAGCTGCTCAAACCGTTCCCGGCTCTCAGCCCGGTAGATGGGATAGCTCATGCCGGTGGGCAGCAGCTGCACCGTGTCATCCCGCAGCTCTGTGATCTGATGGGGCCGGTCATCCAGATAGACAATATCACCCACATTGTAAGGAGGAACCGCTGGATCGTAGGAGGTTCGCTCCCGGAGTGTGCCACGAGCCGCAGCGTATTCCTCATCTGAAACCAGAACACGCAAATTATGGGGAGAAGGCTGTTCCGGCTCATCTGCCGGGACGCTCTCTCTGGATATGGCCTCCACATCCGCCATAACACGCTGGATGAATGGGTCATTATCCAGTTTTTCCTCATCCACCAGTTCACCATTCACAATGCCGCGCTCGGCCAAAGCCTCCCGAATGGCGATGGGGTCGATGTTGTCGAACCGGTCCTGTTCCGCTTCGGTGTAGAACCGGTCCTCCTTGATAAGCTGAGCGATCCGGCGCTGTACCTTGGGCCAGGGCAGCACCGTTCCTTCGGGGCTTTCCGGGCGAACCGAAAACGGGGTTTTGCCATCGCCGCCGTCAAACTCATGGGCCAGCCATGCAGCGGTATCTTTTTCCCGCCCATGTTTCTCCATGTAACGGACAACGGCGTGTTTACTTTCGATTTTGCCGTTCCAGTCCTGGATAGCCTTGTCGATGTCATTGTCCGTGAGAGGGTGCAGCAGCTCATGGAGCTTGGGATAGGTCTCGTCGATGATTTCTCGATGAAGGCGCTGGCGGAACTCCGGTGTGTCGGAATAGAGGCGGAGCAGCTCCATGTTGCCAGATCCCAGGACAGCACGGCGAATAGCGGCATTGCCCTCGATCACGGCGTTCTCATGGTCACTGTGACCGCAGGCATTGCGATATGGCACATCTTCCATAACAGCGGCAAGTACAATGGGCTTGTATTGCTCATGCAGTTCTCGAATCGTAGGGGCTGCGGCTGCTTCGGTCTCCTGAAATACTCTGGTCCCGTCTGCGCCAAACTCCGCTTCCTGGGCATTGATGTGCTGTTCCGCCTCATGGTCGATAGAGGGCATGGAATACTCCTGCCGCTCCCTGCCGCCCTTCGGGACAGCGGAAATGGTCACATCATGCTTATCCCGCAGCTGTTCCACAACCTGCTCCAGCCGGTTTGCCGGAAAGCCGCACATTTCCACACGGCCACCGCCGGGGATAGCGCGGGTCGTGAGATTGAGGTCCAGTTCCGCAGCAGCAGTTTTGGCGTCCTCACCGTACAGCTCAAAAAAATCCCCCATTTGGTAGAGGATTATATCATCCGGGTGGCGCTCCTTGACGCCGTTGTATTCCCACACAGCCGGGTCCGGCTGCTGGGCTTGCAGGGCATCTTCTTCCGCCAGGGCCTTTTCTGCCTGGATTTTGTCATACTCCGCCTGTTCCTGTTCTGTGAGATAGCGTCCCTTCTGGATCAGGTCGGTAATCCGTTTGGCGACTTTCTCCCAGGTGAAATGCACATCCGGGCAGCCGTCTTTTTTGTAGTGCAGACCTTTTCCGTCGTGGCTTTCATCGCTTTTCATTGCACCGGACAGGGCATGGGAGTGACCGCCAATACCATACTTATGTTTGAGAAAATCCACCTTTTCCTTATCCGTATGGGGTTCCTGGAAAAAGGTGAAAACTCGGCCCTTACCGCCCTCAAATCCGCTGCCTCTGGTCATGGCGGCGTCGATCTCGTCCTCAGAGATAAACTGCTTGACCGAAGGTACTTCCGTCAACTGAGAGGTAAAGGTGGTGCGAGGCAAGGACAGATCTTGCAGGTTCTCCCAAATTTCTTTGGGTTTATGGTAGTGGAAGCGCAGCAAATCCCGATCCTGCTGGTAGGCCGTCCAGAAGGCAGCATATTCTTCCGCAAGGTTCTGGCGAAACTCCGGGCTTTTCAGCTGTTCGGTGAGCCATGCAGATTCCTCCGGGAAACCGCGCCCCGGATTGTTGGAAAGGATGGGCAGATACCCAGCTTCTCTGGCTTCCTCGCTGAAATCGTGGTACAGATTCCAGAACTTTTCCGCGAGGAGGGAGCGTTCATAGCCCGCAGCCTCAGCCAGCTCCACATTGGTGGCAAACTGGCCGTCCTGCAAAAGCTGGCCGATACGCTCAGCGGCACTCTCCCAGGAAATGACCTGGGCGGACTTATCGTAACGGGCAGTTTTGCCGTGGGAAAGATGGATTCCATCCTCGGCATACCATGCAGTGATGCTGCCAATCCCGTTGCCGCCATGGTACAGGGTTTTCAGGGTGTCTGCGATCTCGGTGGTGGACTTCTGCTCCTCAAAGGCCGCGACAATGCGCTCTCTCTGGCGATAGGTGTTGCCGCCCAGCCGCAGCACATGGTCGATGTCAGCCTGGGCAAAAGAAAAAGCAGAGGATGTTTTCACATTCTCTGCTTCATCTATGATTCTGATTTGTTCTGCTTCGGAGAGGAAGAAACTCAGCTGTGAATAAGCTCCGCCATCAGAATCTCCTCGGCCTGTGCTTTGCAGGTGTTCATCAGGCCCACCCAGCGCATCGGGTCGCTGGCTTTCAGCTGCTCCGTCGCGCCCGCGTCTTTCGCCAGCTGGGGCATCATCTGCTCCAGACGGCTCTGCGCTGTCTCGTCGATCTCGATGAGGTGCGGGTACAGCTTCTCGGTCAGCAGCAGCTGATTGTAAATCAGGGGCCGGTGTTCCTTCAGGTACGCTTTCCGCATCCTGCCGTACTTGCCCAGGGGCTTCTCCGGCTGTTCGGTCAGCTTCAGGTCGGGAATCTGATAATCTCCGTTCATCGTGTAAGTCAGGCTGTTCTCCATGTGTAACGCTCCTTTCCGCGAGTTGCTCGCGCTCATAGATCTGGATGGTGACGCCGATCTGCCGCAAAACCTGCTGGTTAATCTGGCTGACCGCCGCGCCCAACGCCCCAACCGTGGCCGGGGTATTGAAATCGAAAATCGGCATGAAGTCCTCATGCTGGAAATATTGTTCCGTATCCAGCCCACAGCGAGACATCAGGGCATAGGCGATACTGACGGTGGCGGCGGACTTAAATTGGACTTCGATGTTGTAATCATCGTACTCCGCCAGGAACGAACCGTCAACGATATAGCGGAAATCTCTCTGATGATCGTCCCAATACTCACTCGCCAGCTTTCCGGCTACATCCGTGAGCTGCTGGGCGAGATTGTCACCGGCAACGCCGTAGTTTTGCTCCAGCATGGCCGACACAGGCCCAATGTGCTGTTCTTCCAGCTGCCACAACCAGGGTGTACGGGAATGTTCACGGGTGCCGGTATCGGAAATATCGAACACATAGCGCAGGCGAAGCTTGTCGCCGGAATCGTCCACCAGGGCAATACCCTTGGAGCCACGGCGCACATACCGTCCCATTTTTTCATTCCACAGGTCATACTCGGCGCAGGCGGTGGCATCCGGGCGCTGGGCGTAAATCATCATTTGCTCGTGGAATGGGTATTTATAAAGGCGGGCGGCGGTGGTGAGAAAAGCCGTCCACTCCTTCCAGCTGCCTACAAGCTGGGTCGATACCTGTTCGGCCATCTGCCGGTAAAATTCAGCTTTGGATGGCATGGTTTTCTGTCCTCCCTTCATGTTGAATAGAAATGGGACGGCATATCAGGCCGTCCCATCAGGTCTTTATGTGTGTTTTTTACTCGTCGAAATCTGGGTACAGCTCCAGTTCGGCAAACTCGGTGTCGTTCATAGCTTGGAGTTTACCCAGGGCGCTGTCCGTCAGTTCCCGCAGCTCGGCTTCCTCCGGCGAAAGCTCACCGCGCATCTCCGTCAGAGCGTCGATCAGCCCGGTGCGGCTGCCGGTGTTGTAGATGCAAAGAAGGTTCGTTTCCTCAAAGGTGAAGTTGTTCATATCAAAGCTCCCTTTCCGCGCTCTTTTTTTGCGCTGTCTTTTTGTGTTCCGTCTTGGGCTGGCTTTTCAGCTGCTCCATTACGGACTTTTTCTTTTCCCGTTCCTCTCGATGGACGGCTGCTGCCAAGTCCATAAGAGAAATGGGCTGACCACTGCGGGCCTGTTGTTCCAGCTGGGCCACTGTCGGCTCCTTTGGGCCGTTATTGATGATACCGTCGATCATGCCGTAATCATCTTCCACCGTCATTTCCGCATTTCTCAGCGAATTTTCCGGCAAGAAACCTTGCACCTGGGTGAAACCAACACTGTCGCAGTAATGACAGGATACCTGACCATTCTGCTTGATGGCAACGATGTCACTGACGCTCATAGACGGGCTGTGAAAATCCACCGGCTTTTGCAGATTGAACTGCTCATACAGCCTTTCCAGCTGCTCCATAGTGCTGCCGGAACCGTCCAGAGGGGCGGTATAGATAAGGTCATAGTTACTCCGCTCTACGGACAGATTGTGCGATTGCAGCCAATCCAGATTCATAAAACGCACATTCTGCGGGTCATCCTTGCTCACCTGATAAATAGCAAAACAATTTCCCTCATGGGAAAGAAACGCCTGTTCCCGTTCCAACTGCCGATCCTGTCGTTCCAAAACTTTTTCGTGAAAGTCCGGGCTTTGCTCCCATTCCTCGCGGGACACAGCAAAGATACCGTCATGGGCGTCCAGGTCGGCAGTGTCAAAGGCCATTTCCGGGTTTTCACCCTCCTGGACGATATAAACGGTCAGGTCTCGCTCCATCAGCTCATAGGCTCGCTCTTTGGAGAGGGGCAGAAGGTCACCGTCCAGGTAGCCGCATTTCTCCAGATCATCCTGAGTCAGTGCCGGGTCCGGCATGGGATACTCGTCCAACGCCTGCTCCTGGGCATCCGGCAGCTGGGTGGCGGCAGCTTCTGTGGTCTGCTGGCTGACCTGTTCCTGCATCTGGTGGTAAGCCGCCTCCTGCAAAGTCTCGATCATGGACAGCGGCGCATACTTGATGGACTTGCCGCCCATCCCCAGGTCCTCGCAGATATGGCTAACCGCTGTGGAACGGCCCATATCCGGCCCGTCCAACTGGCCGCCGTCCATCTGCTTCATGGTTGCCACATCGTAGAGCGTGTAGTCCCAGCCGGTGTCGCAGGGCTGAACATGAAGGTAGCTGGTATCATCCAGCACCAACAGGGCCTCCCGGTACTCGGCGCTGGGCTGGACACTTTCGGTATTTTCCGGCTCGGTCAGCTGTTCCGGTTCAGTCATCGGCACCAGCTGATCCAAGCGTCCCATAAGCTCGGCAGCTTTTTGGGTGGTTTCATCCGGTTCATCCTCGTTCACGATATTCTGGAGCCATTCGCGTACACCGCTGGCATCTCCGCTTCGGAGTGTGGCAGTCAGTTCGTGCAGTGCGTCCTCACGGCTATCTGCATTGTTCCGATACTCATAAGGGTCATAATCGAAAGTGAACTGGTCGATGTCTGCTGCCAGCTGCTCGATAGAGTCCTGCTGCGGTTCCGTGGCGGCAGTCAGGTCAATGCCGCGCTCCTTGCAGATTTCCTTGTAGTTGCGCTCGATGTCGTTAATCAGCTCGCAGGAAGTCTTGTTGATGGTCTCCAGACTGGCCCGCAGCTCCTTCAGCTCCTTGTCCTTCGACCAGGAAGCGATGTAGCCAAAACTGTTCTCGCCGGTCTGGATGCCGAAATACTGGCAAACCGCATAAGAAATGCTCTCGGCCTCCACTTCCTCGGTGTTGCGGTTCTTGGCGGCCTGTTTCACCGCCGTCAGATCTTCCTCCACTTCCAACCGCCACTCAAACCGATTCTCGTCCACATAGCGCCAGCCTTCCTCGGCGGCGGCCTGTTCCGCCTCTGCTTCGGTGGCGAAGTCCAGACGGAAGTCATGCTTGGTGCCGCCCTCGCTCACCATCACGATCTTCCAGGTCGGCTCCGCTTCGTACTTTTTGGGGTCGTGGAGCTTACTGTGCGCGGTCTCATGGACAGCGGCGGAAACAGTCTGCACCTCGCTCATGCCTTCCCGGATGGCGATCCGCTGCTGGTCAGAGGAGAAATAGCCGTCCATGTTCTCGGCCATCGGCTCAAACTCGATGGGAACCGGAGCCGAGCGGCGCAGAGCTTCCATGAAAGCCTCATAGTGCGGCACCGTCCCGGACAGGCTGGAGGCCAGCTCTGGCAGGGGCTTTCCGTCCGTCTGGCTCACATCGAACACCTTCACCGGACGGAACATGGGGATTTCAATTTCTTTTTCCTCCATGACCGCCTTGCCATCCGCGTCCAGGATGGGTGCATGAGTATCCGGGTCGCGCTTCATTTCCTCGATCTTCTTTTTGTAGGGCGTGGGGGCAATGATGGTGATACCATGCTCACCCTTTTTCACATGGCGCTCAAACTGATTTTTCCACTTGTTGAACCCGGCCACCAGGGTGGCGTCCGGGCGCTGCATATAGATGAGCATGGTGTTGTTGACGGAGTAGCGGTGGAACTTGGACATGACGGACAGATAGCGCATATACTTCTCGCTCTCAAACAGTTCCTTGATACCCTGTTCAATGCCCGCTGTGATCTCTTGTAACCGTTCTCGATTGGTGGTCTTATCAGCCATGAATTTCACTCTCCTTTCCAATTTGGCTATTTCTGATTGATGTTCGGCAATCCACAGCTTTTGCTCCTCCGGGCTGTTCTCCAGAAAAAAATCCAGCAGATAGCCCACATAGTCCTTTTTCTGGATTGCCTCCATGAATCGGGGATGTGGATTTTCCTCCGGTGTTTTGGGTGTGTAGTCCGTTTCCCACTTGCGGAGCAAATGAAAGTAGTCGGCCAGGACACGAAAGGCATGGTCTCGGTCCTCCTTGAATTTCTGCGCCTCGGATTTCTGGCGGACATGGCGTCGCCGGGGAGGGGCCTGACTGTCATAAGCCAGGCCAAAATCCTGGGCCAGCTTCTCGGCGGCCTCTTTGGGGGACAGATTGTAGAGCCTCGCTGTGAAGTCAATCACATCGCCGGTGGCTCCGCAGCCAAAGCAATAAAAATATTCCTCGTTCAGCTTCATGCTGGGATTTTTGTCATCGTGGAAGGGACAACAGGCCATGCCGCTCCGGTTGACCTCGATTCCGTACATCTGCGCTGCTTCTCGGACGGTGATGGACTGCTTGACAGCCTCAAAGACACTTTCAGCCATGCTTACTCATTGCCTTTCTTGGGGGTGGGCGGCCTGTATCCGGCAGCCTTGGCCAGTTCACTGGCTGCCTTACGGCGCTCGGCGCTGTAAGGTTCCCGGACGGACACACAGCGTTTGGGAACGAGAAAGGTCTGGCGGTCCTTTTTCACAATCTGGTCCGGGTATTTCTCTGCCAGTCGCCGCAGCTTCTCCAGCAGCCGGGGGTCATGGGTATAGACCTCGGCGGTGGCTTCGGCCTGGTTGTAGAGGATGATGGTTTCCTGTTCATAGCGTGAGAGCTTCATCGTTTGCCACCTTTCTGCTGGTCAAACTCCAGCTTGAAGTTGGCGTACTGCCCATCATCCGCCAACACCACAGTGGCATCGTAGGTCTTGCCGGTTTTCTCGGAGTACAAGCCCCTCACATGAGCGCGGCCATCTTTGAGCAGTGCCGTTACGATGGCTTTGGTAGGTTGCTTGTGCTTCATCTCCCACCACTTGTTGTTTTTCCAAATTGCAAATTTGCAAGATTCTGTCTGACAGAAGAAGCCTTTTTGCATTTCTGCAACCTCTCCGCCACAGCGGGGGCATTTGCCCACCACTTCGTGGGAAGGGCTGAACAAATACTCCGTTCCCTTGATAGCTTGATAGGTTCCCACAAGTTCTTTGAGCATGGCACTAATCCCAGCCATGAAATCCTCCGGGGCCAGCTCGCCACGCTCGATCTCACCCAGCCGGTACTCCCACTCAGCAGTCAGAAGGGGCGATTGCAGCTGCTCCGGCAACACGGTGATAAGGGATACCGCGTCATGGGATGGCATGAGCTGCACGGTTTTCTTGCTCTTTTTGCGCTCCAAAAAGCCGGTGGAAACCAGCTTTTCCAGAATCCCGGCGCGGGTGGCCGGGGTCCCCAGGCCCTTGCGCTCGGCATCCTCCGGCATATCGTCCTTCCCGGCAGTCTCCATTGCGGAGAGTAGCGTATCTTCGGTGAAGTGCTTGGGCGGGGTGGTCTTGCCCTCCTTGACGGTAGCACCAGAAAGGGGCAGCGTCTGACCTTCAGACAGCTCAGGCAGAGCCTTGTCCTCGGGTTCTTTGTCCTGCTCCACATTCTTCAGCCCTGCGCGATAGGCAGCGTCCAGCGCCCGCCAGCCGTAATTTTTCACTGTGCGGCCTTTGGCAGTAAACTCCGCTCCGGCGCACTCGACAACAACGGCGGTTTCCGCAAAGGTATAGGGCTGGGCCACGGCGCACAGCAGGCGCAGAGCCACCAACTCCAGCACCGCCTTTTCGCCCACCGGCAGGCCGGACAGGTCCGCGCCCTGGAGGTTGCGGGTAGGGATCACTGCATGATGGTCGGTCACTTTCTTGTCGTTGACAATCTGGGCGGCATTGCAGGCAATCTCCATGCCATTGGAAAAGGGCATCGCCCCGGCAGTGAGCTGGACCAGCTCCGGTAGACTCGCCGCCATATCCGAAGTCAGATAGCGGCTGTCCGTCCGAGGGTAGGTACAGAGCTTCTTTTCATACAAATTTTGCAGGTAGTCCAGGGTTTGCTGGGCGGTGAACCCCAGCAGCCGGTTGGCGTCCCGTTGGAGGGTGGTCAGGTCATAGAGGGCGGGCGGCTTCTCGGATTTGTTTTTGCGCCCCACTTTTTTCACTGTGGCAGCCGCACCTTGGCAGGCCGTTTTCAGCTGTTGGGCGGCAGCCTTGTCTGCCATGCGCTCCCCGGAAACGGTGAAACCGGGCAGCTCCAGTGTGACCGTGTAGAATGGCACCGGCTTGAAGGTGTCGATCTCGGCTTCTCGCTGGACAATGAGGGCCAGCGTCGGGGACATGACACGTCCGATGTTGAGGGTCCGGTGGTACAGCACGGAAAACAGCCGGGTGGCATTGATACCCACCAGCCAGTCCGCTTTGGCGCGGCAGAGGGCCGCATCCCGCAGGCCGTCATAGTCTGCACCGGGGCGCAGGTTTGCAAAGCCCTCCCGGATGGCGGAATCCTCCATTGAGGAAATCCAGAGCCGCTTCATGGGCTTCTGGCAGCCCGCCAGCTCATAGACGCTGCGGAAGATCAGCTCCCCCTCGCGTCCGGCGTCGCAGGCGTTTACCACTTCGGTCACATCCGGGGCGTTCATCAGCTGCTTCAGCACATCAAACTGTTTCTTCTTGTCCTTGCTCACCACCATCTGCCAGGGTTCCGGCAGAATGGGCAGATCGTCATAGCGCCACTTGGCGTAGTCCGGGTTATAAGCGTCGGCGTCGGCCAGACCAGCCAGATGGCCCACACACCAGCTGACCCGCCAGCCGCCGCCCTCCAGATAGCCGTCCTTGCGGGCGGTGGCCCCAATCACGGCGGCCAGACTTTGGGCAACGGACGGTTTCTCAGCGATCACCAGCTTCATGGTTTTTCATCCTCCTTTCCCGCAGCCATGCGGTCAGCTGCCGGTGGCAGAATCCCACGCAGGGCTGACCGTCACGGTAATTTCCGCAGCCATAACAGGGGTGGCCGGGAGATAAAGTAGGAGGACGGGAAGTTTCCTTCCCGCCCTCCGGCCTGCGTGTCATCATGCGTTCATAGGGGCTGTCGGTGAAGCGGGTCAAACCGTCTTGTCCTCGCTTTCCTCGTCGCCGCCCCCGTCAGCGTCCGGCTCGTCAGATTCCTCGGTCTCCCAGGAGTCCTCGTCCTCCTGATCGGTATCATCCTCGCCGTAGTCATAATCGTCCAAATTGTCGTTGCCCTTGGTCTTGGGTCTGCTTTTTACCAGCTTAAAGTAGGCAAAAGCGCCGCCGCCACCCATCAGAGCCAGCACCGCCAAAAGAATGGCCGGATTCAGTCCTGCGGGTTTCTGCGCCGGTTCTTCCGGTTCCGGGGTTTCTTCCGGGGTCTCCGGTTCCGGCTCCTTACCCGTGCAGGCGCTCATATTGGTGGCACACACCGGGCAGGCCGTATTCACCGCACCGGCCACACATTTCTCCGTACAGGTACAGGTGGCGGGCTGCTCCTGGGTGGTCTGACCGTCCTCCATCAGCGCCATCAGGTCCGCCTCGTCCACCTGGTTTAAGAAGTGGACAGCGGTTTCCTTGTCCTCGTTGGCCCGGTCAATGAGGATGTAGAAGTAGTTGCCTGCCTTGGTGGTGACGGTGATGAGCTGCTTGTTGTCGCCGAAATCATCCACCAGGGCGGCGTTGCCATCCGGGGTCAGGGCCGGACTGTCCTCGGTTTCCTCCACGACCACATTGCTGTCGTTGGTGGCATCCTCCGCCGGAAGTTCTTCCGTTCCCTGGGCAAAGGCAGTCACGGAAAGGCCCATCATCAGCACCAGGGCGGCGCAGAGGGCCGAAAGGGTTTTGAAAATTTTCTTATTCTTCATGGTCGGTATCCTCCTGTTCGTTGTAGTTGGCGGAGGCAGCGGCCATGCCAGGGACCGTACCACCGGAGAGCATGGCGTTCAGCTGCTCCGGGGTCAGCCGCAGGGCGCGCACCATCTGAACGATTTCCAGGTTCTCCGCCTCGGTTTTCTGCGCCTCCAGGGTTTTCAGCTTGTCCTGGTACTCCGCGATCTTCTCGCGGACCTTGGCAATCTCCTGGTCAATGCGCTGGATTTTGTTCTTAGCCATTTCAATCACTCCTTTTCTCATAAATCGGCCTTACCAGTTCATCAGGCCGTAGCCCTTGATGCACTCGTAGGACAGGGAATAACTCTTGATCTTGCAGGCGTCGCCAGAATTGCCCTCCACGGTGTAGACCCGGCTGCCGTCTGTGCCGACCACAAGGCCCACATGGTCGGCGCTGCCATCCAGGTCCCAGTCAAAGAAGATGGCGTCGCCGGGGGCGATATTGGCGTAATCACGCCCGCCCCATTGTCCGTGAGACTGGAACCACGGAATACCCTGGGACTGGCAGGCGGCAAAGCGCGGCTCGGACAGCCCCATCTGGCCGTAGCACCAGGACACGAAGCAGGCGCACCATTCCACACGGGAATTGAAGCCGTACCAGCTCCAGTAGGGCTGACCGCCCACATTGCCCACCTGACTTTTGGCTATGTCCACCACGGCCTGATTGCCGGGGCGGGTGCCGTTGACGAATACCACGCCGGTCAGGTCCTCGGAGTTGCTCGTATCCGGGGAGCCGCCGCCGAAGATCAGCGGCTTGTTGCCCAGCGTCTGCCGGTACACCTGGTACATTTCCAGCTGTTCCGGGGTTAGCAGCTCCGAAGCCACGGAAGATATGGGCTTGCTGGTGAGCTTCACATTCAGAATGTAATACTCATACGGGACTTCCTCGGTGGTCGTCTCGCCGGTCACGGGGTCCGTGGAAGTTTCGGTGCGGTATCGTATCTCCACTTCCTCGGTAAGCGTCAGTTCATACTGTGCGTCGAACACGCGCTCCAGCTCGGCCTGGGCGCTCTGCCGGGTATAGCCTTGCAGCACGGCGGACAGGTAGGCTGCCAGCTCATGGGGGTCATGCCCGATCATATCCAGGTCATAGCGGTACTCGTCATACCCCGGATGGCTGCTTTCGATGTTGTCGATCTCGGCTTGCAGCGCCGTTTCTTTGGCAGCGTAGTCGGCCTCCACCGCCACCAGCTCAGGATCATCCGACGGGTAGGTGGTGCCGGACACCACGGAACCGATACTCTGCGCCATCATGGAGCAGGAGGACATGGTGTTGAGCAGCATACAGACCAGCAGGAAGATCGCACCCGCAATCAAAAAGCCCTTTTTGTGGCGCATGACAAACGCGCCCGCTTGCTGGGCTTTCTCCTTGACCGCCTTGGCCGCCATGCCGGTGGCCTCCGCAGTCTTGGCGGTGTTCCCGACAGCTTGACCGGCGCGCTTGGCGGCAGCGTATTCCTTTTTGATGGCCTGTTTCTGCTGCCAGCGGGAGATGGGGTTGCTGGCAAGCTGGGGATTTTCCCGCAGGGACTTCTGATACAAGGCGTTCACATTGGCCTTCTCCAGCTTCTGCTCGGCCTGGGCCGCCTTGCGGTAGGGCTTCAACTTGTGGCTGCGGTAGCCTTCCCGTGCAAGCCTAACGCCGGTCTCGGCAGCCTCCTCGGACTTGTGGGCGCTCTCCACGCCCACATTGTCCTGTTCGGTCTCCCGGATTTCCTTGTGGAGCTTCCCCAGAGCGGCATTGGCGGGGGTATCCCGCACCGCATGGGACAATTTGGAGGGCGGCTTCTTCTTGTCCTCCAGCACCAGCTTGGTGGTCACTTTGCCGGTCTCCGGGTCCACCGTCTTTTGCCGGACCTGCTTTTTGGGGATTTTGGCCTGCGCCTTGTCTGCTTTGGCGGCGGCCTTGTCCGCCTTACGGATGGGCTTCTCCAGAGCCGGGTCAGCCCGTTCCTCGTCCGTAAAGCGCAGGCGCGGTTCCTTATTCAAACCATTCCCCCAACATGAGGGAGGCCGTCATGTAGCGCAGCTCCACATAGACGGCCAGCCCCACAGGGTCACGGGAGGGGTGCTGAAGCAGATGGGCGTAGATCTGCGCCACCACATTGGCCAGCAGCTCGGACTGCCCGCCCTCGAAGATGACGATGGCCGGGACGCCGTTCATGGCGCACCAGATTTCCGTCAGGCGCAGCAGGCCCGCTTCGCCGTCCTCGTTCAGCTCCGCAGCCTGATCCGCCGCCGTGCGGGTCTCGCTGACGGCATCGGCCAGCTCGGTGAGCAGCTGGGTGCGCTCACCCTCCAGGGCATCGTCAAAAAACATCATGGTATTCAGTTCGGTGTTGGGTTTCATGGTCATTCATCCTCCTTTTTCAGTTCCTGGGGTTTGGTGGTCATAATGCGGTACAGCTCGGTGTTCTTGGGGAAATGGTCCACGAAAGGCAGGATCGTGGAGCCATAGAACAGCAGGCCCTCGCCCTCGCTGGAGTGGGTCACATAGGAAAGCTGGTGAGGGGAAATGCCCAGCTGCTTGGCGAGAATCTGCCGGTCCCCGCCCGCCTGGTTGAGCATATACACGAAGTCGGAGTTCTCAAAGATGTTCTCCACCTCGCGGGAAGAAAGCAAGTCTTTGACATTCTGCGTGATGCCGGTGGGGATGCCGCCCCATTTTCTGAACCGCTTCCAAATCTCCACCGTGTAGGCGGCGGTCTGTTCCTCTTTCAGCAGCAGGTGCATCTCGTCGATGTAGTAACGGGTGGATTTGTGGGCAGCACGGTTGATGGTAACGCGGTTCCACACTTGGTCCTGGACCACCAGCATACCGATCTTTTTCAGCTGCTTGCCCAGCTCCTTGATGTCGTAGCAGACGATACGGTTGTTGATGTCCACATTGCTCTGATGGTTAAACACATTGAGGGAGCCGGTCACATAGATTTCCAGCGCCGTGGCGATGTACTGCGCCTCTTTCTCGTCCTGCGCCCGCAGCAGGTTGTAGAGGTCCTCCAGGATGGGCATATTCTCCGGGCGGGGGTCATTGAGATAGTCCTGATACACCAGCCGCACACAGCGGTCAATGATGGTTTTCTGAACCGGCTGCAAGCCCTCTTTGCCGCCTACGATCAGCTCGCACAGAGACAGGATGAAGTCGGACTTGAGAGACAGCGGACTTTCATCGTCCGAGTAGTCCAGGTTCAAATCCATAGGGTTAATGTAATTGCTGCTGGTGGGCGAAATCTTGATGACCTGCCCATGCAGGCGCTCCACCAAGGGCGCGTACTCGGCCTCCGGGTCGCAGATAATGATGTCATCATTGGTGAGCAGGAAACAGTTGGCGATCTCGCGCTTGGCGCTGAAGGACTTGCCGGAACCAGGGGTGCCGAGAATCAGTCCATTGGGGTTTTTCAGCAGCTTGCGGTCCACCATGATGAGGTTGTTGGACAGGGCGTTGATACCGTAGTACAGCGCCTCTTTGCCGTTCTGGAAAAGCTCCTGGGTGGTGAACGGAACAAAGATAGCCGTGGAACTGGTGGTCAGCCCCCGCTGAATCTCGATCTGATTGAGGCCCAAGGGCAGCGCAGACATCAGCCCTTCTTCCTGCTGGAAGTCAAGCCTTGTCAGCTGGCAGTTGTACTTCTGTGCGATGGAACTGGCCTGGAACACATTGTTGCCCAGCTGCCGGGGATTGTCCGCCGTGTTCAGCACCAGGAAGGTCACAAGGAACATTCGCTCGTTTCGGCTCTGCAAATCCTGCAAGAGCTTCTTGGCCTCGGCACCGTAGGTGGCAAGGTCGGAGGGAATGATGTCCATGTCATATCCGGCGCGGACGGCTTTTTTCTGTTCCTCAATTTTGGATTTATCCAGGTCGGTGATTTTCCGCTTGACCGTCTTGATGGCCTTGATCTGATCTACGGACTGGATATGCAGGCTGACGATCAGAGAGCTTTCCATATCCAGAAAATCCGCCAGCATCCGGTCATTCAGCTCCGGGGCGAGGATCTGCAAAAAAGAAACAGCCCCGTATTTTTTACCCATACGGAACTGTTTGCCGGTGCGGAACTCGAAGCCGGACGGCGCGATGAAATCCTTGGTGGACAGACCGGACGGAGCCAGCCAGTCCCATTCAAAGCGGAACGGCACCTGTTCATCCATGTGGAAAATGCCGTGAAGCTGTGCCAGCCGCGCCTTGCCGTCCAGGGTCTCGGCGGCCACGCCCAGGCGTTTGAAGTTGTTGAGAATGTCGGTCTCAATGCGCTCCAGACGGGGCTTGGCGGCCTTGAGGCTGTCGGCGTCGATGCCGAAAGTCAGGTACTTGGTCTTGATAAGACCGTTGTTGCCTCTTGCCAGCTGGTTTTGCAGCATGGTGGTGTACTCCACCCGGATGCTGTCAAAATCATCCCCCTGGAGAGGAATGTTGATGGCGCGGGCAAAGGTCTCCTCAGAGGCTGCCAGGTTCAAAAAGGACAGCTGGAACTGAATGGAGCTGTCGAAGTAGTTGAGGAAATCGCACCAGCCCTCGAAGATCGCTGTCTTGTCCTCGTTCTGCGAGAGCTGATAGTTGATGTCCTGGAATTGGATGGTCTTTGTGTAGCGGCTGCCTGCCACACGGCAGATGCCGTCCGGCCACATCCGTTCATAGGGGATACTGTCCTGAGCCGATTTTTTCTTTTTGTCTGTGCGATTGGCACGGGCAATGGCAGCCTCGATCTGCTTTCTGTCGGCGCGGGACAGCTTTTTCATCTTTTTCTGATTAACCGGCTGCGCGGTCTTTTCGTCTTTTCCGAACAGCCGGTGCAGCCAGCTTTTGATTACCGTGAACAATGTCATACACCTCCTTGTCGAGTTTTTCCTGCCGTTCCAAAACGGCATAGAAGTTGTTGGTCTGATACGGGCGCTCCTTGGGCCGGATGACGGCCACCTTGATGATATTGCCCACGATCTTTTCCAGGGGCTGACCGTGTTTTTCATACATCGCCAGCATGAAGAAGGGCAGCATGACCAGCATCATACACATGGCAGCCACGCTGTTTCCCACAGGCCCCCGGAGCAGGAAGAAAAGCGGTACGCCGATCAGCGCACCGCCGCCGAAGCAGACAAGCTGCCTCTTGGTTAAGTTGAACGCGACCTTGGTTTTGACTTTCGTAAGATCCTTGGGTACAGGTACATAAGCCAAAGGGATTACCTCCTTCCTGGTTAATGTGCATTGAAAACGGATTTTGCGAGGCTGCCGGTCTTAAAGAGCGTAAAGCACAACAGGACCGTATAGCCCACGCAGCTCCAGATGGCCATAATGATGTCGGATTCGGTGGCAATACTCTGCACCAGCACGGCGTAGATCGCCACACAGACGATGATGAGAAATGCCTGGAAGCCCAGGGCGATCAACGAGCGCAGATAGTTCTGGCCCATACCGCCCCATTCCTTGCCCATCATGGTGGCCATAGGGATGGGAGCCACCGAGGTCACAAGGTAAATCTCAATCATACGGCCATAAATCACGATAAAGATACAAATGTAAAGCGCCCACATGGTAATGCCGATAAAGAGCGACTGGAACCACAGGCCGAACAGCGGCCCCAGGTCCATATCCATCAGCCGGGACTCCATATCGGTCATGACAGAGGAGATGTCGATGGAAGCGTCGGAACCGATGATGCCCGCCGCCTGCGCCACCACACTTTGAGCTGCGTCAAACACGCCCATCACGATGTTCCAGGTGTTTGAGACGATGAGGATGGCAGCGGCAGATTTGAACACCCATTTGAAGATCATCCAGGTGTCCACATCATGCAGGTTGTTCTTGTCGGTAATCATCTGAATCAGCTCCAGCGTCATCACGATAGCCAGGATCACGCCAGCAATCGGCACCATGATGGAGTTGGAGAGATTTTGGATCATGCTGAAAATACTCCCGTTCCAGCCCTGAGGGGTCTGGCCCACCTGTGTCGCAATGTCTGCGACCTGCTGGTTCACGCTATCGAACATCCCCGATAAGTTGCTCATAATGCCGCCTACCAACATTTCCTTGAGCCAGTCAGTAAGGGCATCGAGTAAGAAATCCATACGGTGTCAACCTCCTTTCAGCCGCCCCCGCTTGGGGGCAGGGGCGGCAAGGATTTCTTATGACAGCTTAACGACGGGAGCGATCAGACGGTGAACAGGCTGGAGAGCAGGGGTACGAGGACCATGCCGACCACGGCGACGCCAGCGCCAGCCATGAGCTGCTTCATGCCCTGGGACTTCGCACCGGGGTTGTCGTTGCCGTAACCTTCCAGCAGGTTGATGACACCCCAGATGCCGAGACCAGCGCCCAGAGCGATAACGAGGGTCTGAAGAACGGTGATAGCCTGATTGAAAAATGCCATAAATTATAGTTAGCCGGAATCATTTGAAAAGTTTGATTTAGTCATTCATAGGCATACAAAAGCCGGAACAATCGGCACCCGGTTTCCGGGGCCTGATTCCGGCTGTCCTCCTTTTTTCATTATTTTTTGGTGATTGTCCGCTTTGTACGCCAATGGCCCCAAAAGGGCAGTTGCGGCGAATAGATAAGACCACTCCTTTCACAGCGGAACAGATTTAAGCACCCTCTGTATCTACTTCGTACACGTCGCAGACCTCATTGGGCTTGAGCTTCAGCCGGGTGGACAGAAATGCTTCAATGTCAAAAGCGTTCTTGTCGCTTGCATCGGCTGTGTATTTGAAATTGGGGTGTTTGGTGATGTCGTA
>OHAF01000280.1_pt1 | contig 54755 bp, 87 predicted proteins | sample 1577041 | NCBI WGS metagenome assembly OHAF01 (sample SAMEA3541495, study PRJEB24748) | human gut metagenome | biome: human gut; feature: human-associated habitat; material: faeces | place: China | collected 2012
CGCGTGCAAAATTTGTGGAGATAGAAAAGTGTTTTCAGTGTGTCAATTTTTCACCAAATGAATACAAAAACGTAAGAATTGTAGACAATATTTCAAAAAATGCATACATTTCCACTCCTATTAGATTAGATAAGACTAGATTAGATAAGACTGATGATGATATGGGCGGCAGTATTGATTTAGAGCGTATTGAGCTTCTGTTAATACAACCGGTGCAACGGGAAATAGAAGCACTAAATCCGACTAAAGATGATCCGAATATCATTGATAGGATACATCGTGTTAAAGAATCATTACTGCATGTACTTGCGACGATTACAGATCCGACAGTCATTACCGGAATCAATCAATGTAGTACTGATGATGTCAATCGACTTTGGAGGCAGGCGTGCGAAGTGTATGGATTGGAACCAGGAAGTGATAAAAGAATCCTTAATCCGGAAGGATATATGTTAGCAATTATTGAAAATAAGTTTAGATGAAGAAAGGAGTCTTATGCACAAAGATAAGATATACAAAGCAGCTATTCAGACGTTCGGCAAGCGAGAGCAAAAACTGATGGCAATTGAGGAAATGTCTGAACTGACAAAGGAAATATGCAAGGATTTTCGCCAAAGAAATAATCGAGAATGTATCCTTGACGAAATCACTGATGTAAGCATCATGCTGGAGCAGCTGATCATGATATATGATTTTAAACCTAATGAGTTATCTAAGCAGAAGCAGATGAAATTGTTACGACTGCAACGGACTATAGAAACTATAAAAGATTTTTCAAGGAGTTAATTTGAATATGAACAATAATCAAAATAAAATAATTGGCTGTTTAGGTGTTCCTTTCCCAGCAGACAGCACATTGATCAATAAGTCTAAAAAGGAATTGATTAACATGTTACATATTGCAGAACATAATTATCAGGTTCAGGTTGAAACAAATATAAATCAATATCAACTATTGAAAACGTATTATCAGAACTACAGTTTTTATGATTTTTTAGATAGCTTGAAAGCTGAAAAAAAGATAGATTGGAGTGAAGAAAATGAAAACGCAAGATAGATATAACTATTTATTGAAAAAAAGAAATGAGATTTTAAAAGCAATTAAGCCGAAGTTGAATGCATGGGGCATTAATGATGAAAGATTTGATTATAAGATTATTGAATCAAAAAATGGGCCACATGAAGTTTTGATTATTGATGAAACGCGAATAGGATGTGATTGTAATTCTGTTTTTGCTGTTGAAATGGAAGTGCTAAAGTATTTGATTGTCGAAATATTTTGCAGAAATTGCGGATTTACGTTTGACTCTCAATTGAAAAATTTTTGTCAAAGATATTGGTATAAATGAGATGGTGTATATAAATATTTTGAAGCAGTTGATAGATAGAAGAACAAGAAAATAGATTGGAGTAAAGAATGATAGCAGCAACTGAATCATTTAAAGTCTTAGCAAATTTTGCAGAAAGATTACAAAAAGCATTGTACCGTTCTTTAGAAACCAAAGAAGAGATCCGGATTATCAAAAAAGGTAGACGCATCACCGCTGTCTACTATGTGGATGGCAAATGCGTGAGACATGCAAATGCAAAATGTTCGAAAGAAGATACATTCAAGTTCGAATATGGCTCAAAACTGGCGTTTAAACGAATGTGGGGTGATCCTGATGCCTAGAATTTATAAACGTTTCAAGCCTCATGGAAGTACATATGTACGTAAGACAGCATACAAGCATGGACGTGAAGTTGTTAAACCGATTGATGTTGAAGATTTTGAAGAGATGGTTCGTATCTGTCTGGTTCATCGAGACAAATACAAACCTACTTCTAAACAGTATTTCAAATGGTACAGAAATTACATCATACTCATCATTGGAGTTAATACAGGATGCAGAATCAACACAATATTAGAATCTACACCACGCGATTTCGCTGGTGGTCGAGTTACTGTAACTGAACATAAAACTGGTAAGCGCCAGCAATATAAATTATCCGATGATATCTATAAAGTTCTTAAGAAATACATAGATACATATCACTTCACCATGAATGAATTTATGTTTTCAAAAGATAGAGCAAACCGTGATGCGATTGATAGAAGTACTGCATGGAGATTTATCAAGAAGCTAGCAGATGAAGCAAAGATAGAATATCCAATTGCCTGTCACTCACTTAGAAAATCATACGGTAGGTGGATATGGGACCAAACACATGATCTTCTCCTGGTGCAGCAATTACTACAACATTCTTCAGCAGAAGAAACACAACGATACATATGCCTAGAACCACACGACGTAGAAAAGGTAAGAGGCGAAATCAACCACTTACCAAATTATGATTAGGAGGATAATTATGGAAACCTATTTAAATATTTTGAAAGTAATTGAAGTTGTATCAACAAAAGGGAAGGGAACAAATGGTGATCCTGTTAGAGAAGTCAGAGACTATTTCTTGTCGGATGGAACTAGCCTGTGCTCGTTTGACCCTATTAGAGATAATGATAAAACTGCGACAGTGTTGGCTATGCGTTCTTCTTAGAATCAATTAAATCTGCTGCAATATCAGCTTGTAAATCGGAATCGATAAAATTAACAAGAGCCATGATAAAAGCTTTCATTTCTTTTATTCCTGCATCTGAAATACGCTGTTCATAATGTGTTTGGTCGTTTCCAAGCCATGCGGATGCAGTGGCTAAGTTTTGCAATTTCTTATTATCAAAATATGTGTTTATACATGTTGATAGATACGATGATTTAATGTCAGCTTCTTTATCAGGATTAATATGAATTGCATAATCTTTAGCAAGAAACTCAACTGCCTTTCGATATCCCATACCGCATATATCGTCTAATTCGTTCTGTTCGGCGGCGAATGCTTGATTATACACTCTGACAAAATTAGGTGATAGTTTATTAATCTCATCACTAAATGATTTTTTTGTAATTGATATTGGCTCAGAACTTGTTAATGATGATGTCCGGTATTTTGTATACCCCTCTTCAATTATCCCTGTAAATTCATAACTACTTATGAACGTATTATTACAAGCATTACACTGCAGGAATACTGAGAATAAACCTTTCTTAATGTCGTTGACATAACCCCAAAGTAAAACAGGTTCGATTGCAGAATGACATCTAGGACAGGACGATGTTGTATTAAAGCAAACTGGAATTTCATCACCTTTGTTTGAATAAAATTTTTTGAAATATTGCATATAACCTCATTTCTATTATGTATATATTCAGTATAACGCAACATATGAATTTATGTTGCATACAAAAGGAAACAACAGCATTGAAAACGCAAATAAATATCTATTAATAAAGCATTATTCAGAGTTTTAGAGAAATAATAATAAACGCAACATAAGTATGATTCTGTTGCGTACTTAGAAAAGAAAAAAGGAGAAAAAATGAGATCTATTCAGGTACAAAATAAACAAATTATTTACATGACACCAACAATTGAAAGAGTGTTTATTAAAGAAAGAGCGATGGCATATGAATACAGCAATTATCACGAAGTCTATGCAAGTATAAAAGGAGAAGATAGATTCCTAGGAAGATATAAAAATAGAGAAGATGCTATAGCTGCTATGGAAGAAGTTGCTCATAGTGATTTCTGCAGTGGTGGTATGTTCACGATGCCGGAGGATAAAAGATGATGATTGCTATTCTAGCATTTGGGTGCGGTATGTTCTTTGGTGTCTTTATGATGATAGCGGTTCGTGTTGCAGGAGCAGATGATAATGACTAAGAAAGAAGAAATTGAGCTAGCCATTCTATACAGAAAAAGAAATGATTTAAAAAAAGAAATCGCAAGAGTTAAGGATAAACACAAAAGAAATGAATATGCAGAAGTGAATACTTATCAACTATTTGTGTTAGAAGATCGCTTACGTTGGATAGAGAAGAAAATAAGTAGAAGGGTGAAGCATGATTAATAATGAAAAGATTAAGTACATTGACGGAAAGTTGAAGGGCATAAAGTTTTCTGCAAATAGAGTAGTAGATATTTGGGATAGACTTGAAGAAATTAATGCCGAACTCAATGGAGCGATAAAATCACCGACAATTAGGTCGGAGGATGAAGCAAAGTATCAAAGAGGGACACATATTTACAGATGTAATCTTATTGAATTGATGAATGAGGAAGAACAACTCTCTAAGCAATATCAGATGTATGAAACAGAATTAAATGACATACAATTTTTTCTTAGAAAATTATCCGATAAAGAAATAGAAATCTTGTATCAGCGATATGAATGTGGAAGGTCATTTGAAACGATAGGATATATTCTTGGATATGATCATTCGGTTGTTCAGAGAAAAATAAAAAATATATTACGCAAATACTAACTTTGCACAATTGTGCTTTAAAAAATGTGTTACTATGCGCGTAGGTGGAGAAGGGCACACATTATTGGGGATGTGTGCTTTTTGTATGGGAAGCCATTAGGTGAATATTTAACTTGACATGAAGTTTTCATTATCAATCCTCCTTTTCTCTATATCAAATTAATGACTTCCCTTTCGCCTGCACCGAGGAAATGTATGGCGAAGGAATTTAGTAAAGCTTTTTATAAATCAAGAACATGGCAGAAGGTACGACAGTTTATTTGGAAAAGAGACAATGGTCTATGCCAAGACTGTTTGAAAAAAGGTTTGATAACACCAGGTAAAGAAGTGCATCACGTTGTAGAACTAACCGAAGACAACATTATGGATGCATCAATTTCACTTGGTGAAGATAACCTAATAACATTATGCAAGAGTTGCCATGAAGCTAGGCACAATGCGTCTGTTAGATCTAGACGATACAGTGTCAAAGCTGATGGCTCTGTTGAAATACTCCCCCCTATGCTGTGCAAAAATAGAGGGGTATGAAGACCGAGGAGATGACTCTAAAATTTAGCTCTCATGTGTGTGTAACCCCCCTCCTAATTAATCTAAATTAGGAAAGAAAGGAGACAAAATGGCAAAGAAAAAAGAGATTACTGAAAAGTCGGAAATAAATCGATTAAATAAGATTTATAAATCTCTTCCTAAAAATCAATTCGCAGTTGTTCAAGGGTTGATTGTTGAAGCTGCGCGATTGCGTATACGGCTTGAAGAACTTTGGAAGGATATTCAAGAAAATGGCGAAACAGAGCCATTTTGTCAGGGGAAAGATGCTGAACCGTATGAGCGAGAGAGACCGGCATCACGGACATATACGGCAACGAATAAGAGCTATCAAGCCATTATAAAACAGTTGAATGATCTATGCCCACCGGACCAAATAAAAGATGAATTAGAAGAGTTTAGAAAGACCGCAAATGAATAATTTTATCTTTGAATACTGGCAAGGAATATGTGACGGAAGTATCCTCGTTAGCAACTGGATCAGGCTACTTTATGGGCTTATTATAGAAAGAATTGAGAACGGAACATATACTTTTAGTCAAAAAAAAGCCAACAATGCGATACGATTTATTGAAAAATATTGTCGGCATAACAAAGGTAAACTAGCGCCGGGGTTTCTGAAATTAGATCTGTGGCAAAAAGCATTCATATCCGTTTTGTATGGTGTTTTAGATAAAGATGGGTATAGACAATTTCGCGAAGTTATCCTCGTTATCGGAAGAAAACAAGGCAAAACATTGTTGGCAGCTGCCATTATTGCGTATGAAGCATATGCAGATGGAGAATTCGGAAGTGAAATCTATTGTGTTGCACCAAAATTAGATCAGAGTGATCTTGTTTACTCTGCATTCAAATTTACAGTGGATAAAACGCCAGTATTTAGCAATATGACCTATCCGCGAAAGTCGGATCTGTATATAGAAAATTCCAATACAACGATCAAAAAGATCGCATTCAATGAAAAGAAAGCCGACGGATATAACCCGATGCTAACGGTAATGGATGAAATGTCATCGTGGCCAGCTAATAGAGGTTCTAAGCAGTATGAAGTTATGGTATCTGGTACAGGTTCTCGGAATGAACCTATTACACTTTCAATTTCAAGTTCAGGATATGTAAATGATGGACCGTACGATGAATTAATCAAGCGTGGAACGAGTTTTCTTCTTGGAAATTCACGCGAAAAGAGATTGCTGCCAGTTTTGTATATGATTGATGACATTGAAAAGTGGAATGATATTAACGAACTAAGAAAGAGCCTGCCCGGATTAGGTGTATCTGTTCCGGTACAGTTCATTTTGGATCAAATCGATGTTGCTATGGAGTCGTTGACCAAAAAAGCGGAATTCATCACAAAGTACTGTAACATTAAGCAGAACTCATCGCAGGCGTGGTTATCTACGCAGACGATTGATAAAACGATTTGTGATGAATTGAAACTTGAGGACTTCCGTAATTGTTATTGCGTTGGCGGAATCGACTTGTCGCAAACAACAGACCTTACTGCATGCAATATTGTCATTGAGAAAAATGGAACTCTATATGTATTTTCTCAATTTTTCTTACCGGCAGAAAAAATTGATGAGGCGAGTGCACGAGATGGATTGCCGTACAGGACATACATTCAGCGTGGACTGCTGAAAGAGTCAGGTCAAAACTATGTTGATTATAAAGACTGCTTTGATTGGTTTAAAAAGTTGATTGAAAACTATCAGATATATCCGTTAAAAGTTGGATATGATAGATACTCTTCGCAGTATTTAGTGAGTGAAATGAAGCAGTACGGTTTCCATATGGACGATGTATTTCAAGGTGAGAATCTAACGCCGGTGATTAGAGAGACAGAAGGACTCATGAAGGACGGTGTAGTAAAAATTGGAAACAACGATCTTTTAAAGATACATTTTCTTGATTCCGCAATCAAAGCAAATACAGAAACGAACAGAGTCAAATTGATTAAATTAGAGCAGCGTGCACATATAGACGGTATGGCTGCTTTTTTAGATGCAATGTGTGTGCGCCAGAAATGGAATGAGGAAATTGGCGTGCAGCTTAAAAATGAATAGGAGGACTAATGGGATTATTTGATATTTTATTTCCGAAGATAAAACAGAAGATTAGAGCTGACAATTATTTTCAAACTTTGTCAGCATATACTCCTGTGTTTAGAACGTGGAATGGAGAACTCTACGAGTCTGAATTGGTCAGAACTGCTATTGATGCACGATCTCGACATATTGCGAAGTTAAAACCGTGTTTCTATGGCGCAGCACAGAGCAAGCTTGTAACGAAATTGAAGCAAGCACCGAACACCATGCAGACATGGTATCAATTCATGTATCGTCTGAATACGATCTTAGATATGCAAAATACGGCATTCATCGTTCCGGAATATAACAAGAACATGGAACGGATTGGTATGATTACATTTTTACCAGAACGCTATGAATTGGTAATGTGTGATGGTATCCCGTGGATCAGATTTATATTTTTAAATGGATTGACCGCCGCGGAAGAATTATTGAATATTGGCATATTGACGAAGTTCCAATACAGAAATGATTATTTCGGTGAGTCGAACAGCGCATTAAACGCAACGATGAATTTGATCAACATTCAAAATCAAGGCATCGAAGAAGCGGTGAAGAACGCAAGCACATATCGCTTTATGGCGAACGTTAACAACTTCACAAAAACAGAAGACTTAGCGAATGAGCGAAAGAGATTTTCAGAAGAAAACCTTTCCGGAAACGGCGGAGGCTTGCTGTTGTTCCCTAACACTTATCAAAACGTCAAGCAGATAACACCGAATGCATATAACTCAAATTCGGCAGAGCGTGAACTGATACAGAAAAATGTGACTTTTTATTACGGCGTCAACGAAAAAATATTGAACAATTCCGCGACCGGTGATGAACTGGATGCATTTTTCAATGGAGCGATAGAACCGGCAGCGATACAGCTATCGGAAGTCATCACACGATGGATGTATTCGCCATTTGAACAGTCTAACGGCTCGTATTTTGTGGCGGTTGCAAATCGCCTGCAATATATGTCAATCACGGCGAAAGTGTCTATGTCAAAAGAACTTGGTGATCGCGGTGCAATTATGATTGATGAAATAAGAGAGTTGTTCAACTGGGGACCACTTCCGGACGGTGCCGGACAGCATGCGCCGATCAGAGGAGAATATTATTTTGCGGGTGAAAAATCTGAGGAAGGTGAAAAAAATGAATAAAACAATTTTGGAAAAAATAAACGAAGGAAGACAGATCAGAAGAAATGATATGCATCCGGAGTTCAGGACGATTGATAGCGATGATGATGAGTTGATTGTTGAGGGACATGCATGCACATTTGATGAACCGTATCTGTTGTATGACTGGGACGATTATAAAGTGTATGAGCAAATTGACAGAAATGCATTTGCGGAATGTGATATGTCGGATGTCATCATGCAGTTTGATCATTCCGGCAGAGTATATGCTCGGACGAGAAATAAGACACTTGAAGTGAAACCTGATAATGTCGGCTTATTTACAAGGGCTGATTTGAGTAAATCGTCTGACGGTCCCGGATTATATGCGGACATCAAGAACGGAGTGATCGACAGAATGTCGTTTGCTTTTACTGTTCTTGAGGATAAACGCGAAGTTACAGAGGATCACGAGAAAAACATTACTACGGTGTTACGTACTATCACCAAAATCGGAAAACTGTATGATGTATCAGCGGTTTCTATTCCGGCGAATGATGGTACTGATATATCTGCGCGAAATTTCAGCGACGGAGTGATTGCTGAAATTAAAGCGGAGCGACTGAAGGCGCAGGAAAAAGAACACAGAAGAGCAAGACTGAAATTGAAGTTAAAATTGTCGGAAATGGAGGGCTAAAAAATGGATATCGACAAAATGAATTTTGATGATGTTGAAAAGCGTATGTCTGAAATCAAGGAAGAATTGGAAAAGGACGATGCTGACATCGAGGCATTAGAAAAAGAAGTAAATCAATTGGAAGCAAGAAAAAAGCAACTAAAGGAATCTGCTGAAAAGCGCAAGACTCTTATGCAAAAAGTTGCAAGTGGAGAAGGAGAAATCGTGGAAACTCGTACAACGGAAACAAATGGTTTAGAAAAGCGTGCGAATGAACTTATTGAAAACGGTCATATTACTAAGCGTGCGTTATTAAGTACTGGAAAGATTGCAAAACCTACTGCGGTCGGCGGTATCAGTGAACTCGCTGATGTTGCATCGGATATTGTTGATGATGTAAATGCAATCGAACTATCAGGAAATGGAACATGGGAAGTTGGATATCAGAAAACAAATGCAACTGCCGAAGATGTAGTAGATGGAAATGATCTTGGTGGCACAGGTGCTACATTTGATACAGTGAAGATCACACCGTCTGAATGGAGCGTGTTTGATACTGTATCTAAACAGGTCAAGAAGATGACTCCGTTGAACTATCTTAACGCAGTCGAAAATGCAGCGTTATCTGCATTACGTGCAAAGGCATCCGATAAGATCGTAGCGGCTGTCAAAGCATCTGCCTTGACCGAAAAGCGTACAACCGTTGCATTAGATCAAGACTATTTGCGTAATCTTGTGCTCGGATTTAGAGCAATCAAAAACAAGGGTGGCGTATGCTTGTATATTGCACAAGAAGACCTTTCAGCTCTTGGTAAAGTACGCGGAACAAGTGAAAAGAAAGCGATTTATGAGATCAGCTTTGATCCAAATACGACTTTATCTGGAACAATTCAAGATGGCGGTACGATTACCCGTTTTAGAATCCTTGATCAATTAGAGAAGGGAACACAGCTTTTTGGTCAACCATTGACAATCGATATGCCAATGTGGGATGACTATACAATCGATACGGATGAATCGGGCGAATTCTTCAAAAAGAATGTTATCGCTGTACGCGGATTACAGACAGCGAACGCTGATTTGGTTGTATTCCATGGTATGCAGGTTATCACACAGGCGTAATTATTAAGGAGCGGTTTTGCCGCTCCTTTTAATAGATAAAAGGAGCCAACGATGGAATTAGGAAAAATAAAACTGAGCCTGCGAATCACTACAGATGCATTTAATGAAGAATTAACCATGCTTGCAGCTGCGGCATACCAAGACTTGCTTGTTGCTGGCGTTTCACCGGAAATTTTGAAAAAAGAACCACTGCCATCAATTGTCGAACACGCAATTATCACTTATGTTAGATTAAATTTCGGTCAACCTAATGACTATGAGCGTCTTAAAAAATCGTATGATGAGCAGAAGATGCAATTGGGCATGTCAGCAGACTATACGAAATTTTAGAGGTAGTTATGGATAAATCAGAGGTTCTTTTTTTAATTTCTTCATCGTATATCAAAAACGATAACGGTGTTTTTGAAACTACGGAAACAAAAAAACAGATATTCTGCTCTGCTGATTCAGCGTCACAAAGTGAGTTCTTCAACGGAGGATTGAACGGTCTGAAACCGCAGAAAAAATTCACATTGTTTAAATATGACTACAACGATGAAGAAGTCGTTGAATTTAAAAATAAAAGATACACCGTATATCGAACGTATGAAAAAGATGATGATATCGAACTGTATACGGAGCTGAGGAAAGGCAATGAGTAAGAATATATTACCAGGAAGTTTGTCATCTGAAATCAACGCGATACTTGATGAATATGGTGATAAGGCAAGCAGGTGCCTTGAAAAAGTAGTTCCTGACGTTGCAAAGGACGCAACGAAAAAATTAAAACACGGCGGCTCATTTAAAAGCAGGACCGGCGAATACAATAGAGGCTGGACAGCAAAAGTCGAAACAGGGCGCACACAAGTAAAATCTGTAGTGCACAATAAGAAAAAGTATCAAATCACTCACTTGTTGGAATTTGGACATGCTAAAGCAGGCGGTGGGCGTGTGGGTGCGTATCCACATATTGCAGATGTCAATGATTGGGCACAGAAAGAAGTGATAAGAAAATTAAAGGAGGAGTTATCGCGATGAATTCCGTCGAATTGAAAAAAATGATGGAGAGTATATTAGGTGCAGAAAAATGCGCTTATTATTCGTTCCCCGAGAAAGCTGCTCCTGAATTACCTTATCTTCTGTATTGGTTTCCGTCATCGAATGATGAATATGCTGATGATAAGAATTACACCAAAATCAGAAGTATAAACATTGAATTGTACTCCGAACACAAGGACTTTAAAGTTGAAAACATCGTAGAAGAGAAACTACGAGCAGCGGAAATTCCATATGTGCGAAGCGAGCAGAATCTGGCAAGTGAAGGAATGTATGAAGTATTGTATGAAAGTGAGGTAGTTATTGATGGGTAGAATTAAATACGGAATTAAAAATTTACATATTGCCGAAGTGAAATCGACGGAAGGTAAATATACATATGATACACCAAAAAAAATTACAGGTGCAGTCAGTATCACGTTAGATGCAAGTGGTGAAGAGTCTGAAGAGTATGCGGATGATGTCATTTGGTATAAAGAAGATACGAACAACGGCTACGAAGGGAATCTTGAAGTTGAGATGCTTGATGATGAAATTCTAACTATGATGTTTGGGCATGAAAAAAATACGGACGGTGCAATCTTGGAAAAAGCGACAGATGTAGCGAAAGAATTTGCATTAATGTATGAATTTAAAGTTAGTGGAGATCCAACTATAAAGGGTAAGAGAGTTGCTTTATATAGAGTTAAGTTCGCACGCCCTTCGTTATCGACTTCAACAAAACAGAAGTCCACATCACCTGTGCATGATACGGTCAAAATAACTGTAATGCCACGCGAAACGGACGACTGCATAAAAGCGACAATCACGTCAGATAAAGAGGAAAAATATAAAACGTGGTTTGACAAAGTTTATGAAAAGGCAGACGCGTAATGCGACTGCCTTTTTCAAACTATTCAGGAGGTGTAAATGGAACGCAATATTTTAATTAATGGAAAAGAAGTGAAGTTCAAAGCGACAGCAAGCACAATCATTCGCTATAGAAATAAATTTCATTCTGATCTGATTGCAGATATGAATACGATTGATAAGGCCATGAAGAAATCCAAGAAGGATATCCCTTCCGGCGTGCTTGAAATTTTTTTGAATCTATCATATACATTGGCGAAACAAGCTGATTCTATGATTGCGGATGATCCGCTTGAATGGCTTGATACATTCGAAATATTTCCAATAGAAGAAGTAATGCCACAGGTTGTTGAACTTTGGGCAGATTCACAAAAATTGAGTGTAGAAGCAAAAAACTCCCAAAGCCGACGGACCGCGAGATCACGTCGGCATTAATACTTTTACGATGCAAACAACTTGGATTAACGCTTGAAGATTTGGATGTTTTGGATCTTGGCGCTGTTATGGATATGGCGGTAGAACAAGCAAACGATGACTATGAATATCCTGTTTTGGCAACACAGGAAGATATGGATAACTTTTAGGAGGGAAAAATGGCAGACAGAATCAAAGGAATCACAATTGAAATAGATGGGAATACCACGAAGTTATCCGAAGCATTGAAAAAGGCAAATTCGACTTTAAAAGATACGCAGTCATCTTTGAAAGATGTCAATCGATTGCTGAAAATAGATCCGGGTAACGTAACCCTGTTGAAACAGAAACAGGACCTTTTAAAAACATCAATCGCGGCAACAAAAGATAAGTTAAAAGAGACGAAAGAAGCGTATGAACAGTTAAAAAAGGCAGACCCATCGGAAGAGAATAAACAGCAGATGCAGGCTCTTGAAAGAGAGATTGCAGATACAACAAACAGTCTTAAATATTTGGAAAAACAGGCCAAGGATTTTGGGTCTGTTTTTAAACAACAGATGCAGGTTGCTGGCGACAAAGTGAAGGATCTTGGATCGGGCATCAAGGATGTTGGTGCAAGCATGTCCAAGAATGTTACAGCACCAATCGTCGGAGTTGGCGCCGCGGCAATAGCGGCGTTTAAAGAAGTCGATGTTGGATTTGATACGGTACGTGCAAAGACCGGAGCAACTGGGCAGAACCTAAAAGAAATGGAAGGAATGGTGACGAACATTGCTTCACAGATTCCGACAAGTTTTGATATTGCCGGCGCAGCGGTCGGAGAAGTCAACACACGGTTCGGCTTGACCGGCCAAGCGTTGGAAGATTTATCGACAAAGTTTATTAAATTTGCAAAGATCAATCAACTAGATGTTTCGTCATCCATTGATGAAACACAAAAGGCATTATCGGCGTTTGGATTAGGCTCTGAATCTGCCGGCACATTGCTCGATCGATTGAATCTTGTTGGTCAACAGACCGGAGCATCAATGGATGCTTTATTGTCCGGATTGATTCAAAACGGCACAGCGTTCCAAGAAATGGGACTTAATATTGAACAATCCGTATCATTGATGGGACAACTTGAAACATCAGGTGCAAACTCCGAAACGGTTATGAACGGATTGCGCAAGGCACTGAAAAATGCTGTGCAGGATGGCATACCGTTGAATCAGGCACTGGAAGATCTGCAACAAACGATCTTGGGACAAAAAGAAGGCATTGACGGATTAAAGGCATCCTATGATTTATTTGGGAAATCAGGCGATCAGATATACGGCGCGGTCAAAAATGGAACATTAAATTTTTCGGATTTGGGTGCAGCAATAGCTGATGCTGGCGGAAATTTGGACAATACATTTGAGGGAATGCAGGATCCAATCGATAAATTTAACGTGATGATGAACAAAGCAAAGGTTGTTGGCTCTGAACTCGGTGGAACGTTGATGGAGTTGCTACTGCCTATTTTGGAAAAACTGTCAAATTTTTTGATGGGTTTGAAAAATGCATGGGAATCTCTTGATCCTGGGATGCAGAAAGTTATTATTACGATTGCATTAATCATTGCGGCAGTAGGACCATTATTAGTAATTGTCGGTAACGCAATTGTTTTGTTTGGGAATGTTATTGCAGTTCTTGGCGCAATTGCAAGTCCAGTCGGAATCGTTGTTGCGGCAATTGCAGCATTGATTGCAATAGGAGTTGCCCTTGCGGCGAATTGGGATACGATATGCAACGTCACTGAGGATATATGGAGCAAGATCAGCGGCGCTATTACAAATGCCCGCAATGCGATTGGAAATGCATGGAGCGGTGTTGTTGATTGGTTCGGAGATAAGTGGAATGGCATCAAAAATGGTGCTTCCGATATTTGCAGTGGAATTGTCGGTATCTTCACAGGTGCAATCGACACGATCAAAGGATTATTCAATTTTGAATTCAAATGGCCGCATATTCCATTGCCGCATTTTTCAATCAGCGGAAGCATCAACCCTCTTGATTGGTTGAAGGGCGGCTTACCTAAGCTTGGCGTAAATTGGTATGCAAAGGCGATGCAGCAACCACTACTTTTGAGCGGTGCAACTATCTTCGGTAGCATGGGTGATAAATTACTTGGCGGCGGCGAAGCAGGCAGGGAAGTTGTATTATCCGAAGCGAAGCTGAAGGAATTAGCTGGTGGCGGACAAGTTACGAACTATATCACTATTCAGACATTGCCGGGACAAGATAATAACGCAATCGCAAATATGGTGATTGAAAAGATTAGAAAGGAGATGCAACGAGGGCGATGAGACAAATGATTATTTATAACGGCAGATCTAACCGCAATTTTGGTGCAGTCGTATCAAGTAAAGAAGAATACAATGCGCCAGCTCCGCGCATCTCCGATTTTACGGTGCCGGGGAAAAATGGGAAACTGCATTATGCAGACGGAACGTATGATAATTTTCAAAAGAAATATCGTATCGTCGTCATGAATGGCGATCTTGCAACGAAAACGAAAGCAATCAAAGCATGGTTGCTTTCCGATTTGGGGTATCATCGTTTTGAAGATACATACGATACAGATGTCTATAGAATGGCACGTGTGATCAATTCGATTGAGTTTTCTATATTCCGAAATATGGCAAGTTGTGATGCTGAATTCGATTTCAAGCCGGCATCATTCCTGAAATCAGGAGAAAACACCGTTGAATTTACAAAATCTGGAAGTATTTTAAATCCTACAAGTTTTGCGGCAAGCCCTTTAATTAGGATATATGGCAAAGGGATTGTGCATATCGGGAATGATGAGATTACGATCAATCGTTCCGGGAAGAAGTATATAGATATCGACACAGAAATTTCCGCTGCCTTCGAGGGTATCGAAAGCCGAAACGGTAACATCAGTCGTATCAATAAAAAGATTGTATTGATTCCCGGTGAAAATCAAATCGGATTAGGTGATGGGATAACAAAGGTAGAAATTAAACCAAGGTGGTGGACATTATGATTATTTTATATGAAAAAAATGAAACTGTATTTAAAACCAATGGTATTGGCCAATTGATAGCTTGCACGGAATGCATCGTTACTGAAGAACTAAACGGTTCTTTTTCTTTGATTTTAAAATATCCTTTAAATGCGGCACTTTATCCTGAGTTGAAGCAATCGCGTATCATTCTAACGGAACCGCGTGAAGGTGATGAACCACAGCCATTTAGAATATTGACAGTGAAAAAATTGATGGATAATGCATGCGAAGTGTATGCAGAACACATTGCATTTGATTTAAAGGGAATTCCAGTCAAGCCATTCAAGGCAACAGGTGTTTCAGCGGTTTTGGACGGTCTGAAGCGTAATTCGATGTTGGAACATGCATTTACTTTTCAGACAGATATAGTTAATGCCAAGAGCATTTATGAACAGGCGGAGCCGATGACCTTGTTGTCGCTGTTAGGAGGCGTACAAGGGAGTGTTCTCGATGTATTTGGCGGTGAATATGAATATAACGGGACGAATGTATATCTGCATGCACATCGCGGCAGAGATAATGGTGTATTGATACAATATGGCAAGAATCTGACGGGATTGGAACTTGAAGAAACAATCGAAAGCACCTATACAGGCGTTCTTGCATATTGCACAAAAGACGATATGAATATCTATGGTGATGTGCAATATGCAGAAAATCATCAAAACTATCCAAGAGAAAATATCTTTATCTTAGATAAGTCGAGTGATTATCCGGAAACACCGACAAAAGAACAGTTGAATCAGGATGCTGCGAGTTATATCAAGACAAATAATGTAGGCATTCCGGCCTCGAATTACTCGATTGAATTTGTGCCGCTGTGGCAGACGGAAGAATATAAAAATGTAGCAATGCTGGAGCGTGTTGGACTTGGCGATACCGTCACAGTAACATATCCGACACTACAGATTGATGCATCTGCAAAGGTTGTCAAAACGGAATATGACTGCATTACCGGAAGATACAAAAAAATCGAAATCGGTAATGCAAAAGCGAAACTTGGCGATGTAGTCAATCAAAAGGCGGAAGAAGCCGCAGAAAAGAAGGTCAAAGGCGTACATTCTTTCTTGGAAGATGCGATCAATCATGCAACAGAATTAATCACCGGCGGTGATGGCGGAAATGTGGTGATAAACCGAAACGAAGTCGGTCAACCAAATGAAATTCTTATCATGGATAATCCTGACAAAGCAAAGGCAAAGTATGTATTGCGGATCAATATGAACGGTATTGGCTTCAGTTCGAGTGGATACAATGGACCGTTCAAATCTGCATGGACACTTGATGGCAAATTTGTTGCGGATTATATTGCGTCAGGAACAATCAATGCAATTAAGATTATTGGTTCACAGATTACTGGCGGAACTATTAAATCTCCAGTGATGTTTTTTGGTGATGAAGCGGATGGTGTCAAAGCTTACTATGATCCTGACTATGGACTACGTTTTACCGGCTCAAAGGGTAGATTTGTTATCGATACGGATGTTTTTGCAATATTTAAAAATGGTCATAAAACAAATCCATTAATTCAAACGACACCTGATGGGGCAATAACAATTGGGAACGATGCTGGGAATGGTTTTATATCGATAGGCCCTGATGGAACAGTTGCAATTAAAGGAAAACAGGGAAGTGTTATCTATTAGGAGGGTTAAGCATGATTATTAGAGATTTTGAAATATGTATTATTCCAAATTCGACGATACAACGTATCATCAATGCGAATCAATATGATAAAGGTGAAGTGTGGCGCTTTACTTTGTATGATGAAAACGGGATTAAAATCGTTCCTACAGACGCATCAATCATTGGAATAAAGCCTGATAATAAGATCATAGCGCTTGCAGGTACAATTGATGAAAATGGTCGTGTATGTATCACGGAAACTGAACAGATGACGGCGGCAATTGGAATCAGCAAGTATGAAATCACATTTGATGGTGGTACGCACGGAACATATAACTTCAATGTTTATGTTGAAGAAAAACCTGGAGCAGACGGGATTGTTTCCGATTCTGAAATTGCAATCTTTCAGCAGGCAATTTCAGAAGCTGCAGCTGCTGTAAAAACATCTACAGAACAAGCGGCATTATCAAAAAAATATGCCGGAGAAGCAAAAACTACTGCTGATGCATTAGCGGCGGATACGACCACGATTAAAAACGGTATCTCGCAAATTGCAACAGATGTACAAAAATTGAACACAGATCTCACAAAGTTTAAAGAAGATACTACAAAAAACAAAACTGCGACTGAAAATACGATATCTGAGTTGCAAAAAAAAGATGGTGAAATCTTGGGCAAAATGGGGACGAAGCAAAACGGAAAAGTAATAAAAGCATCTAATACAATTGCACAAGATCTAAAGGCACTTGACGATGCAGTAGGAGCAACACAATCACAGCCGAGTGGTAGTGTTTATTACGAATATATCGGAACGCTAATGCCTGGCACAGTTCGCATAACTATTCCTAAAGGGAAAAAGGAAATATTAGCTACATATACATCTACCGGCCCATCATACGCAGTTAAAAGTAGCTTAATTATTTCTGTTCCAAATAAAGGATATTATGATTTTTGGGTAGGTGGAAATGGGCAGGCATCTGATCATTTCTTCAGATTTTACAACGGAGCCGATAACGGAAATGACTATGTGCTTCAAAATTCTATTTTAACGGCAGCTGATAAAATTGATATTTATGTCAAATAAAAAATATATTGCTATTAAGGCACTCGAAAGGGTGCCTTTTTAGATAGAAAGAGGAAAAAGAAAATGAGAATTTATAACGTACCTGATGTTTCAGAACATCAACCAAATTTCGACTTCACACCATATGCCGGCGGATATGCAATTCTGCGCGCTGGCGTGGCAAGTAGAGAGGATTACTCATTCCGTCGACATGTAGCAGAATGTCAACGTTTAGGAATCACTATCGGCGTATATTTCTATTCCTATGCTTTGAATGTGGCACAGGCAATTGAAGAAGCACAACGCTTTTTATCAATTATTAGTGGCGTTGATATTGGTTTGGGCGTATGGCTTGATATGGAGGACGCAGACCACTACAAAGTTAATAACGGCGTATATATTACGCATGATAATATTGCGCCTATGTCACGTGCATTCTGCGACGTTGTTGCAGCTGCTGGATACTATACAGGAATCTATACATCACTTTCTTGGCTTGGATATCTTGCACCTGAATGTGATCCATACGATAAGTGGGTGGCAGCATGGGGCAATAATGACGGAAGCCATACGGTAGATACTTCCGCATACGGAACTATTCAGCAATACACTAGCAACTATGGAACGCTAGACGAAAATGTAATCTTTGTTGACCCATCAATCTATCGCATTGGCGCATCCGCAGATAGACCAACGGAATATGTTCCATCACCTGCACAATCACCAGCAGCAACTTCATCTAACGTATATGTAGCACAGTATGGCGATACACTTTCAGGCATTGCTGCTAAGTTTGGAACAACTTACCAGCACTTAGCAGAAATCAATGGTATTGCTGACCCAAACAAGATTTACGCTGGTCAAGAAATTGTAATCAGTGGCGAGCCAATTGCTAACGTAAGCGGTGAAGAATACTACACAATCCAAGATGGCGATACGCTATCGGAAATTGGAGCAGAACATGGTGTTTCTTGGCAGTGGCTAGCCGAAGTTAATGGAATTGCTAATCCGGATCTGATTTATCCAGGCAAGACAATTCGTGTTAGATAGGTGGTGATACGTATGATGCCAAAATTTGATGCCGAAATGATAATCACGTTTATCTTTTGGATCGCTGGTTCTATCGTTACAGTCGGTGGTGCTACAGCAATACTGGAAAGATGGACTGTTAAATTTAAGCAACCTGAAGAAAAACAGAATGCACGATTAGATGACCACGAAAAACGTATATGCAAATTAGAAACGGATCGTGATGACATGACCGAACAATTGCTTGATTTAAAAGAGATGAGCCGTTTGCAGTTGGCACAAATCTCCGCCATCGCAAACGGTGACGCAGATGCAATCAAAACAGCAAGTAATGCAATCTCAAATTATTTAAGAAACAAAATATAGGAGGAAAAGAAAATGCTTATTAAAAACAACAAGACTTATGACGTATTAAAAGAAGTTGCACTTACGATTCTGCCGGCATGCTCGGTATTGTACTTGGCGCTTGCCGGATTATGGGACTTGCCATATCCGCAGCAAGTCAGTGGAACGATCATGGCAGTCGATACTTTCTTAGGTGCATTGCTGCATGTATCAACCAAACAATACAATGAAGCAAAAGCCGAAGAAGATTTGAAGTAATTGAAAGCCTACTCTCATTGCGAGGGTAGGCTCGTTTTTTGTGGTATTATTGCATAAAGGAGATTTATATAAATGAAAGTACTAGTATATGCATCAAAGAAAGCAATAGAATTATTCCATGCTTCTGACATAAAAGAGAATTACGGTGTGATACGATATGACGAATATACACCAATATGCAAATGCACGTTAAAAGCAAAGCGAGATTCGCATGAAAACGTATATGTGCTTATGGAAAATGAATCAGAGAAACATGATAATTTTAGGTTATTTGATGAAGTTGAAATTTTTTGATTTTGTGGCACCCAGTTTGGCACCGTTCTAAAAATATTTATATTTAAGAAGAAACATCAAATTGCATGAAAACGGCTTAAAACGTAGACATTATAAACTGATAGAAACAATTAAATGGATATAATTGATTCCCGTTGCTCGCTCCATATAGAAAAGACCCACATAAATAGCGGGTTTTCTTATGTAATGGTCAACTTTTGGTCAACTTTTACTCAATTTTTATGTTTTGATAGCATTAATTTTATCTATCAGTTCTTTATTTGTATCACTTAGTAGATGCGTATATGTTTTTAAAGTTGTCTCAATATCTGCGTGACCTAATCGTTTTGACACCGCAACGATATTTACGCCGTTATTGATTAAGATAGTAGCATGACTATGCCGAAGATCATGCAAACGTATATTTTTTACGCCTGATGCTTTAATTGCTTTTTTAAATTGCATCTGTATTTGTGTAATTGACAGTCCGTGATTACCGCCAAATAAGTAACCATTGCCATTTAATAATGGTTGGATATCTTCTATCAATTTATCATCCAACTGAACAACTCTTGTTGCCTTTGTTTTGGTCGGTTTTAAGCCGCTTTTGTGGTGTTTTTGGCTTGCGTGGATATTTATCCATCCATCTTTAAAATCGCTCTTCTGTAACGCTATAGCCTCACCACGACGGCAACCAGTCCAAAATAAGAACTTGAAGAACAATTTATAAATTGGAATATCGACATATTTAATGAATTTGTTAAATTCATTTACAGTCCATATATCCATTTCTTTCATGATTTCTTCATCTGTTTTTTTGAAAGAGTGCAGAATTGAGGAAATATCATTTATATCATATATCATTGAGGCATATCTAAATACAGATTTAACATAAGAAATAGTATGATTCTTAGTTGATGTTGAATACTCTGATTTTGAAAGCATATTGTACCAGTTGGCTAATTCTTTTTTGGTTATCTTTTTGATTGGAACATTCAAATATTCAGCAAAGCGTTTATTAAAACTTTCCCAGTGTTTTTCTATCATTGTTTTTGATGATTGATGATAACTTTCCCATTGATGTGCCATTTCTCTAAAAGTCAATTCTCCGGAAGTGTCTTGCGCCAATCGCTGTGCATCTGCTTCAGCATTTAAGGCATCTCTTTTCGTTTCAAAGCCACGTTTCTTTTTCCATGATATTTTTCCCGTAATTGGATTTTTTACTTTAAAAACGTAATACCAAAGCCCAGTAGGTTTATCTTTTGCGACGGACATATCTAACCTTCTTTCTTTGTTTATATATTTATTCGTTATTTTTAGAATTTACACTTTGCATATATCCGGCGGTGATGATGCCTGCTGGCAATGCCACAATAGCAATGCCGAATATAGATGAAACCATTGCGACCGCTCGTCCGATAGTCGTTGTTGGATAAATATCACCATATCCGACTGTTGTAAGACTAACGATTGCCCAGTATATTGCGTCAAAGAATGATTTGAACGAATCTGGTTCAACGTTAAATATTATCAAAGCAGAAATGAATACGTATGCTGCTGATAATGTACCGACTGCCATGAGCGGCTCTTTTGATTGCTTAAACACATCAATAATAACTGATAATGATTTTGAATATTTTGCAGCACGCGCAACTTTGAAAACCTTTAATGCCCGTACCATTTTGAATGTTCTCATCATTCTGAATATTTTAAGTAATTTAAATGAATCATTGAGTGATGTCAAAGATGGAATGATTGATAGCAGATCCATGATAGCCATTGGTGTAAATGGGTATTTTATAAAAGAAAGTAGTGAATGTGATTTATCTCTAATGTCTGCGGTAATCCATCGTAAAAGATAGTCGATTATGAAAATAACTACGGTAATTTTATCAATAAATATTAAAATAGGAGTATCGTTTTTGAATAAAAGCGGAACTATACTAACAAAAATTACGATCATCATAAATAAATCGTATGCGTCGAAATCTGGAATGTTATCACCGGTTGTATCTACGACATCAACTAATTCAAAAAGTCTTTGCCGCCATTTTGAATAATTCATAATTAATACTTCCTTCTTGATTCGACGACTTTACCAATGATTGTTACCGGTTTATCTTTTATGTCTGCAAAACTAAAAAACATTGGTGCGTATTCTGGATTGAGTGAATGGAGAATGATTCCATCATTGCGTTTAAATAGTTTCTTACAGCACGCTTCGTCACCGTTTACTTTCGCGATGACAATATCACCGTTATTTGCATCACTTTGGCTCCTGACGATAACGATATCATTTTCATTAAATTCTGGTTGCATTGAATCACCTTTGATGCGTAACGCCAAGAACAATCCTGACTTTGCTAATTTAGGATCAATTTCTTCCCATTCATCCGGATCATCATAATTTATATCTTCAATCGCCAAATTAGGGATGCCGGCACGGCTGAATCCACGTATAGGGATAAGGGATCCTTTTTTTATTTTCTCTTCCCAATCCTGACCAAAATAAGACATAGCCATAGAAGCATTTTCATCGGTTGAATAAGATGGTGATTTATCGTCGGAATATCCTTGCAACCACAAAATATTCACAGAGAAATAATCAGCTATTTTCTTTAATTTTTCATACTTTGGGGCTGATTTTCCGCGTTTCCAATCACTGAATGTCGAAGGCGGAATTCCAGTTGCTTTTGCAACATCAGAACTTTTTACAGAAAACATTTGAAGCAATTCTAAATATCTATCATACATATATGTTCTCACTTTCTAAAATTTAGAAAACCGAAAAATATGCGTTGACAATTTAGAAATCCTAATTTATAGTAATTATGTAGTTAGGAAATCTAAATAAAACGCCAGTTAAACTATGTAATATCTTTCGCAAATTTATTATATATAGGATTTCCTAATTACGTCAATAAATAATAAGAAATTCCTAAAAAGGGGGTGAAGAGGTGCAACCAGATTATGAAAAATTTGAACAATTGCTGAAACAACGAAATATTTCGGTTTCAACGATTTCTGCTGAAACAGGAATTCCGGGCAGTACATTCAGCGATTGGAAAAAAGGAAAAAGCTATCCTAAAGTGCCGAAGTTCTATAAGATAGCAAATTATTTCGGGGTTTCAATGGAAGCGCTGTTAAGTGATTCTATGGAAGTTTAAAGGAAGGGATGAAAAATGCGATTACACAGCAACGCTGAACTTGTCAGAATGCCTTATCTAAAGAAAACGGATGTCGGAAGATTGTCCGGTTATACGAGAAAAGACTTAGATACATTGTTTAATAAGGCACAGGAAATTGACAAACAGGAATTAGGCATCAATTACATTTTTTCTTACAAAGTAAGAACGAAAACCGTTGCAAAATTAATTGGATACACGCTGAAAGAATTATTGAATATGTACCCGGAACAAAAGAAAAACGCTCCATCCGTCGAAAGAGTGAGCGCTAGTTAGTGACATGCTTTAAATGTCACTCTCATTATACCAAATAGAAAGTTGAGAGTAAAACATGAAATTAAAAAAGAACTTAATTAACACGCTTGAAGAAATGGTATTGCTTGTAATGTTTATATACATTTTCGCAAAAGCGTTTTTATTCTTTGTGGGTATTGACCTATGAATTCACTGATTATTAATAAATTGCATCGCTTAAAAGGCGAACCAGTAGAAGAAATCATTGATAACGATGTTGTGATTTTAAATGATGATCAAGCTGAAGCTGCACTGCAATTTGAGTTATCAAAAATAGATGCATTTCAAAAGAAAGTGAATGAGGAATATGAAAAGAAAACAAATTAAAAATAAGGCAATTGACCAGTCTGTTAGAAATGAAAATCTAGCAGACAAGATATACAGTCTCATCGAAAAAGAAGGAACAACAATGGTTGATTTCGAGCGCGTAATGAGACGTGTCAGAAGAACAGTGAAGGAGAACATTAGATTATGACAATAGTTGCAGGAAGATGCTTTAACAGAGGGCTAGAGAATAATGTAGTAACGCTCAAAGACGATGTAATCCGAATTCATAGCTTCGACAAAGATGGATTAGGAATTTATCGAAATGAAATTAACGACATAAACAAGAGTTCTGCATCATTTGTGATGAACCTAAACAAACATGATTATGATGTGTTATCCAAATTTGAACAAATCAAAATCAAGAAAGATGGAGAAACAATCAAATGCACATCTGGAATTAGTAACTTTCAATTTCAAAACAACACAGATATGTATGAAACGCATGCAGCAATTAAGGATCGAAAGGAGATTGGGCTGAATCTAAAAGTGTTCGAGAAGGCTGCATCACTTGTATCGAAGAAGAACGGAGTATTGATCAATCCGAATGGAGTTTGCGCATACGATGAAGAACTTCAGTTCCTTTATAAGAATACCCAGAAGTTGGATATTGAAACTCAAATACACGCACCGATTGATGTTCTTAGATTAAGAGAGAAGGGTATTGATTACGTTATCAAAGCGAACAATAAAATCATCATGCTGCAATCTGCCGGAGAATTAATCTATTCAAGTTTATTTGTTAAAGCAAATGAAAACCTAGCAGGATTTGATCCAAAGCTCGATGGTGAAATCAAAATTGAAAATGCCGAAGCATTTAAGAATATACTTACACAAGCTGCAGGGTTTAATAATGCTATTTATCTTGAAATTAGTGGCATTGGCGAATTAACAATGCAAACAATCATTGCAGGTGAAGATCCACGTGTATATACAACGAAACTGAAAGTAGAAACGAATATGCTGGCATGCAGACGTGCCTTCTCGATTGCGGGCATCTTGAAGTGCTTGAATGCAATCGAAACGACTGGACCGGTAACGCTGCATGTAAGTGATAAAATGCTTCGCATTGATGGAGATAACGAATTTGTAACGTTAGCAGCGATTCGCACGCCTGAAGATGTAGCAATCGCAATCACAGAGAAAATAGAAGGAGTTGAATAATGACAGAATTAAACGAAGAAATTATCCAGGAAGAAATGGATGAAAGTGTTGAATCATCTGATGACATTTTCGGAATGATTGGAAACAAGCCGGAACAACTAAAATCAGATAAGAAGGAAATTAAGAAGAGCGAAGCAAAGAAGGACCAGGAAAAGGAAACAAAAAAAGAACCTAAAAAGTCATATAAATTTCCATTCCAGATTTATTTTGCCGGAACAAATCACGATATGACAGGAGCATTCGAAGAAAACCGCGAATACTCTACGAAACAAATTACAGATATCATGCTTGCAAATCACTTCTACGAATTTGCTGGAGCTGTAGATTATGATTACATCCAAGAAACAAATACACTTGTAGCAATGTTCATGCAGCACAAGAAAGGATAGATCATGAAAGTTAAATACACTTTCTACATCGTTGGCGTTGGTGGTACTGGTTCACTATTTGCAAGAGATCTACCGCAATTATTAATTGGTACAAATCATCAAATGGTCTTGATTGACGGTGATATCGTTGCAAAAAAGAATGTGGCTAGACAATCTTACCAGTTACAAGATGTTGGATTGAATAAAGCTATCGCATTGGCCAAGAAGATTAATAGTTTCTACGACATACAGTGCGAAGCAATAGATAAGTACATTACATTAAATGAATTGGCAGAACGTATCAAGAAAGATTCTTCGGTGCCTGTGATTGTCGGCTGTGTCGATAATGATGCTACAAGAAAGTTACTTGAAGAAACGTTCAAGAAACAGAAGGCGGCTGTATACATTGATTCGGCCAATAGCGCATATTCCGGAAATGTTTTTGTTACAGTGAAATCAAATAAGGACATACATGGAAAGTTAAGAAGTGAAGTCTACGATTTAAAAAATGATAAGAAGCCAACAGATAAGAGTTGTCAAGAATACGTATCCGAAGGAAATCTACAGTATATGGTGACGAATGCAAAGATGGCAGTCTGTATCCTGGAGCATTGCTTCAACTTGATCACAGACGAACCTATTCTTTCAGGGGTAACGAAAATTGATAGATTTGCGCAAGTACATTACTGAAGAAATACAGTCAGATTTTAGCAAATTACTGTATGCGATACATGCTCGTTCTTCGGATGATGGGTTTTCTGAATTAATGGATGATGACTTTGATTTTGATTTCTTAAAAGACCTTGCACCAAGCTTCTGTTCAACGCTCCTTTGTGGGTATGAAGCAGAGGATCTATTCGGCGGAAATTTACCACAAAAAAGAATGATAAATGAAAATATAAATCCTATTATTTATAAACTTCTAACATGTTTCTTTGATGAAGTGGATTTTGAAATTGATGCAATTTCCGGAGATAGTACAGGAGTATCAAATTATTTTTTAGAAAAGTACTACAGAAATCCGAATGATGCAGCATTGCAATCAATTGCTGGAGATATTTCTCGATGGTTTGATGTGGATATACAGAATGAACAATACATTCCATTTGATGAAGAGTATCCTGATGAAGCCTACGGTGGCGCGTGTATCATACGTTTTTCAGAAAGTTGTGATTCTGCATTAATAGACAGCTTCATGAAATTTCTACCCTTTGTAGATACAGGCGATAACACATGGTCAGCATATACACTTGGTGACTACAAAGGATATAGTTTCCGTATAAATATTGATTTATGGAGTTTTGATAGTAAGCTTCTAAAACTATTGGAAACAGTTCCGGCAAATCAGCATAACGATGTTACACATAACGTAGATAGATTCATAAATATTCTTGACATACACCGAGAAGACTATCAAATGTGCATGGGTAATGAACAAATTATAGAAGATATCATTCAATCGTTCTGTTCTGAAATGGAGGTGATTCTATGAGCCAACTTATATGCAGAATTTCAAATAAAAATCCTGATGTAGAAATACTAAAAGTTGATCATGGAAAAGAAATTTGGAAATCTGTATCAGTGAATACATTTGTTAGAGAAATTGAAAAATATGCTTATAGAAAAGACAAACATTCCAAAGATAAACCTAAGCTAGTAAATGTTGAAATCCTAGCGATTTCACCTAACCAGGTGATTTATAGACAGCCTGAACATATACGTATTGTTACATATGCTGGTAAGGCATACACAATCAATTTTCCAAATGCAATCTATCATGTGAAATATACATCAGAAAAAGTAACAAGCATCAGCATGTATGCATACATGCAATATAGAGGAATCGAGACAAAGCTATACAGATTTCCAATGCCAAACATGACGATGTCAGAAAACATGTGCATAGGCACTGCTGATAGAAAAATCAATACAGATGTATTTGAAACGGTTGAATCAATCGTAGATAGTCAATATACGCACGATAGCGTGGACAATCTAAGAAAGAAGACGTCTACCATCAAATGGTTTAGATATTTAAAAAACAATCATCTGCAGCGTAGTGATTTAAAAGAAGCTATATGCAGCTTGAAAGACTTAGTTAGATGAAAGGATAAAACAAAATGTCAAAAGGAATAAAAGCATTCCTACTTGACACACAGATGGATAAAGACGTTCGATCTATAGAAGCACGTTATGGACTGACAGGTTACGCAATCTTAGTTAAGCTCTGGACTATGATCTATCGAGATGAAGGCTATTATTGCAAGTGGGACGACGACACAAAGTACCTGTTCGCACGAGAAATCGGAGCTGATAAAAAGAAGGTCGAGCAAATTGTAGAGGAGTGTTTGCGACGAGGATTGTTCTCTTCGGAGATATACAGCCAATTCTTAGTCCTCACTTCTGCTACCATCCAAAAACGTTTTCTTCAATACAAAGCGCGTGCAAAATTTGTGGAGATAGAAAAGTGTTTTCAGTGTGTCAATTTTTCACCGAATGAATACAAAAACATAAGAATTGTAGACAATATTTCAAAAAATGCTGGCATTTCCGCTACTACTAGATTAGACATGATTAGACTAGATAAGACTGATGATGATATAGGCGGTTGCGTAGATTTAAAAAGAATCGAGATGTTACTGATTCAGCCTGTTCAAAGGGAAATAGAAGTTTTAAATCCATGTATGGATAATCAAAATATTGTAGACAGAATCAACCGTACAAAAGAATCGTTGCTGCATGTATTTGCTGCCATCACAGAGCCATCTGTGATTGCTGGAATTAATCGATGTTCAGATGAAGAAATCAATCAAGTATGGATGCGCGCGTGTGAAGTATATGGATTAGAACCTGGCATTGAGAAACAGGTATTGAATCCGGAAGGATACATGCTTGCAGTTATAGAAAATAAATTTAGGAGGATATAAAGTGATAAATAATTTAGTAGATGCCTTCCGGAGAGCGTTTAAAAATATTTACGAATCTCTAAAGGAAGAAGAAATTCGAATTGTTAAGAAAGGTAACCGCATCACAGCTGCTTACTACGTCGATGGGAAATGTGTGAGACATGCAAATTCTAAATGTTCAAAAGAAGATAACTTTGATTTCGAGTTTGGATCAAAACTTGCATTCAAAAGAATGTGGGGTGATCCAAATGCTTAAAAAGTTAGGTTGCTTAGGAATAGTTTTTCCGAGTGATACAGCACTAAAACGAAAGTCAAAAGATGAATTGATAGATATGCTTCATAAAGTATTAGAACAAGAACAAAAATCAAAATTACAACCGTTCCCATTTGTTGAGAATGATGGATATTTATTACTTCTGAAAAATGGCTTATGTATTACAGCTCGTTGGTCATACGGTCATTTTAATGATGATACTACTGAAACATGCATCGAAGAAGAAATTGAAAGCTTTGTTGCTTTAAAGGAGTTAGGATTATGAAGAACAAAGACAAGTATGATTTGACGAAATTAACATTCAAAATTGAAGGCAAAAATAATCCATCACAGGTGTTCAAGATTTTAGATGGAACAAATGTGGTATTTGAAAAACCAATTCTATTAAATAGAGCACATTTAAGTCTATTTCTTTCATGGCTAGAAGAAGAATATAAAGAACCAATTCTTGATGATGTTGAAAAGGCTTATTTATCAGCAGTGATAAAGCCGTTTAGAAAAGATATTGAATATATCGTGAAATTTAAAAGGTATTCTGACAAAAAAGAATATATATACATGACGATGAAAAAAGATGATGACTATTGCGCACTTCCGGTCTTTGAAAAAGGAACAATGTACAAAGGTATGGAATTAAACAAACGTTACACATTAGAGGAGCTAGGGTTATGAACAAATATCAAGAAGCGTTAGGATTTTTAAAAGAAAGTGCATACGAAAATTATTTGAGACACTACGTGCAGACATCGAAAGAAAAAGTGACTCTATTTAAATCATCTGAAGCCTTACAAGAATTAGTAGATAAGGCTACACCTAAAAAGCCTATCAATCAAAGTACACCGGTAGTTCGGCAGGGATACTGTCCAAACTGTAAAGGCGAGCTACGGAAATTAGGAAGCAGAAATGAAGTTGTGCTTGAAGGACAACTGTACTGTGCTTCATGCGGGCAAGCGCTAGATTGGAGTGAATAATGGAAAACATCAATTTAGTAATTGGAATCATAGCAATCATAGTATTTGTTGTATTCTGCTGCTGCGTAGGATTATTCATCTGTGCATGCATCATAGCAACATTTATAAGAGCGTGGTTCATGCTAGAAGATTTTGTCGATGACGTGTTCGGGTGGTGAAGATAATGAATGATGCAATAAAAAATTTTTTGATAAAAATAATGTCAGCATTTCCACATAGCTTTATTAAATACTTTGAATATGGCGGATTTGAAATGATTCTTGATGAAAAAAATGTGTTTTGTTTTTCTTTAGAAGAAATAGAAAGTGATATTGAGTTGAAACGTAGATTTATTTCTATTGTAAGTAGATGTTATAAAACACAGCCATATAGAACTTTTAAGAGTAATATCGAATATCAACAAAAATATATATCTGCTTTTAATAAAGCATTAGGAACTAAATTTAACATTTATGAACTTGAAGATATTTACACATATCTCGGAAATGGATGCAATAAACCAATTGCAATTAAATTCATTGAAAGTGGATATGATCTAAATATTTTGAAACAACTAATAGCAGAAAGGGATAATGGAGCAAAAGAATGATGACCTATCAAGAAATTTTTAATAAAGCCATTTCCACTTATGGTGAGAAGGCACAGAAGTTAATGGCGATCGAAGAGATGAGTGAACTAACCAAAGAAATTTGCAAGGACTTTAGGGGAAAACTGGACCGTGAACACTTAATCGAGGAAATGGCAGATGTAACAATTACCATAGACCAACTAATGATGATGTACAAGATTACTTTTGAGGAAATTCAGAAAGTGCGTAAAAGAAAATTTGAACGTTTAAAAGAAAGGCTGGAAATGGTGAATGATGAAATCAAGTGATATAGAAAAAGTAGAAACGATACTTGATAAAATAAACAGTTTAAAAAAAGAAACTGCAACTCTTAATCGTTCAAAAAAAGAAGGAATACATGATGCTTGCGTAAGAATTAACTACATTAATTTTGAAATTGATGGAAATTTATCTATAAAAGTACGCAATGTGATTTTAGATGAATTTAACTCTGAAATGAATGGATATATAGAAGAGTTAAAACAACTTGGAGTCGAGTACGTGGATGAGAACGCTTAGAAGATTGCAACGGACAAAAGGATACCTTCGTAAGACTGACGATAAGCATGGCAGAGAAATCGTCAAACCGTTTATAAAGAGCGACTTTGACGAAATGGTTAGATGCTGCCTTAATCATCGTGATAAGCACAATCCAGAGAGTTGGAAGTATCGTGTATGGTATCGCAATTACATTCTTCTAATTCTTGGCGTCAACACAGGAAATAGAATTGAAACGCTTATTGAATTAACACCTAGAGATATTGCTGGCGGTCAATACACCTGTAAAGAAATGAAGACTGGTAAGGTACAACAATTCAATATGAATCAGGACGTGTATGCCACTGTACGTGAATATATAGAACGATATAACATTCAGATGAACGAATATATATTTGAGTCTCGGCAAGGCTTAAAAGGATATCCAATCACGCGTCAGCAGGCTTGGAGAGTGATTAAACAATTGGCCAAAGAGGCAGGAATTGAATATCCAGTTGCGTGCCACAGCTTAAGAAAATCGTATGGAAGATGGTACTGGGACAGTACACATGATCTCTTGACAACACAAAAACTTCTGATGCACGAGAGTGCTGCGGAAACAATGCTCTACATAATGCTTGAACCATCAGACATCCAAGAAGTTAGAGAATCAATCAATCACACAGAGAAGTGGGGATAAAATTAAACATTCTTGCATGTAGCAAAAATAATAAAAATTTATGTGTGAGTGTAACAATCGATTTATGTAACTGTCATAAATACAAGAAATCAAGATAAATCAATACTGATAAGTATTATTAAGAAAATACTGCTTTGCAATGAGAGTTACATAGTTATGATTCTGTTACACTCACAGACTAATAGAAAAAGGAGATAAAAATGTATTCGATTCAAACACAAAATAAAGACACAATTTATTACAATCCAAATGTTAAGAAGCTGTATATTGTTGATAAGAGAATAGATAATAAGCTTCAATATGAAGTGCGTGCAACAATAGACAATGAAGATCGTCTGTTGGGGAGATATTCAGACAAAGCGGTAGCACAAGAGGTTATGAACGATTTAATCAGTGATAGCTATTGGAATGATGCAGCTGTGTTCTGTATGCCGGAGGATGAAGCAATATGTCAGTAATAGCATTAATCGCATTCGTGCTTGGAGTGTTTTATGGTGTATTTATTATGCTTGCTTCAAAAATTTCAGGAGTAGATGATGACTAGAAAAGAAGATATTGAACTTGCGATTTTACGCAGAAAGAAAAACGATTTGGAAAAAGAAATCGCAAGAGTAAAGGATGCACATCGTAGACATGAATTTGCAGAAGTTAATACATTTCAATTGTTTGTTCTTGAAAATAAGTTGGAGTTTGTAGAAAAAGAAATTAGCGAGAAGGGAGAAGCATGATTACAATTGAAGAACTAAAAAACTATCGCTATCTTCAAATGCAGGCGCAAGCTATTCAAGAACAAATTAGGCAGATGTATGTTCCTATTTCTTCTCCACAGCTATCTCAAATAGGAACAAAGTCAAATGTTCCTGGAGATCCAACACGCTCGGCATTCTATAGAATTGAAAAATTAAATCAGGAACTCGAAGAAAAGGTGAATAAAATTGCGGTTCAAATGAAAAGAATTTTAGATTGGGTAGATACAATTGACAATCCGGAAATTCAAATCATAATCCGCTGGCATTTCATGAATGGCCTAAGTTGGAAAGAAACAGCAAGAAAGATTTATTCAACATCTGATTCGGATAGTTGCAGAATGAAATTCTATAGATATTTCAATCAAAAAGATAAAAGTGTTCGTTAGCGTTCGCTCGCGTTCGTTTCAAATGTGATACTATGCTAGTGTAGAAAAAGAACAGATGCATGGGTAGGTCTGTTCTTTTTTTATAAAAAACATGATTATGCGGTAGATTTTTCATATGAGACTCCTTGTGCGCAACTGCCCACTTATTAAAGGAATATGAGATGAAAGATTACAAACTTGCTGAATATATTAGGCAATTAGAAAAAGACAATAGACTATATAGGTTCTACAAATCAAAAGCATGGTGTGATTTAAAAGACGAAGTGTTAACGGAAAGTCACAACGAGTGTCAACTTTGTAAAGCTGAAGGGAAGATAAGAAAAGCAGAGACAGTGCATCATATCAACTATGTACATAATCATCCTGAACTTGCTTTAAGTAAGACCTTCGTTGATGTTGATGGAATAGAGAAACAAAACCTTATGCCTTTATGTTTTGATTGCCATAATAAGATTCATAAGAGATTTAATTACAAAGAAAACAAAAAAATAACGCAAGAACGATGGTAAATACCCCCCACTCTCCCGTATGCCATTCTCAAAAGAGAGGGCTTACAACGGGGGAGAATCTGCACAGGTTAGATTTTTCGCACATTATATGAGATTTTTCACAAGAAAGGAGCATGCATGTATGTTAAAAGAGCCAGTCGCAATAAAAAAGCAGAAAAAAGCGACGAATCATCGAACAAAGAAGGAAATTGCAAAGTCTGAAGATGAAGCGCTGGTGCTTCCTGCTAATCAAATTGACGATATTACGAACCCTAAAACGATGTATGCTTTTTTTAAAAATGTGTTGATTGAAAATGGTCTTTGGTGGCCAAGTGATGATATCTATTTACAACTATATGTTGAATTGATTGCGGAAAGAGATAGGTTAACTAAAAAAATCAATAAGACTAAAGAAGATAATCTTCGAATTTCTTTAGTGAGAGAAAGACATGTGTTGATTTCTGATGCTTTGGAATATGAGAAACAATTAGGATTGACAGTACTTGCAAGAGCGCAGCTGTTACGTAAGAAAGATGCCAAGAAAAAGCCAACCGCAAAAGACAAAGCAATCGCACTTATGTAAAGACATAAAAAAGTGTCCTGAAATCTGGGATTATTTCAAAGCCATTAAGCAAAAGAAAATAAGAACAAATAAGCACATTAAAGCACTGGTCTCATTAGTGGAAAGAGAATTTGCAAAAGGGGAAATCTATATTCGACTTGATGAAGTTGAAAATTATATGTCATTTGAAATCCTTTTCCCATTTAAATTGATGCCGTGGGAAAAATGTGCTTTTGTTTTGCACAACTGTGTCAGAAAAATTTCGGACGAAAGCCTTCGATGGCCAGATTTATATTTATACCTTGGACGTGGTAATGGAAAAAACGGATATGCATCCTTTGAGTTCTTTTGCCTGATGACACCAGTTAATGGCATTGTAAGATACGACATTGATACGTGCGCAACTGCAGAAGACCAAGCTAAAACATCATTCAATGATATTTTTGAAATGATGGATTCTCATCCTGAAATCTATCAAGATAAATGGACGTGGACAAAAGAGAGAATTGTTAATAAAACAACAAAATCTGTTTTACGTTATCGAACGAACAGTCCAAAGTCAAAACAAGGTTTACGTTCTGGAATGGTCTACCTTGATGAAGTTGAAGAATTTGATGATTGGGGAAATATTAGAGTATTCAGAACGGGGCTTGGTAAACAAAAATTTGATATGGATGGCAATGCACGTTCTGATCCAAGAAGCTTAATGACTTCAACAAATGGAGATAAGCGTGGCGGACCACTTGATAAATATCTGAATGATGCAGAAGAAATATTATTTAACAATGTTTTCGATAACGGAACATTATTTTTTATTTATTCATTGAATGATAAAGAAGAAGTACATGATTCAAAGAATTGGATTATGGCCAATCCGTCAATCGATTACTTTAAGAGCTTGAAAGATGAAATTGAAAAGGAATACGCAGAGTATAAAAAAGACCCTGTTACAAATTCTTCGTTTATGTCATTACGAATGAATTTACCTGTTGAAAAGAAAGAAGACCCAGTTACATCCTGGGAAAATATTCAAGCTACAAATCAAGAACTTCCACCACTGGAAGAGCTTCGGAAGATGTCGTGCATTTTGGGTGTGGACTTTACAAAGACCACTGATATGGCAGGGGCGTGTTTTACGTTTAGAGACTTTGAAAAGAATAAGTATTACACAGTAAAACATGCTTGGCTATGTAGAAAGTCAGGAGACTGGGACCACATTAATCAAGATGCAATCAAAACATTTGAAATGAATGATTGCTTGACAGTGATTGATGATGTTGAAATCTATCCAGAGTTAATTGTTGATTGGGCGCTTTCGTTTAAATTCAATATTGTAATGCTGGCGGTGGATAGTTACAGATGGAGTACATTAAGAGAAGCGTTTGAACATGCCGGATTTAATGCAAGTGATAAAGAGTTGGTGAAGTTGGTTAGACCAAGTGATATTATGCTGGCAATTCAACCGATTAATTCAATATTTGTAAATCACCAGTTATGTGCTGGTGATGATCCGTGTTTTAGATGGTCAATCAATAACACAAAATTGATACCAGCTGCAAATGGAAATTACAAATATGACAAAATAGAACGTCGAAGTCGTAAGAACGACCTCTTTATGGCATATGTCCATTCAATGACATGTGCTGATAAATTAGTGGATAGCAGACAGTCAACTGTTATTCCTGAAGTTTGGACGTTTTAGAAAGGAGAGGGAGAAATGGGACTGTTTGATTTTTTAGGTCGAAAAAATAACGGTTATTCTATTTTTGAGTTAGCGATAAAATCAGAGGAATTGCGAGACGGTCTTGGAATGAAAGAACTTGCGCTACATATCGCAATGTCAACGATTGCGGATTTATTAAGCAGATGCAAGATTAAAAGATATGTAAAAGGGAAAGAAACACCAAATGAATTTACATATGCAATGAACTTATCTCCAAACGCAAATATGACCGCAGCGGAATTCTGGCAAAAGGTTATAAGAAATTCTTATGAGTGCGAAAATGGAGCAATTGTGATTCCGCATGAAAGAAATGGATTTATAAATTATCAAGTAGCAGATAGTTACGTGATAAAAAAATATCCAATGAAAGAGAATAAGTATAGTGGAATTGTGATTGATAGTTTAACGCTAAATAAGAATTATTTAGAGGGTGATATTTTCCACTTTAATTTCGAAAATATCGAATTAAAGAAATATGTTGAAATTATGTATTCTGAATATGGCGAGTTGATGAAATTTGCTTTAGAAACATATAAGAATAAGAATGGCATGAAGCTTCTTCTTGAATTAGAGTCTGTAAAGACTGGAAGTGAAGATGATGAGAAAAAGTATAAAGAACAGCTAAAGGAAAGCATGAAGTCGTTTATGACATCACCTAATGCTGTAATGCCAAAATATAAAGGAACATCAATTACAGATTTTGCAAAAGGTTCGTCACAAAATTCTGATGATATTCGTAATCTAAGAAAAGATATATTTGATACCGTAGCACAGATATTCAAGATTCCACAATCAATTTTTTATGGCAATATCACAAACTCTGATCAAGTGTTTGATGAAATGATAACGCTTGTTATTGCACCACATGCCAAAGTGATAGAACAAGAGTTAAATAGAAAGACGATTTCTTATGATGAATATATCGAAGGAGACCGAATTGAGATTGATACAAGTACTATCAAGGTCCAAGATATATTGAAACTATCTGGGAATATTAGTGGGCTTGTTGGTTCTGGCGCATATAGTCCAAATGATGTTCGAGAAAAACTTGGAGATGCCAAGATAAATGAAGATTGGGCTAATGAGTATTACATGACCAAAAACTATGCAAACGCAGATGACATTTCGAAAGGTGTAAATGAATGAAAAAATATTATGATTTAGTAACGACTGGCCAAACAGCAGAAATTTGTATTTATGGTGATATCACATCATGGCCGTGGACAGATGGTGATACATCAGCAGTTGGAATGGTTCAGGCAATTAAGGCATTACCTGAAAATATTTCTAACATTAACATTCGCATTAATTCATATGGTGGTGAAGTTGCGGAAGGTCTCGCAATTTATAACACTTTGAAAACGTGTGGAAAGCATGTAACAACTATGATTGATGGATTTGCATGTTCTGCTGCATCGATGATTTTCATGGCAGGCACGGAAAGAATTATTAATAACTCAAGCTTGTTAATGATTCACAATGCGCTTACCTATACAGTTGGTAATGCTGACCAATTGCGAAAAGAAGCGGATGATTTAGAAAAAATTAATGAGCAGATTATCAAGACATACATGGAACATGTCAACATCACAATAGATGAAGTTAAGAAAATGATGGATGATGAAACGTGGATTACTCCAGAAGAAGCGCTCGAAAAGGGATTCGCTTCAGAAATTGGAAATGTTCCAGAATCAGAAAATGTGATGAATTCTGCAAGAAAATTGATTTTTGATTCATTGGTTCAAAAGCAATCGTTAAATAAAATCGAAAATCAAGGACAAATTGAAGTACATCTTAATGAAGATGGTTTACACATTCAATCTACAAATGAGGTGCCGGAACAAAAAACGATGTTAGGCACTTTTTTAAATGCAATCATCAAATAAAAAAGAAAGAGAGGATTTTTTAGATGATTAAAACTACAGCAACATACAGCGAAAAAGTAAAGGCACTTCTTGCATCAATGAAAGATGGTGATGAGACACAAGTACAGGATGCGCTGAAGGGATGGATGGAAGAAATCCAGAATAACATTCGTGCAGATTTTGAACAGTATCAAGAAACACACGACCAATCAATTTTAGATAGACGTGGAATCCATGCGTTAACTTCAGAAGAGACAAAGTTCTACAATGCATTAATTGAGAGCGTTCGTGATAAGAAGGTATTAAATGCAACTAATGCAGGTCCTGCATTACCTATTACCGTTGTAGAACGTGTTCTTGAATCTGTTAAGAAGGACCATCCATTAATCAATGCAATCAATCCAACAGTTGTCGGAGCAATCACTAAGATTTTAAAGAGAAAAGGCAAGTTAGCGAAGGCTGTTTGGGGCGAAATCACAGATGAAATTAAAACAGAAATCAAGGGTGATTTAGCAGTAGCTGATCTAGTTGCGGCCAAATTAACAGCGTTCTTACTCTTATCTCAGGATTACATCGAACTTGGGCCAACATGGTTAGATGCATATGTTCGTCAGTGCTTAGAAGAAGCTTTAGCACTTGGAATTGAAGATGGTGTAATCAATGGTACTGGTGTAAAGCAACCAGTTGGTTTAATTCGTGATATCCATGAAGGCGTAAGTTTCAGCACAACTACTGGATACCCTGAAAAGACACCTGTTGTTGTTAAGTCCTTTGATCCAAAGACATATGGCGAATTAATTGCTAAGATGTCAAAGACTGAAGCTGGCGAATCACGCGTAATTACAAAGGTGATTTTAGTCGTTAACCCAACAGATTACTTCCAAAAGGTTATGCCTTCAACAACGGTATTAACTGCATCTGGTGCATACGTTAGTGATGTGTTCCCATTTGCTACAGAGGTATTCCAATCTGCAGCAGTAGCAGAAGGAAAGGCAGTTCTCTTCGTTGAAAAGTCATACATCTTTGAACTTGCAACAGGAAATAAGGATGGAGAAATCTTATCTTCTGATGAATACAAGTTCTTGGAAGATTTCCGCACATACAAGATTCGTCTTCTTGGTACAGGTATTGCAGAGGATAATACATGTGCATTGCTACTTGATATTTCTGGTTTAGCACCACTATATTTAACAGTTAAACAGCTACCTGTTGCCTAATTGCTAAATGGATAGAGAATATCTAAAAAGAACTGTTGATACTGTCAAGCCAGCCGCAAAGCTGGCTTGCAATATCACGTGGGAAGAATCAGAAACAAATAGCAAGTTAGAAGAAATTATTAAAAATAGCATTGCAACAATCTGCGATATGCTGGGCAGTGATGAGATTGATTTCGAGAGTGATATTCGATCAAGAGAACTTCTGATTAATTACATTGTTTATAAATGGAATAATGTTCCTGAACAGTTCCGCACAAACTACATAAGCGACATTTTGGAGTGTAGAAAGAAAGTTCAGTTAGAAAAATTCGTTCCTGAAGGTGATTCCTAATGAAATTCAAAAGTGATATCAATACCTGTAATTCTGGCATCGTATCAATTGGAACAGATAAGAAAACAAAAACAAAATACGGCGGACAAATCAATGTCAAATCAATTGATGACCTTGCAAATGTTCACCGTTTTTTCTTTGAAGAACTTTCAAAACGAGAGCGCGACAATCTAATGATTTCTGCATTGGGACATTCATTATCGATGAAAATTAAAATTCCATTTAATACATTGGTAAAGTCGGAACAATATGCGGTCATTGGAAAAGATCTATTTACAATCTTATATATTGACCACGATAAATATTGTGAGAATTTATTTCTGTATTTAGAAAGTGTGACAAAAGATGAGTAGAGATTCGCTTCAAGAATTGCATGATGCATTAGCTAGTGTTGACAAAAATTTAGCGTATGGAACAGAAGATCTGGTTGAAACTGAAGTTTGGGATTATACAATTTTTGGGAGAGATACGCTACAAATTAACGGAACATCTGGAAGAGATTATTCAGATGTTTATTTTGTAATGATTGTTCGAGAAAACTATGTTCCAAATGAATTGATTCAAGAAGTTATTAGCAAAGTTACAGAAATACCAGGATTCAGAATTGTTTCTGGTGATCATCAGTTTGATTATGCTCGCATTGGAAACACAAAAGCAGTCGCAGAAAGCATTACGTTAAAATTTGCAAAGGCTAATAAAAATTATGCCGTATATCAAAAGTGATTTTAAAGCTGCGGAAAGACTGACAAATGCAATTAAAGGATTTGGAGATGGCGCAGAAAAAACCATCAATGAATATCTTTGGAATGATGCACCGGAAATCATCGAAAGCAATATAGCTTCTCGATTCCCAGTCTCTGGAAGACATTGGAAAAAGAAAATTAAAAGTGCATCATCTGCCGGCATTAAAGGTGTTTTTGACCAACCTAAAAAAGGGAACTTGTCTGTTACGGTCAGAACACGCAAAGCATATAACTATCTGTATTATCCGGATGATGGAAGCAATACGCGTAATCACCAGGGTAATCAGCACTTCATGCAGAAAGGCGCGGAAGATAGTCAAGAACAAATCATAGATGTTCTAGTTGAGCGTCTATCTAAGAAAGTAGAGGAATAAATCAATGGAAAAATACGAAAATGTATATTCAGATTTTGAAGTAACAAAAACATCGTTCAAACCAAAAGGTTCAACGGCATTTATTGAAAACAACTGTGTAGGTAGTTTGGAAATTCAGGAAACTGTAAGAAACATTACTAAAAAGTGCCGTGGAGTAGTTGTAAAAAATCGCACTAAACATGGTGGAACTATCGAAGGCACATTGAAACTTCATATGAAGTGGGGATTATACAAAACATTATTTGGCTTAAATTCCGAGGGATTAAAGCCTGGTGTTAATTCCCTTAATAGAGATAAGTCAGTACATCCTGAATTTATTATGGTAAATGAAGTTCGTGATGAAGACGGAACTGTGAAGCTTCTTGCATTCCCTTGTTGTGTTGCCAGTGAAGGCGCTAAGAAATCAATTGAGAATGGTGCGACGGAAGTTGTTGAAGTTGAAATGAAGTTTAGCGCTTCAGTTGATGAAATCGGTAATACAATGTACGAAGCAATTGTACAAGAAATTACAGATGAAACTGTTAAAACAAAGTGGATGACAGAGTTCTCAACAGATCTAGTAAAGGTGGCAGCGTAGTATGGCTAAGAAAAACACAAAAGTTGAAAATGACGTAACAGAAAAAGAACAAACTACTGAATATGAAGTTGTTGCGACATTCTACGACAAACACACAAACGAGGAGCATGCGATAGGTAAACGGTTGTTTCTAACAGAAGAACGCGCAAATGAAATTCAGGATGCACAGTCACGACTTGGATACAACTTAATCGAAAAGGTAGAAGATGGAGAATTAGATGATCAAGCAAGTTAATACGACATTGACATTAAGTGATGGAGAAAAAGTAAACTGTGCGTTGGACATGGCTTCACTTTTTAAGTTAGAACAGGCTAGACCTGGAATTTATGAACAAACATCACTAGGTATGAATGGTATTACCAAAGATAAAACACATGCTGCTGTAGATGTTCTATATGGATCATATTTATGCGGTAATATCGACAATATTGATTCATGCATGAATAAGTCTGAATTTATCGAGAAGTTGCCAGGATACAGCGATATGATGTCTGTTGTCGGAGAATTGTTAGCTGGTAAAAAAAAGTAAAATTTGAAGAAGCGTTTAAAGCAAAAACTCAAAAAATGCCAAGACGTTTTTCAATGCCAAAAATAGAGTTTGAGAGTGTAGAAGATTACTACACTTTTTATGTTCTAATTTTAGGCATTCCTGAAGAAGTGTTTTGGCATTTTCCTTATAAATCCTTAATGAAAATTTCGGATAACTATACTGCATATAAATCGTGGGAAAAATGGATTGAGTACGAAAGAATGCAGAAAAAATAAAAAGAAAGAGAGGTGAAGTAAATGGCAAAAAAGAATTCTGCTGAAATTAAATTCAGTGCGGATATAGGCGATTTTACATCGGGTATTAAAACAATGAATGATAACATCAAAGTTTATAATGCTCAATTGAAATTGAACTCTACACAACTGAAGGGAAATTCAGAAGATATAAACCTCTTACAACAACGAGTATCACTTCTTACATCTAAATATGATGCATCAACAGAAAAAGTCGAGAATACACAAAAGGCTTTGGATGAAGCAAAACGTGTCTTTGGTGAAAATTCTGAAGAGGTGCAGAAATGGACCAAGAATTTAGCGTATGCTCAAACAGAACAAGAGAATATCAATCAAGAACTGACCGCTGCTAAAGGAAAACTTGAAAATGCTGAACAGGCTTTGAATAGTAATGCAAGTGCTACTGAAGATCTGGCAAATAAAACGAAACAATCTGCTGAAGAACAGACTGAAGCGAATACAAAATACTTAGCTACAAAGGATGCTCTGGATCAGATTGGTGATGCGGCGAAAAATGCAGCTGATAAACTTGTTGACTTTGGCAAAAGCACACTTGAAGCCAGAGATAAAACAGATAATGCATTAGATACAATTCAGTTTGGCACAGGAAGAACAACTGCAGAGATGGCAGGACTTGAAACAGCATTGAAGAATATTGTTAAAACAATTCCTGTTGCTGATATGAATGATCTTGGCAATGCTATGGCTACAGTTGCAACAAAGTGTGACGTAACAGATGAAGAAATTGAACCGTTAATGATGCATGTTGCACAATTGGCCAAGATTTCTGGTGAGTCCGCATCTAGTATTACGGACTCGATGATTTCTATGAGTATTGCTTTCGGAACAGAATATGATAGATCGCTAGACATCATGATGCAGGCATCACAAAAGTATGGTGTCTCATTTAATGAATTATCATCGATGGCTTCATCTGCTGGCGCTGCATTACACGACATAATGGGTTTGTCACTAGAACAAGTCACAAGTTTGATGGGATATTTTGCAGCATCTGGTGTTGATGCATCACAAGCTGTCGCTGGATTGATGAAAGCAACAAAAAACATGTCTGAAGACGGAACTGCAAGCGTCGAAGCATTTAATGAAGTTCTTGCGAAACTATCTTCTGGCCAAATGTCTGCAGCTGATGCGCAGGAAATATTCGGTGCGAAAGCACAGAATTTTATCGCAATGCTACAATCATCAGGAGTTTCTTCCATCGACATTATGAGCAAATCTTTAGAAAATCAAACAGGAGCGTTATCGACAGTTTCTGGAATGTATGATGAGATGAAGGATTCTGGTGATGACATGGTTGTGGCACAACAGAAAGCACAGCAGACGTTGAGCGATTTGGGTGAATCGATTCTAACGACATTGACACCTGCAATCTCCAATTTCTCTGATATGATTTCTGCCATTAATGATACATGGAATAGCCTTAGCCCTGAAGCACAGAATGCAATTGTTACAATTGGAGAAATAGTAGTCATTATCGGAACTATGATCGGCGTACTGTCGACTTTACAAAAGGGAATCATGGCAGTTAACTTTGTGATGATGGCCAATCCTGCGGCTCTTGTCATTGCTGGAATAGTCGCGCTGATAGCAATCCTCATCGTTCTTTGGAATAACTGTGAAGGATTTAGAAATGCTGTGCTTGGCGGTATTGATATAATCTCAAACGGAATTGGTTCATTTGGGAATTTTGTTACAAATATTGCAGATACTATCGGCAATGCATTTACTAATAAATGGAATGAAATAAAAAATGGTGCTATAAATCTACTGGGCGGATTGAAAGATGGTTTTTTTGCAGCGATAGATTTTATAAAAGGTTTATTTAACTTTGAATTTCGTTGGCCACATATTCCACTGCCACACTTTTCCATTAGTGGAAGTATCAATCCGTTAGACTGGTTAAAGGGTGGCTTGCCTAAAATTGGAGTTGAATGGTACGCGAAAGCTATGGATCAGCCGTATGTATTTAATCAACCATCTATCATTGGTGTAGGTGAAGCTGGCGCTGAAATGGTAGTTGGTAAGAACTTTGTGTATGAGCAGGTGCAAAGCGCCTTAAGTAGTTTAGCATTTGGAAATATCTTTGATTTATTTAGCAGACTTATGTCAGTCATGGATAGACCAATCAATCTATATGTAGATGATAATAAGATTGCTGAAGCAACTGCTACAGCAGATGATAGAGTATCTGCTAGTCGTGTTAATCTGATGGAAAGAGGGCTTGCACTATGATAAATTTAGCCGGTAATTTACAAAATGGAATCAGTATTAATGGCAAGCACTCTTACAGGGATTTTGGCTTGTTTATTAGTAAAAAAGTAATTGAAATGCCAAGTGTTAAACGTATTCGAGAAACAGTACCATACATGAATGGTTCACACGATTTTTCGAAATTAAATGGTGAACTAACGTATGAGGATAGAATCATTTCATATACATTTGATATTACAGGCAATGATGCGGAAGAGATGAACAAAAAGAAACATGATGTTTCTGCGTGGCTTTGCACAGTTCATGAAGAAGATATCCAAGATGATGATTATCCGCATTTACATTTTGTTGGTTCTTACCATGAATCAGATTGGGAAGAAGATGATGGACAAGGTGAATTAACGATTAAATTTATTTGCCATCCGTACATGTATGCAAATGTTGAAACAGTAATTGAACTTTCGGCAGGAACGAATGTTTCGTTAACTATTCAAAATGATAGTGATCACCGAATTGTTCCAATTGTTGAAACAAGTGATAATTTGACAGTTCAAGTTAGTGGAAAGAAATATGTAATTTCTGGAAGTGGAAAACATCAATTATTCACACTTGAAAAAGGGAACAATCAAGTGACGTATACACTTACAGGAAATGCGAAGATTCATTTCTACAAAGAGGTATTCTAATGTATATTGTTAAGTTGATTAATGGTGTAAATGAAACGATTATTCATGGAAATATTGAAAAAATCACCAATGGGAAAATAAAGGAAGAAATCAACGCGATTCCTTCCTTTTCCTTTTCAATTTATCCGAATAATGCCGGATATCAATTGCTAACTCCATTTTATACAAAAGTCGAAGTATACGATGAAAAACATCGGCATATTACTTTCGATGGTCGTGTTCTAGTAGTTGAACCTTCGATGGATTCAAGTGGTTTAATTCTAAAAAGAGTTACCTGTGAAGGTAAACTTGCATACTTAAATGATACCATCCAAGAATATTGCGCTCCGAAGAACTGGACTACTAAAGGATTGTTACAACAGATATTGAAAGTGCACAATGCACGAGTTGATGTCTCGAAAGTAATCAATCTTGGAAACGTGCAGGCGGTAGATGCAAATGACAATATCTATGTTGGAATTCAATATGATTCCTCATGGAAAACACTGGTTGAAAAATTAGTGAAGAAATCAGGTGGTGAATTCCAATTTCGGAATGTTAATGGTTTGCTTTATCTTGATTATTTAAAACAGACAGGTGAAGAGAAAAATACAGCTATTGTTTTGGCAAAAAACATGCAATCAATCACACAGAAGATTGACTCCAGTTCTCTTATCACTCGTTTATATCCGTATGGAGCAAAAATCAAAGTAAAGGATGAATCAGGAAACGAGAAGGAAACAGAAGAACGTCTATCAATATCTTCTGTAAATGGTGGAAAACCATATATTGAAGATGCAGAATATCTATCACGTTATGGTGTTGTTGAAACAACTCAATTCTGGGATGACGTAAATTCTTTAGAGATTTTGAAATCAAAAGGCGCTGCGTGGCTGAAAGAAAATAACCGCATCACAGTCAGCTACGAAATAGATGCATTTGATCTATCACTCATTGATGTTGATTCAGATGAACTGACAGTTGGAAACATTTACCCAGTAAGAAATGAATTGCTGGATATCGACGAGAAATTAAGAGTTATTTCTCGCACAATTGATATTGTTGAGCCACAGAAAACAACATTGGAATTTGGCAGTAAGAAACAGACTCTAACTAACATGCAGACAAGTATTAATCAATATGTTGTAGAAACTGTTGAGAAAAATGTAAAAGCAAATGCAGAAATTACGCAGTCGAATATTGATAATACAAGAAAATATGCGGCTGAAATTACCGAAGATGCAAAATCTACTGTTGTGAAAATGGTCGAATCCACCAACGATGAGCTGAAAGAAACAAAACTGAAGGTCGAATCAAATGGTTCTGCAATCGAAGCAATGCAGAAGAACGTTGATTTGATTGATGGTTCTCAACTATCTGGAAATAAGATTTATTATCTACAAACAAGCGTCACAGGAGAGCCAAGCAAAGAAAGCGCTAAATGGTCAACAGTAAGACCGGTCAGTATTTCTGGGCAGCATATGTGGATGATGGCAGTTGATGTTTTAAAAAATGGAACTGAAATTAAACACACACCGGTCGATTTAACAGGTCAACCAGGAGAAGCTGGCCGTGGCATTGTTGGAATTCCAAAGATAACATATCAAGGCAGCGCATCAGGAACAAATGTTCCAAATGGTGAGTGGTTAGAAGAACCACCACTGTTGAGTGATGGAATGTATTTGTGGATCAAGAAGACAACAACGTATTCTGATGGAACATCGTCCGATGAATATGCTGTTACTAAAAATGGAAACACTGGTTCTGTGGGCGTTGGAATTAAAGATGATCCAATTCGGGAATACTATCTTTCAACATCAAAGACGGAATTAAATGGTGGTGAATGGTCGGATATAAAACCACAGGTTACAAACGATAAATTCATTTGGACCAGATATAAAATAACGTATACGGATCTGCATGTTGGATATACCTCGCCTTCTTATGATGATGCCTTGGATAGATTGTATGAAGTTTCATATTCAAATAAAACAGCAATCGAACAGTTGAACAATTCTGTTAATTTATCAGTTCAGGAAACAACAGCGATTAAAAAATCATTGCAATCAACAAATGATGATTTGCACGCACTGGAAGCACAGACGCAACAATATGCAACTAAGGCGGAATTGCAATTGACGAAAGATAGCATTAGTCAAACGCTGACGGAAGAGATAGATGGTAAAACTGCTGTTCTAAAACAAATTAAGTTGCAATCTGACGGCATGCATATTCAAGGCAAAGAGGGTTCAACAACTGAACAGGTGCTTGATGAAAAATCGTCAAAGATTGTGGTTAATGGGAAAGTCATGGTTGATGTCAATTCTACCGAAACACGAGTGCAGTCATTAAAAGCAGAGGGGAACTTTGCAACAGGTGCGCACAAGTTTAAGCGTGGAACTTTAAAAGAAATCAACGGTGAAACTGTTGTGTGTACGAGCATTTATTGGATTGGCGGTGAATAATCATGGTTGCATTAAATAACAACTGGATAGAGGTTGCACGAGTCCATAAAAATGTAAATGGCGGTATATACGACATCGTTTTATGGGCGAGAGAACCAGACCAATGGATAGACATTGAAAACAATAAATCGTGGATTGAAGTATCTCTCGATACAGAATGGGAACAAGGTAATACGTACGGTGGTAATTACTTAATTGAATGTACTGGGTGTACTCCAATTAGTGGCGGTTCTCCATACCATTTTGAAACATCTAAAAACATTCTAAGAGGTGGGTTTTGGGCTGGACATGACGATAATGGAGATTACACTACAAATTTATCTGCTAGTTTAACTTTTGGGGCATATCCATTGATGGATACATCGCTAAGTGGTGATGTGTCGTGCAGAAATATTCCAAGAAAAAGTGTCGTTGATAATTATTCTCTGAACAATAACGAAAACAAATATTCCATTACATATACGAGAAAAGTAAATGCTTATCGAGAACGCATGCGTATTAGTATCGTTAATGTTGAACAAATAAAAGTTGTTCAACCATACGAAAACGGAGCGGTTGTTTCTATGTCTGAAAGTGAATGGGATAGAATTTATGAACTCACCAAAAATCTTGATAAGGGTAAATGTGAAATCGGCATTGTTTTAGAAACATGGACGGCTGATTTTAAAACGAAAATCGGTGAAAGTGCTGAATATAAGCAAGAACTGACAATCACAGATAGTCCAACGTTAGATAGCATAGTCGTTACAGATGAAGGAGTTGCAAAATCTTTTATCCCAAACGTGTATGAATGCATGTCTTTATTGTCTAAGAAACGTGTAAAAGTATCAGCGAGCGCTAAGAAACATGCAACGATTAAATCAATCGCTGTAAGTGTTGGGACTTTTAATAAGACGGTCAACACAGCAACAGCGGATGTTTTGTTTGATGGCTTAACGAATGCAAATAGCGAAATCACTTACACGATTACCGCTACGGACAGTCGCAATAACGTGACAACTTGGACGCAGAAAGCAAAGTATCACCAGTATGTCCGACCATCAATTATCAATCTAAACGTGGCTCGTAACGGTGCAGAAAGTAGTAATGGTGCAATCAGTGCCGATGGCGAATACTGGCAAGGTAAGGTTGGTAATACAACCAACGCTATCAATATCACGATTACAGGCAGTGCTACAGGAAGCACTACGGGCATGCTCAATAGTAATAAATGGTCTGCAACAAAGCCTATTGGTGGTGCAAATCCTAATCAAGCATATACATATACGCTAACAGCCACCGATAGTTTTGGACAGTCGATAAGTCGTGACATTACATTGGCTATCGAAAAAGCGCTAATGCAACTTGGAAAAACACAGATTGATGTAAATGGTAACTTTTGTGCAGAAGCGTTTTATTTAAAGATGAACAACACCTATCAAAGACTGATAGATTTCTTCTATCCGATTGGCTCAATCCTAATGAATGAGAATAAGGACTACGATCCAAATGCTATTCTTGGCGGCAAATGGGAGAAGATAAACGATAGATTTCTAATTGGCGCAAGTGAAAACATACCTATTAAATCACAGGGTGGCAGTGCTACACATGCACACGGAAATAGAGATGGACGCAACGGTAATTTAGCCGCTGCAATCGGTGCAACCAACAATAACGCAAACGTTATTGGTTACAAAGCAGCTAATGATACAAACTTAGCTGCGGTAGGAAATGCTACGTATGTTGTCGCTGGAAGTGGAGTAGGATACACAGGCTGGAACCACTTTACACAGGTAGTTGGACAAACTGCTGAGGCTAGCACATTACCGCCTTATTATGCAGTTAATATCTGGCGTAGAACAGAATAGAGGTGAGCAGATGGAAATAAAGTTGAATGATGGCAAAACATTTGAAGTTTTGTCATATCAAAAAAACAGTTTTGAATTGATGATACCTTTTAAAAGGCTTTATGATACAGCGGTTCTAATGGACCAAAAGAACGTATCAAATGCAAAGATAGTAGAGTCTATCGGTGGCAAAGAAAACGCTTTATATCAATTTGAAACGGTAAAAATGTTGGGTTTTGAAACTAAGATGGTTGATGAAAACAACGTGTCTATTCGTTTTACCTTTGAAGAAATTCCAGCTACAGAAATGGAGTTAGCACAGTTACGAGCTAAGATGGAATTACAACGAAATGTGTTTTTGATTGGAATGAACCATGCAAACCCCGAAGATGTGATACGTCTATGTGATGAGTTAGAAGAATGGAAAAAAATTAAATTTCCTTATCGTAAGGGAGAACGTTTCAAACACAACCATAAACCTTATGAATGTTTGATTGATCATACTTCCGATGTTGCAAAGCCTCCGGATAAATCGCCAGCATTATATAAAGAGGTAACAAAAGAAAACAAGCCTAAATATCCAGAATGGACAAAAGACAATGAATACAATGCAGGCGATATTGTTATACACAAAGGCATTTTATGGGAATGCACATGGAACAATAACGTAAGAGAACCATCTGAATTAGCACTTGGATGGAAGAAAAAATAAATATTGCTATTAAGGCGACCAATATGGCCGCCTTTTTAGATAGAAAGAAAGAGGAAAATAAAATGAATGAAGATTTAGCTTTAACAGCAGAGCAACAAGAAGAATTAACAAACAACCGAGCAGAGAAAGAGGAGGAGTAAACATGACATATTCACAATTAACAAGCGTGGCTATCATGAGTCCTAATCATTCAGGCTCACGATTAAATCCAATTTCAAAGATTACCATTCATCATATGGCTGGCAACCTTTCAGTTGAGACGTGTGGAAACGTCTTTTTAAATCCAAATAAACAGGCATCGTCTAACTACGGAATCGGTTCTGACGGAAGAATTGCATGTTATGTTGAAGAAGAAGATCATCCGTGGACATCTGCCAACTGGGAAAATGACGACAGAGCAATCACTATTGAAGTGGCAAATAGCGAGAGCGGTGGTGATTGGCCAATCAGCCAAGCTGCGTATGCTTCTTTGATTAGCCTATGCGCAGACATCTGCAATCGATATGGAATCTATCCTTATTATGATGGAACGCCTTCAGCAACATTGACAGAACATTGTATGTTTGTGGCTACAAATTGCCCAGGTCCTACGATTCACGCTATGCAGGTAAACCATGTTATCGAAAATGACATTCGTGCAGCTATGGCAGGTGGTGTAGTTAGTTCTCCACAATCAACTCAACCAGTTGGTGGTGATGTTGAAGACTTAGCACTTAGAGCAATCGCTGGCGAATTTGGAAATGGTGATGCTAGACGTGCCGCATTAGGCGATATGTATAGCGCGGTACAAGAACGCATCAACGAAATGTATGGTGGAGTTACAGCAACAACTGACTACTCTATTGATGCTATTGCTTATCGTGTGATTGCTGGTGAGTTTGGTAACGGTGTAGACCGTATCAATGCGTTAGCCGCAGCAGGATATGACAATGTAGCAGTACAACAACGTGTCAATGAGATTCTTCAAGGTGATACAGCTCCATCAGCACAACAGGATGATATAAGTTCTATTGCAGAAGCGGTCTACCGCGGTGACTACGGCAATGGCCAAGACAGAATCAATGCATTACGTGCAGCTGGATATGATCCAGATGTTGTACAGCGTGCGGTAGACCAAATCTACTACGGGCTATAGTTACAGGAGGTGGCTTTATGCAAGAAGGAATCAACCCTGTATACATTAGCCTCCTTATTTCGCTTTTAGGACTAGTTGCTACTGTATGGAGCGTAAACGCATCAATCCATAAAGGTAGTAAGGATCAGGCAGCAGAGCTTGGCAAAATGAATGCAAACATAACCTTTGTGAAAGAGGGGATAACAGATTTAAAAGCAACTACCAGAGACGTGAGCAATCGTGTCATGTCTCTGGAAAATCGTTTAGCGCAGACAGAAACATCGGTAACATTTCTAAGCGATAGAATTAGACAAATTGAAGAAAGAAGGGATAATAAATGAAAGACAAAAATTATTGGATCAAATGGGCAAAGGCAGCAGGAAGAAGAGCCTTGAAAACAGCAGCACAGACATTTGTTGCAACAATCGGAACAACAGCAACCATCGGAGCGGTTGATTGGAAACTTGTATGTTCTACATCTGCATTAGCGGCTATTTTATCTATCGGAACATCTCTAGCAGGTCTACCGGAAGTAGAGCCTAATGATGTTGCTGAAGAAGATTTGAAGTAATTAAAAGCCTACTCTCATTGCGAGGGTAGGTTATTTTTTTATTTTTAAAAAGGTATTGCAAAAGGTAGCACCTTGTGCTATGATATAAATGTAAGGAAGATAAGCCTTACATTATCGCAAGACCTAAAAGAGGTCGAGGAGGAAAATTATGAAAAGCAATTCACAACAACTTATTTACGGAATTTCCAGCAAGTTTGAATTTGGCCAATGGTACCATGGAATTGTGGTATTTGATGATCAAGAAAAAGCCAATGCTTGGTTGCAGACAGAAGAGTATGATTCTAGAGAAAGAGAATTGTTTCATTCTGAAAACAAGGCAATTCGTCTATTAGGCAAAGGTGGTAAGAAAAAACTTGCTGAAGCAAGAGATTATTATGGATTTTAGAAAGGGAGCATTTGCTCCCTTCTATTAAAATAATATACCAGGAGGAGAATATGGCTGTAACACAGAAAAAATCAATTTATTTAACTGGAGCTTTAATTCCTATTTACAATTCATGCAAAGATGGGAATTGTAATCGCTCTTTTAGCGGTAGAGTTGCGGATATAGCAGATCGCTATACAGCGTTAATAGCACTTACTGACATTCCGGAAATTACCGATGAAGAAAAAATGATATTAGGTGAATGTGTTTTAGGTACATTTTTAGACAAATTAAAGATTAAACATCTTCCGGAATACATTGTTGATACAAAATTAAATGGTTCGGCAGAGCTTGCTAAGAAAGTTAAACAGATGACACCTTTGCAAAGGGTTGCTTTGATTGAGAGTTTGGGAATTTAAGTAAATTCCCTTGAAAACAATGTACTGTTAAATTATCATTTTATATATGGTAGACGTGGATTTAAAAAAACGAAAATTAAAGATGAAATTATATATCAATGTTGCATGCGATATTTTGGAAATACCTACACCGTATATTCATTATCGTATTCCAAAAGATGAACCTAATAACTTGGGCGTAACTTATAAAAAAGGAGATTACTATCATATATACTTAAACTCCGAATATGAGAATGAAGCAATTCTATATAATGCGTGTCTGCATGAGTGCAGACATGTTTATCAATCGATGGTTTGTGAGCGTAAAGATGCTTATTTGATTGAACCAAAAGAAGTCATAGATTCTTGGATAGAGAACTTTATGACTTATAAAGATGTCTTTAATAAGAATTATGAATTGCAGCCAGTTGAATTGGACGCATACGCATTTGGAGATTACGTCTTTAACACGATGTACAATCAGGAAGTCATCCCAAGAAAAGAACCTTTAAGAACACCTTTGATTAAGAAAATGAAGGAACTCGAGATGGACTATCCAAAAGATTTAGTGATAGACATAGCAAAAGATTATTTCAAAATGGATGCATAGACCGCAGAAATGCGGTTTTTATTATTTATATAAAAATATTTCTAAAAACACTTTACATTATGACGTCATTATGCTACTATATAAGTGTAAAAAGAAAGACATCCAAGTCAAAGGAGAAAAATATGGCATACATTGGAAATAAAAGAAGCGTAAATTCACAGAATGCAATCGACGAAGGAATGTTAACATTCAGTCAGTTAAAAGCATGGCAGAAGAGAGCTGTAAAAGCTGGAGCAGTTAGACATACTGAGTGGCATCACACAGGGAAATATTTTAACGAAACAAAATACTACGATCCAGAAGACTTCGCAGAATTAAACCCAAAAGATTTTCCAATCGTTAAAGAAGTAAAAAAGGAAGAGCCTAAAAAATTCTTCGTCCTTGTTTCTGCAGAATGGGGTGGAACAAGAAAACATCCTAAGATTGTAGGAAAGGAAGTAAAAATTGTTGAGAAATTGACAGAAGCACAGAGGAATGCTAAAAAATACTACATGTATGGTGGCAGCATAACAGAATTTAGCAACATGGAAGAAGCGCAGAAATACGCAGATCAGATAGAAAGATAGGCGGTAGAAATATCGCCTTTAAAGGAGAATATTATGAAAAAATTTAACCAAAAGGAATACATCGCAGAATGGCGCTCTAAAAACATGATGAGGGTATCTGCTACATATAAAAATGAATTTGTTTTGGCATTCCGCGAAGCATGTCACAAACTTGGTGTAAGTCAAGCTGAAGTAATCAGAAATGCAATGCAAGGGGCTATTGATAAAGCAAAAAATAAATAAAAGTTGGTCCAAAAGTTTCGGTAAATATCATATTTTACTGGTCAACTTTTTGGTCAACTTTTTTAAAAAATCGCGGTCTATCGATGCACGAATATGCAGTAAAATAGCAGTATTTACATAGCCTGTCGCATCAAAATACATCCTCAATCTTTTCCCGTTGCTCGCTCTTAAAATGAAAGTGTTGAAGAAGCTTATTGCTTTAACGTGTATTATAGATAACTTGCATCATTTTCCTTTATCTTTGGGAAAGTTTATAAAAGGACATATATTTTATGAAACTACGTGAGTTATTTGAGAAACGTGTAAGAGTGATTACTTGCAACGATTTGATTATTATCGGAAAAGTCATAGACTACTATCCTGCTAAGGGTACTGAATCTGGTGAAGATGAAATTGATATTTTTCTAATGGGAGAAATCTAATTCTTCTTTTAAAAGAAAGTGATATTAGGGTCATTGAGAAATTATTGCCAGAATGAATTTTATGGTATTTGTTTTGATTTTTACTATGGAATACTGTTGTAAAACTGTGTTATGGTTGCGTTAATGAGGAATATACAGTAATATCTATGAGTCTTTTATAGAAAACTGATTATACTGGTCGGGAATACAAAAGCTCGATCAGTTTTTCTTTGATAAAACTAAAAAGCAGAGGGAATTTATGAATTTTACAGATTTAGAACTTAAGGAGCCGATACTGAGTGCCGTCAATAAGGCAAAGTATGAAACACCATCACCAATCCAAGAAAAAGCAATCCCTGTTATGTTGGAAGGCAAGGACATCGTTGCCTGTGCTCAAACTGGTACAGGTAAGACAGCCGCTTTCGCATTACCAATTTTAAATAAGCTTGAATATAAGAAGAAACATCAGATTCGTGCTTTAGTATTAACACCTACACGTGAGTTAGCTGTACAAATCTTCGAAAACTTTAAAAAGTTTGGAAGATATTTGAAGTTACGTGCTTGTTGTGTATATGGTGGTGCACCATCTGGCCCACAAAGAAAAGCACTCCGTAGTGGTTGTGATATTTTGATTGCGACTCCAGGTCGTTTAAACGACTTTATGGTTCAGGGTGAGATTATCTTGAGTGATATTGAAGTATTTGTACTTGATGAAGCAGATCGTATGTTGGATATGGGATTTATTGGGGATGTACGTACAATCGCCAGCAGTATTCCAGAAGCTCGTCAAACTGTTATGTTCTCTGCAACAATGCCAAAAGAAATCAAAGAATTGGCAAACGAACTATTACATGATCCAGTGGATATTCGGGTGGCTCCACCAGCAAGCCCAGCTGAAACAATTACACAGTATCTTGTATACTGTGAAAAAGCAGATAAGAAGCGTTTACTAAAGGATATGCTTGTAAGTCCTGAAGTTACAAAGGCCATTGTATTTACAAGAACAAAGATTGGTGCCGATCGTTTAACTAAGAAGTTAATAGAAGATGGTATCAAAGTTCTTACAATCCATGGTGATAAAACACAAGGCCAACGTCAGAATGCCTTGCAGCGATTTAGAACAAATCAAGTAGACGTGTTGGTTGCGACAGATGTTGCGGCACGTGGTATCGATATTTCAGATATTTCACATGTATTCAACTATGATTTACCAGAGGAAGATGAATCTTATATCCACCGTATTGGTAGAGCTGGAAGAGCTGGTAAAGAGGGTATTTCTATTTCTCTATGTTGTCATGAAGAACTAGGCTTGCTTGCGTCAATTGAAAAGATGTTAAAGAAAGAGATTCCGTTAATCAGGACAGAATACTCTATCGAATTAAAACGTAAAAAAGCAAGTGATGATAAATCAAATCGACGTCCATCATTTAAGAAGAAGTTAGATTCTCGAAGTGGTAGTGATAAGAGTAAGAAGCGTGATAAAAACAAGCGTGATAACAAAAAGAAATGTGATGATGGTGCATCGAATAAATCGATGCATAAATCTACAAAGCCAAATAAGTCACGTAAGCCTACTGATAGAAAGCCACGTCATCAAACAAAGAATTACAAGCCAAGAAGAAAGAATCGTGATCGATAAAGAAAATAGCTTAAGTAAAATCAGTCGGGGGTTTTATTAAACTCTCCTCTAAAATCAGT
>OHAF01000287.1_pt1 | contig 54493 bp, 43 predicted proteins | sample 1577041 | NCBI WGS metagenome assembly OHAF01 (sample SAMEA3541495, study PRJEB24748) | human gut metagenome | biome: human gut; feature: human-associated habitat; material: faeces | place: China | collected 2012
TGCTGCTTATCCTCACCACAGTGCTCGGCTATGAGCTGAAAACCGCAGTCGGCACGAGCGTATTTATCATGACTTTTACCGCGCTTACCGGCGCGATATCGCATTTTGCGATAGGCGGAATGCCCGACATGACTGTGCTTATCTTGTGTGTCGTGTTCACGCTCATCTGGGCGCGCATCGCCGCAGTGTTAGCGAACAAAGCTCAGCCCAAGACCCTCAACCGCGCGACCGGCGTCGTCCTCGTCGTGCTAGGGATAGTCGTGTTCGTATTCTCGCTGATAAAATAATATAAAATCTCCCTCGCGGAATTGCTCTGCGGGGGAGATTCACTCTGTGCATATCTTTCTGTCGGCTGATTTCATGCGCTTGCGGTCATATATTTTGCGGCTTTGCACAACGCGCGTCACGGGCGAAACCCCGTTCCACGACCCGCGCTTTGACGCATAATATTTGCGCCGCTCTTTCATCGTCTGAGATAAAATTATAACCACCCATAGAACTTACAATATTTTCTACCGCTTCTATATTTATATCTGAGGGTATATTTACGTGCAAATATGACCAATTTTGATAATACCATTCGATTATCTCTTTGGCTCCCAAAAAAGAGTGTTGCCAAAAGTAATATTGCGGATATACTTGGCAAATGCAGCATTCTATTTAATTGTTTCGGATTAGTACATTTTCTCCTTTTATGGCAGTAGGCGGTTTTGCGTAAATCAAAACCGCCTACTGTTTTTCAATTAGAACGGAGCTTCTGCCAATTTATAATGACCGAGTGCCCAAGAAGCAAAACCGACAGAAGGATTATAAGCCAAATGATTTATAACAAGTCCGTCTGTTGTTTCAATCGTAATTTCAATGCATTCATCTGCCAGCTTTTTTGCAATAGTGCCTTGTTCGGATTCTGATTTTCTTTGGAACACTTCAAGCTGATACTGTTCCTCGTCCATAAGCACAGACGAAACTAAAGTATTATAAAAATGTGCGATATCTTCCTGCGCGGTCAAAACTCTCTTGATTTTATGTGGCTCTTTTATGGTAACGGAGCTTATGTCAGTTGCGTTCTGAATACCATACCCCTCAAACAAATTTTGAGCCGAAACCACCTTATTATCAAGGTAATTGCAAAATAAAGCAAATTTGTAATCGTTTCCTTCTTTTACAATGTATATTGCGCTCTGTTCATTTTTTGTATGAATATTATACTTATAGAGCATAGCACTATCCGTGTACTCTATTATTGTTGGAGTAACAAATTCACCAATCATATCAGGCGTGATTTTTGAGGGTAAATTGTAGGCTTTGATAACAGATTTATTGCTCGGCTCTACGATTTCATACATTGCACTATTGTATTGCATTATTCGTATCGGCTCTAAAAGTTCCTTTGAGTTTTCAAAATGCATTACTGTCGGAATTGCTATTGATAGAATTAAAGCAAAACAAGCTGCAGCTGCTCCCAATTTCACCCATCTCCGAGCCTTGATTTTTTTATTCTTCGGAGCAGCTTTAGCAATATAGTCTTCGTTTATATCACCCAACAAGTAAAGAAGCCGTGTGTTTTTCATAGAAAAATCCCCTCCTTTTCTAAAAAAGCACTTCAATTCGTTTCTTTTTCTCATTAAAATCATTTTAATTTTTCCTTCGCTACAATGATGTTCTCCTGCTATTTCTTTTATTGAACATAAGTACCAATATCTCTGTAAAAAAATATTACGTTGTTCCTCATCTAAATTAGATAGGAAGCAATTTAGAGCATCTTTCAGAACAATATCGTCAACTATATCATCAACATTTTCAGATGAATGAATACATTCCTGTAATTCATCCAGTACAATCGGCGTTTGTCCGTCTCCTCGCTTTTCCGCATTGAGCTTTTCATATCTGTTTAATGACAGATTACGAGTAATTTTACCCAGAAACGCAGATAATTTATTCGGTTTGTGAGGGGGCATAGAATACCACGCTCTGATATAAGTATCGCTCACGCACTCCTCCGAATCTTCGTTGTTGTGCAGAATATTGTATGCAATACTATGACAATATCTACTGTATTTCGCAGAAACCTCATCTATAGCTTTTTCGTTTCTTGACCAAAACAACTCCACTATTTTACTGTCATCCATTGTACCACTCCTTCCTGTGAATAACCTTTTCACCTATATACACCGATGATACTGCCAATGCGTAACAGCTTTTTAAATTTTTTGCTTGTTTATACACAATTATTTTGTTTATTGCCTTTGTACCTTGCAACGACAGGCTTTTTAGCTTTTTTCGGGATAAGCCATACACGATTTATAGATTTATATTCATAGCCCAGCCCCGTCAATACGGTTTTCCTTGCATAGCCGTTGCACCCATCTTAGTGATACTTTCCGTTTTTCAGCAACTTCCCATGCAGTCATATAATCAAAAATCGCACTCTTTAGCATTCTTATTTATTATAATCGTTCAAACGAACTGTATCAAGTGTGCAAATATGACTTATTAACTCTGCTTATAGGAAGCGAAATATCTTATGGTCAGCATTTTCACATCGTTTAATAAGAAGGCACAAATCCATACAATATAAATAATAAGAGAATTATATTAGCAAAAGGCGGTGAGCTTACGGACAAAAGAAACAGTGATTTTATGCCGATAGGACAGACGGTTAAAAAACTCATGAAGCAAGAGGAATGACGGGACTACCGCACGGCGAGGGGTTTGTCATTGAACCCGCAGTTCAAAAACTTGAACGGATTATCTTTATTTTATTGACATCAAAATCGGTTTGTGCTATAAGTTGTATGATTTCATGCGGTGCTGCGCCGCGCAGACAAGGAGAACCCGAATGTATTCGTTTTTGCTCGCGCTTATCTATCTTGCCTTTATCAGCCTCGGGCTGCCCGATTCGCTTCTCGGCTCGGGCTGGCCGGTCATGCATCTTGAGCTCGGCGTGCCGATATCGTATATGGGTATTGTGTCAATGGTAATATCCGGCGGAACGATAGTGTCGAGCCTGATGTCGGATAGGCTCAACAGAAAGCTCGGCACGCGGATAGTCACGGTGATGAGCGTGTTCCTGACGGTCATCGCGCTGTTCGGTTTCTCTTTTTCGAGCCGCTTCTGGATGCTTATTGTTTTCGCCGTGCCTTACGGGCTCGGAGCGGGCGCGATAGACGCGGCGCTCAACAACTATGTCGCCCTGCACTACAAGGCAAAGCACATGAGCTGGCTGCACAGCTTCTGGGGCGTCGGAACGATAGTCAGCCCGTTCATCATGGGCTATGCGCTGACAAACAGAACATGGAACAGCGGCTACCGCATTGTCGGCGCGATACAGCTCGCTATAGCGATACTTTTGCTCGTGACCCTGCCGGTGTGGAAAGTCAACAAGGCGGCGGACGAGACGGAGAAAAAGAGCGTCGGACTCGTCAGCGCGCTGAAAATAAAGGGCGTGCCGTTCCTACTCATCGGCTTTTTCGCCTACTGCGCCGCAGAGGCAACCGCCATGCAGTGGGCGAGCACATATTTCGTTGAAGTCAAGGGCATATCCGCAGAGCGCGCGGCAACATTCGCGTCGCTGTTTTATATAGGCATCACCGTCGGGCGGTTCATAAGCGGCTTTATCACGGATAAGTTCGGCGACCGCAGGATGATAATTATCGGAACGTCCATACTTATATGCGGCGTATGCTGCCTGTTCGTCCCGGTCAGCTCGTATATACTCGCCGCCGCGGCATTCGTTGTGATAGGTCTCGGCTGCGCGCCGATATATCCGTGCATCATTCACTCCACGCCGAACAACTTCGGGGCGGAGAACTCCGGCGCTATAATCGGAATACAGATGGCGAGCGCCTATGTCGGCTCGACATTCGTTCCCCCGCTGTTCGGGCTGCTCGGAAACTCGATAAGCTTTAAAATAATGCCGATATATCTGATTCTTTTCTTCGTTCTGATGATAACTATGATTGAGCTTACGTTCAGAATAACTGGGAAGAACAAAGTAAAATAAAATCAGCCCCGCTTCGAAAGAAGCGGGGTTTGCGTTAGATATGAAGAGCGGCGCTGTATAGAATGGCAAGAACATTTCTGCGCCGCAAACATTTTACATCTGAAACTCGGCCGCTTTATTTGCTCGTAATGGCAAGTTTCAATGAAAAAACAAAAAGCACTTGCTCTTGCAAGTGCTTTTTCTGGCAAATATACCGCTCGTGGATACCATGTACCATGCTTTGAAAGCGTGGTGCATATTTTATTGGTTCCATTTTGATTCGCAGGGACGATGGGGACAGAAAGGACAAAATGTGGAATGCTCTCCCAGAAGTCTTCTCTCTGCCGTGCCGGAAGCTTTCTGTCGGCAGATTATATCCGGGATGTCTCTTGAAAATACGCAAAAGAAACGCACAAAAACGCACGCGTGCGTTTTTAACACACGCGTGCGTTTGTTTCTATTTTGTCGTGCGATACCTGGCTCCTGCGCCTTTTCCTTCCAGCGACAGTTGCCCGGCATCTTTTAACTTTTGCAGGATCCGATATGCCTGAGAAGGTGCCACATGCAGGAGTTCCACCACATCTGCACGAGTAACTTCTCCCTTCGTCTGTGCTAGTTGCATTACCAGTTCCTGATGCCGAAGCGCATCGATATCTCGATTTCGCACATATTCGACGGCATTGTTCGTTTTTTTAGAGTACCTCGAACTCATGATATAGTATCGTCCGCGACCATTCCCCAAGCGTTCGACCAATCCCGACTCCACGAGGGTTTCAAGAGCAACGCGTACCCGGCCCTCATCGGTATGAATTCTTTCTGCGACATCCTGTACCGAGGCGCGATGTAATTGCTTTACCGCATCCAGTGCAAGCAGCAGATGGATCGGCAGCGACCGTCCAAGGCGCTGCTGTTCTTCGGAAACCATGCAAATAAATGCTTTATCAGTTGGCCCTTTGGGAATAAACAGTTTCACACTGGATTGCGTAGAATTTGAGTAGTCCGGAAGCAATCGGCCGTACAGCAGGGACCCTTCAAAAATGCGGTCGATTCCCCTTCCCGTACGCTCAGCCAAGCCAATACGCTTCATTGCATCAGCCAATGCCGGGTTCCTGCCATGAGGTTCGGCATCCAGTAAATTGTCGGCTCGAATGCCATCGATAAAGCCGCCGGGATTGCTGATGGTCATTCCTTCATCCGTTATTTGAACCAGAACGCGGCCCAGGACAGAATAGTCTCTGTGACAGAATGCGTTGACCAACGCTTCGCGGAAGGCCCTGGGATCATAGTCGGGGATCGTGATGCGGAACAGCCCCTGTTCCATTTCCTCGCTGTGATTCCATGCAGAAAAAGTATCCGATATTTTTTCAAACGCCGCAAGAATGGGCAAATAGAAGGACTCATTCACTTTGATATCCGTGCCTACGAGAACTTGTATGGATGCTTCTGCCGTTGGCATATGACGCTTTAGGGCTTCTTTCCTACCAATCAGCAGCATGCCGCAAAATGTGGGAACGATAGCTCCATCCTGAATTGTGACCAACTGTAATGCCTTGTCCAACTCCTCGTCATTCAGTTCCAGAAGGGTCGCTTCTCCACGATAGGAACGAATGATGTTCCGTAACCGTTCGCGCTCCACAGGATCAAGATCCTGATAGGTAGCATCCGGAACAGGCTGTGCAGAATAATCGAGGAGGCTCAAAGAAGAAAGCCGGGCTGTTATTTCGTATGGATACATGGGAACATTTTCAGGTTCGCCATTCGGCTTAAGCCGGCGTCGCTGAATCTTGCCATCAGAGGAAGCTACCACACTGGTTCGCTTGGGAACAGAAATTTTCAACACCGGCGAATCGTATTCCAAAATTTCCATACGAACAGAAACCGGTGGAACCGTTCGGTTGGCAATGAACGCTGCAAGCTGTGTGATATCTTTATGCTTGTTGTGCAGTCCAGTAATTTCCCCATCATTTTCAACGCCCAAATATAAGTCGCCGCCGTCGGTGTTTGCAAAGGCGACCACCGCGTCGATGATGTCACTGTCAGGCAAACAGGTCCTGTCGCTTTTAAATTCATTTACAAGGTTTTCTTTGAAACCGATATTAGACACAAATCTCACCTCCAATGCAATTATTATAACACACGCGTGCGTTTGTTACAACAGAAAACGCACGAATTGTGCTGTGTTAATTTTCGTGCTCCTATTGTTTATGTTTTTATTTTCTTTCGTTGAGATACGAGGCACAGCAATCCCTCCAGAATGACATTATTAAAATTATACTGCACCCAGTGTCAAAAATCCAGTATTTATATAAGGAACAGAACCAAATCAGTAAGGATGATACCAGCCCGGTTCTGTCCTTTTTGTCCTTTCTGTCCCACGGTTGTTAAAGAAAATCCGCTAAAGGTTCAGAACGGTATCACCGCCTTCAGCGGGTTTCTATATGGATAATAATTATTTATCGTTTCTACTCTTATAACGATTGCCGTTTTGCTAAGTTCCGGAGAGACTCGTCATGGCCGCAGCAAATCCGGGCGCGCATCGCGCCGATGGACGGAAATGTTCGGGAAAAGCCCTGCTTTTCGCAAAAACCACTCCTCAAACGGTGGAAAATAAAAAAATTACCGTTGTTGATATTGTATCAACAACGGTAACAGATTTGGTTGCGGAGGCAGGACTTGAACCTGCGACCTCCGGGTTATGAGCCCGACGAGCTACCAACTGCTCTACTCCGCGATATATTCTGTTCCTCAGTGCGTTATTATATTATACACACTTTTTCAGAAATTGCAAGCCTTTTTGCATAAAAAGTTCGGATTTGCCGAAAAAATCTCCCGCCGTGTGCCTGGCGGGAGGTTTGTACTGCTGCTTTTTGATTTATTCTGCCTTTTCCTGCTCGGGAGCTTTCTTCTTTTTGAAGATAACGAGCTTGCTGAAGAAGTAGTTGAGAATAACCACGACGACTGCGAGAATTATTTTTGCAGTCATTTCGCCGCTGAGGTCGAAGTTTATCAGCGGAATGTGGAAAACCTTGCTGTCGAAGTGCAGGAAGTTTACGAAGATAATGAGTCCGAGCTCCTCGACGCCGAGGGAGAAGAGTCTTGCCGCGACGAACGACGGAATCTCTTTTGCGAGCACCTTGCCCTCCCAGCTCTTGCTCTCGAAGACGAACAGCTTGTTCGTGACATAGGCGAATGCGACCGCGAATATCCATGCGAGAACGTTCGAGATGTGAACGCCGAGCTGCGAGGATATGAGCTTGTCGAACACCATCGTGAACAGCTTGAACGCGACGAAGTTGACGAGCGTTGTCAGCACGCCGAAGACGACATAGAGTATCGTCTCTTTGTTGACTAGCTTTTTGAATATTGCCTTTAGTTTTTCCATTCTTTACACCTTTATTTCAACATCAAGTCCGAGTAGGTCGGAGTATTTGTCAAGTATCGGCTGAATCTCGTTGTCCACGAATTCCTGGGTCTGCTGGGGAGCGCGGCCGACGAAGTTTTCAGGCTTCATTATGCCCTCGAGTTCCTCGCGCGTTACGCCGAACGCGCTGTCCGCGGCTATCCTGTCGAGCAGGTCGTTCTTGCCGCCCTCGACCTTGACGACTCTGCCGGCGTCCATCGAGTGAACGCGGATTTTTTCGTGCAGCTCCTGCCTATCTCCGCCGCGCTTGACCGCCTCCATCATGATGTTTTCGGTCGCCATGAATGGCAGCTCTTCAAGCAGGTGCTTCTCTATCATCTTCGGATATACTACGAGTCCGTCCGCAACATTGATGCACAGGTCAAGTACTGCGTCGGCGGCGAGGAACGCCTCTGGGACGCTCAGACGCTTGTTTGCCGAGTCGTCGAGCGTGCGTTCGAACCACTGCGCGCCGGAGGTCATCGCCGTGTTCTGTATGTCCGCTATGATATATCGCGAGAGCGAAGCTATGCGCTCGCTTCTCATCGGGTTGCGCTTATATGCCATCGCCGACGAGCCGATCTGATGCTTCTCGAACGGCTCTTCTATCTCTTTCATGTGCTGGAGCAGACGGATGTCATTTGAGAACTTTGTCGCCGACATCGCTATGCCGCAGAGGACGGTCAGCATCTGATAGTCGAGCTTTCTCGAATATGTCTGACCGGAGACTGCGAAGCAGCTGTCAAAGCCCATTTTCTCGGCTATCATCTTGTCGAGAGCCTTGACTTTGTCGGTGTCGTTGTCAAAAAGCTCCATGAACGACGCCTGCGTGCCGGTCGTGCCCTTTGAGCCGAGTAATTTGAGCTGTGAGAGCTGGAACTCGAGGTTCTGGAAGTCCATGAGAAATTCGTTGAGCCAGAGTGCCGCGCGCTTGCCGACAGTCGTGGGCTGAGCGGGCTGGAAATGAGTGAATGCAAGGCAGGGCATGTCCTTATATTCAACGGCAAATTTCGCGAGGACATTGAGCAGATTAACAAGCTCCTTGCGGATGAGCAGCATCGCCTCGCGCATGATAATAACATCGGTGTTGTCGCCGACATAGCAGGAGGTCGCGCCGAGATGGATTATCGGCTTGGCGTTCGGGCACTGCACTCCGTAGGCGTAAACATGGGACATGACATCGTGACGGACTTCTTTTTCGCGGGCGGCGGCGACATCATAGTTTATGTCGTCCTTGTGTGCCTTGAGTTCGGCTATCTGCTCGTCCGTTATGTTGAGCCCGAGCTCCTTTTCGCTCTCTGCGAGAGCTATCCAGAGCCTGCGCCATGTTCTGAATTTGAAGTCCGGCGAGAAGATATATTTCATTCGGTCGCTCGCGTAGCGGGAGTTGAGCGGGGATTCATAGGTGTCTTTCATGCTGAGCCCATCCTTTGCCGTTTTATTTGAAGTCGTATTGACATACTATAAAATTATACGGCGAAACCCCGTCTGTTGTCAAGAAAGGCTTGCAAAATAGAGCGGTTGTGATAGAATATACATTACCGAATACAGGGAGGTGCGCCGTGGCAGCCGGAAAGAAAAGAATATATCTGCTCGACGAGCTTCGCGGGCTTGCCGTGTTCTGCATGGTGTTCTATCATGCGTTTTACAGCATGTCCGAGTTCTTTAACATTGCAGTCGGCACGAAGCTGCTCGATTTCTTTACCCCTGCAGAGCCGTTTTTTGCGGCGCTGTTTATAGTCATATCCGGCATATCCTCGCGCCTGTCTCACAATAATACTAAACGAGGCGTGCGCCTTTTATGCGTCGCGCTCGCGCTGACCGTCGTGACGGCTGTTATCATGCCGATGATGCACTTCGAGGGCGCGGAGATATATTTCGGTATCCTCCATCTGCTCTCGCTGTCGATGCTCATCTTCTCGGCGCTGCGCGCGGGACTCGATAAGATAAACCCGATAGTCGGCATTATAGTATGTATAGCAATATATATTTTCACCTACGGCGTGTCGGCCGGCTATGTCGGCATAGCGGGGCTCAAGACTTTTAATCTGCCCGCCGTGCTCTACAGAACCAACTACTTCATGCCGCTCGGATTTTTCAACTCATCGTTCCATTCGGCGGATTATTTTCCGCTGCTGCCGCATCTGTTTATGTTCCTGACCGGCACATTCGTCGGCGTATATGCGACGAACGGCAGATTCCCCGCGTTCACTTATCGCCAGCGCTCAAAGGCTCTGTGTTTTCTCGGACGCCACGCGCTCGTGATATACATAGCCCATCAGCCAATTATCTACGGCATACTCTGGGTCGTTGAAAAGATCATAGCAAAATAACAAGTTTCTCATATAAGCGCTTTTGTAGGGATCGCCGACCCCTACGACAGGAAATGCCCAAAAGTCTCAATCCCAGCAATAAAAGGCAGATCCGATTTTATTGATAATCGATGTGTTGTCCATGCGGACGATGCATATACTAAAATATACTAAAAGATATTCAACAGATATATAACCGAAAGGAAGTTTTAAAATGAGTGAAGGATGCACACACGATTGCTCAACATGCTCATCAAAGTGCTCTGAAAAAGACCTGCGCGTTCCGTGCGGTCAGTTCAGCAACGTTAAAAAAGTTATCGGCGTAGTCAGCGGAAAGGGCGGCGTCGGCAAGTCCCTTGTGACGAGCCTGCTCGCTTCTGCCATGCAGGCGCGCGGACACGCGACCGCTATAATGGACGCCGACGTAACAGGTCCGTCCATCCCGAAGTCGTTCGGTCTCCACGGCAACGCCGTCGGCGACGAGCGCGGACTTCTGCCCATGGAGAGCAAGACCGGGATAAAAATAATGTCAGTCAATCTCCTGCTCGAAAAAGAGGATGCGCCCGTAGTCTGGCGCGGTCCGGTTATCGCGGGAGTTATTCAGCAGTTCTGGTCCGAGGTCGTTTGGGGCGATGTCGACTACATGTTCGTTGATATGCCTCCCGGAACGGGCGATGTGCCGCTGACCGTTTTCCAGAGCCTGCCCGTCGACGGAATAATTATCGTCACGACCCCGCAGGATCTTGTCACAATGATAGTCAAAAAGGCATTCAACATGGCAAAGATGATGAACATCCCCGTACTCGGACTGGTCGAGAACATGAGCTATGTTCTCTGCCCGGACTGCGGCAGGCAGATAAAGGTGTTCGGCGAGAGCCACATCGACGAGACCGCCAAGGAACTCGGAGTGCCCGTGCTCGGCAGGATCCCGATGGAAGAAAAGACCGCGAAGCTCGTTGATGAGGGCGCGGCGGAGCTTGTCGGCGACAAGTATGTAAAGGACGCCGTCGAGGCTATAGAGAAGCTGTAAAAAGCGAAAACGACTGCCGCAACATTAAGCGCGACAGTCGTTTTTTTGTTACGCAAAAAATCCGTCAAGTATCAGGGATAAAACATCTGATTCCCATCTGCTTTCCTGTTGGATTTTCAGTTCATCAGGCTTGTAAAATGCTTGCTTTATAAAGTTGCCTTCTCTTTTCGCCTGTTCTTTAAGGTTATATTTGAATTGTTCTTCGGATCTTCCAAAAAGCTGGAAGTTCATGACAGAGTCATTTATAAATATACCTATTGAAAAGTACTTGCATGACGGATCCGGATGGCTGATAAGGATCAGCGGTATCCGGCTGCCGAAAAGGAATCCGCCGCTTTTCAATGTATCTTCACGCAGACTCATGGGAACGCTTGTACTTCCTGCCAAAGAAAATAAGTAATCCCTTAAAGATGCATAAATATCGACACCGTCTGCATTTGTTACATTTATAGGGTCGTGTATTTCTCCTCGAAAATCGTTAGTTGTAAATGCCATTTCTTTGCCACCCTGTCTTTTAATTTTCTTCGAATTCCGGACATGCCCTTGAATTCGGATTTACCGTCTTGTCATAGACATCACAGTAACCGTTTCTGCAGTGCAGGCAGTCCGCACATTTTTCACAGTATCCCATATGAAACACCCCCTCCGTTTAATCTTCAATTTTTCCCGTTCCGTTGCAAGCATTGCACTCGTAATATCCCTTGCCGTTGCAATAATAGCAAGTTGAGCCGTCATTAAACGTGCCCGTGCCGCCGCAACGAGGACAGGTCGCTTTGCCTGTACCTCCACAATTTTTACAATAATGAGACATCTTATTTCACCTCCTAATAATTATTTTCGTTAATAGTATACGATTATAATTATTAACTGTCAATACTTTATCGTATAAAATTTACGATAAAGAGGTGTTTTTATGACCGTTTTAGATCGAATCTATCAGCTTAGAGTAGAACGAGGATGGAGCGAGTATCGTTTATCTGAAGAATCCGGTATAGCGCAAACTACAATTTCATCATGGTTTCGAAAAAACATTATTCCCACAGTCACATCCTTAGAAAAAATATGCAGTGCTTATAATATTACTCTTTCGCAGTTTTTTAATTGGGACAATGAGCCGACTGTTTTGACTGAACAGCAGAGCGAGTTGCTTGATAATTGGAATAGGTTAACAAAAAAACAACAGAATATAGTTATTGAGCTTTTACGTTCAATGTAATCTTTTCAACCAAAATTAAAAAATCCGCCGAAAAAACATTCGGCGGATTTTTCTCTTTGCGTTATTATTTGCTCTGCAGTCGAATGACTTCGCTGAGTCTCGAAGAGCAGTCTTTGCAGACTCGCTTGCCGGAAAACTCGATCGTGTCGTCGGACGAGCCGCAGAAGATACAGCGCGCGGCATATTTGCGGATGATGATCTGATCTCCGTCCGCAAAAAGCTCCACCGCGTCCGCGTTGGGCTCAAGCGCGAGCCTGCGTCTGAAATCCTTTGGCAGCACGATGCGTCCGGTCTCGTCGATCTTTCTGACGATACCCAATGATTCCATTTTTAAAAACCTCCTATACTTGACCTATACCCTATTTCGACTCCATTGTACCATTTTATGGCAATACTGTCAATGATTGAGAGAAAAATTTAAAATATAAATGTAATTTGCGGAAATGGTTCGATGCGCGAAATATATTGTTTGAAAATGAGTTGAAATTTGCGACCCGAAGTTGACATTCCGGGGCGCGGGATTCTATAATGATAACAACAAAAGTTAAGGTAAGGGATAAGCTTTGGAAGATTTGAAGGAATTTATATTTGAAAACAAGCCGACTGAGAGTTGCCATGCCTCGACTGTTCTGCCGCTTGACGACGGCAGAGTTGTCGCCGCATGGTTTGCCGGCACGAAAGAGAGTGCCGACGATGTCGATATTCTGACGAGCGTGCGCAGCGAAAGCGGCTGGAGCGAGCCGGTCAGGGTCAGCGCGGACAGCAATATCCCGCACTGGAACCCGGTGCTTTTTCGACGTGTGGATGGGAAGATAATGCTCTTTTTCAAAGTCGGCAAGAAGATACCGATGTGGAAGACGTATTTTTCGCTCTCGGATAACGGCGTCGATTGGAGCGAGCCCGCCGAGCTTGTGCCGGGCGATATAAGCGGCGGCAGAGGACCTGTCAAGAACAAGCCGATAAGGCTCAGGAGCGGCAGGGTCATAGCGCCTGCCTCGGACGAAAGAAATACGCTCTGGGTCTGCTTTGCTGATATCTCGGACGACGACTGCCGCACATGGAAGCGCATGCGCACCGTGCCGACAAAGGCGCTCAGAGGCTTTTATGTCCCGATGATTCAGCCGACCCTGTGGCAGAGCGAGGACGGCAATGTGCATATGCTCACAAGAACCTCGCGTGGCAGGATATACCGCAGCGATTCGTCCGATGAGGGTGAGACATGGTGCATAGCTTACCGCACGAAGATGCCGAACAACAACAGCGGCATCGATCTTGTGCTCGCCGGGAATGGGAAGATTTATCTCGTCTGCAACACTGTCAAAAAGAATTGGGGCGGCCGTTCGCCGCTCGATCTGCTCGTCTCCGAGGACGGCGGCGAGACGTTCAATTTGCTCATGCGCCTTGAGGACAGGGAGGGCGGCGAGTTCTCCTACCCCGCGATAACCGAGCGCGGCGGGGTGCTGCACATAACCTACACATACGACCGCGAGTATATCGCTTATAGGCAGATAAAGATATAATAAAACCCCGGAGCTTTATCAAAAACTCCGGGGTTATAGCTTATCGATAAACCCGTTTTTTGGGCTTCGCAGGGCTCAGAATCAATGCCTCTCTTGTGTAAAGGGCGGCACAAAGTACCGGAGGGATTGCTTTGAATAAGTTGTGATTTTTCAAAATTGTCGGGTATTTTGAACTTTTACGCAACAACCCCTCAGTCACGGCTTCGCCGTGACAGCTCCCCTTACACAGTGGAGCCTTGAGACCGTGCATGACGGACTTTTTCGACAGACTGAAACCCCGGAGCTTATCGAAAACTCCGGGGTTTATACTTTTGTCTTATTTTACTATCAGGCTCTTGCCTGTCATTTGCTCGGGCTGGGGGAGATGCATTATCTCGAGCATGGTCGGCGCGATATCGCCGAGCTTGCCGCCCTCGCGGAGCTTGCAGGGGTAGCCGACAACAACGAACGGAACGGGGTTCGTCGTGTGCGGGGTGAAGGGCTTGCCGTCATCGCCTATCATGCGGTCTGCGTTGCCGTGATCCGCAGTGATGAGCGTTACGCCGCCCTTGGAAGCGACGAGGTCAACAAGTCTGCCCACGCAGGCGTCAACAGCCTCAACAGCCTTGACAGCCGCATCGAATACGCCGGTGTGACCGACCATGTCGCAGTTTGCGAAGTTGAGGATTATTGCATCGTAGATGTCCTCGTTGATCTTCTCAACAAGCGTGTCGGTGACTTCGTATGCGCTCATCTCGGGCTTGAGGTCATAGGTCGCAACGTCGGGGGAGTCGATGAGGATTCTGTCCTCGCCTTTATAGACTGTCTCTTCGCCGCCGTTGAAGAAGAATGTGACATGGGCATATTTTGTGAACTCAGCGATTCTCAGCTGGCGAAGACCCGCCTTGCTGAATACCTCGCCCAGGGGCATGTCTATTCTCTCTGGCTTGAATGCGACTTCGACGTTGGGCATCTCCGCCTCATACTGAGTCATACAGACATAGAAGACTTTAGGCTCTTTCTCACGCTTGAAGCCGTCGAAATCGGGATCGACGAATGCTCTGGTAATTTCACGCGCTCTGTCGGGACGGAAATTGAAGAACACGATGCTGTCGCCGTCCTTGACGGGCTCGGCATCCTTGCTGACGCAGGGGACGATGAACTCGTCGGTCACGCCGTCGGCATATGACTTCTCCATCATTGCAACTGCGTCGTCGAACTTCGGAGCATCAAGGCTCGTCATGGCGCGATAGGTCTTTTCGACTCGGTCGAACTTGCGCTCTCTGTCCATGGCGTAGTAGCGTCCCTCGACAGTAGCTATCTTGCCGACGCCTATCTCCTTCATCTTCTGCTCAAGCTCCTCGATGAAGCCCTTGCCGGAGGTTGTGGAGACATCGCGTCCGTCCATGAGGCAGTGGACAAAAACTTTTTCGATGCCGAAATCTTTCGCCATCTTCAGCAGTGCATAGAGGTGGGTGTTGTGGCTGTGGACGCCGCCGTTTGAGAGCAGACCCGCGAGATGAAGCGCGGAGTTGTTCTTCTTGCAGTTCTCCATGGCGTCAACGAGAGCGGGATTCTTGAAGAACGAGCCGTCCTCGATAGCCTTGGTTATGCGCACGAGCTCCTGATACACAACGCGGCCGGCGCCTATATTGGTGTGACCGACCTCGCTGTTGCCCATCTGTCCGTCGGGCAGACCGACATCGAGACCCGATGCGCCGATATATGTCATCGGATTTTCCGCGAATATTCTGTCGAGATTCGGCTTCTTTGCCGCGGCGATAGCGTTGCCGTAGGTGTCGGGATTCTTGCCGAAGCCGTCCATGATGCAAAGAAGCACAGGCTTTTTACTCATTTTAACTTTCCTTTCAATTACCGCCGGTTCGGCATGTGACCGACCGGCGGCAAATCTTGTTTATTTTGCGCTTGCGGCGTTGACTATAGCGGTGAACTTCTCTGCAACGAGCGAAGCTCCGCCGATAAGACCGCCGTCGACATCGGGCTGAGCGAGCAGCTCTGCGGCGTTCTTGTCGTTCATCGATCCGCCGTACTGGACAACGATGGCGTCCGCGGCGTCCTTGCCGTAAAGTCTCTCGATAAGAGAGCGGATAACGGTGCAGACCTCGTTTGCCTGCTCGGGAGTTGCAGTCTCGCCCGTGCCGATAGCCCAGACGGGCTCGTAGGCGATGATGATGTTCTTGAGCTCGTCAGCGGATACGCCGCCGAGAGCTATCTCGGTCTGCGCGCTGACTATCTGAGAGGTGATGCCGTCCTTGCGCTCGGAGAGGACTTCGCCGACGCAGAGTATAACTTTCAGACCCTCGTTGAGAGCGGCTCTGACGCGGTTGCGAACGGTGACATCGGTCTCGCCGAAATACTGTCTGCGCTCGCTGTGGCCTATGATAACATAGGGCACGCCTGCTGCCTTGAGCATCTTCGCGCTGACTTCGCCGGTGAATGCGCCTTTCTCTGCCCAGTGGCAGTTCTCGGCGCCTATCTGTATGTTGCTGCCCTTTGCAGCCTCAAGAGCCGCATAGAGATCGATATAGGGGACACAGCAGACGACCTCGCAGTCGGCGTCCTTTACAAGGGGCTTGAGAGCCTCGATGAGAGCGGTAGCCTCTGCGGGAGTGTTGTTCATTTTCCAGTTGCCCGCGATAACGGGTTTTCTGAGCTGCTTATTCATTCTGAAACTTCCTTTCTTCCTGAAAAATCCCGCGGGTTTGCCGCCCGCGGGCTTAAAATTTGCAGATAATTATTTGTCGTTGAGCGCAGCGATGCCGGGCAGCTCCTTACCCTCGAGGAACTCGAGAGACGCGCCGCCGCCGGTGGAGATATGGCTCATCTTGTCGGCGAAGCCGAGCTTCTGAACAGCCGCAGCGGAGTCGCCGCCGCCGATGATGGAGATAGCGCCGCTGTCGGCAACCGCGGTTGCAACGGCAATGGTGCCGCCTGCAAAGTGATCCCACTCGGAGACGCCCATCGGGCCGTTCCAGATAACGGTTCCGCTGCCCTTTATGGCGTCTGCGAACAGCTCGCGGGTCTTGGGACCGATGTCCATGCCCATCCAGCCGTCCGGGAACTCGTCGGAGTTAATGGTCTTGTACTCGGCGTTTTCTGCGAACTCGTTGCTGATAACATTGTCAACGGGGAGAAGGAACTTAACGCCCTTATCCTCTGCCTTCTTCATCATTTCCTTGGCAAGCTCGACCTTGTCGGCCTCAAACAGGGAGGTGCCGACATGATAGCCCTTGGCGACGAAGAAAGTATAGGCCATGCCGCCGCCGACGATGAGCACGTCGACCTTGTCGAGAAGGTTGTTGATAACGCCGATTTTATCGGATACCTTTGCGCCGCCGAGGATAGCGACGAGGGGTCTCTTCGGATTCTCAAGAGCGCCGCCCATGAACTCGATCTCCTTCTGAATGAGGAAGCCGCAGACTGCCGGCAGATAGTCGGCAACGCCGGTTGTGGAGGAGTGAGCTCTGTGAGCCGAGCCGAAAGCGTCATTTACATAGATGTCCGCAAGGGAGGCGAGAGCCTTCGAGAATGCGGGGTCGTTCTTGGTCTCTTCCGCGTGGAAGCGGACGTTTTCAAGGAGCATGACTTCGCCGTCCTTGAGGTTTGCGGCAAGCTCTTTTGCGCTGTCGCCGATAACATCCTTAGCCATCTTGACATCCTGACCGAGAAGCTCGGAAAGTCTTGCAGCTACGGGAGCAAGGGAGAACTCGGGCTTGAACTCGCCCTTCGGTCTGCCCAGATGTGAGCAAAGGATGACCTTTGCGTGATGATCGATAAGATATTTGATAGTGGGAAGGGAGGCAACGATTCTCTTGTCGGAGGTGATTTTGCCGTCCTGAAGCGGAACGTTGAAATCGCAGCGTACCAGCACTCTCTTGCCGGAAACGTCGATATCCTTAACTGACTTTTTGTTAAGTGCGCTCATTTTGATCGTCCTTTCAAAAGTTGGATTTGCAGCTTTTTACGCTTGCACCACTCATTATTTTATAACATAAATGTGAATAATTCAAGTATTTGTATGTATGATACCGCGCAAAAAGCTCAATTATCCCAAAATTTTTATCTTGTCTTTAAGAAGTCGGTTTTTCTTGACTTTATAAAGCTTATCTGATAAACTATTGTGCGTTGAAAAGTGCATATGCCTCCTTAGTTAAATGGATATAACAGCCCCCTCCTAAGGGGCAGTTGAGGGTTCGATTCCCCCAGGGGGTGCCAAAGCCGTCCGCTTTTTGCGGACGGCTTTTTTATGCAACAGAATGGATATAAGAACCTCAAGCTGACGCTTGAGAACCTTGTTGTTCGCTTCGCTCACGATAACAATGCCCCCTCCTAAGGGGCAGTTGAGGGTTCGATTCCCCCAGGGGGTGCCATGAAAAAAGCCGCCGTTAGGCTGCTTTTTTCAATGAAGCGCACCTGCGGTGCATGAAAAATGAAGTATGGCTTCGCCAAAGCCGAGTACACGGCTGTCGGGTCTCTAACCCTCCGGGCAGGCAACGGATAACCTCATGCCGGTTTTGAGTCCGTTAATTAATAAAAAGCTCGACACGTCCTCGTACTCCGTCAAACGGCCTTAATTAATATAATAGATAATAACTTGCCCTCCTGCGTTTTTCTTCATTTTGACGCAGGAGGGCTTTTCTTATTTTCCGCTCTCGCCGTAGTTCGAGAGCACGCGGGCGGACGGGTCGTTGACATCGCAGCCCGCCCAGGTCTTGTTGGGCATCCAGAAACCGACAATCATCTCGGATTTATCGGGATAGTACCTTTCGAATATCTCGCGGTAGAGCAGGGATTCCTTTGTAAACGGTTTCGCGTGGGTGTACTTTTCGCACTTCTCTTTAAACTCGTCCTCGGTGTAGAGCCCCTCGGCGTATTCCTTGAGGTAGTCCACCATAGAGTGACCCACCGCGTCGGAGAACGCAGCCTTTTCGCGGAAAAGAATGTCGTGGGGCAGGTAGTCGCCCTCGAACGCGTGGCGGAGCAGATATTTGCCCTTGCCGTAGGTGTTCATTTTCTTCGCGGGGTCGACGGACATGACATATTTCACAAAGTCGAGATCGCCGAACGGCACGCGCGCTTCAAGCGAGTTTACAGAGATGCAGCGATCGGCGCGCAGAACGTCGTACATGTGCAGCTCTCTTATTCTCTTCTGCGACTCCTTCTGGAACTCCTCCGCGCTCGGCGCAAAGTCGGTGTATTTGTAGCCAAACAGCTCGTCGGAGATTTCGCCCGTCAGAAGAACTCTGATATCCGTGTTCTCGTGTATCCATTTGCACAGCAGGTACATGCCCATGCTCGCGCGGATAGTTGTGATATCAAATGTGCCGAGCATACGGATGACACCCTCGAGCGAGTCTAAGACCTGCTCTTTTGTCATGATGACTTCGGTGTGGTCACTGCCGATGTAGTCGGCGACTTCCTTTGCGTATTTGAGGTCAATAGCGTCCTCACTCATGCCTATTGCAAAGGTGCGTATCGGTTTTTTGCTCTGTCTTGCCGCTATGGCGCAGACGAGGGACGAATCGAGTCCGCCGGAGAGCAGGAAGCCGACCTTTGCGTCCGCAACGAGTCTCTTGTCAACGCCGGCGATGAGCTTTTCGCGGATGTTTTTGCAAACTGTCTCAAGGTCGTCATGGCATACTTCGTCAACCGCCGCTATGTCGCAGTATTGGACAAACTCGCCGTCTTTGTAGTAGTGTCCGGGCGGGAAGGGCATAACATGCCCGCACAGTCCGACGAGGTTCTTCGCCTCGCTCGCGAACATGATAACACCTTTTTTATCGTAGCCGTAGTAGAGCGGGCGAATGCCTATCGGGTCTCTTGCGGCGATATATTTTTTCTCTTCGCCGTCATAGATAATCAGCGCAAACTCGGCATCGAGCATCTTGAACATATCCACGCCGTATTCGCGGTAGAGCGGGAGAAGTATCTCGCAGTCGGAGCCGCTTTTGAATGTATATTTCTTCGCAAGCTCCTCTTTTATCTTCTCGTAGCCGTATATCTCGCCGTTGCAGACGACATAGCTGCCGTCCAATTCAAACGGCTGCATTCCGTCGGGAGTCAGTCCCATTATCGCAAGGCGGTGGAAGCCGAGCAGACCTTTGCCGGTGTCTATTATCCGGCTGTCGTCCGGTCCTCTTGAAACGGTTTTTTTGAATCCTTCCTCAAAATCAGAAAAAGCGGCACAGCAGTCGCAGTAACCCATTATCGAACACATAGTAATCTTTCCTTTCGGTTAGTTTCAGCATTCGATAGGGCAAGTGCCAACTCGCTGTGCCACCTATCTTTGTTCTCTTTTCGGCTTCGAAGAAAGCCTCGCCGCTGTAACGGTCGGCGTGTCCGGCGCACCTACTCGGTAGTCCTTTCGGCTTGCAGCTCGTCGGGTGTTATTCGCGCGGCTCCTGTGCTGCATGGCTCTCACCGTCCCATGCTCGCTTTGAGCGGTATTCCGCGTTACTTCTCCCGACTCGGGTGCTTTTGTTATTGTAAAAAGGGTCGCAGATTTTTATTTTACGCTGAAGAGCAGGTCGCTGTAGGTCGGGAACGGCCAGAACTCCTTGGCGGTTATCGTCTCCGCCTCGTCGCAGACGGCGCGCAGGGCGTCCATCTTGCCGAGGATAACGTCTCTGATATCGTTCGCCGCTTCGGTGACATCCTCGATAGCCTGGAACTTCGCTATCTCGCCGTCAAGGTCTGCGGTCGCGTCGGCGATTTCATCGGACAGCTCGGAGAGCTTCGCGATGGTCGCGGTCTCGTATTTGCAAGGGAGACCTGCGACTGCCGCTTTCTTCGCGGCGAGGGTTTCTGCAAGCGACTTCGTGTAGCCCTCGACTGCGGGGAGAATTTCTTTTCTCGCCATGTCGACCATGGTCAGAGCTTCTATATTGACGGTCTTTGAGTAGTTCTCAAGAAGTATCTCATAGCGGCTGTGAAGCTCTGCGGGTGAGAATATCTTGTGAGCGGTGAGCATCTTCACGTTCTTGTCGGCGATCATCGCGGGCATAGCGTCCGGAGTGGTGCGGAGATTCAACAGTCCGCGCTCTTCGGTAGCTTCCTTTATCCACGCGTCGTCATAGCCGTTGCCGTTGAAGATGATTCTCTTGTGGTCTTTTATGGTCTTCTTTATCATGTCGTGCAGAGCGGTCTCAAAGTCATCGACATTTTCGAGGCGGTCCGCATATATCTTGAGCGACTCCGCAACGGCGGCGTTGAGCATGATGTTCGCGCAGGCGATGCTGTTCGACGAGCCGAGCATACGGAACTCGAACTTGTTGCCGGTGAAGGCGAAGGGCGAGGTGCGGTTGCGGTCGGTTGTGTCGCGGGTGAACTTCGGCAGAACGTGAACGCCGAGCTTCATCATTGTCTTTTCGCTGCCGCTGTAGGGTGCGTCGTTCTCTATGGCGTCGAGAACGGCGGTCAGCTCGTCGCCGAGGAACATCGAGACGACTGCGGGCGGAGCTTCGTTTGCGCCGAGTCTGTGGTCGTTGCCGGCGGTGGCGACGGAGAGACGCAGCAGATCCTGATAGTCGTCAACAGCCTTTATAACGGCGCAGAGGAACAGCAAAAACTGTGCGTTCTCGTAGGGGGTCTCGCCGGGGGTGAGGAGGTTTACTCCCGTATCCGTGGCCAGCGACCAGTTGTTGTGCTTGCCCGAGCCGTTGACTCCGGCGAACGGCTTCTCGTGGAGCAGGCAGACAAGCCCGTGCTTCGCGGCAACTTTCTGCATTATCTCCATGGTCAGCTGGTTGTGGTCGGTGGCGATGTTTGTTGTGGTGTAGATGGGCGCCAGCTCATGCTGAGACGGTGCGACTTCGTTGTGCTCGGTCTTTGCAAGAACGCCGAGCTTCCAGAGCTCTTCGTTGAGGTCTGCCATGTAAGCGGCGACTCTCGGCTTGATAACTCCGAAATAGTGGTCGTCCATCTCCTGCCCCTTGGGCGCCTTTGCGCCGAAAAGAGTGCGTCCGCAGAAGACGAGGTCTTTGCGCTGCTCATAGAGTGCCTTGTCAACGAGGAAGTATTCCTGCTCGGGGCCGACGGAGGTGCGCACGCACTTTACATCGGTGTTGCCGAAGAGTCTGAGAATACGAAGAGCCTGCTTGTTGAGAGCCTGCATGGAACGGAGCAGAGGCGTTTTCTTGTCGAGTGCCTCGCCGCCGTAAGAGCAGAACGCCGTGGGAATGCAGAGGGTCTTGTCTTTTATAAATGCGTAGGAAGTGGGATCCCACGCGGTGTAGCCGCGGGCTTCAAAGGTTGCTCTGAGTCCGCCAGACGGGAAGGACGATGCGTCCGGCTCGCCTTTTATCAGTTCCTTGCCCGAGAACTCCATGATAACGCGTCCGTCGGATGCGGGAGTTATGAAGCTGTCGTGCTTCTCGGCGGTGATGCCGGTCAGGGGTTGGAACCAGTGGGTGAAATGGGTCGCGCCATGCTCAACGGCCCAGTCCTTCATAGCGGCGGCAACTGCGTTGGCGACGTCATTATTCAGGCTTGCTCCTTCGTCAATAGTCTTCTTGAGAGACTGGTAAACATCGGCGGAAAGCATTGCTTTCATCACTCTGTCGTCAAAAACGAGACTTCCGAAATAATCAGATACTGTGCTCATAAGTTAGCGCTCCTTTTTCATATTTTAAGGCAAAAAATAAAAATGGCGTCAATGAACCCTTTCGGTTCAAAGACGCCATTGCCTTTATGCGCTGAATTATACGCGCAGCAAAATCGTTTGTCAAGGCGTTTTCGGACAATTTTTTATTTTTGTGCAAATAGCCGCAATCGGGGCTTTTTGAAAAGCAATTTTATGAGCAAGATGTAACCGCTTTTCTGAGAAAATGCGGCGGAGTTGAACTCGCGCCGGAAAAATTTTTTCGACGGCGCTCTTTTCTCTCAGCCGTTTCGGAAAATAAAGTGCGATACATATAAAATACGCGATTGACACGGGTCTTTTAATATGATAAAATACGCCTCAAATGAGCAAAGGCGTTCATTCCCCCGGGGACAGTGCCCCCATCGGCGGACGCCTTTGCTTTTTGCTTTTTCGGAATCGAGCGTTATGCATCTCATCGGGTTTTGCGGGCAGTTGACCGCGTTGTCATATTTTTCGGTTCCAAAGCACTCGCTTTTAGTACAGAATACCGTAGAAGTCGGCAGGGAAGGTGTGTTATAATATGATATAATGAAAGTACGCGTGAAACCTTAACCGGAGAAGTATATAAAAAAGAAAAAGATAAAATACGGAGGGATATTAATGACAAAGTACATCTTTGTGACCGGAGGAGTCGTATCCGGCCTCGGAAAGGGGATAACTGCGGCGTCGCTCGGACGAATTCTCAAAGCGCGCGGACTCAAGGTAGCGGCGCAGAAGCTCGATCCTTATATCAACGTTGACCCGGGCACCATGAGCCCCTATCAGCACGGCGAAGTTTATGTCACGGAAGACGGCGCGGAGACCGATCTCGACCTCGGCCACTACGAGCGCTTCATCGACGAGGATCTTAACAAATACTCGAATCTCACCACCGGTAAAGTATACTGGAACGTGCTCAACAAAGAGCGCCGCGGCGAGTATCTCGGTTCGACCGTTCAGGTCATACCCCATATAACAAATGAAATAAAGGATTTCGTATACCGTGTCGGCAAGAAAACCGATGCTGACGTGGTCATCACTGAGATCGGCGGCACTATAGGTGACATTGAATCCCAGCCTTTCCTCGAAGCTGTAAGACAGATATCTCTTGAGGTGGGGCGTGAGAACAGCCTCTTCATCCATGTCACTCTGGTGCCGTTTTTGCGTGGATCGGACGAGCATAAGTCCAAGCCCACCCAGCACTCGGTCAAGGAGCTGCAGGGCATGGGCATCAACCCGAACATAATCGTCCTGCGCTGTGACGAGCCGCTTGAGGAGGCTATCTTCAAGAAGATATCGCTCTTCTGCAACGTCAAGCCCGACTGCGTTATCGAGAACATCACCCTGCCTTATCTCTACGAAGCTCCGCTGATGCTTGAGAAGTCGAACTTCTCGTCCGTCGTCTGCCGCGAGCTGAATATAGACGCTCCCGAGCCGGATCTCGACGAGTGGACGGAGCTTGTCCACCGCATCAAGAACCGCGAAAAGGAAGTCAAGATAGGTCTTGTCGGCAAATATGTCCAGCTCCATGACGCATATCTGTCCGTTGCCGAGGCGCTTCGCCACGCGGGCTACACTCTCAACACCCATATCCGCATCGACTGGATCGATTCCGAGAATCTGACCGAGGCGAACTACGAGCAGGAGCTCTCGCACCTCGACGGAATAATCGTCCCCGGCGGCTTCGGCGGCAGAGGAATAGAGGGCATGATCCTCGCGGCGAAATACGCCAGAGAGAACAATGTTCCCTATTTCGGAATCTGCCTCGGAATGCAGATTGCGGTTATCGAATACGCGCGCGATGTCGCGGGTATCAAAGACGCCCACTCCGGCGAGTTCGATGAGCTCTGCAAGAACAAGGTCATCGACTTCATGCCCGGTCAGAGCGACAATATCGACAAGGGCGGCACACTGCGCCTTGGCGCATATCCCTGTGTTATCAAGCCCGGCACAACAATGGAGCGCTGCTACGGAAAGTCCGAAATTTCCGAGCGCCACCGCCACCGCTACGAGTTCAACAACGATTATCGCGATATACTTACCCAGAACGGACTCACCCTCTCGGGTCTTTCGCCCGACGGCAGACTCGTTGAAACGGTCGAGCTTTCCGACCGCCCGTTCTATGTCGGAGTGCAGTATCACCCCGAGTTCAAATCCCGTCCCAACAAGGCTCACCCGCTGTTCAAAGGCTTTATAGCCGCAGCGCTTGAAAAATCTGAGATCGGAGAATAAATACCTATGGCAAACTTGCATGAAGAGTGCGGCGTTTTCGGAGTCTATTCACCCAAGCCCGGCCCCGTGGCGGATCTCGCCTATTACGGTCTCTATGCCCTGCAGCACAGAGGGCAGGAGAGCTGCGGCATAGTCGTTAACGACGACGGAGTGTTCGCTTCGCGCAAGGACATCGGACTTGTCAACGAAGTCTTCTCGCGCGACGACCTGATGAAGTTCCCGCAGGGCAGGATGGCTGTCGCCCATGCGCGCTACGGCACGACCGGCGGCAACAGCAGAGCGAACTGCCAGCCCATCGAGGTCAACCATCAGAAGGGCAAGATGGCTCTTGCCCACAACGGAAACCTCAGCAACGCCTATGAACTGCGCAGCGAGCTTGAGCTCGGCGGCGCTATCTTCCACACGACGAGCGACACCGAGATAATCGCCTATATCGTCACGCAGGCGCGCCTCAACAGTCCTTCGATAGAAAATGCGCTGAGCAGCGCGATGAACAGGCTCGAGGGCGCGTATTCCCTCGTGCTCATGTCAGCCGCAAAGCTGCTCGCGGCGCGCGACCCCTACGGGTTCCGCCCGCTGTGCTACGGCAAGACGCTCGACGGCACATATGTCGTCGCGTCCGAGAGCTGTGCGCTTTCCGCCGTCGGCGCAAAATTTGAGCGCGATATACTCCCCGGCGAGATACTCGTCTTTGACGAAAACGGCGTGCGCTCGAACAGGGATCACTGCGGCGAAAAGCCGAGGCGCTCATGCATTTTTGAGTATATCTATTTTGCAAGACCCGATTCCGTCATTGACGGCGTGTCGGTTCACGCGGCGCGCAGAAATGCCGGCGCGATACTTTCAAAGACCCATCCGGTCGAAGCCGATGTCGTCATGGGCGTCCCGGATTCGGGAATCGACGCCGCTTTGGGCTATGCCGAGGCGTCGGGAATACCCTACGGAATGGGCTTCATAAAAAACAAATATATCGGCAGAACTTTCATCTCGCCCGGTCAGGACAAGAGAATCGATCAGGTGAGAATAAAGCTCAGCGCGATAAGCGAATCCGTAAAGGATAAGAGAATAGTGCTCATCGACGACTCCATAGTGCGCGGCACGACGAGCCGCCAGATAGTCAATCTCCTGCGCGAAGCGGGGGCAAAAGAGGTGCATATGCGCATCTCCTCGCCGCCGTTCATGCATCCGTGCTACTACGGCACTGACGTTGACTCGCGCGAGAATCTTATCGCCTGCCACCACTCGGTGGAGGAGATTGCCGACATAATCGGCGCGGATTTCCTCGGATATCTGCCGGAGTCGGAGCTTAAAAATCTGATAGGCAGCGAGAACTTCTGCAGCGCGTGCTTCAACGGAGTCTATCCGACCCCTATCCCGGATGTTATCACCAAAGACCGCTTTGAGGGGAAACTCTCTGAGCGGAGCAAATAAATAAAAATACGAAAAGCGAAAGGAAACTGCGGTATGGAAAAGTTGTATGAAGGCAAGAGCAAGGTCGTTTACAGTTCGGAGGAGCCCGGTACCTGCATCATCAAGTACAAGGACACCGCCACTGCCGGCAACGGCGTCAAGAAAGAAGATCTGCCCGGAAAAGGAAAACTCAACGCGGCAATCTCCAACATCATCTTTGATTACCTCATGAAGAACGGAATCAAGACCCATCTTCTCAAGGTTATCGACGAAACCACCGTCCTCGCGAAGAAGGCTGAGATCGTTATGGTCGAGGTCATAGTCAGAAATATCGCAGCGGGAAGCTTTTCAAAGAAATACGGCGTGCCGGAGGGCTCGCCCCTGAAGAACACGGTCGTTGAGTTCAGCTACAAGAGCGACGAGCTCGGCGATCCCATGATAAACGACAGCCAGATAACCGCCATCGGTCTCGCTACGCAGGATGAGCTCGACGAGCTCAGAGCCATGTCCAAGCGTATAAACGAGCTGATGACCGAGCTGTTTGCAAAGGGCGGCGTGCGCCTTGTCGACTTCAAGCTCGAGTTCGGCCGCACCGACGAGGGACTTGTCCTGTGCGACGAGATATCCCCCGATTCCTGCCGCCTCTGGGATATGGAGACAAACAAAAAACTCGACAAGGACAGATTCCGCCGCGACCTCGGCGATGTTCTCGGCGGCTACAGAGATGTGCTCGAAAGACTTAAAAGCTCTATCTGATAAATTCAAGGAGTGTATTTTTAAATGAGACTCATAGACCGCAAGATCGTCCTTGAGGACGGCAGCGAGTACTACGGATACGGCTTCGGCAGCTATACCGACAGGGTGTGCGAAATAGTTTTCAACACCTCGATGGTCGGCTATCAGGAAATAGTCTCCGACCCGTCGTATACCGATCAGATGGTCGTTATGACATATCCGCTCATAGGCAACTACGGCATAACCGACGACGATTTCGAGTGCAAAAACCCGAGCATCGGCGGCCTTATCGTGTATGACTACAACGATATGCCCTCGAACTTCAGATACACAAAGACGCTCTCGGAGCTGCTCGAAGAGAACGGTATCCCCGGCATCTCCGGCGTTGACACGAGAAAGCTCACGCGCAGCATACGCGACTTGGGCTCACGCCGCGTGCTCATAACCTCGCCCGATATCCCGGCTGAGGTCGCGGTGGAGATAATCAAAAATACCCCCGTCGCCCACGATGCGGTCAGCCGCGTCAGCTGCAAAAAGCGCTGGTATTCGCGCACGTCGAACCCGCAGTTCAATGTCGTCGCGATAGACTGCGGCATGAAACTCAATATCGTGCGCAGCCTCAACAAGTTCGGCTGCAACGTCGTTGTCGTGCCCTATGACACGCCGGCGGATGAAATTGAGTTCATGAAGCCTGACGGAGTGTTTCTTTCAAACGGCCCCGGCGACCCCGAGGATGTGACTCCGGTCATAAACACGGTCAGGGCGCTTCGAGGCAAATATCCGATTTTCGGCATCTGCCTCGGACATCAGATGATATCCCTCGCCTACGGCGCAAAGACATATAAGCTCAAGTTCGGTCACCGCGGCGGAAACCACCCGGTCATGAACCTCGACACCAACAAAATAGAGATAACCTCGCAGAACCACAGCTATGCCGTTGACCCGAAAACGGTCGAGGGCACCGATCTCGAAGTGACGCACATAAATCTTCTCGACAACACCGTCGAGGGAGTAAGATGCAAGAAAGACCTTGTGTTCAGCGTGCAGTATCACCCTGAGAGCGCGCCCGGTCCGCAGGACAGCAGCTATCTGTTCGGTCAGTTTATCGACTATATGAAGGAGGCGAAGGAGCGTGCCTAAGAGAACTGATATAAAAAAGGTGCTCGTTATCGGCTCGGGTCCCATAGTCATCGGTCAGGCTGCCGAGTTTGACTATGCGGGAACTCAGGCGTGCCTCGCCCTGCGTGAGGAGGGCTACGAGGTCGTCCTCGCGAACTCGAACCCCGCAACGATAATGACCGACACAACCATAGCCGATAAAGTCTATATGGAGCCGCTGACGCTCGAATATCTCGCGCGTATCTGCCGCTATGAGCGCCCGGACGCGATAGTCCCCGGCATCGGCGGTCAGACCGGACTCAACCTTGCGATGCAGCTCGCGAAGAAAGGCGTTCTCAAGGAGTGCGAGATAGAGCTGCTCGGCACTGATGCCGAGAGCATTGAGCGCGCCGAGGACAGAGAGCTTTTCAAAGAGCTCTGCGAGAGCATCGGCGAGCCGATAGTCCCCTCGCAGATAACCTACAGTATCGAAGAGGGTCTTGAGGCGGCGGAGAAGATAGGCTACCCCGTTATCCTGCGCCCCGCGTTCACGCTCGGCGGAACGGGCGGCGGCTTCGCCTATGACCCCGACGAGATGCGCGACATGATGAAGAACGCGCTTGCGCTCTCGCCCGTGCATCAGGTGCTCGTCGAAAAGAGCATAAAGGGCTACAAAGAGATAGAATACGAAGTGATACGCGATGCGAACGACACCGCTATCACCGTCTGTAATATGGAAAACCTCGACCCCGTCGGCATTCATACCGGCGACTCGATAGTCGTCGCGCCCAGCCAGACACTGACGAATAAAGAAAATCAGATGCTCAGGGATTCCGCGCTCAAAATTATCCGCGCCCTGGGAGTAAAGGGCGGCTGCAACGTTCAGTTTGCGCTCGACCCCCATTCGTTCCGCTACTATGTTATTGAGGTCAACCCCAGAGTTTCGCGCTCGTCCGCCCTCGCTTCAAAGGCGAGCGGATATCCGATAGCGCGCGTCTCGGCAAAGATAGCGGTCGGCATGGATCTGCATGAGATACAGCTTGCAAACACCCCTGCCTGCTTTGAGCCCTCGCTCGACTATGTCGTGACCAAGATGCCGCGCTTCCCGTTTGATAAGTTCCCTGCCGCGCACAACACGCTTTCGACCCAGATGAAGGCGACCGGCGAGGTCATGAGCGTCGGACGCACTTTTGAAGAGAGCCTGCTCAAGGCGATACGCTCGCTCGAGGAGAGCAAGAACCACCTGCATATGGAGAAGTTCGACTCGGCGCATATGAGCGTTGACGAGCTGCTCGAATATATCAAAGAGGGCACAGACGACCGTCTCTATGCAATATCCCAGCTGATGTGGATGGGCGTTGACCCGTCGCTTATCTGCGATATAACGCATATAGATATGTTCTTCCTCGACAAGATAAAGAAGATAGTCGATTTCGAGAAGGAGATGGAGGCGAATCCCGGCTCCGACATTCTTCTGCGCGAGGCAAAGCGCCTCGGCTTCTCCGATTCGTATATCGCCGAGCTCTGGAAAGAGAGCGAGGACAGCATATATGAGCGCAGATGCAAAGAGGATATCTTCCCGACATACAAGATGATTGATACCTGCGCGAGTGAGTTCGACAGCTATGTGCCATATTTCTACTCGACCTACGCGAGCGAGAACGAGTCCGTCGTTTCGGACAAAAAGAAGATAATAGTCTTAGGTTCAGGTCCTATCCGTATAGGACAGGGCGTTGAGTTTGACTATTCGACCGTCCACGCCGTCCATGCCATTCAGCAGCTCGGCTATGAGGCGATAGTTATAAACAATAACCCCGAGACCGTTTCGACCGACTATACCACTGCCGACAAGCTCTATTTCGAGCCCCTGACGACAGAGGATGTCATGAATATAGTCCATCTTGAAAAGCCGGAGGGCGTTATAGTCACCCTCGGCGGTCAGACTGCCGTCAACCTCGCGGCTCCGCTTGCAAGGCGCGGCGTGAAGATAATCGGCACCGACTGTGACGCCATTGAGCGCGCCGAGAACAGGGACGCATTTGACGCCGTTATAAAATCTCTCGGCATCCCGAACCCGAAAGGCGAGGCTGTTACGGATATCGAGACCGGTGCGGCTGTTGCCGCGCGCATAGGCTACCCCGTGCTTGTGCGCCCGAGCTTCGTGCTCGGCGGCAGAGCGATGGAGATAGTCGCTAACGAGACTATGCTCAGAAAATATCTCAAGAACGCCGTTGAGGTCGATGAAGACAAGCCCGTGCTCATAGATAAATATCTTATGGGCAAGGAAGTTGAGATAGACGCTATCTGCGACGGCAGTGAGGTGTTCATTCCCGGCATAATGGAGCTCGTCGAGCGTACCGGCGTCCACTCGGGTGACAGCACGAGCGTGTATCCGCCGTTCTCTATTTCGCAGAAGGTCAGAGACACGATAGCCGAATACACCACAAAGCTCGGACTCGGCATAGGCATAGTCGGTCTGTTCAATATACAGTTTATAGTTGACAGCGACGAGAGCGTCTATGTTATCGAGGTCAATCCCCGCGCTTCGCGAAGCGTGCCGTTCCTTTCAAAGTCCACCGACTGCAACCTTGTCCGCATCGCGACAAAGGTCATGCTCGGCCAGAGCCTGCGCGACCAGGGCATAACCGATATGCGCCTGCCCGACGGCAAGCGCTGGTATGTCAAAGCCCCGGCGTTCTCGTTCGAGAAGCTGACAGGTATGGACGCATATCTCTCGCCCGAGATGAAATCGACCGGCGAAGCGATAGGCTACGACAAGCGCCTGAACCGTGCGCTCTACAAGGCTCTTCAGGCGTCCGGAGTCAAGATGAAAGAATACGGTACTGTAATAGTCACCCTTGCCGATGAAGATAAAGAAGAGGCTCTGCCGCTCGTCAAGCGCTTCTATCACCTCGGCTTCAATATCGAGGCGACCGCCGGAACCGCGGCGTTCCTCAAGAAGCACGGCATACGCACCCGCGTGCGCGGCAAGCTCAGCGAGGGCAGCACCGAGATCCTCGATTCCATCCGCGCGGGCTATGTCAGCTATGTTATAAACACGCGCGCCATTCTCTCCGGCGTCCACTTTGAGGACGGCGTTGAGATCCGCCGCTGTGCCGTCCAGAACGGCGTGACGATATTCACCTCCCTCGACACCGTGAAGATAGTCCTCGATGTTCTCGAAGAGATAACCCCCGAGATATCGACCATAAACGGCGACGGCGAGAACTGATTTCAACAACCCTTATTATATTAAAAGACCTCCCGGAGCGGGAGGTCTTTTGCTTTTGCTGAAAATAAACCGCCGAACGGCACGAACCGACGGCGGATTGATATTTTAATTTACGCCTTGCCCTTTTGCAGCAGCACTCTCAGAGGTCCCTCAAAGACGAGCTGATTGATAAAAAACGCCTTTATGTCGTTCGGGCTGCAAAACTTTTTTCTGCGCCCTGCGGAGAGCGAGGTCTGCTCCCTTATCGTGCGCGAGACGAAGCCGACGCAGGTGTCGCGCCCGCGCTGCTTCGGGATTATCCGCAGATAGAGCAGTGCAAGCCCGATGTAGCTGTACTTATATTCGTCGGCGTTCGAGGTCATGTGCTTTATGATGCGCTCTACATTGCGGAGCTCCGCCTCCGTTACGGGCAGAGCGAATAGCGCGCAGGGGACATCCGTGCCTTTATAAGTCGGGTGGAGGTCAAAGTCCTCGGTCATGAATCCGCGCTTGCCCGTGAAGCTGAAAAATTTCGGGTAGTGTTCGTCCGTGCTTATCGACATGTGGGAGTATTCCCAAAGCCCTATTCTTTTTATAGTTCGCGAGACCTTATCCGGATAGTCGGTGAGCATAATATAGACGGTGCGGTCTTTTCTGTTCATTCGGCATACTCCCCCTTGTAATATTTTTTAGTATATGCTAACATTATAAACAACTAAAGTTGTCTAATCAAGAAACTATTTTATGAGTTGGTAAGATAAACGACTAAATATAAAAAGAGGCGTTTAAATGGTGAATAAAAACGATTTGAGATATATCAAAACGGAGCGGCTGATAGTGCATACATATGTCGATCTGCGCCTGCGCGACCCGTCGCCCGTCAAGGTCAGCGATCTGTGCCGGGAGGCGCTGATAAATAAAACGACATTCTATTCCCACTATGACACCATGGAGAGCCTGCATCGGCACATCTGCCGCGAGACCGTCGCCGATATCCTCGGCCGCTGCGACTGCGCCCGGATGGCGTTCAGTGATACATACGCCTTTATTTCAGAGCTCGTCGGCGCGATATCGCGCGAAGAGCGGCTCATCCGCGCGCTCTACGGCGACGATATAGCTTCACTGCTCAACGATGCGGAGGAGGCTCTTTTCAGAATCTATCTGCATGACGACGACGAGCCGGAGCGCAAAGAAAAAATAATCTTCTGCATCGGCGGAACATCAAGATTATTGCTCATGAACCCGGACGAGCACGGCATCCGCGCGGCGTCCGAGCTTATACGCACCGTCTTTAATCTCAACGAAAACAGAACATAAAAATCTTCAGCGCCGAGGTCACAAATTGTTTACAAACATATTGTTGACAATCGGCGCGCATATATGTATAATGTGTAGCGTGCTACACTTAATATTGCTGAAAACAGCTTTGCGGAAAGGAGATCGCTATGGAGCATATCGGATATTTTTTCAAGCGTATAGACAACCGCCTGAAGTCGAACGCCGATGCAGGACTCGGCAAGCATGGGCTGACTTTTGCGCAGTCGCGGATCATAAGATTTCTCGCCGAGCGCGGAGGTCAGACAACCCAGAAAGAGATTGAAGACTACGCCCATGTCTCACATCCGACGATTGTCGGCATAGTCACGCGCATGGAGCAGAGCGGCTTTCTCAGCACCTGTACCGACCCGTCGGACAAGAGAAACAAGGTCGTGCGGCTGACCGATAAGGCGAAAGACATCAATCTCGAGATACGCCGTTCTATCGACAACGGCGAGCGGGCGATGCTCAAATCGTTCAGCGAAGAAGAAGTCGAACAGCTCCGCGGATATCTCATAAGGATATGCGATAACCTTGATATTGACAGCAGCCCCGGCTGCAAACCGGAAAGTGGAGCAAAGAAAGAAAAGAGGGAGTGAGAATATGATAAAAACTTTGTTGAAGAGCATGCGCCAATACAAAAAAGTATCATGGGCGACTATCTTTTTCTCCGCGTTTGAAGTCGTGTTCGAGATAGTTATCCCGCTTTGTATGTCGGGTCTTATCGACAACGGCATCGAGGGCGGCGTGATGTCCATGGTCTGGAAATACGGTCTTGCGCTGCTATTCCTCGCGGTATTCCAGATGGTGACGGGAATGCTTGCGGCGTTCCTCGGCTCGCGCGCGTCCGCCGGGTTCGGCGCGAATCTGCGCAGCGATATGTATGATAATGTTCAGACCTTCGCATTCTCGAACATCGACAAATTCTCGACCGCGTCGATAGTCACGAGACTGACGACGGATGTCACAAATATTCAGAACGCCTATCAGATGCTCATAAGAATAGCAATACGCGGACCGGTTATGCTGATTTTCGCCATGATAGTCTCGTTCAGAATCGACAGCCAGATTTCGCTTATGTTCATTGCGATTATACCTGTCCTCGCGGCTCTGCTCGTGCTGATAATCATCAAGGTGCACCCCGTGTTCAAGCGCGTTTTCCACACCTACGATGAGCTCAACAACGTCGTTCAGGAGAATGTGCGCGGCATAAGAGTCGTCAAGTCCTTCAATCAGGAGGATCACGAGATAAGCAAGTTCGAGAAGATATCCGAGAAGATATACAAAGACTTCGCAAAAGCGGAGCGCCTTATTGCGCTCAACTCGCCGATCATGCAGGTCTGCATGTATACCTGCATGATACTCATCTCATGGCTCGGCGCAAAGGCGGTCATCGCCAGCGGCAACAACGCAGCACTCGGTCTGACCACCGGCTCGCTCACCGCGCTGTTCACCTACGCCATGCAGATACTCATGAGCCTCATGATGCTCTCCATGGTCTTTGCCATGATGATAATCGCGAGCTCTTCCGCTCAGCGTATAGCTGAGATACTCAACGAAAAGACCGATATCTCGAACCCCGCGAACCCCGATCTCGAAGTCAAAGACGGCGAGATAGATTATAAAAATGTCAATTTTGCCTATGCTTCAAAGGCGGATACAAAGGTGCTCGATAATGTCAACGTGCATATAGCCTCCGGCGAGACGGTCGGCATAATCGGCGGCACGGGTTCGTCGAAGTCTTCGTTCGTCCAGCTCATACCGCGCCTTTACGATGTAACGGGCGGTGAAGTGATGCTCGGCGGCGTGGATGTCAGAAGCTACGATCTCGATACCCTGAGAAACTCGGTCGCAATGGTGCTCCAGAAGAACGAGCTGTTCTCCGGCACGATATCCGAGAACCTGCGCTGGGGCAACGAGAACGCGACCGATGATGAAATAAAGCACGCCTGCGAGCTCGCTCAGGCGGATGAATTTGTCAGCGCGATGCCCGACGGCTACAACACCTATATCGAACAGGGCGGCACGAACGTCTCCGGCGGTCAAAAGCAGAGGCTGTGCATAGCGCGCGCTCTGCTCAAGAATCCCAAGGTGCTCATTCTCGACGACTCGACAAGCGCCGTCGATACCCACACCGACGCGCTGATTCAAAAGGGACTTTCGCAGTATATGCCCGACACGACGAAGATAATTATAGCTCAGCGCATAAGCTCGGTTCAGAACGCGGACAAAATACTCGTGTTCGACAACGGCAGAATAGTCGCGCAGGGCACGCATGACGAACTACTGAAATCCTGCGATATCTATCGCGAAGTTTATGAATCCCAGCAGAAGGGAGGAAACGACGATGAGTAAGCCTATGCCCATGCACGGCGGACCCAAGGGCATGCCCGGCGGACCCGGAATGCAGCCCAGAAAGCTCGACAAGAAAACACTCAAGCGTCTGCTCTCTTATCTCAAAAATTATAAGGGCACGATAGTCCTTGTCACAATTTGCATCCTGCTCAGCGCAGTTGCGGGTGCGGCGTCATCGATGTTCCTCCAGACGCTTATCGACGACTATATAACCCCGATGGTCGGCCAGTCCTCGCCCGACTTCTACGGCTTTATACACGCGCTGATAGCCATGGCGGTCATCTATCTCATCGGCACGCTCTCGACGCTTATCTACAACCGCCGCATGGTCACTATAGCGCAGGGAACGCTCAAGACCATACGCGATGAGATGTTCGAGAAGATGCAGCGCCTGCCGATAAGATATTTCGACTCGCACACCCACGGCGACACGATGAGCCTCTACACAAACGATACAGATACCCTGCGCCAGATGCTCGCGCAGTCGATGGGTCAGCTGATTTCTTCGGCGTTCACCGTCGCGGCGGTATTCTGCTGCATGCTCTATATCAGCGTCGGTCTGACGCTCGTTGTGTGCATATCGCTGTTCTTCATTATGCAGATAATCAAGAGAGTTGTCGGCAAGAGCGGCGCGTATTTCGTAGCCCAGCAGAGATCCCTTGCGGATCTTGACGGATATATCGAAGAGATGATAAACGGTCAGAAGGTTATAAAAGTTTTCTGCCACGAAGAGCAGTCTAAGAAAGAAATGAAGCAGCGCAACACCGAATGGGAGCACAACGCCGCGAACGCAAACGGCCACGCGACCTCGATGATGCCCATGACGAACGCGTTCGGATATTTCCTGTATATCCTGCTCGCCGTTATCGGCTCATATATGGCTATCGCCGGCACGAAGAATCTCGGACTGACGGGCATCAACACGCTGTCTCTCGGCATGATAGCCTCGTTCCTCGTGCTCTCGCGCAACTTTATAAACCCGATATCCCAGATGTCGAACCAGTTCAACTCGATTGTCAACGCCCTCGCGGGCGCCGAGCGAATCTTCACATTTATGGACGAAGAGCCCGAGCCCGACGACGGATATGTTACCCTCGTAAACGCGAAAGAAGAGAACGGCGAGATAGTCGAAGTCAAGGAGCACACCGGAATGTGGGCATGGAAGCATCCCCACGGCGACGGCACTCTGACTTATACGAAGCTTGAGGGTCAGGTCGTGCTCGACCATGTCGATTTCGGCTACACGCCCGAAAAGGAAGTCCTTCACGATATCACGCTCTACGCAGAGCCGGGTCAGAAGGTGGCTTTCGTCGGCGCGACCGGAGCGGGCAAGACCACGATAACAAACTTAATAAACCGCTTCTATGACATAGCGGACGGCAAGATACGCTATGACGGAATAAATATCAACAAGATAAAGAAAGCCGATCTGCGCCGCAGTCTCGGCGTCGTGCTCCAGGATGTCAACCTGTTCACGGGCACTGTCATGGAGAACATCCGCTACGGCAACCCCGAGGCGACCGACGAGCAGTGCATCGCGGCGGCGAAGCTCGCAAATGCTGACGGCTTCATCCGCATGCTCCCGGACGGCTACAACACCGTACTCAAGGGCGACGGCTCCGGACTTTCGCAGGGTCAGCGTCAGCTGATATCGATAGCCCGCGCGGCGGTCTCCGACCCGCCCGTCATGATCCTCGACGAGGCGACATCTTCGATAGATACGCGCACCGAGGCTCTCGTCCAGGGCGGCATGGATAAGCTGATGAAAGGGCGCACGGTCTTTGTTATCGCGCACCGCCTCTCGACCGTCCAGAACTCGGATGTTATAATGGTGCTCGACCACGGCAAAATAATCGAGCGCGGCAACCATGAAAAGCTCATCGCCGAAAAGGGCACATACTATCGCCTCTATACCGGCGCGTTTGAGCTGGAGTGATTGGCAGAGCTGCGATAATTGGAAGTAAAAAGTAGAATCTCCTGCCCGGGAGCTGTTCCCGGACAGGAGATTTTTGTATATAACGAGCTTTGGGCATTTCTGATTCTTGTCGGAGTACAACGCAAAAATCCTACCAGACGAAAATTTCGGGTAGGATTGCTTTTTACCAGTCTTTTTTCCTGAGCTCCGCCATGGCGGCGAAGTGGAGAACATCGAACTCCTCGGGTGCGTTTCCTCTGAGCATTCGGAGATGCTCGCGCGCCCAGTTTTCTATCTCCTCGGGTGTCAGCGACGCGCCGATTCCGCGGCAGGCTTTCATCCTGCCGTTCCAGCTCTCGCGCGTGAAATGCACCTTCAGCTTCCACTCCTCGTGGTGCACGAGCTCGAACTTTTCTTTGTAGCAGGCGGGTATTTCTATCGGGTGCATCGTCTCGCCCGCGCCGCTCCAGTCGAACGCCTTGCCGCTGTCGATTCTCTCGTCTTTTATCTCGTTTTTTGACCCCGTCCGCACGACAGACAGGGTCAGATTAGTTTTATTTTATCTCCAGAGATTCATCCAGAAAGCGCCTTCAACGCCCGTGAACGAGATCAGCTGAGCCATGTTCACATATATGCACGCGACAGTCGAGACCGTGAATATCAAATCGACGAGCTTCTTTGTGCTCTCCGATTTGATGCTCTTGTAGAGCGTGAAAGCGATGACGAGCGCGCCGATGACCATCTGCCATGAGAAGTCCGCGTTGTAGCGCACGGCATAGCCGCTCTCCCACGAGGAGAAGATTATCGCGAGCGGCATGAGAATGCAGGTCACGCCGATAAGCAGGATAGGCAATACGCGCTTTTTCTTCTCGACGCGCTGCAATGCCTTGCCCGAGAAGAGATAGGCGAACATGGGCAGAGCGCGGTATATGATTCCGACGGATATAAGATTCTTGCCAGCGTCGTCGAAGAACATATAGCCGTTGAGCCCGAAGCGCTCCGCAGAGGAAGCAAGATGCGTGAATGTCTTGGGCGTGAAGTGCGGCATGTTCAGAAGATACGCATACATATTGATGAGCACATATTTCCAGTGGAACTCCGAGTGGGTGAAGTCGTTTATCGTCAGCGAATACTGAATGCCGAAGTCGAGCGGATTGTCGAAGCGCAGATAGTTATATACCATCTGCCCGAGGGCGATAACGCCGAGCGGGACGAGGGCGACAGCCGCATATTTGAAGAATGTGCGGGTCTTCTGCTTCTTTTCGAGTCCGTCGAGCGCTTTTTTGAGTCCGCCCGCGAAGAAGAACAGCGCGGCGATGCAATAGACCGCGAGCGTCGGGCGGCAGAGCACGGCATAGCCGAGGAAGAACGAGGCAAAGCCGAGGCGGACATATGAGATTTTGCCGTCCCAGAGAATATTCGAGGTTATGAGCAGATACGCGCCGATAGTCACGCACATGAATCCGCCGGAGATGGCGAGCTCATAGAACAGCGGACGCGCTGCGGAGAACATGATTCCCGAGGACATCTGCAAGGTTATCAGCCCCGCGAGCACCGTATTGGTCGGCAAATCGCGGAATTTTTTGTCTATCACCGCGAGATATATCTTCGTCAGGAATATTATTCCGACGAGCGCGAACATCAGCGTCGCCCAGCCGGTCGGGAAATAGCAGCCGGTTATCAGATGATACGGCAGAAACAGCGCAATGACAGGACCGATGCCGTAATAAGAATAATATTTGCCGTTATACAGGCAGTGATCCCAGAGGAAGTTGCCCGCGCCTATTTCAGCATCACGCCTTGTGTATTCATAGGGATTGGCCATTTTGAGCAGATCTTTGTCAGGCTCTTCGAGAAGGTTCACCTGATGATGCTCAAACGCGTCAACGAGCTCTTTGGTTATCTGGTCGCCCTCCTGCGAAGTGAAGCTGTAGTGCGTGGTCGACCAGCCTTTTTGCAGATTTGTGAATGTGAGATACACCGAAAATACCATTGCGGCGGCGGTTATGACTGCCGCGATGCGGGTGCAGTTGACTCTGTTGTCGGAGAATTTCTTGCGCGCTCCGGCGGGATTCGCTATAGCATAGATGATAATTATGGCGGCAGCAGCTATGAGCAGATATGTCAGGATAATTTCCGCTATGTGCAGCGCGCTTATCGACTGATTGAGCGTGATGCCCCTGAGCGTTGCGCTGTGATAGTCGTCGAGAGATATCTCGAGTCTGAGGCGCGACACTTCGCCGGAGAAGTTGCAGGTCATGACATTGTCGAGCCCGTTTTCGAGCGTGAGCTTTGCGATATTTGTGCGGTAATATGAGCTCGTTGAATCGGCGAAATCGACATAGACCTTGCCGCTGTTTGCCGACTCTCCGAAGTCGACATCGAACCCTATAGAACCGACGCGCGCGTCAATGCCGGTAAACTCTATCTCGGAATAGCCCTCGCCGAGGGTTATCGTGCCGTCGTCGTTATAAGTAATATTGGCTCCGTCCGCGCGGGAGAGGTCGAGCGGCTGCTCTTTGTATCCTCCGAGAAGCCTGTTTATCGGCGTGAAATTCATCACGCACAGGCTCACGACCGTTACTATAACAAACAGAACGGCAACACATACGGAAAGCTTTTTCAGAAATTTTCTGTTTTCTCTGTCCATAGGCACCTCACAAGTTTTTTGAAGTCAGCTAATTATACCCTATTCGGGGCAATTTTTCAAGTTTGTTGTTAAATCCAAAAAAGCGGAGTTATATAAAAAGACACGGCTCACATAAGCTGTGAACCGCGCCTTTTCTATTTTGCTATTCGATTAATACTTGACGTTGGTTATCTCGAGGAAGTTGTCGAGAACCGCGCTGCCGCTGAACTTGCTGCCGAGCACCTTGCCGGAGCCGGTGATAAGGACGTGCATATACTGATAGAGATCTACCATATGATTGGTCTTGGGGTTGTAGGTGAGCACTGCGGTGCAGTCATAGTACTTGAGCGAATACTCAACATCCTTGACGACCTTCGTGACGTTGGGGTCGTTCTGGAGGGTGTTGTCGATATCGGCCTTTGCAAGGGGGCTGAACATCGTTCCGGTGAAGCCCTTGGAGATAACGCCCGTCTTGGGATCGCAGGGCTCAGGGTTGATATCCGCCTTGAGGACTATCGTTATCTTGTAGTTGCCGTTCGAGAGAACCTCGCACTTTGCGCTCTTTATCTTGCTGACATCGGTCAGGGTGCAGCCCTTTGTGGGATGCTGGTAGATCGGGAACCACTTCATGTCGGTGCCCTTCGGGTTGTTCTCGTGCTTCTTGCCCTTGGCATCCTTTTCGCTGGTCATGAACAGCTCGGCAACGGGAAGAGCCGCGTTGATAACAAAGCCGTCAAAGTTTCTCTTGTCCTTGGGCAGGGTCTGCCACTCGGACTTCTCATAGCCGACCTTGCTGCTCTTTGCGAGATTGAGAACGTCTCTGTAAGCGGCGAGGATCTCGGCATAGCTCTCGGGCTTGCCGTTCGAGGGCTTTGCGGAATTGTCGGCGGGAGCCTTGGTCTCGATAACGGTGTGCCCCTCTTTGTCGGTCACTATCTCGGTCTCGACCGCAGTGTCGTCGGAGGCTGCTTCCGAGGAGGCCTCGGGAAGCAGATCGTCCGCAATAGCGTCGCCGTTTATGGCAACGTCGCCGGCGGCAGTTGTGTCGTTGTTATCTTTGTCCTTCTTGCAGGCCGCAAAGCTTGCAATCATGGCGATCGCGAGCAGAAGAGCCGCGATTCTCTTGAGATTCTTATTCATTGTTTTCTATCCCCTTAGAAAATCAATATTTGAAGCTGGAATAGCTTACATACGATGTTCCGGTAGCGGTGGGCTTGCCGATACCGATGTCGATGTTGACGGTGATATCAAACTTGACATCGAGCTTGACGAAATGACCGGTAGCGGCGTCGATGGTTGCGGTAACGACTGCGCCCGAGTAGCTCTCGGTGACCTTTGCGCCGCCGTAAACTTCGTCGATGGCGTCATAGATGCAGCTGGCTCTCTTGTGGTCATAGTAACCCTTGTCTTTGTCGCCGACGCAGATTCCGCTCTTGTCGAGGGGAGCGTTGCAGGTCGCGGTGCCCTTGGTTGCATAGGAATTGCCGTTCTTGATGTTGATGGTGATTATGTAGTTCGAGCCGCTCTGCTTGCAGGAGGCTGCGGTGACGTCGCCGGTGCCGAGGGTCGAAGCTCTGAGAAAATACTTGTTTGTGTCGGTATCCCACTGACCCTTGGTGACGGTCTCTTTGTATGCGTTCTCGGCACCGATGCCCATGAACTTGTAGATAAGGCTCTTGAACTGCTTGACAACAGCGTTTGCCTCGATCTTCTCGTTCTTGGTCTCTCTGTGCTTTGCAAAGCCGACCTTGCCGGAGACGGCTGCCTTTGTGGCGGCATTGTAATAGTTGAGGATATCCGCGGTGCTCGAGGGAGCCTTGTTGCCCTTCGAGGTGACTACGGGAGCCTTGCCGCTGTCGGCGGGCTTGGTCTCGATGACCTTGCCGGAAGCGTCGGTAACGGTCTCAATTTCGGTGGACTCGGCAGAAGCGTCCTCACTTGAGGCCTCTGCGGGGGTGCTTTCGTCGGAGACGGTGTTGTTCGCGTCTGCGGAGCTCTCGGAGGGAGCGGTGGAATCGCCGTTGTCCTTGTCGCTCTTGCACGCCGCGAACGAGAATATCATCGCGAGGACAAGAAGCAGGGAAGCGATCTTCAGAAGATTCTTTTTCATGTCAAAAACCTTTCATAAAATATTTTCGGGTATTTCCGCCCGTTTTTTGTGCTGCACTTTACAAGGCAACACAGCGCACTATAAATTTACACTAATTAACTAATAATGTCAAGTAAATTTTGATAAAAACAAAATTAATAACGCCGTGTTTTTATGCAAGATAACATCACAGACTGCCTTTTGGTAATAGATTGTTTACATTCGCTTTTATAAAGTTATGGAAATTCGCCGAAAGTTATGATATAATATCAAGGTATATGTGCTTCGGCGCATAAGATACACCCCGAAAGGAGTCTGCGGCATGGCGGAGAAAAAGCTCATCTCATGGAATGTCAACGGAATAAGAGCGTGCATCGGCAAGGGCTTTTCCGAGGCTTTTGCGGCGCTTGATGCCGATATCCTCTGCCTGCAGGAGACGAAGGTTCAGGCTGGGCAGGTCGACTTTGCGCCCGAGGGCTATAACTGCTACTGGAACTACGCCGAGAAAAAGGGCTATTCCGGCACGGCGGTCTTTTCGCGCGAAGAGCCTCTGAGCGTGTCATACGGCATCGGCATTCCCGAGCACGACCGCGAGGGGCGCGTGATAACGCTCGGATTTGAAAAATTCTATTTCGTCTGCGTCTATACCCCCAATTCGCAGGACGGGCTCGCCCGGCTCGACTACAGAATGACATGGGAGGATGCGTTCAGGGACTATCTTCTCTCGCTCGACAGGGACAAGCCCGTAATAGTCTGCGGCGATATGAATGTTGCGCACAACGAGATAGATTTAAAGAACCCCAAGACGAACCGCAAGAACCCCGGTTTCACGGACGAAGAGAGAAGCAAGATGACCGAACTGCTCTCCGCGGGCTTTACTGATACATTCAGATATTTCTATCCCGACGTCGAGGGACAGTACAGCTGGTGGAGCTACCGCTTCAAATCGCGCGAGCGGAACACGGGCTGGCGCATCGACTATTTCCTCTGCTCCGAGCGGCTCAACAGCCGGCTTACCGGCGCGAAAATACATCAGGAGATATTCGGCTCTGACCATTGTCCTGTGGAGCTGACTGTCGATATATAAAAAAGCGCCGCCGAAAAGGCGACGCAGAAAAGTTTGATTTTATATTGAGCTTTCGCTGAAGTCGATAACGAGCTTGTCGCGCTTCATCTCGAGCTTCGTGTATTTCACTCCCGCGGCGTCGAACATCCTCTTCGATGCGCGCACGCTGTCGGTGTTGCGGTACTTGTCGCTGATATAAATTACCTCTTTTATCCCGCTTTGGATTATCGCCTTGGCGCATTCGTTGCAGGGGAAAAGCGCGACATAGACCTTGCATCCGCGCAGGTCACCGCTGGCGTTCAATATCGCATTGAGCTCTGCGTGGCAGACATAGGCGTATTTTGTGTTAAATGCGTTTCCCTCGCGCTCCCACGGGAACTCGTCGTCGTCGCAGCCGGAGGGGAAGCCGTTATAGCCGACGGACATTATCCTGTTTCTGTCGTTTACGATGCAGGCGCCCACCTGGGTGTTCGGATCCTTGCTCCTGCAAGCCGAGAGCATCGCGATCCCCATAAAATACTCGTCCCACGAGATATAATCGCTTCTTTTAGGCATTTTTCACCGCTCCGTTTCCCTTATAATAGCATAATATATCAACCCGATATTAACATATCCAAGCCGTTAAGGCAAGAAGAAATTTTTGAGGTGACTTTCTATGGGTCTTTTAAAGAAAATTTTCGGAGACTACTCTTCGAGAGAAATCAAGCGTATCACGCCGATAAAGGACAAGGTGCTCGCGCTTGACGAGGAATATTCAAAACTCACCGACGAGGAGCTCAAGGCAAAAACCCCTTATTTCAAGGAGCGTCTCGCCAACGGCGAGACCCTTGACGATATCCTGCCCGAGGCGTTCGCCGCCTGCCGCGAGGCTTCGTGGCGTGTGCTCGGGATGAAGCACTTCCCCGTGCAGATTCTCGGCGGTATCGTTCTGCATCAGGGACGCATCGCGGAGATGAAGACCGGCGAAGGCAAAACGCTCGTCGCAACGCTTCCCGCTTATCTCAACGCGCTCTCCGGCAACGGAGTCCACATCGTCACGGTCAACGACTACCTCGCACGCCGCGACAGCGAGTGGATGGGCAAGGTCTACCGCTTCATGGGGCTCAAGGTTGGTCTGATAATCCATGAGAAGAACAACGACGAGCGCCGCGAGGCCTACGCCGCCGACATAACCTACGGCACGAACAACGAGATGGGCTTCGACTATCTGCGTGACAATATGGTGCCCTATAAAGAGCTCAAGGTTCAGCGCGGACACTCCTTTGCAATAGTCGATGAGGTTGACTCGATACTTATCGATGAAGCGAGAACGCCGCTCATCATATCCGGCCGCGGCGACCGCTCGACCGACCTCTACAAGCAGGCGAACTCCTTCGCCCGAACGCTCAACTTCGAGCGCATAAAGGAGCTGCGTTCCTCTTCGAGACTCGAAGATACCGCCGACCAGGTCAGCGAAAACTGCGACGTCATAGTTGACGAAAAGGCGAGAACCGCCGTGCTGACTCAAAAAGGTATTGCAAAGGCCGAGAAGTATTTCAATCTCGACAACCTCATGGATCCCGCGAACATGACCATACAGCACCACATCAACCAGGCGATAAAGGCTATAGGCGTCATGCGCCGCGATGTCGACTACGTCGTGAAGGACGGACAGGTGCTCATAGTCGACGAGTTCACCGGACGTATCATGCTCGGCAGACGCTACAACGAGGGTCTGCACCAGGCTATCGAAGCAAAAGAGGGCGTAAACGTCGAGCACGAGAGCAAGACTCTCGCAACGATAACATTCCAGAACTACTTCAGACTCTATGACAAGCTCTCCGGTATGACCGGTACCGCAATGACCGAGAGCGAGGAGTTCCAGGAGATATATTCGCTTGACGTCGTGGAGATCCCGACCAACAAGCCGATGATAAGAAAGGACATGGACGACCTCGTCTACAAGACCGAGCCCGCGAAGTTCAACGCGGTCATTGACGACATTGTCGAGCGCCACGAAAAGGGTCAGCCCGTGCTTGTCGGTACGATATCCATCGAGAAGTCCGAGACGCTCAGTAAGCTGCTCAAAAAGCGCGGCATCAAGCATGAAGTGCTCAACGCCAAGTATCATGAAAAGGAAGCGGAAATCGTCGCGCAGGCAGGTAAGCTCGGCGCGGTCACGATAGCCACGAACATGGCGGGACGCGGAACCGATATCATGCTCGGCGGTAACGCAGAGTTCCTTGCGAAGTCCGAGATGCGCCGCAAGGGCTACAGCGAAGAGCTTATAGCCGAATCGACCGGCTTCGGCGACACGGACAACGAGGATATAATCAGCGCGAGAGAGGAATTCCAGGCTCTCGAGAAGAAATATAAGAACGAAATTTCCGGCGAGGCGGAGCAGGTCAGGCAGGCAGGCGGTCTTTGCATCATCGGCACAGAGCGCCACGAGTCCCGCCGAATCGACAACCAGCTGCGCGGACGTTCCGGCCGTCAGGGCGACCCCGGCGTGAGCCGCTTCTACCTGTCGCTTGAGGACGATCTGATGCGCCTGTTCGGCGGCGAGCGCGTGACTACTATAATGAACACGCTCAGAACCCCCGAGGATATGCCGATAGAGTCGAAGATGATCTCGAATGTTATCGAGAGCTCACAGAAGCGCGTCGAGTCGCGCAACTTCTCGGTGCGTAAGAGCGTCCTGAGCTTCGACGATGTCATGAACCGCCAGCGTGAGCTTATCTACAAGCAGCGCGACCAGGTGCTCGACGGCGAGAACCTCAAGCCCGTTATACTCAAGATGCTCGACGAGTGCATCGCCGAGTCCATAGATTTCTATTGCCCGAAGGCGCTCTCCCACTCCGACTGGAACATAGCCGGACTGCGTGAGAAGTTCCTCGGCTGGCTGACCACTCCCGAAGACTTCGCGGACGGCTTTGACCGCGACGAGGCAAAGGAAGAGCTCATTGAGCGCGGACATAAGCTTTACGACGAGCGCGAGGAGCTCATGGGCGTCGACGAGAACGGCGTGCCGATAATGAGAGCGCTCGAGCGCATGGTTCTGCTCAAGATGGTCGACAGCAAGTGGATGGATCACATCGACGCAATGGAAGAGCTCAAGCGCGGCATAGGACTCCGCTCCTACGGTCAGCAGGATCCCGTCGTTGCGTTCAGACAGGAGAGCTACGATATCTTCGACGAGATGACCATGTCTATCCGCGAGGACACCGTCCGCCTGATGATGACCATCATGCCCAAGAACGAGGAGGACACCAAGCGCAAGCAGGTCGCCGAGATAACCTCGACCAGCGGCGCGTCCGACGGCAGCGAAAAGGGGCGCACCGTCCGCAAGGGCGCAAAGATAGGTCCGAACGATCCCTGCCCCTGCGGCAGCGGCAAGAAGTACAAGAAGTGCTGCGGCGCGGTGAACAAGTAAAATATATAAATGTATTCCCTCTTCGGACGAGCTTCCGGAGAGGGAATTTTTTTCGGTATCTGGTAGGGAGAAGTAAATTGAATTTTTCGTCGGAATCTATCAGGCGCCCCTGCAAGGGGAGCCGGCGTTCAAGATATGCTTTGCAGGATGTGTGCCGGTATAGTATAAATTTCGCAGGCGAATAATATCCGCCGCCTTATAAATATTCGCGCAATAAAAAAGGAGACACTCTTTTGAATGTCTCCCTTTTTGTATTTTATCGGTTGTCCGATTATTTCATAGCCTCTTCGACTGCAACAGCGCAGGCGACGGTCGCGCCGACCATCGGGTTGTTGCCCATGCCGATAAGACCCATCATTTCGACGTGCGCCGGGACGGAGGAAGAACCTGCGAACTGGGCGTCGGAATGCATACGACCCATGGTGTCGGTCATGCCGTAGCTGGAGGGGCCTGCCGCCATGTTGTCGGGATGCAGGGTACGGCCTGTGCCGCCGCCGGAAGCGACGGAGAAGTAGTTGACACCGTTCTCGACGCACCACTTCTTGTAGGTGCCTGCGACCGGGTGCTGGAAGCGGGTCGGGTTGGTGGAGTTGCCGGTGATGGAAACGCCGACGTTCTCAAGCTTCATGATAGCCACGCCCTCGGGAACGTTGTCTGCGCCGTAGCACTTGACGTCCGCTCTCGGACCGTTGGAATAAGCCTTCTGCTCGGTGACGGTGACGGTCTCGGTGTAGGGGTCAAACTCCGTCTTGCAGTATGTGAAGCCGTTGATGCGGGAGATTATCATTGCGGCGTCCTTGCCGAGGCCGTTGAGGATAACTCTCAGGGGCTTTGTTCTGACCTTGTTTGCGTTGAGGGCTATTTTGATAGCGCCCTCAGCGGCGGCGAAGCTCTCGTGACCTGCGAGAAAGCAGAAGCACTCTGTCTCCTCGGAGAGGAGCATCTTGCCGAGGTTGCCGTGGCCGAGACCGACCTTGCGGTTTTCGGCGACGGAGCCGGGGATGCAGAAAGACTGAAGACCGATGCCGATTGCGGCAGCGGCGTCGGCAGCCTTGACAGCGCCGCTCTTTATAGCGATAGCGCAGCCGACTGTGTATGCCCAGATAGCGTTTTCAAAGCAGATGGGCTGGGTACCTCTGACGATCTTGTCGCAGTCGATGCCCTTTGCAAGAGTGATCTCTTTGCACTCCTCGATGGAGGAAATGCCGTACTGAGCGAGAACGGAGTTGATCTTGTCAACTCTTCTCTCATAGTTTTCAAATAATGCCATTGTCCGTATCCTCCTTACTCTTTGCGCGGGTCGATATACTTGGCGGCCTCGGCGAATCTGCCGTAGGTGCCTACCGACTTGTCGTATGCGGTCTGAGCGTCGTCGCCCTTCTTGATGAAGTCGGTCATCTTGCCCAGGGACACGAACTCGTAGCCTATAACCTGATCGTCCTCGTCGAGAGCCATTCTGGTGACATAGCCCTCAGCCATCTCGAGATAGCGGACGCCTTTGTATCTTGTGCCGTACATTGTGCCGACCTGCGAACGAAGTCCCTTGCCGAGATCCTCGAGGCCTGCGCCGACGTTAAGTCCGTCGTCCGAGAAAGCGGACTGGGAGCGGCCGTAGACTATCTGGAGGAACAGCTCGCGCATAGCGGTGTTGATAGCGTCGCAGACGAGGTCGGTGTTCAGAGCCTCAAGAATGGTCTTGCCGGGGAGGATCTCACTTGCCATAGCTGCGGAATGGGTCATGCCCGAGCAGCCGATGGTCTCAACGAGAGCTTCCTCGATGATGCCGTCTTTGATGTTGAGCGAGAGCTTACATGCGCCCTGCTGGGGAGCACACCAGCCCACACCGTGGGTGAAACCGGAGATGTCCTTTATCTCATAAGCCTTGACCCATTTGCCCTCTTCGGGGATGGGAGCAGGACCGTGGTTCGGACCCTTTTTGACAATACACATATTCTCTACTTCTTGAGTATAATTCATACACGTAGTCTCCTTTCGTTTTGTGTATCCCGTACAGAGCTATTATATCAAAAAAATACAAGCGTATCAATTACTTGGGACAAGGTTTTTGAATTTTTTGCATTGTTACAATCGTTGAGGGCTTTTTCGGTCAAAAATTATTTATTTTAGTCGCAAACCCGCCGCCGCGGTTGTAAAGAGCTGGGGTTTATGATATACTGAAAAGCGGAAAGGGGAGGATAAAATGAAGCTCTATATCAAGCAGAAGGTCTTTTCGCTGACTTCAAAATTTACAGTGAAAGACGAAGCGGGAAACGACAGATATTTTGTCGAGGGCGAGTTCTTCTCCCTGCGCGGCAGGCTGCATATCATGGACGCGCAAGGTGGGGAGATAGGGCAGATATACCGCCGGCTGATGACTTTTCTGCCGCATTTTATCCTCGAGATAGGCGGCGAAGAGATAGCGGAGATAGTCAAGGATTTCTCTTTCTTCCGCCCGAAATATTCGCTCGAAAACACCTCGCTCAGTGTCGAGGGCGATTTCTGGGCGCATGAATATTCGCTCTATGACGGCGACAGGAATATTATGAACATCCACAAGGAGTGGTTCACCTGGGGCGACAGCTACGAGCTCGATATCCTCGACCCGGACTATGAGTTGATATCGCTGGGCATAGTCCTCGCCATAGACACCGCCATGGCCGCGGCAAACACCGCCTCGTCGGCTTCGACTTAAATCAAAGGAGAAAATATGAAGGATTATCATATATTTGCGAACCACGCCCATGTTTTCCCGGAGGAAGCGAGACCGGGCTGCGGGATAGATTCGCTCAAAAAGCTCATGGATGAGTGTTCTATAGAGCGGGCGGTCTGCTTCGCGCCGTTCCCGTCGCAGTATAAAGAATATAACATGACCGGCGACTGCATAAGCTGGCTCGCGGGCGCAATAAAGAACGACGATTCTCTCGTCGGCTTCGGCACGATAGATTTTGATTCCGGCGATATCACGGGGCAGGTCAACAGAATAGCCGATCTCGGCTTCAGGGGCATAAAGCTCCACCCGGCATATCAGGAGTTCAATATTATGGGCGACAAAGCGTGTGAGGTCTATTCTGCCGCCCAGGAGAACGGGCTGTTTCTGTCGTTTCACACGGGGCTGCACTGGCACCGTATCGCGGACTATCAGCCGCTGCTCTTTGACGAAGTCGCGTGGAACTTCCCGCGCCTTAAATTCAGCATGGAGCATGTCGGCGGATATCACTTTTTCCGCGAGGCGCTGGCGGTCATCTGCAACAACCATCACCGCGCGAGCGATCCGAGGCGCGTATACGCGGGCTTGACGAGCATTATGCCGGACGACAACGGTCTGCCGGATTATTGGACTCTCTCGGATGATGAACTGCTAACGCTCATTCATCAGGGGGACGACGACTGCGCGATATTCGGGCTCGATTTCCCGTATAAAAAAGCCGACTACGCAAAAGCGCTGATAAACAGAATAATCTCCCTCGATATTTCCGAAGAGGCGAAAGAGGGAATACTCGGAAAAAATCTTGAGCACGCGCTCGGTATGGACTGAAAACGGAGAAATATATGCTTATAGTTACTGCAAACTGCAAAAATACATTTGACTCGTATCTTAAATATGTCCACTACACGGACAGCAAGCGCAGAAAGACCCGCTTTTCGGGCGCGACCGGCTGGCTTCTGCTCGCCTGCGCCGCGGCTGTTATAGTGAGCTTTGTGAAGGTCGGCGGTAACATATTTCTCTATGTCGTGAGTGCCGTCCTCGTGCTCTGTGCGGCGGCGTATGTCTATATCCAATATTTAGCGCCATACAGGGCGTTCAAAAAGCTCGACAAGTCGTTCTTCGCCGAGCAGGAGTTTGATTTCTACGAGGATAAGCTGGAGCTTATCGAGCACGGCGAAAAGAGCATAAAGCGCATCATACCGTATTCAAAGATACAAAAAGTCTGCATCACAAAGCACGCTTTTTATATCTATATCGCCGCAGACAGTGCGTTCATACTCTCGAAGACCGCACTCAGCTCATCGTCTGTTGAACGCCTGAAAAATTTGTTCAAGGATAAAGGCATAAAGACAGAGGAATAAAAGATAAAATAAAATTACGGGGCTGCCGCATTTAACTTAGTGCGGCAGCCCCGATTTGTTATATTTTTACACTATTCCCTGCGCCATCATTGCGTCGGCGACCTTGAGGAAGCCTGCGATGTTCGCGCCGACAACGAAGTTGTCCTCGTGTCCGTATTCCTTTGCGGCGTTTGCCATGTTGTGATAGATATTTATCATAATGTTGTTTAGCTGGTGATCGACTTTTTCAAACGGCCAGCTGACGCGCGCGCTGTTCTGGCTCATCTCGAGCGCGGAGGTCGCGACGCCGCCCGCGTTTGCCGCCTTGCCGGGGGCAAAGAGCATCTTGTTCTGCAGGAACACTTCGGTCGCCTCTGTAGTCGAGGGCATATTCGCTCCCTCGCCGACCGCGATGCAGCCGTTCTTTATCAGCTCTTTTGCGTCCTCGGCTCCGAGCTCGTTCTGCGTGGCGCACGGGAGAGCTATGTCGCAGGGCACGCCCCAGACTTTTTTGCCCTCGTAAAATTTCGCGTTCGGGCGCTCCTTGGCGTATTCGCTTATCCTTGCGCGGCGAACCTCTTTTATCTGCTTGAGCGTTTCAACATCGATGCCGTCCGGGTCATATACAAAGCCGCTCGAATCGCTCGCCGTGACCACTTTTCCGCCGAGGCTCAGAGCCTTCTCTATGGCGTAGGTTGCGACGTTGCCCGAGCCGGAGACGACGATCGTCTTGCCCTCGATCGAGTTCGCATGATTCTTGAGCATCTCCTCAACGAGATATACAAGGCCGTAGCCCGTTGCCTCTGTTCTCGCGAGCGAGCCGCCGAACGAGAGCCCCTTGCCCGTAAGCACGCCCTCGTACTGACCCGTTATTCTCTTATACTGACCGAACATGTAGCCGATTTCGCGCCCGCCGACTCCGATATCGCCCGCGGGAACGTCGGTGTTCGGGCCTATGACGCGGTAGAGCGCGGTCATAAAGCTCTGGCAGAAGCGCATTATCTCCATCTCGCTCTTGCCCTTGGGGTTGAAGTCCGAGCCGCCCTTGCCGCCGCCGATGGGGAGTCCGGTCAGCGAATTTTTGAATATCTGCTCGAAGCCGAGGAATTTTATAATGCTCATGTTGACCGAGGGGTGGAAGCGCAGACCGCCCTTGTAGGGGCCTATTGCGCTGTTGAACTGAACTCGGTAGCCGCGGTTTGTGTGAACCTTGCCCGCGTCGTCCGCCCACGAGATGCGGAAAACCGTCGCCCTCTCCGGCTCAACGAGCCTTTCGAGAAGAGCCCAATCCTGATATGTCCTGTTCGCCTCGACAACCGGGCGAATGGAATCGAGAACCTCCGTCGCAGCCTGAACGAACTCCGGCTGAGTCGCGTTCTTCTGCTGAACGTGAAGTATCATGTCGTCAATATAGCTCATATTATCACTCCCAAAACGATTTGCGGCAAAAAATAAAAACAAAAAATATATCCCGCCGCCAATGCCCAATATTTTAATATACCGCGCATAAAAATGCAAGTGAATTTATAAAAGTTTCAAAAATTTAAGAAAATCAAGTGAATTTAGCTGTACTGCGGTACAAAAATGCAATTTATATAAAACTTCATTCAAATTTTGCAATGAATGGCAAATGCGACTTTAAATAAAATTGATATATAATCATAAATATAATTGCATATTAACTATCATTGAACAATACTTCATAAACGCTCCGTTATCGTTGAAAGTTTATGTGAATTGTGCCGATTGCGCTTTTGTGTCAGAATTTTCGGCATATTCGACCTGACTTGCGGCAAAATACAGGACGGCAAATATATCGGCAGTTTTAATGAGCGATATACAAATTAAACCAAAAATTAAATCTAAAATTGTATCGCAGTTTATTTTTTTGCATGACAAAAGGCGGCGCTGAAGCACCGCCCCAAAGTCTATTTTTTATGTTTCGTCGAACATTCCGAATCCCGCTACCTCGCTCACAGGGACGGAAAACACGACTGCACCCGCATCCGTGTCCGCGCCCGCGCGGGTCATTATCGAGCGCATGATGTCCGCTTTCTGCTCCTTGCGCGCGACGATGAGAATAACCTCTTTTTCTTTTGCTATCGATACGCCGAGGAACTTTTCACTCTCGGGTGAGGTGGTGCCCTTGCCGTGGAGCACAGTACCGCCCATCGCGCCCGCGGCGCGTGCCGCGTTCATGACGGTATCCGTGCGCCCCTCGTTGGCTATCGCGACAATCAGTTCATATGAAAAATTGAATTCGGGCGTGTATCGGGCATCCTGCCGCCCGTCGTTGAGATATGTCAAGATTTTTCCTCCTCCAACGCTTTTTATGGGCACAGCCCATGCGATGCCGTGACCCGGCACGCCGATATACAGCGTGCGGCGCAGCCTGTTCATATATTCTTTCGTCTTTTCTTCGCCTGCAACTGAAAAGACTATCCATTTTTCCGTCGAATCGATGCCGAGCAGATCGCGCATACTCTCTATCGCCGTCCCGCGCCCGTGCAGAGCGACGGACAACGGTATCTCAAGCTGGGCGCAGATATCCGAGAGCTTCTTGAGCGCGTCGGGGTTTATTACAGTCATTATGTAGTTCAACCTGTTGGCACCTCCCAAAGCTCGATAATCTCGTCGTCGGCGAAAGTTTCGCCTTTCTCTGCGGGCTTCCTGCGCCTTTCATATATGACACCGACCGCCTGGATTGATATCAGCGGCATCATCGCGACTATCGCCACGACTCCGAACGCGTCGCTCAAGGGATCGCCGCCGAGCGTCTTTGACGCGCCTATCATAAACTGGAGCATGAATGTCGCCGTCATCGGACCCGACGCAACGCCGCCCGAGTCAAAGGCTATCGCCGTGTAGATATCCGGCACAAAGAACGAGAGGATTATGGCGATAAGATATCCGGGCACGAGGAACCACATGACCGATATACCTGTGATAACTCTTATCATCGATATGCCCATCGCCGCGGCGATCGCGACCGAAAGGCTGTATTTTATAACTTTTCCGGGAATCGCTCCTGCGCTGACTTCTTCGATCTGCTTTTCGAGTACGGCGACCGCCGGCTCCGCGGAGATAATGAACCAGCCGAGGAGCATCGACAGCGGTATGAGCAGATATTTCATATTGCCTTCGGCGAGCTTTGCGCCGAGCACCGCGCCGAGCGAAGAGAAGCCGACGTTGACGCCCGTCAAAAACAGCACGAGCCCGACATATGTATATGCGACGCCTATTGTTATCCTCGCGACCTCGCGCTTTGAGAGGCGGAGGGAGAAAATCTGGAAGATATAGAAGATCGCAATTATCGGCAGCAGAGCCACCGCCATCTCTTTCATATAAGAGGGCAGAGCGGTGAGATAGGCGCGGCCGATTTCGCCCGTGCTCGAATATGCCGCCGAGCTTATGTCAACAACGCCGTCGCCGTTCGGATAGAAGAATCCGAGCAAAAGCACCGCGAGTATCGGCCCTATTGAACAGAGAGCGACGAGGCCGAAGCTGTCCGACTCCGCCTTTGCGTCGCTTCGTATTTTTGAAACGCCGACGCCGAGCGCGAGAATAAACGGCACGGTCATAGGCCCTGTTGTCACGCCGCCCGAGTCAAACGCGATGCCGAGAAAATCGGGCTTTGAAAACGCCGCTAAAATAAAAACAACGGCATAAAATGCTATCAGCAGCCAGCGAAGGCGCACGCCCGTGAGTATTCTTATCATGCACACGCACAGAAAGAAGCCGACTCCGACGCCAACCGTCACGAGCAAAACAGTGTTGTTAATATGCGGCACCGTCTGCGCGAGCACCTGAAGATCGGGCTCGGCTATCGTCACGGCAAAACCGAGAATGAAGCTGACTATAATTATCAGCGGCAGGGAGCGGGATTTTGTCATCGCTGTGCCGAGCTTTGAGCCTATCGGCGTCATCGAGGTCTCGGCTCCGAGGGAGAAAAGACCCATGCCGACTACAACAAAAATCGCGCCGACGAGAAAGCTCAGAAATAAATCCGTGTCAATCGGCGAGACGCTGAAGCACAGCAGCACGACTATGACCAATATCGGCAGAACCGAGAGCGCGGATTCACGGACTTTTTCGAGAATCAGGTTGTGGTGATCGGAAAATTTTGTGTTTGCAATAACAGCTTGCTCCTTTCTTTTCCGGTCAATTGACAACGGCATAGGCGTTTACCGTATACGCTCTTGTCAGTTGACAGGGATATATTAGTTGATGAACATATTATATATGATTATATATAATACTATTATTATGTTAATATTATTTTAACTTAGCGGTAACTATTTGTCAATAAATATCACCAAGTGTGACCGCCGGACTTTTGACAAACATTGTCACTTCGAAAAAGTTATAAAAACGCGCGGGCGGAAAATAATAAGGATGCAAACGCAAACAAAGTCTTAAAAAGTAAGGGGTGTAAAGTAAATGGCTAAGAGTTCCAGCAAGGGTGTTGTCCCCGAGGCACGCGACGCGCTTGACCGCTTCAAGATGGAGGCCGCCTCTGAGGTGGGCGTCAATCTCAAGCAGGGTTACAACGGCGACCTGACCTCCCGCGAGGCCGGTTCCGTCGGCGGACAGATGGTCAAGAAGATGATCGAAGCTTACGAGCAGGGCATGAAATAAATTGCTTAAAGCTTTCGCATTCAGCGTAGACCAACCAGCAAAATAAAAAGAGCCATAGTTCATAATCAAGTCCGCTGCGGATACGATTTGAATTATGGCTTTTGTTTTGGCTGTCGAGTGATTTGGAGCGGCGACGATGAAAAGCAAGGCCGCAAAATTTGACCTCTGCCTTCGCGTCCTACCATAATCAAATGATATACACTTCCCGCGTTTCGGCATTTCTTTTCTGTCTGAGAAAAGAAACGTCTGCAAAGAAAAG
>OHAF01000293.1_pt1 | contig 53830 bp, 38 predicted proteins | sample 1577041 | NCBI WGS metagenome assembly OHAF01 (sample SAMEA3541495, study PRJEB24748) | human gut metagenome | biome: human gut; feature: human-associated habitat; material: faeces | place: China | collected 2012
GTGGGCGAGAAAAAATTCTTCGGAGGAATCAAATGAAACTTCGGAGGAATCGTTTCGCCTCCACGTGGAGAATAAAAAATATCCACGTGGGGATTTGAGATTCTCCACGTGGATATTGACTTTTTCTGGCAAGTACGTGTAGCGATTTGCGAGATTGAGGTCTGCTCGACCACCTTGTTCCTCTCGGTGAGAATGGGTACATTTGTGGTGCTAGCGTGCGATGAGACTCAAATATCGGAGCGATCGCCTCTTCTAGCGCTCCCATGACACTAATCAAATCACATAGTATATGAAGCATTACTACACTTTATTGACCTATGCGCTCTCACTGCTCTTATGGTGGAGCATAGCGTCACTATCGGCTCAGACCACGATCGAGGTCACTGAGCCAGGCACGCTCCAGGCGAAGCTGAGCGAAACGACCGAGCTGTCTAATCTAGTGATCACGGGGTCGCTCAATGCGGACGACTTCGGAGCGCTAAGGAAGACGGCTGGCATCACCTCACTCGACCTCTCTGGCGTGGAGGTCGTCGCTGGCGGTAGTTACGAGGGCAATCCCTATATGTCGGAGACTGTCGAGACAGTACCTGGGACCATGCCGGGTTACTTCCTCTTTGCGGGTGAACTGGCAGAGAGCCTCACCTCGATAACACTACCGAACAGTGTGACTCGACTAGGGACTCGCTGCTTACAAAACGGCACCAAGCTAACCGAGATACATCTGCCTAGCACACTTACCTATGTGGGCGAACTGTCATTTGGCTGGTGCGAGAGCCTAGAGGCTATCGAGCTCCCTGAGTCGATTGACTCGCTTGGGTCTTCAGCCTTCGAGGGGTGCAAGCTCCTCGCACAGGTGGAGATACCTGGAGAGGTTAGCTATATAGGTAAGTCTCTCTTTCAGGATTGCGAGGCGCTCTCCGAGGTGACGCTACCCGCTACGATGCGTGAGATCTCCTTCTCTACCTTTAAGGGCTGTACCTCTCTTGAGGAGCTAGACTTACCAGAGATGCTTAGCACGATCGGTGTCTCAGCCTTCGAAGGCTGCACGAGTCTCTCCGAGATACAACTACCACCACTGATGCGCACTATCGAGCATGACGCATTCAATGGCTGCGCGGCTCTTACGAGTGTCACCATACAGAGTATGGCGATGGAGACTATCGGCGACCAAGCATTTATGAACTGTGCTGCACTAGAGGAGATCATGATCCCCGCTGGCGTAACTAGGATCGGGGGCAACGCCTTCAGCGGTTGCGAAGCACTTGCTAGTATCGTCCTACCCTCCAAGCTCAAGACTCTGATGGGCGGTGCTTTCGCTCGCACAGCGATCACTGAAGTGACGATACCTGACGGGTGTGAGGAGATACTATATGGCGCCTTCGCCCACTGTAAGAGCCTGGAGACGGTGACGCTACCTCGCTCGATGAAGAAGATGAGAGACAAGGCATTCGGTGGTTGTGATGCACTCAAGACTTTGATCGTGACCAATCCGACGCCCGTCGTTTCTAACAAGGAGGAGGATCTAGCTGGTCTAGCCGATCTCTCTGCTATGAGCGAGCTAACGCTTGTCGTTCCTGAGGGTGCCAAGGATGCCTACACAGCAGCTGATGGGTGGAAAGAGTTTGCCAACGTATCGGAGATGCTGACGCTTACTGCTGCAGTCTCTGCCGAGAAGCCACTAGAGGGTACCATCACCGCTCTGACAACGCCTGAACTATACCGTGCGGTCAAACTAACGGGGACGATAACAAGTGCCGACCTGGAGGCGCTTGCTCAGCTGCCTCGCATGCAGGAGCTAGATCTCAGTGAGGTCACCTATGATGCTGAGGCCAATCCGCTAGAAGGCTTCAACTTTAAGGGTTACGCTCAGCTGCGCAAGCTGACCTATCCTAAGCAGCTCACGACGATCCCCGCCTCTAGTTGTAGTCAAGCGATGCTTCTCGAGGAGGTGGTGCTACCGGAGGGTGTGACCGACATCGAGGAGGATGCCTTTAGCTACTGCACTGCGCTGCGTAGTGTAGCGCTACCTCAGACGGCTCTGAACCTTGGCGAGAGCGTCTTCCATGGCTGCACTTCGCTAGAGGCGATCGTCTTCCCCGATAGCATCGAGCTAATACCAGACTATGGTTTCTTCGACTGTGTCTCGCTGCGGGAAGTTCGCTTTCCTAAGAAGGTTGCCGACATCGGCGAGCAAGCTTTTGTCAATTGCTCACACATCAAGCAGATCTGGCTGGGCGAAAATGTTAACGAGATCAAGGATATGGCATTCTTCGCTTGTGATGCCCTAGAGACGATCACAACGCTGCGCGAGGAGCCTCCTGTCACGTCAGAGAACGCATTCACCGAGGAGCATTACGAGACGGTCACGGTCGTTGTCGCTTCGGAGGAGATCAAAGAAGCTTACCAAGCAGCCGATGCGTGGTGCAACTTTAAGAACTACAAGGTCGACCCGACAATCACCGTTGCCGTGCAGCAGCCACAGACGGTCGCGCCTACTGTCGTGTACGGCGCTCTAGCTGCGCTCCACCTAGAGCTGGCTGACGCTGAGAGTCTCGTCTCTATCTACTCGCCTAGCGGTCTACAGCTAGCCTCTCACTATCTGCCCGCTGGTACGTATGAGCTGCCACTAGCAGAGGGTCTCTACATCGTTACGGTCAATCAATCAAGCTACAAGGTATATGTACGCTAAGCAATCTCAACTCTATACAATCATCTTAGCTAGTCTCCTCCTCCTTTTCGGCTGGGGGAGCACTAGCTCCTCGCTACAGGCTCAGGGCGTCATCCCCGCATCGGAGCAGCAGGCTCTTCTCGAGATCTATGACCAGTGCGGTGGCGCTGGTTGGGCTGAGGGGTACAATTGGCGTGCAGCTTCAGGACCAGACAAGTACGCTGGCGTAATCATCGAAGGCGGCCACGTGCAGGGCATTGCGCTTGATGGGGTAGGACTGACGGGACAACTGCCGAAGAGCTTTTTCACAGCACTCCCTGAGCTACGTCTCGTGGGTCTCTCCAACAATAAGCTCTCAGGCCCTATCCCTGAGGCGTTTGGCTCGATGACGCAACTGCAGGCGCTGATGCTCAGTAGCAATCTATGGACGGGACAGCTGCCTAACCTAGACAAATTGGTCAATCTGAAGATCCTACACTTGGCAAACTTCTATAATGTAGATGACAAGGGCAATGTGATCTCAGAGGTAACCGGCACGCTCCCCGACATCTCTAAGATGCCTCAGCTGGAGCATCTCGATGCTTCTTTCTCCAATCTCTCAGGACAGCTGCCTAAGCAGATCGGTCTCTGTCGCAATCTGCAGGTTTTAGAGCTCTCCTTCAACCAGCTGACGGGCTCTATTCCCGCCTCTATCGGTGAGTGTACCGAACTGCAGATCCTCTCTGTCCAAAACAACAAGATGAGCGGCGAGATACCAGACCTGAGCACCCTCGTCAACCTCGGCAAGCCCCTAGAGCTGGGACTAGGCGTTACAGAGCCAGGACGACTCTACCTCAACAGCAACCAGTTCACAGGGCCCTTCCCCGAGAGCATCACGATGTTACCTCGCTTGCAGCGCTTCTCCTGCTCTGACAATAAGTTTACAGGTTCTCTGCCAGAAGACTTGAGCACAATGGAGGACTGCGAAGCCTTTTTTGCCGACCACAACCAGTTCACAGGTGCATTACCACAACAACTGCCGAAGAAGCTCTGGTACCTGGACCTAGGATACAACCAATTCACAGGCTCTATCCCCGCCACGTGGCAAGATGCGACTGAGCTGGGCAAGATCGCCCTCAGAGACAACAATCTCTCAGGCGCCGTGCCTGCGATCTACAAGAAGCTCGAGAATCTAGATATGATCGATGTGCGCAACTGTCGCTTCTCCTTTGCGGACTTTAAGGCGTGGGATCGGTTCATCAAAAACAAAGATTGTATCTTCCGCTTTGGTATGCAGCAAGCTTACAGTGAGCCTCATACGGAGAGCGTCACGTCAGGCAGCGACGTTACCTTTGACGCCACTTATCCAGGCACGCTCATCGGCGACGAGCACTATCGGTGGTACAATATGACCACGCTACAGCCTGTCCCTAACGCTAATGAGGCTAAGCTAACGCTCCACGGAGTCTCCAAAGAGGACGCTTGTCGCTATGTATGCCTCATCTCTAGTGTCAAGATGGGTAGCACACAGCCTCGCTCGGCGCTACGGGCCGACGATGACGAAGAGGGGGAGTCAGACGACCTGCAGCCGACACTGCGGTCAGGCTTTTGGGAGCTAACGGTCGACGGATACTTCAACGGCACCGACGCGCCCGCTCCGATAGCAGACGACCTGCGCATCTACTACGACAGCGAGGCACAGCAACTCCACCTAGAGAGTGCCGTCTCTGTCACGTCGCTGATGATCGTTGACCTCTCGGGTGCCGTCGTAGCACGTCTCGAGCCTTCCGGAGCCACCACGCTGGCACTGCCTCTAGCGACCGGCAAGTATGTCGCACTGCTCAATAGAGCGGACGGGAGCTACACTACGGCCCCCATCCTCGTACTCTAATAGGATCACCCCCTCACGGGGTCTATCATTATAATCAACAGAAGAAGCTATGACAAAGAAAGCTCTCTTACTCCTACTCACTCTGCTCACCACATCTGCGATGTGGGCGCAGAGTGTTCCCCCGATGGGAACGAAATGCATCACGCTAGAGGTACAGCCTGGCAAGACGTTTCAGTTTGGTCTCATAGCGCGATCTGACGCACAACAAGCTTGGATAGAGCTACAAGAGGGAGAGTTTACGCCACTCTCTATCGGAGACAATCCCAGCGTGCCGACAGTCTTTAAGTACACCTCCACCGCCGGGCGGGTGAAGATCTATGGCTCCTTCCACGTCTTCGGCTGCCCTGCCAATGGAGCGGCCATCACAGGTGTAGACGCGACGAACTTCACACCCCTCGAGCAGCTCTACTGCGACAATAATGCGCTCACCTCCCTATCCGTCAAGGGGTGCACTAAGCTCCGTCTCCTGAGCTGCGCTACGAATGCACTCACGTCGCTCGACCTGTCGGGCTGTGCCGCCCTAGAGGAGCTATCCTGTTTCAATAATCAGCTTACCTCCTTAGCGCTCACGAGTGCTGTAAAGCTGCAGAAGATGAACTGCGCCCAAAACGCGCTCACTGCCCTAGACCTCTCCACCTGCTCCAAACTACAGGCGATCTACGCTGGAGAAAACCAGATCGCATCTATCGCACTCCCTGAAACCAATGAGATAAGCCTCCTCTCTGCTTACCAAAACAAGATTCAGAGCTTAGACTTGAACAAGTTGCCTCTGCTAGAGGATCTAGACATTTATGATAATCAGTTGACCGCTCTAGACTGCCACTTATCTCCTAAGCTCACAAGTGTCGACTGCTCAGAAAACAAACTGACGCAGCTCGACCTCACAGCGTCCCGAGCTACGCTCACCACGCTCTCTTGCTCCGACAATCAGATCACTCAACTACAGATAGCTGGCTGCACGCTCCTCAACAGTCTCAATGCGAGCAACAACCAGCTCTCCTCGATCACGCTCACAGGCTTCGCAGCTCTCGAGAGGCTCTCCATATACGCTAACCGGCTTACCGCACTAGATGTGACCGACTGCACAGCCCTCGTTCACCTATCTGCCGATGAAAACAATATGGACGCCTGCAGTCTGAACGATCTCTTTTGCTCTCTCCCGACACCTCAGAGTCAGGGCAATCTATCGATCGTTGGCAATCCTGGTGCCACCACCTCTACCACCACACTAGCCCAGCAGAGAAACTGGCAGGTGGACGTACAGGGTGACAACACGGGCTGCCCCTCGGGAGATGTCGAGGCGCCCCCTGCGGGAACCCCAGTCATCACGCTAACCACCAAGCCTGGGAGCAACATTACGGTGACGATGCGTGTCTACGAGCCTGACTCCTACGTCTGGATAGAGGCTACTCCAGGCACCTTTCAGAAGATGCTCATCAGCTCCGACTACGACAATCCCTCAGAGTTTCACATAGTATGCCCAGGGAGTACCGTCCGGCTACATAGCAATGTCGCAGACTTTAGCTGCAGTAAGAACGGAGAGGCCATCACCGCCATCGACGCTTCAAACAATCCGGAGCTAGGCACCCTCTATTGCCACGAAAACGCTATCACCTCCATCAAGGTCACGGGTTGTCCCTACCTAGTAGACCTCAGCTGTGGTAAGAATCAGATCAAGGAGCTAGACCTCACCGGGCTCAACTACCTGCAGTATCTCTACTGCTACGAAAATCAGATCGACCGCCTAGACATTGCTCACTGCAAGCTCCTCCAAGAGCTCGAGTGTAGTGCCAACAACATCGAGCAGCTCGACCTCTCCAACCTGTCCAAGGCGACGCTCATCATGTGTCACACCAACCGAATTCAGGATCTTGACCTGTCAAGCTGCAAGAAGCTCGAAGAGTTTAACTGTGCCAATAATCAGATCAAAGAACTCCGTCTCGATGCTTGCGAGAGCTTGAAGGGATTTGCTTGTGGATCCAATCTCTTGACCCAGCTAGATGTCTCCAAGTGTGCGAAGCTCAACCGACTCTTCTGCGCTGTCAATCCCAACCTCACGCAGATAACCTTCGCGCCACACTCGGCGCTACAGCAGTTCTCAGCGATGGAGTGCGGGCTCACCAGACTAGAGATCCCTGAGTCGCCCAGCCTGACCAAAGTAAAGCTAACACAGAACCCGCTCCAGAGCCTGACGCTAGGTAGCTGCAACAAGCTAAACTACCTAGCGGTGGACCAGTGCGCCATAGCACCCTGCGATATGAATCAGCTCTTCGAGGCACTGCCTAAGGTCACCACTGGAGAGATCCGCATCGCAGGCAATCCCGAGGTGGCAACCGCCAAGACCGACATAGCCACGCAAAAGGGCTGGAAAGTCGATGTCACAGGCGACGGCTCTGGCTGTCCCAACAGCATCGAGCCCATCGACGAGACAAGCTACCGCATCACGACGGCTCCGCACACCATCGAGGTGACGACCCCGCAGCAGGCACAGGTGATCGTCTACGACACCACGGGCGATCAGGTCGCCAGCTTCGTTACCGAGCCACACCGAGCTACCACTATCCGCCACCTCTCCGATGCGACCTACATCGTATCGATAGACGGGAAGGCATACAAAGTCCTCGTCAGATAGTGCCTATGCTCAGAGATCTTCAGCAGAGCTAACAGACGCTCCTGAAGATCCTACTACACGATAGCCACGTGGAGAATCTCAAATCCCCACGTGGCTATTTTTTATTCTCCACGTAGGCGCTAAACGATTCCTCCGAAGTTTCATTTGATTCCTCCGAAGTTTTATTTCGTCTCCACGTGGAGAATTTTTCTTTTCCACGTGGAGATTTGAGAATCCCCACGTGGGGATCAGCACCATCTAGAGCAAAAGCATCTCAAGGTGTAATGGGCGAAAGCCGATTTATAGTGTATAGGATCTAAATTTGCTCAGCACTTCAAAATAGAAATTAGCTTTCGTGAGATTTGTAGGAAACGCACAACTTGAGCGTCCGTTGTAGTAGATCGAGACGAGCTTTGGTACCAAATTCCTGACACTGTGTCATTTGTCACAAAGAGCGCACGAGCCGCACATCCCTACAAATCGTTACTCGTCTCATCGTGCTACCCAATTTGCGAAATTGATTGTTACAGTACGCTTGTCTATGAATTATTTTTTTCTTAACTTAGCACGCAGAGAGCAGGAGATGACTTCGGAGAGCCTCATCTCTGCACTCTTTTATATCGCATACTAACTAATCAAACTAATTGATATCCTATGAGAAAACTAACAATCGTTTTATCCATGCTCTTGATGGTCGTAGGGCTTTCGTCTTGTAAGAAAGACAAAAACGAGCCTACCCCACAGCCTACGAAGATTACGCTAGACGCTACTTCCGTCACTCTCAAGGTCGGAGAGAGCAAGCAGCTCACAGCTACCGTAGAGCCTAAGGGTCAAAAGTTTACTGTCAAATACAAGAGCGACAAGCCCGAAGTAGCCACAGTCGATACCAATGGTCTCATCAAGGCTGTTGCTGAGGGTACGGCAAAGGTTACTGCCACTGTAGGCAAGATCGCTGCAGAGTGTGTCGTAACAGTCACAAAAAATGGTGGAGGCTCCTCTACCACGGAAGGTAACGAGCTCCCTCTACTTAAGTTTAACATAGAGAGTGATGACGACGCTGACGTTCTCGCTCACGAGAATAAGATCGGTCGTGTGGCTGAAGATGTTATGATAGGACAACAAGGCCCGTTCGGAGGCTTTGTCAATAGAGATCTAACGATACCAGCCGTTGTCTATGGACTCGCATTCAAAGATGGCACGAAAGTCATCGTCGCTCTCGGTAAAGAGCCCCTAGCAGACTGTCCTAAGACGACTGCTATGCTTGCTGAGTATGGCTTTACGAATCTACAAGACGGACAGTTCGACGATGGAACGCCATTCAAATCAGCTCAGAAGGATGATGATCCGACAGTAACTGTAATACTCCAAGACCTTGGTACGACAGATGATTACGGCGCAACGCTGCAAATGATGTTCGTCCAGGTTCCGCCCAAGAAGGATATTGAGATCGCACACCCTGTCATCCCTGGTGCTAAGGACTTCCCTGACTACAAGGCCTTAATGACAGCCGATGCCAATAAGATGAAAGAGTTCGAGGCAAACCTCGGCTTCCGTGAGTTCTACGCTAAGGAGAGTGATGAAGCCAAAAAGAACTTGATGTTCACAACCAAAGAGGCTTCTATGGCTCAGAGCAACTTCCAACTCGTATACTACGTATCCACACCTACTGGAGGTGGCCCATTCATCAACAGTGTCGTAAACTTCATCAAGAACGCAAAAGACTTCGATGATCCTAAGCTCAAGGAGTGGTTTGCAACCAACGGATATGGTAAGAATTTCGTAGCTAATAGTCAGAATGGCTTTGCATACGCTTACGATGATGCTACAGGCAAGATCATAGCTCAGATCTTCATCAGCAAGGATGGCGCTATGGCTATGCTTCAGATCTTTGAGGACACAGAAACTCAGTCAGCTGCTCAGATGCGCAGTCTAGCTATGAAGCAGTACGAGAAGATGCAGTCTCGCAAGATCTTTAAGCAGCACAAGCTACAGCAGCTAAGCCGTCGCTAAGCTCAGAGACGACCATCGCTCAGTAGCGATCGTCACTAGCTAGCGCACGCTACATACGAGGAGCACCATACAGTATGGACACTGTATGGTGCTCCTCTCCTTTGTTTGTATGGCTTCTATATTACGACTCTATGACTACTCCTTGACTCCGTAACTCTTTCGATGGGAGACTGTTGCAAAAGTCAACAGTCTCACAATCTTGCTTGCAAGATTGTCCTAACTTTGCAGAAAGGATGAAGCGCAAGGCGCTGAGGGTGAGGTCTGAAGGGAGCATACCTCCGTGTGTGACCGAAGCTGAATCCCGAAAGCAACACAGCGATTCGCCTTTATGCAACAGTCTCGAAGGGTCTCAAAGGAGCTACTGGCAAGATTTGCGAGATCTAAGGATCTCCTTGATTTGAGCTCCGCTTCAGATATTTGAGTACCTTTGCATAAATACAGTATGATGCCCTTTGTATAGTCTCTGATAGGGACTAAGAGGAGAGCGCATACTGCTGCTTGACCTGTTTTATCTGTATATACTGCAGCCCGCACATTTCACCGCTAAGATTCACGCATGCCTATGTCGCATCACACACCCCGTCCACGGCGCCGATCGTTACTGCCCTCCTCAAGGATTATTGCGATCGTATGTATCGCCTTGCCACTCTTTCTGCTAGGATCTATAGCTCTCCTGGAGGTAGGCAAGTGCCACCTAGAGCAGTCAGTGCGTGAGGAGATGACCTTCACCGTCCTACTAGATCCTGAGACTACCGCTCAGGACAGCATACGACTGATGCAGCAAGTGAGCCAGGCTCCATACGTCAAGGATGTGACCTACATAACGTCCGCCGAAGCTGCACGACAACTCGAGGAGGAGATAGGCGAAGACCCTGTGGCTGTCCTCGGCTTCAACCCCCTACAACCCTCTCTGGAAGTGCATCTCAAGTCACACTATGCGGTGGCCGATAGTATGGCACAGATAGAGCAAGACTTCGCCTCGTGGGGCAATGTACAGATGATGAGCTATCGTGGAGATATGCTCCACATGATCGATGAGAATATGCAGCATCTCTCCACAATCCTACTGATCGTCTCACTAATCCTGCTGATCATCGCTATCATACAGGTCAATAGTATGACCCACATTATGATCTACAGCCGACGCTTCTTGATCCGCTCTATGACCTTATTGGGCGCCAAGCCTAGCTTGATACGTAAGCCCTTCACTACTTACAGCATTTTCAATGGTCTGTGGGGTGGATTGCTGGCGGTCTGTATGATCCTAGGCACGCTCTGCTACATGACGCAGCGCAACCCTTTACTCCTCAAGAGCTACCTCAGCTACAGCGAGGTGGCTATCATCCTTGGGGGGATCATCTGTCTCGGCATCTTGCTCTCGTGGATCACGGCCTCGATCTCGACAAGCAAATACATTCGGATGGATGGCGGACGTATCGTCATGGCTTAGTCATTATCTTATACATCACAACTTATCTATTATGGTATTTGGCAAGAAGAATTATATCCTCCTAGCGGTCTCCGTGGGGATCATCATCTTGGGTCTCCTCTTGATGTCGGGAGGAGGTAGTGCAGACAGTACAGAGTTTACGGCTGAGATCTTTAGCACACGTCGTATCGTGGTAGCTCCTATCGTCACGCTGATCGGCTTCCTCATGATCATCTATGCTATCATGGCTAAGCCCAAAAGCTCCAACAAAAGCAAAGGCAAGAATAGCGATACAACCCTACAGAACAAGTAACCCTCTTGTGCCGATACTCTTAAAATGACGCTACTCGAATCCATTATCCTAGCCATCGTGGAGGGACTGACGGAGTTTCTCCCAGTCAGCTCCACGGGGCATATGATCCTCACACAAGGTATACTCGGGATGGAGAGCACCCCTTTCCTACGGGCCTTTACGGTGATGATCCAGTTTGGTGCGATCCTATCGGTCGTGGTACTATACTACAAGCGCTTCTTCACCTTTCGGGTGGAGGAAGGCGCACGACAGCTGCCGCTGCGGTGGCAGTGGGTCGGACGCTTTTCTTTTTACATTAAGCTCCTCGTCGGTCTGATCCCTGCAGCGGTCATCGGGCTACTACTAGAGGAGCAGATAGACAAGCTTCTAGACAATGTCTACGTGGTCGCCTCTATGCTCCTCTTGGGTGGCATCTTTATGCTCTTCATCGATCGCATTTGGCCTGCTAAAAAACAAACTGTGGAGCGTCCGTCGTACCGCAACGCTTTCGTCATAGGTTGTTTTCAGACCATCGCCATGATTCCTGGGGTGTCACGCTCTATGGCGACGATCGTAGGTGGGCTGCAGCAGCGACTCACGAGACGAGCAGCAACCGAGTTCTCCTTCTTTCTAGCAGTGCCGACGATGCTAGGCGCCACCCTGCTCAAGGGCTACAAGCTGCTCGCTGATCCCGTCTCTAGTCAGATGCTTCAGGAAAACTGGACGGCACTACTCGTGGGCAACGTGGTTGCCTTCGTGGTGGCACTGCTGGCGATCAAGTTCTTTATCAACTATGTGACCCGCTACGGCTTCAAGCTCTTCGGCTACTACCGTATCGTGGTCGGACTACTGGTACTCATCCTTCTACTCTGCGGAGTACCTCTAGCAATGCACTAAGATGAATCAGGAAGTCTCCTCCAAGCTCTACACGCCTGCCGACCTGCAGGCCCATCGCCCCCTTACACTTCGTACGGGAGCGATCATACCACTGGACAAGCCATTGGGGTGGACCTCCTTTGATGTGGTCAATAAGGTGCGTATCATGGTGCGCCAGGTGACGGGTATCAAGCGCATCAAGGTGGGACATGCTGGGACACTCGACCCGCAGGCGACAGGCGTGCTGGTGCTCTGCACGGGTCGTGCCACGAAGCTCATCGAGCAGCTGATGGACCACGACAAGGAGTACTGCGCCACGCTCCAGCTCGGAGCCACCACACCTTCCTTCGACAGCGAGCACGAGATCGATGCAACCTATCCCTACGAGCATATCACGGAGGAGATGGTGCGAAGCGCTTTGAGCCAGTTCACGGGTGAGATCGATCAGCGACCTCCGAGCTTCTCGGCGATCAAGGTGGGCGGCATACGAGCCTATGATCTAGCCCGTCAGGGGCAAGAGGTAGAGCTGGCACACAAGCGTGTCACCATCCACGAGTTGGAGCTGGTGAGCTTCACGCCCCCCACTCTACAGCTACGCATCGTCTGTAGTAGAGGCACCTACATTCGTTCGTTGGCACGTGACCTAGGCACGGCTCTCGACTCGGGAGCTTATCTCACCAAGCTGGTGCGGACACGCTCTGGCGAGATCTCTCAGGCGGACTGCTTTAGCCTCGATCAGATGGACGAGCTACTCGCCCTAACGCCTGACGAGGAAAAGCTTCCCTAACTAACACCCTTACTATCCCCACTCTATCCCATTAGAAACAAGATCCAATATGCGACATAAAGCGAAGCTATCACACTTTGACTACAAGCTCCCCGAGGAGCTCATTGCCCAGTACCCGACCACCTTCAGAGATCAGTCTCGTATGATGGTGCTACACCGTACCGATGGTTCTATCGAGCATAAGAACTTTGTGGATATCATCGACTACTTTGGCGAGAAGGACACCTTTGTCTTCAACGATACGAAGGTTTTTCCCGCAAGGCTCTATGGACTCAAGGAGAAGAATCAAGCGAAGATCGAGGTCTTCCTCCTGCGCGAACTCAATGAGTCGCTGCGTCTGTGGGATGTCCTCGTAGATCCAGCACGTAAGATCCGCATCGGCAACAAGCTCGAGTTTGGCGAGGAGGGCGGTGCCCCTGTGCTGGTCGCCGAGGTCATTGACAATACCATCTCGCGCGGTCGTATCTTGCGCTTCCTCTACGACGGCTCTCACGAAGACTTCCTCAAGGATCTCTACAGCCTAGGCGAAGCTCCGCTGCCTGAGGAGATCAAGCGACCTGCCGAGCCTAGCGACCTAGAGCGCTATCAGAGTGTTTTCGCCAAGCACATTGGAGCCGTATGCGCTCCCGCAGCGAGCCTGCACTTTAGCGACATTATCCTGCACAAGCTGCGCCTACAGGGCTGCAACCTCGCCTTCCTCACACTGCACCACAACCTCTCCAGCTACCAGGAGATCGAGGTAGAGGCGATCAGCAAGTATAAGGTAGAAAACGAGGAGATGTATATCTCCGCTGAGTGCTGCGACATCGTCAATCAAGCGCGCGACGATAAGGCGCAGATCGTCGCTGTCGGAGCAACCGTCATGCGAGCCCTCGAGACAGGCGTCAGCACGGACGGCTACCTCAAGGAGTTCAGCGGCTGGACCAACGAGTTCATCTACCCGCCTTACCACATTCACCTGCCGACCGCCATGCTGACCAACTTTAATGCGCCGAAGAGCATCAACCTCATGTGCGCTGCCACCATGGGCGGAGAGAAGAATGTGATGAATGCGATGAATGTAGCGGTCAAGGAGAAGTACCGCTTCGGCTGCTACGGAGATGCGCTCCTCATCATGGACTAGCCGTATCACGCTCAGCAACTCCCGCTCCCTACCCTATGCCTACTGCTTACATAGCTCTCGGTAGCAATCTCGACGATCCTCGCCACCAGCTGCTAGAGGCGATTAGGCGGATGCGTCTCGGTGGACTCCAAGTCTACAGCATAGCCCCCTTTGTGGAGACTCGCCCCGTGGGCTTCGCTTCGGAGCATCTCTTCCTCAATAGCGTTGTGGCTGTGCACACGACAGCAACGCCAGAAGAGCTTCTAGCACAGCTCCAGGCTATCGAGCGTGAGATGGGGCGACGGCACAAGTCGCACGACGGCATCTACTCCGACCGAGTCATAGACCTAGACATACTGCTCTACGACCAGTCGGTCGTGACCACACCTGAGCTCACGATCCCGCACCCTCGTATGTGTGAGCGAGACTTCGTCTTGCAGCCACTCAGCGACATAGCGCCTGAGCTCACCATCCCCACGACGGGGGCTACCGTGGCTCAGCTACTAGGAGCCTTGCCCTCATGATACATGATCTGAGCGAAACGATCTGCGCACCGGCCACCGCACTAGGCGGAGGGCTTGCCGTCATACGCATCTCGGGAAGCTTAGCCCCGCAGATCGCCGAAAGGCTGCTTGGTAAAAGGCTCGCACCTCGTGAAGCTACGACCGCTGGACTACGAATTGACGGGCAACTTATAGACCTCGTCGTAGCCACCTACTTCGCCGCGCCACACTCCTACACTGGTGAGGAGATCGTCGAGCTATCCTGCCACGCCTCCCCCTACATCGTACGCTCCATACTGGAGTGGATCGCTCAGCAAGAGGGGTGCCGTATGGCAGATCCTGGCGAATTTACTCGTCGTGCCTTAGCGCATGGCAAGCTAGACCTGGCCGAGGCGGAGGCGGTCGCTGACCTCATCGCTGCGACCACTGCCACACAGCACAAGATGGCTATGGAGCAGCATACGGGCAGGCCCAGTCATCTACTCAACGAACTGCGGGCGACGCTCCTACGCTTTGCTGGCCTTCTCGAGCTAGAGCTAGACTTTAGCGAAGAGGATGTCGCCTTTGCCGATCGCTCCACTCTAGTTGAAACGTTAGCCACCATACAGCACCAGCTCCGCCTGCTCACGCAAAGCTTTAGCACAGGGCAAGAGCTACAACAAGGCATCCCGACCGCCATCATTGGCGCACCCAATGTGGGCAAGAGCAGCCTCCTCAACGCCCTCCTCCAGCACGAGCGAGCCATCGTCAGCGACATCCCTGGCACCACCCGCGACACTGTCGAGGGGCGACTAACCATCCGAGGCACACTCTTCCGACTCATCGACACCGCCGGTCTGCGCCAGACGACCGACCTTGTGGAGCAGCTGGGCATCGAGCGCAGCTACCTGCAGATCTCCTCGGCACGGCTCATCCTTTGGGTCATCGCCCCGCCCCTACCCACGTGGGACGAGCTAGAGGCACAGCTCAGCGAGATCCTTCGGCTTACCTCCCCCGATAGTACCCTCATAATCCTGCTCAACAAGCGGGATCTACTCACCGAGCGTGAGGTCACAGACTGGCTCAGCAACTGCTCCTCCTTGTTGCAACGCACCAATGGCAAACCGCACACTACCTCTCCGCTAGCCATCTCAGCACGAGCCGCTCAGGGCATCGAAGCCCTCGAAGAGCTGATGGTCACCAGTACCCAAACCCTTCACAGCGATGAGGAGACCGTGATGCTCTACAACCTGCGCCACTACGAGGCGCTCACCAAGGCGAGTCGTGCCTTAGAGTTAGTCTCCGAAGGACTCCACAACGGCTTGACCAGCGACCTTATTACCCCCTATCTCCGCGAGGCAATCGAAGAGATCGGCCTCGTCACAGGCGCCTCCATCACCTCCGACGAAGTGCTCGGCTTCATCTTCTCCCACTTCTGCATCGGCAAGTAGTATGAGACAGGGACGTATCGCAGAGGAGCAGCAGGTCATTCGGCAGATGATCCAGCTCTACTGCAGGAAGAAAGAGGAAAATGAGACGCTCTGCGACAGCTGTCGCGAACTACTCGAATACGCCACAAGGCGACTAGAGCGCTGTCGCTATGGTGCGACGAAGCCCACCTGCCGCAAATGCCCTATACACTGCTACCGACCCGATATGAAAGCCCGCATTCAGGCGGTGATGCGCTGGTCTGGTCCACGTATGCTCTTCCACCACCCCCTCGCCGCCCTCAAGCACCTCCTCCGCGAGCTCTAGTCCACCCGCAAAGCTCACGCATAATCCTTCGCTTTTTACTTGCACAGGCACTTAATCAGCTGATCGATACACCGTCATAGTGCTACCCATTTGACAGTTTCCCCGATCATTCAGATCTCTTCTAACGCTCTTTTACTGAATAGCCACGTAGAAAACATCAAATCCCTACGTGGCTATTTTTTATTTCCTACGTAGGGGAGAAATGATTCCTCCGAAGTTTCATTTGATTCCTCCGAAGTTTCATTTCTTCCCTACGTAGGGATTTTTCATTCCCCACGTGGAGATTTGAGAATCTCCACGTGAGGATTCATTTACATCACCCGAATGGTGTGGTGAGCTGTCGCCATAATGAGCGGCGTAGACTGGATTGTGGAGAGAGAGATCGTGCACGAGCCCTCCACGTCGCTAAGCGTGCGCCCGAGGAGCTCACCCGTAGCAAGATATAGCGACACCTCCTCGAGAGGCTCTAGTCCTGTGACGTAGAGCATCTGCGTAGTAGGATCTCTGTAGACCTTCACCTTTTGATCGGTTAGGAGGGTGTTGCTGGTGATCCCTTCGTAAGGTAGCATATTCAGAGAGTCGCCATTGTAGTCGTAGACAGCCCAGTTCTTCTGTTTAGAGGCGTCTACCTGCTCTTTAGTACACTCATTTGCTTCAGTCGCTGCCTTATTATTGACTACGACAAATCGCCCTTGCTCCTTACCACTCCTATCGGGTAGAGCCTCTACGATAGCATGCATAGCAGCACTGCTCAGCTTATTGCCATAGCAGAAGAGATTGTCTAGTGCTTGAGAGGCAGGCATGATGAGCTGCGTGAGGGCGTTGTTGCCACAGTAAAGGTGCTGTAGTTGGGTGTTGTGAGAGAGGTCGAGTGTGCTGAGCTTGCAATCATCGAGATATAGTCTCTGTAGCAAGGTACACTGAGAGAGGTCTAGAGCAGTCACAGGGACACGTGTCATCGATATGTAAGTAATCTGAGGACAGTGTGTTAGGTCTAGCTCGGAGATGCTTGTTGCGTTGATGTTGAGACCTTTTAGGACAGTGCAAGGAGTCAGATCGAGGGAAGTGATAGCTGTTGAAGGGACGCTTAGCTGCTCCAGCTGACTTCCCTCTGGGAAGAGTAAGCTAGAGATCCCGGTAGAAGCTAGATAAAGCTCCTTAAGCTGTGGAGAGTGTGAGAGATCCAGCTCAGTCAGCTGCTCATTGGTTGTTGCCGTAAGGCTCTCTAGCGAAGGCAGATGGGTAATGTCTAGAGCGGTGAGATAGTTCTCCTGCAGATTCAGTAGCACGACATCTCCGTAGATGTATTGTACCGAGTCAGCTACTAGATAAATGCCGATCTCTTGATCACCCTCGGTAAAGCTACCTTGATAAGTGAGCCCCTTTACTTCAATGGGAGATCCATCTTTGGTAACGGCCGTTATAAAGAGCTTTTCGCCCTTGGGTAGTTCTGTCTTAAAGAGAGCATACGGCTTGACCTCCTCGGGATCACCTTCGAAAGGCTTCATCTCGTCTTTACTTCCATTGAAGTCGTATACCGTCCATCCCTTAGCCTTGGCATTAGAGACGCAAGTTACGGTACATACGTTTGCCTCCTGAGGATCACTCTTGTCGACAGCGATCAAGCGACGATCTGTAGAGTTGCTGTTTGGAGACAACGCTGAGACAATCTCCTGAAAAGCTGCGGCAGAGAGTTTATTACTTCTCACGTCCAGCTCTTGTAGCTGCTGATGTGTCCCCAGCTTCACCTCTGTGAGTGCATTCTTACCAATTCGGACACGCCTGAGCAACGGGTTATGACTTAAGTCTAGTGACGTAAGCTTAGCCTCACTGATGTAGAGCATCTTGAGGAGGGGCAAGGCGCTTAGATCTATGGTCTGAATGTTCGTTCCATTCAGTCGTAAGTCTTCGATCTTAGCGTTATGAGAGAGGTCTATCTGCTGTAACTGTGTCCAGTTGAGACTGAGTACTCTGAGCAGCGGATTGTTAGATAGATCTATCTCCGTAAGAGGCATATTGGCAAGGTAAGCGGTCTCTAGCAGTGGTGCGTGTGTGAGATCTAGCTTTTCTAGCGAGCAGTCTGTAGTAACTATATGCTTTAGAGCTGGTAGCATGGAGACATCAAGACTCTTGAGGTAACCATTCTTGTGGCAGTACACCTCTTCGAGTATGGTGCAGTGAGACAGGTCTAGTGATGAGATGAGATTATCACTGCAGTCAAGCATGGTGAGATCCCCCTTGATCTTGACCTCAGAGCCTGAGAGTTCACATACGTAGACGGGACCATTGCCGTAGTTGTCTGTACGCACGATGGTGGCGCCCTCTAGCTCTACGTGTGTATTCGTCTCTTTGGTCGTCCACATTAGCTTGACTTGGTCCCCAGCGATCAGGTTTGTCTTGAGGGTTATATAGTTTGATGAGACGACAGGGACATAATCGTTTCCGTAGTATGGCTCCATCTTTTGGGGACTACCCTTGTAGTCATACATCTCCCAATTCTTTTCCTTAGCAATAGCTACGTGACTCATCGAGCAACTGTTACCTTCTAGGGCACTCTCTGTATCGATGACTATCATGCGCGCAGGTTTGCTGTCCGATATGAGCGGGAGAGACTCTACAAGGAGCTTCATATTGTCCGAGTTTATCTCATTGCTGTAGCATGCTATAAGCGTCAGAGCTGGACAGTCGGCGATGTTGAGTTGAGCAAGGCCATTTCCATTCACGAGCAAGGTCTTGAGCTTGTTGAGTCCTGCGAGGTTTAGGTCGTAAAGGCGATTGTCTCCGACGTCTAGGATCTCTAACTCTTTAGAGGCAGAGAGATCAAGCGCCTCGACATTGTTTCCCTCGATACGTAGCTCTCGTAGGTAAGGCAGTCGGGTCACATCAATCTGAGCTAGATCAGAGTGTGAGCAGTCTATAGCTCGTATGTTGCCCCCAGAGAGCTTGATGGTGTAGTCTTTGAGCTGGTAGATATAGTTCTTTACCCCATCTTGCTGCTCAATACGGAGGAAGTAAGCGCCCTCGACAGCTGGATCGGTATCACACTCTATCTCTATGGAGACCTCCGTGCCGATGTTTCTCTCGAAGGAGAGCGTAACCTCCTCTCCCTCTGAGGCGAGGAGTGCCTGAGGTATACAGATCCCTAGTAGGGCATATACGATAGCTAGTAGTTCTTTTCTCATATCTATAGATGTTTAATGCATGTTGTACGTCTGATTACTCACCTCTTGAGAGAGCGACTACGCGACTATGTCCCATGGCTGAGAGTACGATCTGTGGCGGGTAGTCTGTGATGTCTATCGAAGTGACCTCCTCTCGGACAGTAGTCCTATAGAGTAACACTCCCGTTGGAGAGAATATGAAGAGCTCCTCGCCTATGGGCATATGGCGTATCTGAAGCTCTCGTCCCACTTGTGCCACCACCCAGCTCTGTTGTAGGGGGTGCTCTATGGGATTAGGATTGGGGACTCCCTTGTATCTCTTGGCCTTCGTGGGACTTCCATTGAAGTCTAGGACGAGCCAATTTTTTGTCTCTCCCTGCGCTACATCTCTCTGATAGGCGCTATTACCCTCGGTCTCTATCGAGCTATCGCAAAAGAGTAGTCGCCCACGACTCCCATCGGGTCTACTGGGTAGGCTTGCGAAGAGACTAGAGGCATGAAGCGTATCGATCTTATTATCATAGCAAGCGAGTTGCTGTAGGTTAGGATAAGTTCCTAAGGGGATGCTTTGTAGCTTATTGTGCGAAGCTTCGAGCCTTAAAAGAGGAGCCTCTTGGGGCAGGGTCAATCGCGTTAGAGCATTACGACTGCAGTCTAGATCCTCTAGATATGGGTGTGCAGAGAGGTCTAGCTCTGTCAGGTTGTTTTCAGAGCAGGAGAGAGACTTCAGTCGCTTATTGCTCGCTAACGAGAGCTCTGTCAGTTGTAGCTTATCCATATTCAGCGTTTCCAATTTCTCACACTGAGATAGGTCTACCTCCCTAAGCGCACTATAACCAGCGTATAACCGTCGCAAGTTTGTCAGTGAGCGCGCATCGATCGTTGCGATACCACACCCTACAATCTGAAGCGTCTCTATCTTTTTGTTTGCAGTGAGATCTAGAGCTTGTAGCTGTGGGTTCTTTACCAATAACAGCTCCGTCAGCGAGGGCGCTTGAGAGCAGTCTAGCATGGTCACGCCACAGTCGCCAAGGTCCAGCTTTGCGACACTACCGGCTATGGTTATCAGTTCTTTATCTACCCGATAGACCTCGTAGGGCGTATCTCCAGGTGCGTCTAGATAGAGTAGCGTCGCCCCAGATACGGAGCAATCCTCTCCCGCCACGGGAGTAATCTCCACGAGGAGCATCTCCCCGACAGCTCGGTTCGTCTTAAAGGTGACTCCCCTTCCCGAAGCAATCTGTGGCGTGTAGTCCCAGCCTTTGTAGTATATCAGCTGCTCCTCATCATTGACGATGGCTAGTGGCGTAAAGCCCTTGTCTTTGAGCTGGCTTATGATATCTGCCGAAAAGCGATTACCATCTCTTACCGCCTCCCGGCTGTCGAAGACGATCGCTCTCCTAAATAGGTTCTCGTCATCGCTCGTCGCCAATGCACTAACAAGCGATGCGACCTTAGCCTCCGACAACTTATTATTGGCCACACTTAGGAGGAGCAGGGGCAGGTCGGCACTTAATTGTATCTCTACCAGCTTGTTGTTGCGACAGTCTAGCTGCTTCAGAAGCTTTAAGCCCGTAAGATCTAACCGCTCTAGAGCATTGTCCTTACAGATCAGCGAAGATATCAGCGACTCCGTGGAGAAGGTCAACTGCGTTAGCTCAGCCTGAGAGCAGTCCAAAGAGAGGATGTCTCCATAGAGCAGGATCGTGCCACTACCCCCTAGTCGTAACTTAAGGTGAGCCTCTCCTGAGAAGTACTTCTCTTCCGAAAGGATCTCAGCTCCCTCAATGCGATAAGGCTCGTCACTTCTTATCGTGATAGAGATCTCACTGCTTTGCGGCTTTGCCGAGGATAGCGTGATCAAGCGATCCGACACTTGAGGCACATAGTCGAAGCCCCTATATGGCTTCATACTAAACGGGCTTCCGTTATAATCAAAGACCTCCCAACCTTTCTCCTTAGCCGTTTCGACAGCTTGCTTAGAATACTTATTTCCCTCTTGCTGTGTATTATCGACTGCTACGAGCGTCCCTGCTTGGTCCCGTTGTGGCAAGTTACTAGGTAGTGCTTCGCACACCGACTGAGCAAGTTGGTTACCATGTATATCCAAGTAGCTAAGCTGTGGGCAGCTCCCGATAGATAGCTCCTCCAGCCGATTGTTGTAAAGAGCCAGTCGTTGTAGGCGTGGTAATGCTGGGATCTCCATGGTGGTCAGCTCATTGTATGAGAGATCTACAAAGTCTAATGCACTGCTTGAGCCTAGATCTATGGAGGTCAACTTATTTTTGTACGCAAAGAGTGTCTGCAGCCTCGCAGCCTGCGATAAGTCTAGCTGTGTAATCTCTTGGTCACTACAGTCAAGCTCCAATATTGCTCCCTTGAGCTTAACCTCCTGTGAGAGAAGCGTGTAATACGAAAACGTAATCCCCTGCATCTGCTCACTGCGCACGAAGCGCAGTCCCTCTGTCACCACCTCCCCATCGGCATTGATCTCTAGTCTGATCTCACTATTCACAGGAAGAGCAGTCACAAAGGAGATCTCCTCCTGAGCTGCCAGCTCCTTCGCTCCCAGACAACAAAATAAGAGTGACAGAATCAATCCACTCCAATATGATACTCTACTCTTCATATCCTTTCGATCTGCTTACTGAATAGACGTACTGCGACTCCTCGGTTGGGGTCTGCGCAAATTGGCTCAGTGGCAGCAAGCCAATGAGCAGAAGAGGGGATAGAATTCGTTTCATACCTTTAGGATAGGCGTCAATAGATCTAGGTAGGCTTGTAAGCCCTAATAGTTTTCGACTGCTAATATAGATATTTCATCTCAATTATGCTACACGTGCATCTAGATGCCACAAGTCGTCAGCAGGGATGCATGTCTCTAACCTCTAACCTCTAATCTCCGACCTCTAATCTCCGACCCGATAGCCCCGTGGAAAATTTCAAATCCCTACGTGGCTATTTTTTATTCTCCACGGAGGTAAGAAAAAATTCTTCGGACTTATCGTTTGATTCCTCCGAAGTTTCATTTCACGCCTACGTGGAGAATTTTCATTTTCCACGTGGAGATTTTGAAATTTCCACGGGGCTATCGGGTCAGAGTCACTCGAAGACAGGGTGTCAGCCCGAGATCTCTTTCAGTAGCTTTCAATATGCGTGAGCCCCATGCAAGGCTTCGGGCGTATGCTATCTCTTGATTTTGTATTACCTTTGCGGTACGAGGGTGCGTTGCCCTATGGGGTGACTTCCCCCACCCTCCGTTGTCAAGTATCACCTTAGATAGTAATCACAAGTATATGAAAAGTTTCAATCCCGTAGGTAGTCTGGTAGTCCTCGTTGGGGCTCTCGTACTCATCATCCCCGCTCTGCTCGACAAGGGAGGAAATGTGTACAATCTCATCGGATGTATCGTGATGATTGCTGGATTTTTCCTCCACATCTTCCTCAATAAGCGGATCACAACTATCAAGAAGTAACTTCTCTTCAAGTGCCTGACTTGGCACGGACTCCTGACCTAGCATACAGTCCCAAGGCTATCGTTGAGGGCTTGCCTTGCTCATACGTAAGACAAGTCTCTCTCGTTCGTATATAAGGTCAGCCTTAGTCATCCACCCCGCTCGGTCTATGTACTACAACAAAGCGATCTTGATAGGCTTCGTAGGCGCAGACCCCAACGTACACTATTCGCGTCGGGGGAGCTGTCAGGCTACACTACGCCTAGCGACCTCTGTATCAGGCTACACGAAGCGTGATGGCACGCAGATACCTGATCGCACAGAGTGGCACACGGTAGTGACCTTCGGCACGCTGGCACAGTTTGTCGAGCGCTGGGTGCGCAAGGGGTCTCACCTTCTCGTGGAGGGTGAGATACGCTACAATAATTATACGGATCGCCAGGGACAGGCTCAGGCGCGTACGGAGATCTGGGCGGACAAGGTCACCTTTGTGGATCGTCCCAAGCAGAGCGGTAGTCAGGAGAGTGCCTCTGCTCATCCCGCTACCGAGCGACCTGCATCGAAGCTTGACCCGAGTGGAGCAAGCGCCCGTGGTCAGCAACAGCATAAGTCACAACAGTAGCAGCAATGGGTGATGCCTTCTTATTAAGCCTTTTCGGGGGAATTGTGTACAGCAATCCAATCGTTTGGATAGATGCTATACCGCTCCTGATCATCCTCTTCTTACTGCTTTGCTCCGCCTTTATGTCGAGCAATGAGGTGGCATTCTTTTCGCTCACCCCGCAAGAGGTGCAGCAGATCAAAGAGCAGGAGCACCCGAACGACCCACGACTACTCCAGCTCCTATCACACTCGGAGCAGCTACTAGCTACCATTCTGATCGGCAATAACGCGGTCAACGTGGCGATCACGATCCTCTGTGCGTGGTTCGTGGGGGAGCATTGGGACTTCTCGGCAAATCGTGCTGCCGGCTTCATCATTCAGACGGTACTCATAACCTTCCTCCTCTTACTCTTTGGCGAGATCATCCCTAAGATCTACGCTCAGCGCCACCCACTCTCCTTCATACGTATGACGGCTCCTGCCGTATCAGGACTTTACAAAGGGATCGCTTGGTGCTCCAAGGGCTTGATCAAAACCTCTAAGCTCCTCGGCTCTAATGCGAAAAAGGGGCACGAGCTCTCTGTCGACGATCTCTCGGAGGCTGTCGCGCTGACTACCGAGGGGGACAATAAGGAGACGGAGATGATCCATGAGATTGTCAAGTTTTACCACAAGACGGCCGACGAGATCATGGTGCCACGTGTCGATATGGTCGGCGTCAACTATCACTGGGCATATCATCAGACGCTGAGCTATGCGGTCGACACGGGCTACTCACGACTGCCTGTCTACGATGGGTCGCAAGACAGTATCCGTGGGGTGCTTTATGTGAAGGATCTCCTCCCTCACATGCACGAGGAGGACACCTTTCCCTGGCAGAAGATCATCCGGCAAGCTTACTTCGTACCGGAGAATAAGAAGATTGACACGCTGCTGGAGGAGTTACAACAGGAGCGTATCCACATGGCGATCGTAATCGACGAGTTTGGCGGGACATCAGGACTGATCACGCTAGAGGACATCCTCGAGGAGATCGTCGGTGAGATCGTCGATGAGTACGACGATGAGGATCCACCCTACGTACGTCTCGCTGAGGGGGTCTATCTGATCGATGGAGGTATGTCGCTGATCGATCTTTGCAAGCTGCTCGATGTAGAGCCTGAGTACTTTGCGCCACACTACGAGGAGGTCGACACGGTCGGGGGCTTGTTTCTAGAGGTGCTACAAGAGATTCCCCAGGTGGGTCAGCAGGTAACGATCTCAGACATTGACTTCATCGTGACGCGCATGGATCGCCACCGTATCATGCAGCTCAAGATGCGTCTGCATCCCAAAGAGCAAGGCGAGACGCAGGGCGATAGTCAGACAGAGCCTCAGGCGTGACCTACTCACAGCTAGACCTCCCGCTAGGCGGGGCACTCTACGTCGCAGAGCTACCCTCTGGCATCGCGCCCAGCCTATCTAACTACCGTACGCTGACGCAGCAGCTCCTCAACGAGATCGCTCCTAGAGAGACAGTTTGGCGATTGATGCACCTACCCACGGGTGCTCCCCGTCTTGTCTCGCCTGACCGTGATTACAGTATCTCTATATCCCACAGCGGTAGCTACGTTGCCCTCGTCATTTGCGAGGGGCTGCACGGTATCGGCGTAGATCTACAAATTGCTAGTGATAAGTTGCCACAGATAGCTCCGAGGTTTATGTCTCCCGCTGAGCTAACTCACTATCATCACCTGCTTGCACCCGAGGAGCCTCTGGTTGCTTGCGAATGGCTCTACACGGTGTGGGGACTCAAAGAGGCTGCTTACAAAGCCTACCCGCCAAAGGTCAAGCGACACCTAGCGACCAACTACATCGTCTCACCGCCCGAAGGCTCCGTCTCTGCGAGCCTGTATAGTGACGAGAGGGGCAACTCGATCGTCCATTACACCATCTATGCCGACGAAGGGGACGCCCCCCCCACCCTCCTCACGGGCTACCTCCTTCGTAGCATCACGACAGCACCATACCACCTCACCTATGTGCTAGACACAGGAGGTGCCGTCCTACCGGATGAATAGCTGAAGCTGATGGTCTCTTTCACTTAAAAGATCTCCAAACGCTTCCCAATAATCGTCTAGTGCCCCTCTAGCAACTGCTGTTTCCCCCAACATTTCGAAAACTCTGAAGTTGGACTGCTTGTTTATTCAATTAAATGTCGTATCTTTGCACCACGAACGGCACGAAGGGGGCATTTTTCCCCACGATGTACCGATCAGAATCTTCGGGGTGTAGCGCAGTCCGGTTAGCGCACCTGCTTTGGGAGCAGGGGGTCCCAGGTTCGAATCCTGGTACCCCGACAGAAAAGCTTAAAACGACAGTAGAGTGGCAATTGCCGCTCTATTGTCGTTTATAGAGGATACGACAAGGTGGATTGTCTAACTATCTAACCGCTTTGAGACATGTATACAGAAGAACAATATAGATATGCTCTAGCTCGTGTGGAGGCACTCCTGCCTCGTATGGAGGATGAGACAATGAGTGCGCCCGAAGAGCAGGAGTTGGCGATTATGAGTGATGTGGTCGCCTCGTACGAAGAGGAGCATTATCCGCTAGAGAGCCTAACGCTAGGCGAACTAATCAGCTATGCCCTCAAGGAGCAGGGCAAGTCTCAGGCAGAGCTAGCCCGTGAACTGGGGATCTCTCCATCTCGTGTGAGTGACTTCGTCAATGACAAGAGCGAGCCATCGCTCTCGCTAGCGGGGCGCATCTGTCAAGCACTGGGACTCTCTGCCGAGCTGGTGCTAGGCTGTGCTACACCAACCTATGCGTAGCTAGTTCGAAAAAAGACTTAGCGCTGGCTCTAGTGCTACTAGGATCTAATCTCTAATCTCTAAGGTCTAACCTCTTTTTCGTACCTTTGATCCTACAAGAGAGACTATAAAGAAATGACAAACAATACTTCTACCCAGCGCGATACCGCTGCGGTCAGCTACGATAAGAAGGTAGCCGTCGTAGGCGCCGGTTCCATGGGGCGCAGCATAGCCATCTGCCTGGCCATGCATCATATACCTACCGTCATACAGGCACGATCTTTGGATCGTCAGAAGCGGGCTATTCCACTCCTCGAGCAGTCACTGGCGGAGTGTGGCGAGCTCTTCGACTGGAGCGAAGAGGAGCAGCAGGAGTTGCTCAGCCGCATCAAGGTGACTGTGGACAATGCCGACATTGTCTCCGCCAACCTCGTCATAGAGGCGACCAGTGGCACCCTAGAGGAGCACAAAGACCTCTACCGCGACCTCGATGCTGTCCTCAGCGAAGGGACGATCATTGCTTCGATCACTTCATCGATCAGCATCACGGAGCTAGGCAACGCTACACAGCGTCCATCACTTGTGGCAGGGATGCACTTCTTCAACCCCGTACCACTCATTGACCTTGTCGAGATCGTCTCGTCACAGCACACTTCGCAAGAGACGCTAGAGCAGATACAAGAGCTGTGCGATGCGATGGGCAAGGATACGGTCTACGTCGAGGACTCGCCAGGATACATCGTCAATCGTATGCTCATACCGATGATCAACGAGGCGATCACCGAGCTGGCTCAAGGCATCGGCTCTATCGAAGATATAGACCGTGCGATGCGCATCGGCGCCAGTCACCCGATGGGACCGCTAGAGCTGGCAGATTGGATCGGTCTAGACACTTGTCTGGAGATCTTGGAGGGGCTCTTCGCTGAGTTTATGGATAGCAAGTATCGTCCGCACCCACTACTACGTAGGAAGGTACGCGCCGGACAGCTCGGGCGCAAGGTAGGCGTGGGCTTCTACCGCTATACCCCAGAGGAAGAGGAACAGTCGTAACAGTAGTCTCGTTTTATAGCAACACGCTTGAGATGCAAGTCAAGATCCTCGGTTGTGGCTCTGCACGTCCCACACGGCATCACCTCCCCTCGGCACAAGTACTGACCGTCGCAGGGCATCATTACCTGATAGATGCTGGCGAAGGGGCACAGCACTCGCTGATCCTAGCGGGCTATAAGATCACGCAGCTGGAGGCGCTCTTTATCTCTCACGCTCATGGGGATCATTGCTTCGGACTACCAGGGCTACTCACCTCGATGGCACACGTAGGGCGCACGAAGCCGCTCACCATCGTGACGACAGCCGAGGTGGCTGACTACATACGCTACATCGAGGAGCATCACATCGAGGAGAGTCCTTACGAGCTCTCTGTGGTCATAGCTCCGAGTGATGAGGTCTCCCAGGCTATCTACTCCGACCCTTGGCTTCAGGTCGACACGTTGCCACTACGGCACCGTACGAGCGCCATCGGCTTCCTCTGCCGTGAGCATTGTATGCCGAGGCGGATAGATCCTGTGGCTACCGACTTTTATCAAATTCCCCACACGGCTATGCATGCCCTACAAATGGGGCTAGACTACGTACCTTCAGGTGGAGGGCGCATCATCCCCAATCGTGAACTGACGAAGCCGGGTCGCCCATCTCGCTCCTACGCTTATCTCTCAGACACGCTCCCAGCGTGGCATCTGGTAGAGCAGATACGAGGTGTAGACCTCCTCTACCACGAGAGCACTTACAGTGAGGAGTTTCGTGACCGTGCGGAGACCTATGGGCACTCGACAGCACGACAAGCCGCAGAGGTGGCACGGGCGGCCGAGGTGGGTCAACTGCTCTTGGGGCACTACTCAGGTCGCTATGACGACCTGTCGAAGTTGCTTGGTGAGGCGCAAGAGGTCTTTCCCGATAGCTTTGCAACCCAAGAAGGAGATCTATACGAAGTATAAAGCTTTGCACGAAACGCAATTGACAGAACCATGAGTAGCCGTATCAAGAGTCTCTTTAAGGATACCGTCATCTACGGAGCGACGACCATGCTCAGTCGCTTCCTCGGCTGGGCGCTCTTCCCGCTCTATGTGTATCAGCTGCCCTCGCCTGCCGACTATGGTATCGTGACCAATCTGTATGCGTGGGTGGCGCTGCTCCTGATCCTCCTAACGTATGGGATGGAGACGGGCTTCTTCCGCTTTAGTCGTGAAGGTGACGGGCGCAAGGTGTATGCCAATAGTTTGCGTACGCTAGGCACCAGTTCGCTCCTCTTCCTCATCTTGGGCTTGCTTTTTGTCAAGCCAATCGGAGCAGCTCTCGGGTATGCCGACATGCTGCGCCCCGTGGCGATGCTGATCGTGATCGTCGCGATCGACGCCTTCACCAGTATCCCCTTTGCTTATCTGCGCTATACCAATCAAGCCTTGCGATATGGCTTGATCAAGATAGGCTACGTACTCCTCACGGTGGCGCTCAACCTCTTCTTCCTACTGGTCTGCCCTTGGCTCCAGAGGGTGGCGCCTGGAGCGGTCGACTGGTGGTACGAACCAGGGCTAGGTGTCGAGTATATCTTCCTCTCGAACATGATCGCCAATATCATCCTCCTACTGGTCTTGATACCCTATATGAAGCAGGCACGTGGTGGAGGACGCTTCGACTGGGGGCTGCTTCGTCGTATGCTCCACTACTCGCTGCCGATGGTCTTGCTCGGCATAGCGGGCAACTTCAACAAGATGGCGGACAAGATCATCTTCCCGATGCTCTTTGAGGATCAAACCTTTGCCAATACACAACTTGGCATCTATAGTGCGGGGTACAAGACAGCGGTCGTCATCGTCATGTTTACGCAAGCCTTCCGCTTTGCTTACGAGCCCTTTATCTTCCAGCGAGGTAAGGAAGGCGAACTCTCGGCAGACGAGGAGGCAGCAGCAGAGCAAGAGCGACGCATCACATATGCGAAAGCGATGCACTACTACTTGCTCTCGGCGATCTTTATCTACGTCGCTGTGATGTGCTACCTCGACCTGCTCAAGGTGCTGATCAGCCCCGCCTACTACGACGGGCTACGGGTCGTGCCCTACGTAATGCTTGGGGAGGTGCTCTTCGGTATCTACTACAATCTATCGCTCTGGTACAAGCTGACCGACCGCACTTATTGGGGTGGTATCATCTCCACGGCCGGCTGTCTGCTGACGGTGGCGATCATCGTGTGGGGCGCACCGCACTGGGGCTTTATGGCGTGTGCCTACGCCTCGGTGGTGAGCAACCTCCTACTGGTCCTCGTCTCCTACTTCCTCGGGCGCAAGTACTACCCCGTGCCGTACCAACTAGGAGCGACGGCAGGTTATTTCGTCGTGGGCGCCATCACCGTAGGGCTCGTCTTGTGGATTTATGGTGCGATACCTGCGATGTGGATGCGTCTGCTACTCAGTACCGTGGTTTTAGTCGCACTCACTGGGTATATCGTCTGGCGCGAGCACCTGGTCAAGGCGTTTGCGCCGATCTTGCGCCGTCTGCGCCACAAAGCGGATCGATAAAAGTCAGAAAGGTCGAAATACACACTTTTAGGGATACGACCGAAAAAGAGAAGGCTCAATTGCTTTTATCTAGCGATTGAGCCTTCTCTTTTTATACCATCCAAGCCTCCTTGCAACAAAAAGTAGCTGTAGCGAAGCTAGGGAGTAGAAGTTGTCTGCCGCTTTAGATCCTCAGCCATTCGGTGTTTGTGGCATGTCCCTTGGAAGGGCGTCTCTTCAATAAATGTTCGGGCGTTGACTTCGTCTCTTTTATCTGTTTCATCGTACTCATAATTATCTTACTTACGAGTCTACTTTTTACAGGGTTAGACAGTGCGGAATTGGGCACCCTCTGGAAGCGACGACGCTAGAGCAGGTGGCGCTCAGCGTGGTAGGAGGAGCGTACCAGAGGACCGCTCTCCACATGACGGAAGCCCTTGCCTAGAGCTATCTCCCGAAGCTCGGCAAAGCGGTCGGGATGCACATACTCCTGCACGGGATAGTGACGACGGGTGGGTTGGAGGTATTGACCCAACGTGAGAATACTACAGTCTACTTGACGCAGATCGTCCATCGTCTCGAGGATCTCCTCCTGCGTCTCGCCGAGACCAAGCATCAACCCCGTCTTAGCGGGCAGTTCCGCCTCAGCGATCTGTGCCAAGACGGAGAGACTACAGTCATAAGTAGCTCGGCTACGTACCATGGGCGTGAGCCGTCGCACCGTCTCCATATTGTGCGCCACCACCTCGGGGCGCTCCTGTAGGATCGGCGCAATGAGCTCTGCCTGCCCGTCGAAGTCGGGTATCAGCACCTCGATCGTAACGCCAGGGCACAGCTCACGTATCTGTCGTATCGTCTCGACCCAGTGGGCACTGCCCTTGTCGGGCAGATCATCGCGATCCACACTGGTGACCACCGCATGCTTGAGTCCTAGCGCACGGACACTCTCAGCGACATGACGAGGCTCCTCAGGGTCTAGCGGTAGCGGGCGACCCGTCTCTGTATTGCAAAACTTACAAGCTCGCGTACAGACCGCTCCCCCGATCATAAAGGTGGCGGTACCTCGTGACCAGCACTCACCCTGATTAGGACAGCGACCGCTCGTACAGATCGTGTGCAGACAATGCTGCTGCAGCACCGCACGCGTCTCGTCGTAGGTTACATCGCTACCGAGTTTGATCTTGAGCCACTCAGGCTTACGTATGTGGGGTTGCTTCATCAGCTCTATCTCTAGAAGTTATTTAAGCTTACGATCGAGGAACTCGATGATGCGACTGTAGAGGTGCTGCCTGTTGTTGCCCCCGTAGATGCTGTGATCCTTGTCTGTGTAGGTCGCCATCTCAAAGGGAATGTCCGCCTTAACCAGCTCGGTGGCTAGGCGCATCGTGTTTTGCAGATGCACATTGTCATCAGCCGTGCCGTGAATGACCAGCAGATCACCATGTAGGTTGTGTGCGATAGGTAGGACAGAAGAAGCTTCGTAGCCCTTGTTATTGACCTGTGGAGTCGCCATAAAGCGCTCTGTGTAAACCGTATCGTAAAAGCGCCAGTCGGTCACAGGAGCCACAGCTACACCAGCACGAAATACCTTGCCACGGCAGAGCGACATGAGCGTATTGTACCCGCCGTAGCTCCAGCCGAAGATAGCGATCCGATCTCCATCGATATAAGCAAACTGCTTGGGCAGCGCCTCAGCTGCAGCTATCTGGTCGCTACTCTCGCGCAGACCTAGCTCACGATAGGTGCACTTGCGCCACTCGGTGCCACGGCCACCTGTACCACGTCCGTCCACACAGACTACGACATAGCCAGCCTGCGCCAGGGCGTACTCCCAGCCGATGTAAAACTGATCCAACACCTCCTGCGAGTCGGGACCACTGTACTGATGCATCACCGTGGGGTAACGCTTGCTCGCGTCAAAGTGTGGCGGGCGGATCATCCAACCATGGAGTGTGCGTCCAGGAGCCACCTCAATGGTAAAGAACTCCTTGTCGTTGTAGTCATACCCCTTGAGCTTAGCGACCAGCTGCGCATTGTCTTCGAGCGTACGGATCACCTTGCCATCCTTTGCCGTGCGGATTGTCGTGATGGTAGGTGTCTTAGCATTGCTATAGCTATTGATGAAGTAACTATAGTCTTGCGTGAAGCTAGCACGATTGATGCCAGCCTCTCCCGCTAAGACAGTCGTTTTGCCCCGTGGGGTCGTCTTGAGGACTCGTCTCTGGGTAGGTGTCTCGTCGGCAGCTTGGTAGTAGACGTTGCCCTCGCTGTCACAGCCGTAGAAGTTGATAATGTCCCAGTCACCCTGAGTCAGGCGCTGCTGGAGTCCTCCATTCGTACCATACTCATAGAGCTGCGTAGAGCCGTCCCGCTCGCTCAGCATAACGATGCCATCGGGGACAAAGCGCATGGAGTTGATAAACTCATTGTTGATATATCGCGGATCTTGCTCACGAAGGGTCAGCCGAGGCGTACGACTCTTCGGATTAATGCGGTACACCTTGAGATCGTTCTGCAGACGATTGAGCGTGACAGCGGCTAGATCGCTGCCCCAGCCAGTGAAGACGATGCGAGGTATGTAGCCGTCCGCATCTAGTGGTAGCTCTACACGGTCGATACGCTTGAGCTCGAGGTTGTAGAGGTGTAGTGAGACGGTCGAGTTTTGCTCTCCCACCTTCGGATACTTATAGACATAGTCCGTGGGGTAGAGATCATCTCCGTAGATCGGCATAGAGTAGGCCTTCACCTGGCTCTCATCACTGCGTACGAAGGCGAGGAAGTCGCTCTGGGGGCTCCACTCCATCAGGCGTGTCGTGCTAAACTCCTCCTCGTAGACCCAGTCGGTGGTACCGTTGATCACCTCATTGCGCTTACCATCCGTGGTGACCTGCACCTCTGAGTTGAAATCAAACTTCTTGATGTATATATTATTGTCTCTGACGAAAGCGACCATCCGCCCGTCAGGACTAAAGGTGGGGATCATGATCTCACCCTCTGTGAGTGGTTCACACAGGTTGCGACGCACATCGTAGTGGGTAGCGCGTAGCGTGTAGGAGCGACGGTAGATAGGCTGTATGTCAGTGTAGATCAGGATATGATGTCCCGAGGGTGCAATGTCGTAGTCCCAGATCGCCTTGAGATCGCACTCACGAGCAGTCGCTATGTCAAAGAGCGTATCGACGGCCCGTCCCGTAGCGTACTCATACTTGACAATACGCTGGTAGTCATCGCTGATGAGCGTGTAGTGCTTGCCATCGGGTAGCGAGCGAAAGCCGTTGCCAGCACCACGAGCAGCAAATGCGCCTGAGGTGACCTCAGGAAGGGTGATCTCTCGCTGCTGCTGGGCAACGAGTGTGAGCGAGCAGAGGAGTATGAGGGTGGTAAAGAGGGTACGGTTACGCATGGGGAAGAGAGGTTAGAGATTAGAGATTAGAGGCAAGACCACAGCGTAGACCCCGCGAGAGGGGATCTACGCTATGGCGATATGTAGTGAAGGGGTTACTTGCGCTTGAAAGTTAGGCTAGGCTGACCCGAAGCGTCGTGCGTAGAGTAGATCTTGAGCCTGTTTGCTCCATCCATACGAAAGGCCTTAGCCTCCTGCAGAGCCGCTAGGAAGATCCGCTCATACATCATGTTGGAGCAGGCCATGCGAGTCGACATCATGTCGCCGATCTTGATACGACCATCAGGGTACATCATACACTCGCCACCATAGCTATTGCAGGCTGCTTGTCCAGATATGCGTGCTTTGCTGATGCTGATAGTAGCTGTCTGGACTGCGTCTTTATTGATTTCGATACCATCCATATGAGTGAGTTCCCAAGAGCTGCCATCGAGCGAGGCCAGATTGATCTTGCTACTGTTCTTGCAAGTACCGCAGCTGACGCAGAGTAGCGAGGTCAGCAGGAGTAATGCTACAAAATAGATTCTCTTCATAGTGATTCGTTTGCTATTTGTTATTCATTAGTACTGTGATAGAGACAGATGCTCTACCGATATGGGTGTGTCAAAGAATATAGATGCCGTACGGGAGAATCGCTCCGTCTGCTCCGTCGTGTAGTAGCGTGTCGTGCCACCACGTGTGAGCTGAGCCGCCATCTCGGGGTGGCGTACGAGGTACTCCTCAAGAGACTTAGCGACGAGCTCGCCCTGAGCCACCACCTTGATCGAGGGAGTCAGCAGGCGCTGTATCTTAGGCATCAGTATCGGGTAGTGGGTGCAGCCGAGGATGATCGTATCGATCTTCTCGTCCTGTGCCAAGAGTCGCTCTAGATGCTTGCGCACGAAGAAGTCGGCCCCCGGACTATCGCTCTCGCCCGTCTCCACGATAGGCACCCACAGCGGGCAAGCCTCCTGGACGACCGTCACATCGGGGTAGAGCTTGTGTATCTCAGTCACATAGCTCTCACTAGAGACAGTACCCTCAGTGGCGAGGATACCCACATGCTTGGTACCCGTGAGCGTGTCGATGCACTCGACTGTAGGGCGGATGATCCCCAGCACACGACGACGCATCGAGCCTCCATCGAGCTTAGGCAGATCCTCTTGCTGTATCTGTCGGAGCGCCTTCGCCGAGGCGGTGTTGCAAGCGAGGATGACCAGCGGACAGCCTAGGTCAAAGAGCCTCTCGACCGCCTCTCTCGTAAACTGGTAGACCACACGCATAGACCGCGAACCATAAGGCGAGCGCGCATTGTCGCCAAGATAAACGAAGTCATACTGAGGTAATTGCTCCTGCAGTTTACGTAGGATCGTCAATCCTCCGTACCCTGAGTCAAAAACCCCGATCGGACCCTCTATCTGCTGCATCTGTTATGCTATATATTATAGTGTCTAACTCTAAAAACTGGAGTCGCTCTCGCAACTCCACTCCAAAGGTACGAAAAAGATGTTAGAGCCTACTCTTTAGCTAACCGCCGACACTCTTCGCAATCTCCACGTGGAAAATTTCAAATCTCCACGGAGCTATTTTTTATTCTCCACGTAGGCGAGAAACATTTCCTCCGAAGTTTCATTTGATTCCTCCGAAGTTTTATTTCGTCCCCACGTGGGGATTTTTTCGTCCCTCCCTGGGGATTTGAGAATTCCTCCCTAGGGATTTGAAAATTTCTCCCTGGGGATCGTTTTTTCTGCGAGGCTATTAAACACAAAGATGCGCCAGAGTACAAGTGACTCTGACGCATCCTATCCAATCACATACTAAATGTAGCCTTACGCTCCACTTAATGGGTCACGCTCCTGCACCGGCCTGATGGGCTCGGGCGCTACGAGGTCATCGATAGACCAGAGGTATGCCGCGATGAGCTCGCTGTTGTTGTATGCCTGAGCATTCATCTCGCGAATACGTGCTAGGAGGGCATCACTCTTGGTGACGTCTGCCTCCTGCACCAGCAGGCAAGTGTTGAAGCCTGGCCATACGGCCGTATCCTTGTGCGGGATGTCGAAGTTGCTCTCAGCAAGTGCCTTCGGGATGACTTGGTAGACGCTTATCTCCAGATCCCGCAGGAGCGACTCCATCTGCTCCTGCATACTGACATTGCAGGTGATATAGATAAATCTCATACTAGTTATTCTTAATGTGTTTCCTCAATCTAGATACTCTGCGCTCTCTATTGAGCTTGCGCTGGTGCATAGCCGCATAGGCTGTGGGTACCAAGATGAGCGTCACGAGCATAGAGATCAGGAGACCTCCGATGATGGTGATGCCTAGCGGTGCGTAGAGCTCCCGGCCCATACCTCTACTGAGTGCCATGGGTAGCATACCCAGTATGGTGGTCATAGAGGTCATCAAGACGGGGCGCAAACGTGAGCGACCGGACTCCATCACCGCATCTCGTATCGTATAGCCGCGGCGCACGAGCATATTGCTGTAGTCCACCAGGACGATACCATTGTTCACCACGATACCGACTAGCATGATGAGACCGATGAAGGTCACGACACTGAGCGTGGTACCGGTAATGAGGAAGGCTAAGATAACGCCTACGAGGGTAAAGGGTATCGCAAAGAGGATGATAAAGGGATCAAGCAGTGACTCAAACTGAGCAGCCATCACCATAAAGACTAGGAGCAGACCGATGATAAAGATGAGTGTGAGCGAGGAGAAAGTATCCCCCTGATCCTCCACCTGACCACCTAGTGAGACGGTCACCCCTTGTGGTGTCTCGAGGTCGTCGATGATCTGCTCGGCAATCTTAGCTCCATCACCGAGCGAGACACCGTTGAGGTTGCTTGTGACCTTGACATAGCGCTGCTGGGTGAGTCGCTCGATCTGTACGGGCCCCTCCTTCTCCTGAATATCAGCCACGGCAATGAGTGGCACCTGCTGTCCCAGGAGGTTGGTCACCTGCATCTCGCGCAGTTTGCTGATCGAGTTACGATAGTCTGGTGCATACTGTATGCGGATGTCGTAGTCGGTACCATCTTCGGTATAGGCACCGGCCTTAGCTCCATAGAGGTTCTCGCGTACCTGCAAGCCGATCACGCCAGGATTGAGAGCCATCTGAGAGGCTTTGTCCTTGTCCACGAGGATGTGAACCTCACGATTACCCGCCGAGACAAGCGCCTCGACATTGGTAAACTCAGGATGCTCCTTCGCTTTGCGCTCGATCTCAAAGGCGATCTCATTCATCTCGTCTAGGTTCTTGCCATAGACGACAAACTCTATCGGTGCTCTATTACCCGTCAGCGCGGTCGCCATAGCACTACCACCAGAGACGGTCACCTTCTCAATCTCAGGGATCGCCTCAATCAGCGGACGTATATCATCGGCTATTTGCTGACTGCTACGCTTACGCTCATCGACGGGCTTGAGGTGGCAGAAGATGGTGCCGATGTTCTTGCCCTCCTTAAAGCCAACGGCCGTCAGGACGCCATCATCGGTCTGTCCCGTAATGCTGGCGATACCACCCTCGGCAACCTCTGGCACATGGTCCTGCAGTAGATGTACGATCTGATTACCAACCTGCTCTGTGATCGTGTGGGAGGTACCCTGCTCCGTCTCAAACTGGATAGAGACAGAGCCCGCATCGATATCGGGGATGTAGTCTGTACCGACTGCCTTACCTAAGAAGAGAACTAGGACAAAGATCACTAGCGCCGACACGAGGGTAATGCCCTTGTGAAAGACTGCCCACCCGAGGAAGTTGCGGTAGACACGCTCGATGCTCTCGAAGACACGCTCGCTCCAGTTGTAAAGCTTGCCGTGCTTCTTGCCTTCGCCATTGCGGGGAGCGGGCTTGAGCAAGACGCTCGAGAGCATTGGCGTCAGTGCCAGCGCGGTAAAGAGTGAGGTGATCATACAGGTCACCGTCAGGACGGCTAGCTGCTTAAACATCACACCGACGATACCGCCCATGAAGACGAGCGGGAGGAATACCACAATCGTGGTCAGCGTCGAGGCGGCAATAGCTAGTCCCATCTCTGAGGCTCCAAACATGGCAGCTTGCTTCGGCATGGCGCCTCGCTCGATGTGCTGTGTGATGTTTTCGAGTACGACGATGGCGTTGTCCACCACCATACCGATAGCGATCACGAGTGCTACGAGTGAGAAGATGTTGATCGTGTAGCCGAGCAGATTCATGACGATAAAGGCCGAGATGAGCGACACGGGCATCGTCAGGAAGACGATGAGACTGGACTTCCACTCTCGTAGGAAGAGCAAGACCACTAGGGTAACGAAGATCAGAGCGTACCAGATCGACGAGCTCAGGTTATTGATCGACGAAGTGACCAGCTCGTCCGAGCCTATCACCTCAAAGATCTGCACATCTGAGGGTAGATCCTTCTGTATCTCGGAGATCTCAGCACGTACCGCATTGACTACGTCAACGGTATTTGCTCCAGACTGCTTCTGTACGAGCAGGGCAATACCCTTGCCTACATGGTTGAAGGCAGAGGCATCGGTCTCCTTGAAGGTATCTCGGACGGTAGCGACATCTTTGACACGTACTACCCTACCATTGACCGCCTTGATGACGGTATTTTCCAGCTCCTCGACACACTCGTACTTGCCAGGCATACGCACGGAGAAGTCGTAGGCACCCTCCGTGACAAAGCCCGAGGGGACGTTGATGTTGTTTGCCTTGAGCATCATCGACAGCTGCGCCACCGACATACCATAGGCCTGCATCCTCTTGGGGTCTATCTCAACCCGTATCTCACGCTGAGGCTGTCCTAGATAGATGACCGTACCGACGCCATCGACCTTTCTCAGAGCTGAGGCGATCTGATCCTCGACGATGTCCTCTAGTCCATTGTAGTTCTCGTCCGCATTGACTGCATAGCCGAGGATAGGCATCATGGAGGCATTGATCTTGTAGATGATCGGTGTATAAGCTTGCGACGGCATACGCGACTTGACCAGCTCGAGGAGGTCTCGAGCATTGTTTGCGGCAGCCGTAATATCCTCCTCCCACTCATAGCGGAGCTGTATGAAGGAGACGTTCTCCTTAGAGATAGACTTGATCTCGACGAGGTTCTCCGCCGAGGAGAGCACCGCCTCCAGAGGCTTGGAGACCTGCTCCTCGACCTCTATCGCTGAGGCTCCCGGGTAGACCGTGATGACCGTCAGGGAGGGGAACTCCATGTTTGGCATCAAGTCTAGCGGTAGCTTCGTCAATGAGAAGACACCGATGACCAGTATGGCGACGAAGATCATCGCCGCCGCAATGGGTCGTTTTACACCAAATTCGGGAAGTTTCATAGGCTTACTTCTTCACAACGTTCACCTTAGAGCCGTCGCTAAGCTTATTCTTGCCATCTACTATGATGGTGTCGCCGCTCTTGACCTCATTGCTCTCTACGTAGACCCAGCCGTCCTTGATCTCGCCACGCTTTACGGCGATGCGGCTCACGGTCGTGCCATCTTCGTTGAGCTTGAAGACAAACTCCTTAGCTGTACCTGCTAGACGATAGATAGCATTGAGGGGTACGAATAGTCCCTCACGGTCGGGCAGTGCAATAGAGACATTGCAGTACATACCAGGCTTGAGTCGGTTGTTGCTGTTGGGGATATTGACCTCCACAGAGGCGGTGCGCGTCATCGACGAGAGGACTGGAGAGATGTAAGAGATCTTGCCTGTAGCAGGCTCATCGGGATAAGCATCGAAGATGATCGTGGCTTGCTGCCCCTTCTCGATATAGCTCAGATCCTTCTCATTGACCTCTATGGTTGCTTTGAGTGGATTGATCTGGCGCAGCTCGACGATCCCGCTCTCGAGCTTGAGGTCACTACTAAGGCTGGGGGTGAAAGCGTAGGTCTCGCCCTCGTTGATCATGATCTCCGTGATGACTCCGCTAAAGGGTGCCACGATGGAGGTATTCTTCCTGAGCATCGAGACCTTAGCGACAGAGGCATCGTACTTAGCCTTGACATGGTCGTAGTCCATCTGGCTAATGCTCTCCTTCTCTCTCAGACGTGTGACACGGTCGAAGTCGCGCTTGATCGCTTCGTTTTCAACCTGTGCTTGTAGTAGCATCTCGTCCGACATCTCTACGATGACTGCCCCCTTGGGGACAAAGCTTCCCTTGCTGTAGCGTATGCGCTCTACCTTGCCGGGTAGTGCCGTGCCTAGATTGGCACTCTTGGAGGCTTCGGCTGTACCTGAGAAGCGAACGCTCGGCGTAAAGGTCATCTCTTTAGCCTGTGCGATGGTTACGGGGACCACCTTGTCCGCCTCGGACTCCTGATCCTGATCTCCTTGCTTGCTGCAGGCTGTCATGGAGCCTAAGGAGAGCAGGAGTAATATTGTTGGGAGCAAGTAGCTCTTAAGTTCTTTAGTATGCATATTGTGTTGTGATCTTCTATTTATTTCTCCTCTTGGGTCTGTGTATGCTCGGTCGCATACTGATAGAGCGCACCGGTGGTCTTCTCTAGCTCAGAGAGCGTCACGGCAGCCTCTACGCGTGCATCGATATCTTCGGCGGCGGCTTTCTCCCACATAGTCTGCGCCTCGAGGATGTCACGAACATTATTCATCCCCTCTAGGAGGTTGTTTTTGGTAATGCGGAGATTCTCCTCAGCCTGCTCCTTCGAGAGCTTCGTCAGCTCCATCTTCTTAAGCGCCTCGGCATGCTTAAATCTATTCTGCTGTACCTGCAGGGTGATCATCTCCTGAGCATCTTGTAGCTCGAGCTCCGCCTTGGCTACCTCTTGGTCGGCCATATGTACTTGGTGTATCCTATCTCCCCAAGTGAGTATGGGGACCTGTACACCAATACCTATCATCCAGTCTCCACCAAGATTGCTCTGACTACCCTTATAGATGTTAGGCTCGACCCAGTTGTAGCCAGCGGTAAGGAAGACGTTAGGGAGAAACTGCGACTTGACCATCTTCCTGGCCGACTCCGTGAGGGCGAGCTTGCTGCGCAGCATGACGATCTCAGCCCGCTCAGCATTACTGCTCTCTAGTGCCAAGAGACGGCTGCTCAGCTGCTCCTCGCTAATGATCGCACTATCTAGCTCGATCTGCTCAGCCTCTAGGCCAATGATCTGCCCCAGTAGCATCTTGGAGAGCTGAAGGCCGTTTTGCGCCTTCACGAGGGTGAGCTCCGCTTCGTTTTGCTTGACCTGTACCTTCAAGACTTCGTTTCTAGTCGTCATGCCCTCGGCGTAGACATTCTCCAAGTCCTGCACGAGGTGATCTAGAAGCGACTTGTAGGTCTGAGCTAGGCGCACCTTCTCCTGTACAGAGATGACACGCCAGAAAGCCTCATCGACATTGGCTAGGACGTCGGCTTCCTTCATCTTGACCTTTTCATGTGCTAGGTCGGAGGTGTAGCGAGCCATCTTATTAGCCTCGACAATCTTACCGCCCATAAAGATCGGCTGACGTAAGGTGAAGCCACCCGTATAGATCTCCCGAGGAGCTACACTGATGAAGTCTAGCGGGATCGATAGTCCCGGCGGTGTCACGCCTGGTATGTTGAAGTCGATCGCAAAGGGGCGAATGGCTCTATCTCCTGGATTGATCCAAGCCCCAGCGAAGTCGACGCGTGGTAAATACTTCGTCTTGGCCGACTGAACTAAGTAGTCGGAGGCTACAGCATCGGCCTGAGCCATCTGTATCTGCTTGTTGTGCTCTAGAGCGAGATCTCTACACTGCTCTAGCGACATCGGCACTTGCTCTTGGGTCTGCGCCTCGGCACACCACCCAAATGTAAGGACAAGAGCCGTGCCTAGGAGAAGAATACTCCTCCCATTAAATCTATATCTCATGATTTGCTAATGTCTACTCGTTACGACATCGCTTGGTGTCGGGATCGTAAGCTCCCTGATACCACTCCTTAAACTCTTTGTTTTTCGCTTTGCTTACTACGATCTTCTCTGGCGTCTCTATGGCAAGGGTTACCGTCAGCTTGCCACCGAACCATACCGACATACTCTGTATCGCACTGTGTGCCACGATGTACTGTCTATTGGCGCGGAAGAAGAGCTTAGGATTGAGCTCCTGCACCATCTTTTCTAATGACAGGTCGACAAAGTGCTCCTTTCTATCCGTCGTCACTATGACCGAAGCCTTACTATCCGCACGTATGTAGGCGATCTTGTCCACCGATAGGGGTATCAGCTTGTCTCTCCATGGGATCAGGAAGTGGCTCTTGTAGCTTACCTGCGACTCATTGAGCGCCTGCATCATCTTAGCCATCAGAGCTTGGTTGTCTACCTTCTGCTCTGTATGGCTAAACCGCTTCACCTTGTCTAGAGCTCTCTGGAGATCTGTCTCCTTGATCGGCTTGAGGAGGTAGTCGATGCTGTTGACCTCAAACGCCTTCAGCGCATACTCCTCATAAGCTGTCGTGAAGATGATCGGACAGATGACCTCGATCCGCTCAAAGAGTGAGAAGACGGGACCATCTGCCAGGTGAATATCCATAAAAGCCAGATCAGGCTCCGGATGACTACCGAACCACTCGACACACTCAGATACACTCTGCAGTATGGTCAGCACCTCTATGTCAGGGTCTATTTCAGTGAGGAGCGCTTGCAGCCCAGTGGCGGTAAAGTACTCATCCTCTACGATTATTACTCTCATATCAGTGATTTGGCTTTGGGTTCGACTTCTTCTAAGCTCCGGATCAAAGGCAGTGAGACGGTAAAGTGCCCATCCTTAGAAACAATATCTATATCCTTGCCAAAGAGCAAGTGATACTGCTCCATCAGATTGTCTAGCCCTACGCCCGTACTACCCGACTTACTATCCTCTCGTAACTGGATCTTATTGTCCACCACGATCTGATTATCTATCGTACGGATATGTATCGTGAGTGGCACCTTGGCACTAGCTATATTGTGCTTGATCGCATTCTCCACCAGGATCTGTAGTCCCGATGGTATGACATAGTAGTCTAGATACTGCTTGTCCACATCCCACTCCACACGCAGACCATCGAAGTAGCGGATACACATCAGGTAGAGATAAGAGTGGACAAACTCTAGCTCCTCTGACAGACGCACCACAACCTTGTCTCGCATCGTGTGCCGGAAGACTGTCGCCAGCTCCTGCACATAAGCTCTAGCGCGCTCATCATCGCGGCCTATCAGCCCATTGAGCGTGTTGAGACAGTTAAAGAGGAAGTGCGGATCCGTCTGGTTCTTGAGCGCCGTGTACCTGTTCTGCAGATTCTCAAAGTCTAACTCTTGCATACCGACCACCGCCAAGTGATTTTGCTTCATCAGGTAGATGGTCATAGTAAAGAGGAAGGTCACCACGAGGATCACCAAGTCCTTGACATACTGCATGGCCGCATACGCATGGTAGCTAAAGAGATCTCTAAACCACCAGCGCTGTAGTCGGGACAAGTAAGGCGAGACCAAGATCACCCCCACGAGTAGTCCCAGCAAGATCAGCCAGAGCTGATACTGACGTATCTCGTATCTATTGATCGCCCAGGACTGTATGCTGAGCAAGAGATAGAAGAAGACCATATTGACCAGTAGCGAGGCTAGCGAATTTAGCGATAGGATCGCTCCTAGATCAATCTTTCGGTCCGTATCCAGCAAGCTGTAGTAGTAGATCGATGACGACAGCATCACAAACGCCAGCAAGAAGCTGATGATAAGCGTAGCCAGTAGCACGCTCTTGCGCTCATTGCTGAGCAATATGAAGCCCTTGCCTTTTCGCCGGCTCAGGCGACTCGTTATGATACGTCTCGTCATATATCTCTGTCTGCTCTATATAGAGGCTCTGCCGCTATCAGTATACTTACGCTAAGGTAGTAAGAAAAAGCAAACCCTATATCCCTCTCCCTTAGGGCGAAGGAGATAGGGCCCTTATTCCTTACTGGACACTAGAAGCGATAGCCCAGACCTACCGTAAAGACGCTAGCATTAGCCTTGTAAGCGTCATCCTGGAGAGAGGTGCCGAACCGAGAGACGACATCGTTGACAGTTGACTTAAGATCGTCGACTTGGTTGACAAAGCCATACTTGTAGCCTGCATTGATCTGAATACCATTGGCAAACTCATAGCCTAGCTGACAAGCGACACCTACGTCCCATCTCTGGAGGGCAGACTTGTCGTTGTGTTGCTCATAGAGATCTATCGGATCCTTCTTAAATGGACCAAACTCGATCTCATCAGTCTTGGCAGAGAAGCCTACACCGACGTAAGGGCCTACACCTCCGTAAAACTGTCCCTTGCCTAGCTCGACCTTACCCAGTGCGTAGACAGGGATCTGCATACCCCACTGGTTGATCTTATTCTCTAGAGAGACGGGACCAGCCTCAGCCTTGAGACCCGTGCCTCTGTAGTAAAACTCTAGCTCAGGCTGGATTGCAAAGTTCTCGTGCAGATTGATCCTCATAAACCCTCCGAAGTCAGCTCCGGGCTTAACCTCTGTCTTGAGGACGTTAAAGTCATCACTCAGGATCATACTGGAGCAGTTGACACCAGCCTTGACTCCATAGTTGAGTGATGTGGTCTGTGCGACAGCTGAGACAGCTGTCATACCCATCAGGGCAGTTGCTACGATAGCGATGATGTTGCGTTTCATACTTTCTTCTGTTTGTTTCGTTAGACTTATACGTTTCTGTTTCGAGTCGTGTGGACCTATCCGATCGCAATAGATCAACGAACTCTGGGGCAAAGGTAGGGAGCACAAGATGGCTCCACAACCCTTTGCCCACCGAAACGCATATAATGCTTACCGAAACGACTGAAACGCTTACCGAACGACTATAAGTGAGCCTCCGGATAGCGAGCATCCCACCAGGTGGGGTCGTCTTTGAGCCACTTCTGGAACCACGCAAAGAGCGTATTCGTCCACTCGATCTTCTTCTCGGGAGCCGTGATGATATGATCTTCGCCATGCACCTTGACAAAGGCTACCTCACGACCTAGGATCTTCAGAGCGTTGTACATCTGGATGCTCTCGCCGATGGGGACGTTCGTATCGGCCGTGCCGTGGATCAGAAGAAGAGGCGTGTGGATCTTGTCGGCATGGAAGAGCGGACTCTGCTCCGTGTAGAGCTGAGGATTATTCCACGGATAGCTGTTGTAGCTCGCCACCGTACTGTAGCCAATGCCCCAGGTGCCCCCACCCCAGTAAGAGGAGAGCGCACTGATACCCGCATGGCTGATTGCTGCGGCAAAGATATCGGTGATCGTCTGCAAGTACTGCGTCATAAAGCCTCCGTAGCTAGCTCCCATACAGCCGATCTTCTTCGCATTGACATAGGGGTGCTCTTGGCAAAACTGCTTCGTTGCAGCCACGATCTCATCGGCCGTCACCTTGCCCCACGCATTGACGTGGCGAGCTGCATACTCCTGGCCGAAGCCGGTGGTGCCGCTCGGATTGAGCGTGAGGACTACATAGCCCTGCGCTGCATACATCGGCAGTGAGTAGGAACCCTCGAAGAAGCGTGTCGTCGGCGAGGTACCTCCATAATAATAGACGATCATCGGGTACTTCTTCGTCGCGTCAAAGTGAGGCGGCAAGTAGTAGCGTCCCTCCACCTTGTCGCCATTGGGCATCGTGTGTACCCAGTCGCTCATGGTACCCAGCTCTAGATCCTGCATCTTGCTCTTAGCTAGATCGTAGAGGAGCGTCTCACGCTTTCCTCTGAGCGTATAGAAGCGATCTGCATTCATCGCACTCTGCCCATAGTAAGCGAGCTGACTAGCGTCATCGCTGATGTCAAAGGAGCGCACGAGATCTTCCGTCGTAGCTACCTGCTCGATCTGCTTGCGTGTGAGGTCGAGGCGATAGAGGGAGATGCGATCTTTGTTTTCCGCTGTAAAGTAAGCGACAGGCCGGACCGTGCTGACCTTTACGCTCCTAATGGCGGGATCAAACTCCTTCGTCAGGGGCGTCGCCTGCTGGCTCTGACGATCATAGAGGAAGAGCTGACCATCATACGTATTGGTGATCATACCCTCAGGCAGATTGCGCCCGATCCCGTCGAAAGCATTCGCATCACCCTGTATGAGCAACACATGAGGCTGCGACGTGTAAGAGATCGACGAGATAGAGCGCTCCTGGGTAAAGAGCGGCTTGACCTCCAGCGTCTCTAGACTCATCGTATAGAAGTTGCTCTGAGAGAAGGGGATCTCGGTGATATCCTCCGAAGTGCTCAAGATGATCTCACGAGCATCGGGGCTGACATCATGTAGATAGGTAGAGCGGTGCCCGAAGGTGAGCGGCTGATAGCGACCGCTCTCAAGGTCGTAAAGGGCTAGGAAGGTACGCTTGCGAAAGTCTGCCATACGGTCATAGCGTCCCAGTACCTGCTCGGTGATCTTGCCTCGTGCGGGGCCCTCCTCCTCGATGGTGTAAAGAAGCTGCTTGCCGTCAGGGAGGATCAGGAAGGAGCCATCTGGGATCTGCTCTGCTACGACACGCTCCTCCTGCGTCTTAGGATCGTAGCTGATCAACTGCCGTCCATCATCTGTCGTAAGCGTGCGGTAGAGCTTGTCCTCGTGTGGCATCCAACTGGCGAAGCGATACTGCTCGCTCAGCATAGAGAGGAGCTTATCGCCTTGGTATAAGTAGGTGCGGTAATTGCTCTTCAGAGCAGTCGTCTCGCGCTCTATGAGGAGCGTATAGCGACCCGTAGGCGACACTGACACTGAGTAGAGATTGCGCCCCGTCATCATATACTCTAGGCTCAGGTACTCCTTGTCGTCGTGGCGTAGCTCTATCTGGCTGTCAGCCTTGGCGGGAATGAGCTTCATACGATACTGCGCTGGCTCATCGCCCTTAGTGAGTAACTGCAGCGTCAGCAGGTGCGACCGTCCAGGCGTTAGCGTGAGAGACGCTGGCGAAGCACCCTTTAGCTCGCTCTGGTACTGTGTAGCAGACGAGAGCTTCGTACCATCGAGGGCTAAGACAAAGGGGGCCGTCGCCTCGATCTGCAGCGTCACCTGCTCGTAACTAGGCGTGCGAAGACGTATGGCATAGGTCGTGATTGCATCCTCTGGTGTGCGCAGCGTGACGACACCCTCCTCCGCGACGGGTAGGGTGCCATGCGCGTGGCTCAGCTTGATGTGGTTCACCGGCTTGAGCAGGTCGGTAGCATCGTACGCCTTGCCCTGCACATTGAGACTATCCGAGATAAAAGGCATCATCACCCGATACTGCTGCACCTGTAGCGGTACGACGGTGAGGGTGTCTGGCTGATCCTTTGTCGCTGACGTAGCTACGGGATCTGGCTGCTGAGCTGTCGCATAGAGAGTCGCAAGCACCCAGAGAGGGAGCATCGTAAGTAGTCGTAATACGTTTCGTTTCATCTGCTGTTGTTGATTATTTACCTTGATAGCGTCGCTCCGTAAGAGCTCCGGCTAAGTTTCTACGGTACAAAGTTAACCTTTTGTTTTCTCATCGGATAGTCCATACCTTCTGACGCAAAGCTTCCCGTGTGCAAGTTCGTTTGCACACGGGAAGCTTTCTTTTGCCATAAGTTTGCTCCCTAGAGGAGCACTTAGCGTAAGACCTTGAAGGTCTGACTCCCTGCCTTGATTAGGTAAGAGCCAGCAGGCAGCGTCGTCGTGCTGATGACGACTTCACCCTCGATGGGCAGTGCTACTTGCAGGCATTGCCCCTGTAGGTCATAGAGAGCCACGGCGGTCGTCGCATTAGTAATCGTCCAGCTCATATCGTCACAGACTAGCTGACTCTGAGAGGGTGTAGCTAGAGGCTCTAGTCCGAGAGGCTTAGAGGTCTCATAGACGAAGGTTCCTCCATTGGTAGCATCGGTTGCTACAGCCTCTTTGGAGCCGTTGTACAGAAGAGGATAGGACAGCGTTTCGATCGTGTAGTTCTTAAATCCATATAAGAAGAGGTCAGCTAGTGTGGGGAGTGGGTAGTAGCTTTGAGCCGCAGGTTGACTCGTCATAAAGGTGAACTGATAGATAAAGCCTCCACTACCGAGGGTTGACACATTGCCATTCTTGTCATAATCAAAAGTCCACTCGACTAGTTCAGACCCCTGCTTCAGATAGGATAAGAGTAGCATATACTGCCCCTCAGAGTCAAAGGTTATCTCTTCTGATTCAAAGGGACTGCCGTCTGCATTGATGGCTGTTCGCTTGTAGAGCTGACCTTTTTTGTTGTATTCGAGAGTCGTCGTAAAGCCTTCGTACCATTCGAAGGTGTTGGGGTCGACAAAGTGAACTATACCTTTGCTCGGCAGCCCCTCTGCGGTGTACTCTATATCGAGTTTATAGTCCTCCACGAGGCTTGTATCGGCAGGGTTGGTATTCAGGTTGTTCCAGCGTACGAAGTGGGTCATCTGCCCCTTGTCGTTGTATTCGTAACAAAAGCGTCTAGCGACGACTAAATCAGGGAACCCGGCACGCTCGCCATACTCAACCTTTTGGATGCACTGATGCTTGTCATTGTAGAGATAATCTAGGTATAGCCCTGAGTTACGGCGTCCCGTTATCGTATCCGTCTCGAAGTAGCTACAGCGAGTGATGTCGTTGTGGGCATTGTATTCAAATTCAATATCCTGATCACCAAAGACGCCGATCACTTTAGAAAGACGATAGGAGGCTTGGTCGGGTACATGGTAGAAATCGCTGAGGGTCTTAAGATCGTTTTCCAGCATCTGAGCTGGTAAGAGTAGCACACTGCAAGCAAGAGTGCCGAGCAGGGCAAGAGCTTTATGTAATGATTTCATATTAAGAAGTTGATGTTGCAGTCTTGTCGTTATAGATATAGTTTGAGCGTTACATCTCCGATGGTCAGTAAGTAGAGTCCTGAGGCTATCGTTGTGAGATCGAGATGCTCTAATGTCGATCCTGTAGCTGTGGCTGAGACAACCGTCTCGCCAAGTAATGAGCGAAGTGAGATAGGGGTACCTACAGAGGCTCCTGAGATAGAGATATAGTTAGCGTGTACCTCTATGGAGTAGCGAGTCTCACCAGCTAAATGGTCTATAGCAGTACCTCCTATGTTTTGAAAAGTAGCCTCGACACGAACATCTCCTCCCTCTATGATGAAGCTTTGGCTCTCCATAATGTTTTCGTCATTAGCTCGAAGGTACTTAAGCTGATAACCCTCTTCAGGAGTACACGTCAGCCCTACTTGCGTGCCATCAGGCACTGCTTCAAGATTCGGATAGTCAGCCTCTATTTTACCCTTTCCCAATACAGCTATAGTCACCTTGTAAGTTTCTACAGGGATAAGTTTATAGGAAGCAGTAATCTCCACATCGCTCCTCACAGAGATATACTTTTCTGCAGTGATATCTTTGTCGCCAGCCATAAGACGCTCTAGCTCGTAGCCCTCGTCTGGGGTACAGATAATGTGTAGGATAGCCCCCTCGGGGACTTTTTCTAGATTATACTCGGACTCTCGTACGGAGAGGGTCCCATGCTCAGGCTGCTGGAGAGATACTCGATAGCTTTTGATAGGACTAAAGGTCGGCGTAATGGTGACATCCTCCTTGACGATAAGCGTGCGGGTGTTGGTTATATCTTCGGTTCCAGCCATCAGTTTAGTCAAGGCATAACCCTCCTCGGGCTTAGCCGTAAAAGTTACAGTTGCTCCTCCGAGGAGATGCGTTAGGTCTACCCCCTCAGGGGCTACAACACATCCATGCTCTGCCTCGGCGATGGACACATGATAGTATGCTTGCTGAGGAGCTATGATGACTTTACCAGCGTACTCCTCCTTACCATCTGCGGTTATAGACATAACCTCATTAAGCTCTGCCACTTGGGCCCCTTCTGGTGCCGATATGGCACACCTCTCGAGGGTCAACTCCTTGAAGTATCCTATGGAGACCATGCCCTGATCGTTTAGCGTTGAGGCGGTGACGTAAGAGTTGTCGATCAAGAGGCGAGAAGCCACAAAATCTCCGACTAGCCCCCCATAATTACCCACTGCCGTTACTGACACGCCACCAGCAATGGTGAGACTGGCTCCATTACGACAAGCGTACGCATATGCACCTTGCGATGTTATGCTCAGAGAGCCAGAACCTGTAATGCGAACGGGTGAGCGCATCGTGATAGCATCGTCAGAACCTGTCGAGATCAATTGATTAGTCCCCTCGACTAGGAGAGTCATCTCCTCAGGCATATAGCCAGAGAGTATCTTGGACTGAGTATTAATACTGACATCTTTCATCGTGAGAGTATTGGTAGACGCTGTCCAAGAGACCGTCCCCTTTTGGTCTGCGGGTAGTAGCTGAGCTTGATCCATAGATGGATCAAAGGGAGACTCCATAAATATCATCTCTTGCGCTCCCAGCGAGAGCCAAAGAAGGCTGGCGAATAGCATCAGCCCTGTACGTCTCAGCATACGAAGTATCTGTTGATTCATAAGCTAAAGGGTGTTTTGTTATCGAGACTACCGCAATAAGTGCAGTAGCCTCATATATTAGCAAAGCAAAAGTCCGCACAGAGTCCCCTCAACTAGCACTACAAGACAAGAGTGCTGCGAGAATCCCTGATCGGTATTGTCGTGTGATTACTTTTTGTCTACCAAGATGGCATACTCTATGGTGATATGACCACGCACTTTCTTATTGTTTTGGTAGTCATGAACACGGAGGCGAGCTATCTCTCCCGAAGCTGTACGAATAAGGAAGATAGCGTTGTCTATATAGACTTGAGGTGGCATACCCTCTTGCGTGATGATCCCCTTATTGATGAAGCCTCCCAAGCCGTCACACTCCGAGGTGAGGAGGAAGTTAGCCATCTGCATCTCGTACTTGGTCTGATGGTTCCCGTCTCCATTGTTCACGAAATTCATCAGGAGTAGCCCCTCACGATCCAGTATCCACTGGTCATCGGCGGGTGTAGGGATCTCTGCTGTTAGGCTCTTCTGCTTGGAGATGCGAACAGCCGCACCTTGCCCCTTACCAGAACTACCCCCATTAGTCTTGAAATCGTAGCGGTGCAGACCGAGATCCCACGATAGATCATTAGCCGGATCTGTCACTTTGACTAACTCTCCTGAGGAGAAATTGAGATAGACCCACTTTGTATAGTCGGTCGCATCAATGGTCATCTTTTTGGTCACCCACTCCTTTTGAGGGTTGACGGGAGGTGTTATCGTATCGCCGCCTTCGTTTTTAGGAGGTGTCGGTACAGACTTGTTGCAGGCACATAGTAGTAGTACCATCACTGAAATTAGTGCAAGTTTCTTCATTGGATAGGTTGTTTTATTTGTAATGTAAATCCCTTATTGATTGAACCCTGCAAAGGTACGATTTGACACCTGCTCTTATCAATACCTATCTATAAGTAATTTCCATACCCTTCGTACTAGTTTTTACGTACTTGTATGGATAAGGAGAGCTTCGCCACGTAGATATATCTGCCAAAAGAGAAGTTCATAGAACTCCCTTTGCAGACTGGCAAAAACAGTGAAGGGACTTCCTCAAAGAGGAACCAGTTAACGAAGAGACTAAGCCCATGACGATTCGGCTTGTCGCTTTTGCCACCCATCAAGATAGCACGCATGCCACAAAAGCTCCGTGGCAAATCCGAAATATCTACCGAGGGAAAAAAGATTTTCCACGTGGGGACGAAATGAAACTTCGGAGGAATCAAATGAAACTTCGGAGGAATTTTTTCTCGCCCACGTGGAGAATAAAAAATATCCACGTGGAGAATCGAAAATCTCCACGTGGATATTGGATTAGAGGTTAGAAATTAGAGACGAGTAACCCTTTGCAGGGACGCTCGGATAGTGTCGAGTGTCAGATACCGAAGCGGTCGGTCGAGAGCTGTGTAGGCTCCTTCGTCTCTACCTTGTCAAAGCTACCGAACGTGTAGCTCAGATGAAGTGAGAAGCGGGTATTGTAGCGCGAGGGTCGGAAGTCCACCTGATGGATGCCGTAGTTGACCCGCACCCGAGGCACACCCGCATTGAGGAGGTCGTCTCCCCGCAAGGTGAGGCTCCACTTCTTATCCTGGCTGGTCCACTTAGCACGACAAGCGAGGTTGTATATATCGCCTAGACTATAGTAGCCCTGTATGGCTCCATGCAGATAGCTCCCGTCTAGCCCGATGGTGATATTGTGCTTTTGGCTGAGCCTAAACTCATTAGAGAGGGCGACATAGTACTGAGGCTTGGTGCACTGATAGGTCGGCTCGTAGGGAACGTCTAGCTTGACTGAGTTGAGCTGACCATTGAGGGTCAGGCGCGCGTTCCACCACTGGGTCTGAGGCAGTGGCACGACAGCTCCGATACTAGCATTATTGGCATAGTGCCAATTCCACGTTTTGTAGACGAGACGATTCCTATCAGGGTCTAGATACATCTGCTGCTCGAAGCGATGAGGCTGATAGTAACCGCTCAGGAAGAAGACATACCGCTGCTTGAAGATGTAGTTCACCTGCCAAAAGTACGTCACGTAAGGCCTAATCTGTGGATTGCCCTCCCAGAGCTGGTAGCGATCATCCGACCGTGAGAAGGGTTCACGCTCCCAATAGCTCGGGTCCCTCTTGCTGGACTGGATATTCACCTGTAGGACATGGTTGGGATTGCTTGCGTAGCTGAGACTGGCCTGCGGGATAATCTGAAAGGTCTCATCCGCTCCTATATAGTTGGCGTAGTCTCCGATCAAGGTTAGCCCGAGGCTTAGCCCATTATTAAACTGCTTCTTACCGCCTATATAGAGGTCCGCCAGGAGCTCTTTACTGGTTCCTGACACTGCACCGTTTGGCACTTGCTGACCATTTCGCCAGAGGTAAGTTTGTCCATTGATCGTCTTGGAGTAGGATACCTTGGAGCCGTACGACAGCCCCCAGCCACTCTCCCAGCTATGACTATTATCGATATGCCCGCCCCACACCTGCGAGAGCTGATCGCTCGTATAGCTCGTAGCATAAGGTGAGCTGGCCGACTGCTCCATACCATAGAGCACCTCTCTGTGATCCCGATAGTGCGTGTAGAAGAGACCCGCCAGCAAGTTGCCGCCCAGCCTATAGTTTATGGCGACGTGATGGGTATTATCATTGCCTTTATTGAGTGACTCCAAAGGTGTGCGCTCCTTTTGGTTGACTTGGTAGCGGGTCGTTCCCCCGGGAGGGGTCAAATTCCCGTAGTAGTCAACAGATAGTGAATGGCGCCCAAACTTATACCCAAGCTCGGCAAAGAGCGTATGCTTGTTATAGTTCGTGTAGCCCGTATTCTCTATCTCAAGCCCCTTGGTGTAGCGACCAAAGGGAGCTATATCGTAGATTAAGTCACTTCGGATTTTACCTAGACTAGCCCTATAATTGGCAGTGACGGAGAAGCCATTGGGAGCGGAGTAGTTGACACTACCACCCGCAGCGTAGTTGCTGTAATACCGATTGCTATACTCGGTAAAGAGCTGACCAGAGGTGCCACTCAGAGGGCTGCCCGCAGCCTGCCCCTTGAAGACTACATTGATCGAAGCGCCCTTAGCCCGATAGCGGGCAATGGGAGTATAGGAGATCTCCACACTAGCGACCATCTCTCGGGGGATGCTCTTGAGACGCTCGAGCAACATCTCCTGAGGGACATCCGAGGGCTGACCATTGAAGACCAAGGTATAGCCATTGGTCCCGACGAGCGTCGGCACATCGCCCTGCATCGACATACCCGGGAGCTGACCCAGCATCTCATAAGCGGTGGTGACGGAGCTATGTGCGAAGAGCTGATCAATATCGTAGCTCGGGGTGGTACCATCGACGAGCTTCATGAGCGGACGCTCGGCCTTGACCACCACCTCGCCCAGTTCACCTGTCGCCTGATCCATATAGAGCACGTCAGGCAGTGGAGCATCCAGACTCACGCGGAGTGTCTGGTACGCTAGATGGTTCACCTGGAGCCAATGCGCCCCCACCCCTGAAAGTTCAAAGGTCCCCCCGTCGCTCGAAAGCGTCGTGGAGACCACAGTCGAATCTGCCGAAAGCAATATGACGGTCGCCATAGAGATAGGCTCCTCGGTCACTCTATCTCTGAGCTGTCCGCGATAAGTCTCTCCCTGCTGCGGCTGCTGCGTCTGGGGCTGTGCGCTCTGAGCTTGCTGAGGTTGAGTGCTCTGAGACTGAGGTTGAGTGCTCTGAGACTGCTGGGGCTGAGTGCTCTGAGGCTGCTGGAGCTGGGTGCTCTGAGACTGCTGGGGCTGGGTACTCTGAGACTGCTGAGATTGTCCTTTGAGTGTTTGTCCGTTGAGGTCTTCTTTAAGCGTTTGTCCGCTGAGGCTTTGGGTGAGCATCAAGCTAACCACAACCAATATTGCGAGGATTCCGCTCTTTCTTCCTAAGATCATAGCTCTGTTTGTCTGTATGTTACTGCACTGCTTGTCGCAAAGGTACTTTTTTTTTTAGATGCGCAAGCCAACACTGAGACCTCAACTCCACACATCTCACAAGTCGCCTAATGAGAGCAGTAGCCCGCCGTAGGGAGGCACGGTTAGTTCGTCCGTTCCCGTCAAAGCAACACCGTACCCTGTAGAGACGCACCGCTCGTGTCTAGCCAGAGAGCGTCCGTTCCCGTCAAAACAACACCGTACCCTGTAGGGACGCACGGCTCGTGCGTCCGTCCCCATCAAAGCAACACCGCACCCTGTAGGGACGCACCACTCGTGTCTAGCCAGAGAGCGTCCGTTCCCGTCAAAGCAACACCGTACCCTGTAGGGACGCACGATCTGTGCGTCCATCCTCGGCAAAGCGAAACGTCGTCAAGATCGTTCGACAACGGACGCCCTCCGGCTAGATACTCTCGTGCGTCCCTACAGGACTCAGTCACGGCTAGTGTCGAGTCATAGTGCGTCCATTGCTTCAAAAGTTACAGCGTCGTAACCCTTAACGGGGACGGACGCTCAGACCGAGCGTCCCTACAGGGCGCAGTAGTAGCTAACAGCCAAAAGCCAACAGGACAAAAAAAGAGTCCCCAGACAGGTGTCATACCTATCTGAAGACTCTTCAATGGGAAAGGCGGTTACCTACTCTCCCGGT
>OHAF01000300.1_pt1 | contig 53442 bp, 47 predicted proteins | sample 1577041 | NCBI WGS metagenome assembly OHAF01 (sample SAMEA3541495, study PRJEB24748) | human gut metagenome | biome: human gut; feature: human-associated habitat; material: faeces | place: China | collected 2012
GTGAGTCCTTTCCGGAAAAGCGGACACAAAAAACCTGAAAAAAGCAGAAGGTATCTTTGATATTTGTCTGGACACTCATTCATATGGTCTGAGCCGCCAGCAGGTTGTCCTTAAACTGTGCGGGAGCAAGCCAACCTAGGACGGAATGTGGCCGGACCGAGTTGCAGAAAGCCTCGAAATAGGCAAATGCGTCGGATTGTGCACAGGCCTGTGTTGGATACTGTTTGAGATGGATCCGCTCGCACTTGAAGCAGCTGAAGAAATTTTTTGCACGATATTATCACATGGATCGCCTTGCGGTAAGTGCCCTACCGAATTCCATAGGACTCCAACCACTTCCGGAAAGTCATGATAGCGTACTGAACGCCCCCATCGCCGTGAAAGATCAGGCCTTTGGACGGCTTGCCGCGGCGTATCGCCATGTCCATGGCTTCCAGAGTCAGTACAGTATCGATACGGCCGGAAAAGGTATAACCCACAATTTTGCGAGCACATAAGTCCTTGACAAGGGCCGGATAGCACCGGTCTTCTCCGGGGGAAATGTAGGTAATATCGCCTACCCAGGCTTGATTTGGGCGTTCAAAAAAGTTTCGTATAAGGAGATTGGACGCAATGGGGAGCTATGCTGGATTTGGTTGTGGCTTTGTAGGTCCAGCATCTGACCGAGGTGATACCAGCCAGCCGCATCTGACAGTAAACACGCTTGCGGGAGCAACCGAATTTCGGCTTGAGTAGGTGATAGAGGCTGTCCAGGCCCAGAACAGGATGCTTTTGGTGCAGTTCCAGCAATCTTCACCTGAGCGTCTGATTGCTCCGTTCCCGCATACAGAGGGTGCGGTGCTGTCAGCCATAGTATCCGCTGCGTGAAATTCCCAAGGCCAAGTATGCCTGCACCACAGTGGTTCCATGGCGGTGTAATGCCTGGACGCAGCGGTATTTTTTCACTATGGTTTTGACGAGATGCCCATGAATTTTTAGGGTCAATCCCAAATTCTGTGTAAACTCCAATTGGGGTGTAAATAGAGCAAAATTGATTCAGGGTGGCAGCCGGGTGAATCCGGCTGCCGGCTTGACAACAACATAACGCCGGTGGGAGCGGATGTCAAGGGCGGCGAAGCTGAACTGCACCCCAAAAGTTGGACAAAAGAACCAATGAAAGGGGTGCAGAAATCTATGGGGAAGGAATTGTTTACTGAGGAATTAAAATTAGCGGTTGTTCAATATGTGCTGGAAGGGCATACCCGTAAAGAAGCATCAGAAAAGTTTTGCGTATCCTGTACGACGATTGAAAAATGGGTAAACCTATATAAGCTACATGGCACAAAAGGACTTGAAAGCCGAAATCTGGTGGGCAGACAAAAAGGCTTTGATGGCGAATTTCGTTTGAAAGTGCTACAATACAAGCAGGAACATCACTTATCCTGTACACAGACAGCTATGCACTTTTGCTTGGATGTTGTAACAGTGTGCCGGTGGGAGCAGAACTTTCAAAAGGAAGGTACACAGGGACTTATGAAAAAGCAGATGACAAAAAGTACCGAAAAACGGCAGAAGAAGCAGGAACAGGCGGAGCTGCAACAGAAAAACAAGTGGCTGTCAGAAGAAAATTACCGGTTGAGAATGGAGAATGATTACCTAAAAAAATTAAACGCCTTGATTCAGAAGCGGGAAAAACCCGAATAAGCGATGTCGTGGCTGCCATTACAGAATTAAGGCGGACGTATCCTCTGGCAGCTTTACTTAAAGTGGCCGGCATTTCCCGAAGTACATACTATTATCATTCCCGAAGAGCCAATGCTGTGGATAAATACGCAAAAGAAAGGGCAGAAATCATAGCAATTTATCAGGAGAATCAAGGCAGGTACGGGTATCGGCGGATTGGCATAGAATTACGCAACAGGGGCTTTTGTCTGAATCACAAGACGGTGCAAAAGCTGATGAAGGAATCAGGTTTGAAATGTATGGTGCGAATGAAAAAGTATCGTTCTTACCGTGGAGAAGTCGGCAAGGTTGCGCCAAACCTGCTGGCAAGAGATTTCCGTGCGGAAAGGCCGAATCAGAAATGGGTAACCGATGTGACCGAGTCTTCCCTGTTTGGGAGTAAACTTTATCTCTCGCCTGTGCTTGACCTGTACAATGGTGAAATCATCAGCTATGCCGTCAGTGACCGCGCCAACTACCGTCAGGTGGATGAAATGCTGGATAAAGCTTTCTCCCGACTCCCGGACGGAAGCGGGCTAATCTTCCACTCGGATCAGGGCTGGCAATATCAAAATGCTCGGTATCAAAAAAGGCTGTTGGAAAAAGGCGTTCGACAAAGTATGTCCAGAAAGGGGAACTGCTTGGACAATGCGGTCATGGAAAACTTCTTCGGCCTGTTAAAATCGGAACTGTTTTATCTGCGGACATTCCAATCATTAGATGAGTTTTTCCAGGAACTGGTCGCTTATCTTGAATACTATAACCACAACCGAATCAAAGAAAAATTGAATGGGTTAAGCCCTGTCCAATACAGAATTCACAATGGCTTTGCCGCATAACTCTTGTCTAACTTTTTGGGGTCACTTCAGCCTGCACAGATCCCAACCGTTCATACGCTTTCAGCGCTAGTTCTTCCTGTTCCTTCGTATACATTCAGTCGTCTCCTTGTTCTCGGAGTCCAACTTTCTGTCCGCACACCCTTCTTTGGTTGAACTTTTGAATGGCATATTAAACCTCTGGTTCTGCAGTTACTTAATAATACAGACGGTATCTTCGACCAACAATGAGCATCTTGCCATAATGTACCGGTTTGCCGTTATTGTCCACAATGTTGACGCGCTCAATCAGCAATGGCTCCCCTTTTTTTACTTTTAACAGTTCAGCCTCCTGGGCGGTTGCCAGACCAATGTCCAGATATCCCGCCGCTATGTTCATCTGCGTGCCGTCTCTTTTGCGAATGATCTCATAGAGTTCAGATTCAAGGTTTTCCGACAACAGGTAGCTGAACCGAATATGATACCAGACATAGTCCAGCGCAACGGGCACATTGTCCGCCAACCGAAGCATCTCAATATAAACTCCCAAGGACCCAGGCTCTTCCTCTAAAAATTCAGCGATTTCCTGCGGCATCGGTAAAAGGGCGGCTTTGAGCAATTTGGAGCTTGCTTCTTTTTGATTCAAGCGGCATTTTTCATAAAAGCTGCGGTTGATTTTCTGCACTTGTACATTCATGGCTTTGTCGCATACATAAGTGCCTTTTCCGCGTTCCTTTACCAGCACACCATCGCTCACCAACTCCGCGATTGCTTTGCGCACGGTAATACGACTGACATGGAATAGCTGCATCAATTCGTTTTCGGAGGGGATGCGCTCGCTCTTGGGAAATACGTTGTTTGCGATCTGCTCCTCAATGCGCTCCTTCAGCTGCTTGTACAGCGGAGTTGCTAGTTTTGTTTCTAAGTTGCGAATTTCCACAGCGATGCCTTCCTTTGCCGCATAATTTATAGTATATTATACCATGTTTTTAGCAGGTTGTCATCAAAAAAACTTGCACGCTAGGTGTGGGCGTCTTTTTTGGACGCTCCGGAATGGAATAACCCTCGATGCCTGCCTGCCGATACACCCGGCATGTTTCCCTCCCGGTTGGATGTCAAGCCGACAAGGAGAGAGCCTCCAAGAATTAAAAGGCAGGATAGATAGATCGTGGACGTGAGCGTTTCATGAAAAACAAACGCACTGATGGCAACGCCAACCACCTGCTCCAGATTGTTCAGAATCGTCGTCGCGCCGGCCCCGATCAACTGAATAGAGCGCATCATCAGCACTACGGCCATCGTCCCAGTGGTAAGCGCTATAGCAGAGGAGCATCCTGCGCCTGCCAGGCCTACCGAAAAGGATTCCTGACGGATCAGAAGCAACGTGCCATAGGCAATGCAGGACGTTAAATAAAGATAGAACAGCTTTACACAGGCAGGGAGTTTGGGAAAGCTGGCCTTTTCGCATGAAATGAGGTATACGCCGTAAAACACGCCTGAAAGCAGCGCATACACGCATCCCCGCATCGAAAACCCACCATGAAAATCAGCCATGATGGAGATGCCGGCCAGCGACAGCATAATCGCCGTGCCTCTGGCGGGCGTCATGCGTTGATGAAAGAAACATGCCATGAACAGACTGACCAAAGCGGGATAACAGAAATGAAACAGCAGTGTTGTGCTGACAGGAAGCAGTTTATACGCAGAGAGTAGAAAAAAACTGGACAGAAAAAAACCGCACAGCCCGAATAGTGTCATCTCGAAAAACTGCCGTGGATTTACGCGCAGAGAATCGTGCCTGACAAGGGAAACGATGGCCGCAAGCAGACAGGTTAAAAGCATGCCCCAAAATTCTATGGCATTACCGGATTCGCCTGCACCAATGGCCAAATTGACCAGAGTGGGCTTTATTCCATAAAAAAGAGAAGCCAAGATGCAGGGTAAAAACCTCAAGCACATCCCTCCTAATAATATAACGTCGCATAATGACATATATTTCGGTTAAAACAATACCATTCGTATTTCCTTTTGTCAATAGTAGCAGACGCATAATACAGATAAATCAAGCTATTTGTCATGCCGCGATAAAACTGTAAAAAAAGAATAATAAAAAAAATGATTGACAAGAAGGAGCTGATGATATATTATCTAAGTAACAGGACGTCATGGGACATTATAATTTTAATCGTGAGGAGGCAGAATCTTGACTCTTGCAGAGATGGAACATCAGCTTGACCGCTTGGTCGGTAGCATTCCCGCTAGCCAAATTAAACGTGTTTTTCTGACGGGTTGCGGCGGAGGCATTGCCAATCTCCGGCAATGTGAATATGTGCTAAATCAGCATTTGGAGGAGGGACAGGTATCCTCCGCCTTTTGTGCCAACCTGATGGTGGAGAAGCAGCGCAGGGTCGATGAACATGCGCTGGTGATCGTAGGTTCTTTTAACGGGACAATGAAAGAGGCCGTGGATGCCATGCGGTGGGCCAAGGAGCGCGGCGCTTATGTCATCGGTGTCACTTATGTGCCGGGCACGCCGATTGCCACAGAATCGGATTTTCCCTTCCTATGTGATACGCTCGAGGCGCTGGAGCCTGCGCTTTCGCCCATGAGTGCTGGGGTTCTCCTGGCCTATGCCATCATCAAGGCGATGACGGGCCGCGATCAGCTGGCACAGGCATGGCAGGCGCTGCTCTCCCTGCGTAGCATCTGCGAGCAGGCGGTTCGTTTGTATGATGAAACAAAAGGTCATGAATTTGTGGCGCGCTTTCACAAATCGCCCATGATCTACACCGTCGGAGGTGGGCTTAATTATACCAACGCCTATATTCTTGCCACCTGTTACCTTACAGAAATGCAGTGGATTAATGCCTGTCCCGTGGAGGCGTCGGAGTTCTTCCACGGCGTCCTGGAAATCGCCGACAAGGACGCATGCTTTGTAGCACTGCTGGGGTACGGGGAAAACCGTCCTCTGGAAGAGCGCGTGGTAAAGTTCCTGAATCGGTTCACGCGCGGTACATTTATTATTGACGCCGCTGATTATGACATGGAAGCCGTTGATCCGCAGATGCAAAACGTGATTTCAACGATTGTCACAGCCCGTGTGATCAGGAGCCTCATTCACCGATTGGCAGATGCACGCCGTCATCCGCTTACGACGCGTCGGTATTATCTGAAATATGAGTATTAATTTTAAGGAGGTATCTCACAATGGACATCAAAATTGCAGCCCTTATCGACGATCAGATCGAGAAGCTGAAGAAGGAGCTTTCATCCCGCTCTTTCAACAAGGTCTATATGGTCGGATGCGGTGGGGGCGTTGCAATCTTCCGGCACTGTGAATACGTGCTTCGTAAGATCAGGCCCAGCTTTAAATACGAGTTGATTCACGCTGCGAATCTGCTGGTGGAACAGCCTGTCGAGGTGAATGAAAAGGCGCTTGTCATCTGCTACAGCCTCAACGGCACGATGAAAGAGGCGGTGGAAGCGCTGCGCTGGGCCAAAAGCCGCGGTGCTTACGTCGTGGGCATCACGCGCACGCCGCAGACGCCTTTTCATACCGAGCCGGACTTTACCTTTATGTTCTACAGAGAAGAAGACTATGGACATCCCTATGTGACGGCCGCTCCCGTAACGCTGCTGGTGACCTATGCGGTACTGGAAGTCCTCGATGGCAACAAGGACTTTGCCCATGTGCGTGAAAACCTCACACGGCTGGATAAGGTGTTTGACCGAGCACGGCAGGTATACGTAAAGGAAAAAGGGCCTGAATTCGTGGAGCGCATCAAGGATGCCCCCATGGTCTACACCGTGGGCGGCGGATTGCATTTCACCTGTGCCTATGTGCTGGCCACCTGCTATCTGCTTGAAATGCAGTGGATCAACGCCAGCCCTGTCGATGCTGCGGAGTTTTTCCACGGCCCGCTGGAGATCGTTGATAAGGATTCGCACTTTGTCGTGTTCCGTAGCGCGAGCGAATACCGGCCGCTTGAGGATCGAGTACTCTCCTTCCTGGATCGCTTCACGCGAGGCACCTTTGTCATTGATGCGGAGGACTTTGGCCTGGACGAGATCGATGATGACTTCAGGACGCTTGCCTCCTTTATTGCTTGCGACGACCTGATCGGACAGATGGTCACCCTGCTCGCGGACGCCCGCTTCCATCCCATCGACACGCGCCGCTACTATCTGAAAATGGATTATTAAGAAGTGTGTTTTCTTAATAAATAACAGGATTTAGAAGGAGGTTGTCCCATGCGCAAGTTCTCGTTGGTTCTGTCCCTGATCCTCCTGATCACCATGGTGGCGTCCGTTCCCGCCGTGGCAGAGGAGAAGATCACGCTTACTGTCTTGGATTGCAGCGACACCTGCTACACTTACCGCCAGGAAGCTACGGAAAAGTGGCTGGAAAGCCATCCCAATGTGGAGGTGGAATACACCCTTACCACCTGGGGCAGCCTGGGCGAAACCATCATGGCTGGCATTAGCAGCGGCGAGACTCCGGACCTGTTTGCCTGCCCGCAGTCTGTTCAGGCCTCCGATGCCATCAGCAACGGCTGGTATCTGCCCCTGAGCGACTATGTAGACGAGACCGCCTTTGACAACTGGATTGACGGCGCCATCATGGAAGGCAAGGGCATGCAGGACGGCAAGGTCTACATGGTGCCGGAGCAGGGATCCATCGCCAGCTGCTTGGTGCTTTACAACAAGGACCTGTGGGCCGCCGCCGGACTGACGGAGGAGGACATTCCCGAAACCTATTCCGAATTCCGCGAGGTCGCTCGCATCCTGACCGAAGCGGGCAATGGCGAATCCTACGGCATCGTAGAGGGCGCGGCCCAGATCGACCGCGTATGGGTAGACCTGGCCTGCTGGGCAGATTACAGCGGCGGCTTCTACATGACTGAGGACTATCTCAATCTGCAAACTGGCATGCCGGATTGGAACACTCAGGAGATTTACGATCTTATGCAGCTGTGGGCGGATCTGTACGCCGATGGGAGCATTCATCCCAACAGCGCCACTCAGCAGGCCCCCGACGCCCGTGCGCAGTTTGCCAACGGGCAGGCCGGTATGATCATCCAGGGTTGGTGGAACGTGGGCGATTGGTCCGTGAACTATCCCGATCTGAACTTCGGCGTCTTTGCTCCGCCGGTATCCGACACGGCCTATGAAAACGGTGTCAAGGGCTTCTTCCCCGTTGAGACGCCTACCCCCTTCATGGGCATCAGCGCCAACTGCGAGTATCCCGAAATTGCGGCGGACTACCTGATGAACGTGATCTGTGGCGTTGATTACCAGCAGACCATTACCAACGCCGGCGTTCAGTATCCCTTCATCAACGGCATGAGCAGCTCCGACGCCATGCATCCGCTGAGCAAGGAATATTTCTCCATTGTTGAGACCAATCAGCGCATCATTCCGGAACCCATTTTGCTCAACAAGGACACGGCCATCGCCCTTAATCTGTTTATGACCCCCACTCCTACCCCCGCGGAAATTCTGCAGGGCGTCATGTCCGGCCAGATTACCGATTTTAAACCTCTTTTGGAGAACTATACCACGCAGGCCAGCGCAGCCTGGCTGGATGCCCTTGAGGAAGCGCAGGCCATGGGCGCCAACGTATCCATCAATGACTTTGCCTTCCCGGAGTGGGACGGCACGACGAACTTCGACGCAGCCGCTTATGAGGCACACCGCGCGGCGCAGCAATGACTGGTTTCTGTCCTGAGGCGGCGCAAGCCGCCTCAGGACATCCCGTGCCAAAGCTGCAGCTCCAGCGGCTTTGGCTGTCAGGGCACATGATTGGAGGAATTTGATGGGTACTGCAAATATGAACTCCGGCCTGAGCTTACAGCGGCGCAAGAACATATTTTGGTGCTGGCTATTTATGCTCCCCGCCATTTCCTTATTTTTGATCTTTCAGGTATATCCGCTGTTTGCAAACGGCTATTATTCGCTGTTTGACTGGAACGGAATCGGCGCCAGTTTTCGCTACATCGGTTTGAGAAATTATTCGCGTGTCCTTTCGGATTCGTATTTTTGGAACGCATTGGGCAACAACTATCTTTTTATGCTCTGGGTCGTTCCTCTGCAACTCGTTTTCGGCCTCGTCCTCGCACTGGCCCTTAATACCGGCTGCGAGAAAATTCGAAATACATACCGCACCGCGTTTTTCATCCCGGTAATCTGCACAGCCTCCGTGGTCGGTATTATCATGTCGTTCCTGCTGGGATTTGATGGCCCTGTAACAGCGGCGTTGAGTGCGCTGGGACTTTGTGAGCCCGGCCAGAACTGGATCTCGGATGGAGACACGGCGATGGCGTCCGTCATCATCGTCTATGCGTGGAAAAACGTCGGCATGAACATGGTGTACTGGATCGCTGCCCTGCAGGCGGTGCCGGAGGAGCTTCATGAAGCCGCCCGGATCGATGGCGCTAACGGCCGCCAGACGTTCTTCCATGTTACGCTTCCGCTCATCGTGCCCACAGGTGCGGTCATTACAGTAATGAACGTCATTAGCTCGCTGAAAATCTTTGATTTGGCCAAAACCATGACGGATGGCGGTCCCTTCTTCAAGACGGATTTTGTATCGCTCTATATGTACCGCTACGCCTTCTCGGCCTCATTTGGTCAGCCCCGCATGGGCTATGCGGCGGCAGCCGGCATGATCTTCGGTTTGTCGGCCATCATCGTGGCGGTTCTGGTCTCGGTCTGCCTGACCCATTCGCGCAAAAAGGCTGCATAGCAGGGAGGATGAAGCACATGAACAAGCAAGCTATCAAAACGGCGCCGTCTCTGCGCTTTCGTCCCATGTCCGTGCTGAAGTACGCGCTGCTCACGTTGGCGGCGCTGGTGTGGATCTATCCTATCGTATGGATGCTTTCGGCGTCTTTTAAGACCAATACGGAGCTGTTTGGCGACAAGCTCAACCTCATCCCCCTTACCTTTACGTTTGACAATATCGTGCGTGCGTGGGAAACCGCCAATTTCAGCGCCTATTTCTTTAATACCGTCTACATCACCTTTTTTACCGTGATCATCGTACTATTGGTCACCCTTATGATGGGCTATGTCGTAGGGCGTTTCCACTTCCGTGGAAAGGCTGCCGTACTGGCAGTGCTGGGTGCGGCAGCGTTCATTCCCTCTGGCGTCCAGATCATCCCCCTGTTTCAGATCATCAAGACCCTGGGACTGGCCAACACGCGCTGGGGCGTGATCATGGCGCAGGCGGGCACTTTCAGCGTGATGTTCATTATGCTGTTTTCCACCAGCTTTGCAGCCATCCCCAAGGAGCTATATGAGGCCGCCTGCATTGATGGCGCGGGCTTCGTGCGCACCTTTGCCTCTCTGATGGTGCCGCTGGTTAAGCCCGTGATCGGCAGCGTTACGATTATCCAGGCCATCTGGGCGTGGAACGAATTCCTGATTCCGCTGGTGCTAACGATGAACAGCTCCAAGCTACGCACGCTGGCTGTGGGCATCATGTCTCTTCAGGGTGATCTGATGATGGACTGGTCGGGCATTATGGCCGGTGCCGCCATCGCCCTGGTGCCCATCATGATCGTTTTCATCTGTCTGCAAAAGTACTTTGTCAACGGCGTCGCAGGCGCTGTGAAGGGATGAGGTGGCGGCTATGGAAACTGTCCCAGCACGACAGGGGTTCCGTTTTGCCATGATGAATGCGCATTATCTGCGCTATTCGCCGGACTATTTTATGGACGCGGTGGCACGCCGCGGATTTCATGAAATTGACGTGCTCGGCCTGATGCCCCACCTTTACGCGCCGGATACGGGCCCAGAGGAGATCGCGCACATACAGCAGCTTTTACAGCGCTACCAGCTGCACATCGCTGCTTACACACCGGGGCAGGCCGCTGCTCAGCTCGGACTTTCCATGAGCCATGCACCGGCCCACCGCCGCAGCATCGGCATGATGAAAAAAAGTGTCGATATCGCTGCCGCACTTGGCGCTCCATCCATTCTGGTCACGTCGGGGTTTGGCCTGTGCGACAGACCGGCAGACGAGCGCTGGGGGCTGTTTCGGGAGTCGGTTGAGGAGATTGCGGATTATGCAGGAAGATTTCATATCGACCTTCTGCTTGAGCCGCTCCCTCTGGAGGCATCCAACGTACTGGTGACCAGTGAAGACGCCGCCCGCTTCATCCGGGAGACGAATCTTGCAAACATCAAGTGCATTCTGGATGTCACGACCATGACGATGGAAAACGAGACGGTGGATGCCTATTTTGACAATCTTGGGGATCGCCTGACCTATGTCCATCTCTCGGATGGGCCGGGGCAACATCTCTATCCCGGAAACGGATCCTATGACCTGGACGGGTTCTTGGAGCGATTGCGGGTCAACGGCTACCAGGGCGTCATTGCCCTGGAGATCAAGGACCCCTCCTGCATTTACCGGCCCAACACGGCGACGGATCGGAGTATCCAATGGCTGGAAAGCCGTGGCTTGTGGCCGCAGATTGTTAACCGGAAAGAAGAATGAATATGCCGCTTGTTCCTATGAAGGCTATACTGGATACGGTTTACTCCCACCGATATGCAGCCGCTGCTTTTAATGTTAACACAGCATCACAGGCCGAAGCCCTCATCGGCGTCCATGAAGTGTTCCGCGCGCCTGCCATCGTCCAGGGTGCCGAATTGGCAAATGGCTTTATGGGTGGTTGCGTGGATTTCGCACATTCCACGCCTGGACAAAAGCGGACAGGAGCCGCGAACATAGCTAAAGCCGTAAAGGCGCGGGCTGATGACGGCGCTGTCCCCGTCGCGCTGCATCTTGATCATGGCAAGAGCCTGGAGAGCGTGAAAGCCGCCGTGGAAGGCGGGTACACCAGCGTGATGATCGACGGTTCTTCCCTTCCTTTGGAGGATAACATTGCCCTCACCCGAGAAGTGGTCAAATATGCCCATCCAAGGGGGGTAACCGTAGAAGGGGAGCTGGGAGTCCTGGCCGGGGTCGAGGATCATGTCTTCGGCGCGCAAAGCACCTACACCCATCCGCTTGACGCTATCCGTTTTTTCAAGGCAACAGGCGTTGACTGCCTGGCCGTGAGCTATGGCACCATGCATGGTGCGTGCAAAGGGAAGAACGTCAAGCTTCGCAGAGAGATCGTCATCGCTATCCGGGAGTGTATGCTGCACGAAGGCATTGATGGCGTTCTGGTCAGTCACGGTTCATCCACAGTGCCGCAGTATATCGTGGATGAGATCAATTGGCTGGGCGGCCGACTGACGGATGTGGGCGGTATTCCTATCGAGGAATTGAAAACTTCCATCGCCTGCGGAATTGGCAAAATCAACGTGGATACGGACATCCGTCTTGCGGTTACTCGCAACCTGCGCGAGCTGTTTGAAAAGCATCCCTGGCTCAAGACGGACGCCTCAACGCACGGCGTCTACGCGTTGCTTAAACAGCTGCCGGAAGCGGTTGATCCCAGATGCTTTCTGGCTCCTGTGATGGAGCTGGTGATGTATGGAACGGCTTCGACAAATGCGCTGCGTCTTTTGGATGATAGCATCAGGCGTGGCGTAGCGGAAATGGCGGGGACGCTGATCGTATCGTTTGGAATGGTCGGAAAAAGTGCCGTGGTCAAGCCGCTCAGCCTGGAAGAAATGGCAGATCATTATAGAAAGCAGGGAATTTAGATGCTGAACCTATGGCTCGAACCAAGGATCCCGACGTCCTATATGGCTGCGGATGTAAAAAAGATCTGGCAGGAGCTCAACGGAGCAGGATGCAAAGACGTGGACAGCCTCGGCTGGCTGGACTGCGCGGAGGCAACGGCGAGCAGCCTTCCCCTCATCATGGAAAAAGCCCGGGAGATTCGTGAAAGGGCCGACACCTTCGTGGTGGTTGGTGTTGGAGGCTCCAACCAGGCTGCACGGGCTGTGATCAACGCGCTGCAGGCGCGCGAGATTCAATTCGTATGGCTGGGCAACACGCTAAGCGCCTCTCAAATTCGCAAAGAGCTGGAGAAGCTGGAAAAGCGAAGCGTTTACATACAGGTCATCGCAAAAAACTTTGAAACCCTTGAGCCGGGAAGCCATTACCGCCTCTTGCGAAGTTGGATGAAAGAACGCTATAGCCCGGAGGAGTTTTCGCGGCGCTTTGTGTTGACCGGTACCACTGGCACGCGGATGCATGAGATAGCGCAGGAACACGGGCATTTGTTTCTGCCCTTTCCCATAAGGATTGGCGGCCGCTATTCGGCCTTTACGCCCGTGGCCCTTTTGCCGATCGCAGTGGCTGGCTTGAATGTGCATGATTATTTACAAGGCGGAATCGACATCCAAACCGCCATGCAATCCAGCGCCTATGAGGATGTATACCGCTTTGCTGCCTGGCGCAACAACTGTCTAGTCCAGGGCTTCGACATTGAGATCCTGTGCGCCTTCGAGCCGCAGCTTGAACGTTTTGGAAGATGGTGGCGTCAGCTGTTTGGCGAAAGTGAGGGCAAAGATGGCAAAGGAATTTTTCCTGCGTCCGTCATCTGTTCGGAAGACCTGCATTCCATGGGACAGTACATGCAGGAGGGCCCCAGGCGCATGATGGAGACCTTCCTACGGGTCGAAAAGCCGCAGGCAAGCGTCACGATACCCGAAGACCGGGTGTTCCGGGACGGCTTTGACTATCTGGAGGGAATGGACTTTTCCCAGATCAACGCCGTGGCAGAGCAGGCGACGCTTGAGGCGCATATGGGCAGCGGCACGCCATGTTCGGTGTTGTCTTTCGAAGGCATCAATGAACGTGCCTTTGGTCAGCTGTTTTACTTTTTCATGGTGGCATGTGCCCTGTCGGGAAAGCTGCTGGGGGTAAATCCCTTTGACCAGAACGGCGTGGAAGCTTATAAGCAGGTCATGTTTCAAAAGCTTGGAAGGTGAGGCGCCCACGATGCAGAGAAAAAACCTGTTGGTGATACATGGCGGAGCTCCTACCGCGGTGATGAATGCGTCGCTGTATGGCGTACTGAAGGAAGCGCGCCGGTTTCCGCAGGTAGGTAGCGTACTCGGCGCGTCTTATGGCACAGGCGGCTTGCTCAAAGAGCGGTTCGTTGATCTCTCGACGCTGCCGGAGTCCGATCACGAGCGTCTGCTGATGACGCCCGGTTCTGTCATAGGCACGTCGCGTACCCCTCTGTATGATGCGGAATATAGAAGGATAAAGCAGATCCTTGTCAAGCATGATATCGGCTACGTGCTGTTCAACGGCGGCAACGGAACCATGGATGCGTGCGGCCGCACACACCAGATCTGTGCCGAAGCGGGCATTCCGGTAGTGGGAATTCCCAAGACCATTGATAACGATATCGCCATGACAGATCATACGCCGGGCTACGGAAGCGCGGCGCGCTTTGTATCCACAGCGGTTGCTGATATATGCCAGGACGTTCATTCGTTGCCGATTCACGTATGTGTGGTGGAGGTGATGGGGCGCAATGCCGGTTGGCTCACAGCTAGCGCCTCCCTGGCGTCAGACGTCGGTTACGGGCCGGATCTGATTTACCTCCCGGAGTGCAACTTCTGTGAAGAAGCTTTCCTCAATGACGTGAAGACGCTCCATGAGCAAAAAGGCGGCGTGGTGGTCGTGGTCAGCGAAGGACTCCATGATGAGAAGAGCATGCCCTTGGTTCCCAGCATCTTTCAAACGGACCGGGCGATATACTATGGTGATGTCGGAGCCCATCTCGCCAACCGAGTCATCCAGAAGCTGGGCATAAAGGCACGCAGCGAAAAGCCGGGCATATGCTGCCGTGCGGCCTCGGAGCTTAAGTCTCCGGTGGATCTCCAGGAAGCAGTTCTTTGCGGCAGGCATGCGGTACAGCTGGCGCTTGAGGGCGTCTCGGGCGTCATGGTCACGCTAGAGCGCAGCGAGCCCTATCAGATTCATACGGGCCACGTGCCCATCGAGCATGTTATGCTGACGGAAAGGCAAATGCCCAAATCCTTTATCAACGCAACGGAGAATGGAGTCACCGAAGCCTTTCTAGACTGGTGCCGCCCCCTCATCGGGAACCGTCCGTCCCGATTTCTGCCCATCCAGAATCAGAGGTTTTAAAGCATGAAACGCATCTATTTGAATCTGAAGCGGTTTGACATCTCTCCCCGGCGGGGAGGGGTAAACCGGCTCGCTCCCATGCAGGATTGGGGCCAGGTCATTGTGGAACGCACGGAAGCTGCATTGCGCACGTTTGATAATGCTGAATTTACATTCTTTTTGCCCGAGGCACATCTGCTCAGGGCGAGTGCGGCACGTTGTGAGAACAGTCCGATCCGTCTGGGCAGTCAGGGCGTGCATTGGGCGGACACGGCGCCAGGCGGCAATTTTGGCGCCTTTACCACCAGCCGCACGGGTAACGCCGTGGCGGAGATGGGTTGTGAAAGTACGATCATTGGACATTGTGAGGAGCGCGCGGACAAAGAGGCCCTGTTGGAGTTAGGTGGCGTCACGGGACCTTTGGCTGCCGCCGCTGTCAATCGTGTCTTGAATGCCGAGATTCGGGCTGCCCAGGCAGCGGGTCTCTCGGTGCTCTATTGCATCGGAGAGAAGGCAGAGGAGCAGAAGAACTGGCAAGCCGTGCTGGGTACCCAGTTGGACATGGGCCTTTTCGGCGTTGACAAAAGCAGGGTAGTTATCGGTTATGAACCAGTCTGGTCCATCGGGCCGGGAAAAGTGCCCGCGGACAAGCCGTATATCGAGAAGATCGCGCATTTTGTCAAGGAGCGAACGAACGGCCTGGACGTGGTGTATGGCGGCGGACTTAAGCGGGAAAACGCCGCGATGCTCGCATCCATCGAAGCGCTGGATGGCGGGCTGATTGCGCTGACTCGCTTCTCAGGCGACATCGGCTTCTACCCGGACGAGTATCTGGAGATCGTTCGAAATTACTTGAATGCGTGAGGTGCTGATATGAAACTGAATTTTGAATATGGAAATGGTCTGATGAGCGCGGAACTGCCGGACAATACGGATGTGTTCATTCCAGGAGAAACGGTGCAGGACCCACCCTGTCTGTCCCAGGATTGGGACAGCCTCTACCGTGCCACCCTCAAAAGCATCCGCGAACCCATAGGGATGGAGCCGCTCGCCGCGCTTGCCAAGGGCAAAAAAAACGTCGTCTTTGTAATCCCGGATATTGTGAAAGGCGGGAATCAGCCCACCAGCCACCGCAAGGTCGCCATCCGGGCCTGCCTTGACGAGCTCTACAGTGCCGGCATTCAGAAAAAGGATATTCTGCTGCTATTTTCTAACGGCCTGCATCCCCGCGCAACCGTTCCGGAGATGAAAACCATGCTCGGTGATCTCTTTGATGAATTTTATCCCTCTGGGCAGATCACCAGCCACGACAGTGAGGACAGCGAGCACATGGTGGACCTTGGCTACACCGAGCAAGGGGATCATGTGCTCATGAACAAATATGTCTATGATGCGGATCTGGCCATCCTGATTGGACATACGCAGGGCAATCCCTACGGCGGCTATTCCGGCGGATACAAGCACTGCGCCACCGGCATTACCCATTGGAGGAGCATCGCCGCACACCATGTGCCACAGGTGATGCACCGCGAGGACTTTGTACCTGTTTCTACCTCCAGCCTGATGCGCGACAAGTTCAACCGTCAGGGGAGGTTAATGGAAGAAAAAATGGGCAAAAAGTTCTTTTGCTGCGATGCTGTGCTAGACAGCCGGTCTCGGCAGATTGAGATCAACTCCGGATGGGCCCAGGAGATGCAGCCCGTCAGCTGGAAAATGGCTGATAAGCGCACCTATGTACATTGGGCGGAAAAGAAATATGATGTGGTTGTTTTCGGCATGCCCACGAACTTTCACTATGGCGATGGAATGGGTACAAACCCCATCCAAATGATGCAGGCGCTTTCGGCACAGGTAATACGCCACAAGAGGGTTCTTTCGGATCGATGTGTTTTTATCGTATCGAGCATTTGTGATGGCTATTTTCATGATGAGCGCTGGCCATACCTGCGCGAATTGTATGAGCTTTTCCAACATGATCATATGCAGATTCTACCGGATATGAACCGGTATGGCGAATACTTTGCCACCAAGGAGGAATACATCCGCAAATACCGCTTTGCAAACGCCTTCCATCCCTTCCATGGCTTCAGTATGATGAGTTGTGGCCATCTGGCGGAAGAGCATACCAGCGCAATTTATATCATAGGCGCACGGGAACCGGGAATTGCTCGCAGTATGGGGCTCAAAACGCGCGCCACGTTTGAAGAGGCTTTGGAAGACGCAAAAAGGAAGTACGTCGGTGATCAGCCCAATATTCTGGCCCTGCCCAAAACGTTTACCACCGCCGCGGTGCATCTGTGCATGAAGGAATCCTGAAAAACGGCCAGGCTATCCGTGCGGGTACTGTTGCCATGCTTCATTCCGAAATGCAAAAACGAAAGGAACAGCTTATGAAAAAAGTCGGAAAGGGGCAATTATTTACCCTTTTTTTTAACATGTTTGTCCTCAGCGCATTTACCTTCGGAGGCGGTTTCACGATTGTCACCCTGATGAAGCGCAAATTCGTCGATGAACTTCGATGGATCACCGAGGAGGAAATGCTGGATATGACGGCACTGGCACAGTCTTCTCCAGGAGCCATTGCGGTCAATGCGGCAATCCTCGTGGGCTGGAAAGTGGGTGGTGCACTGGGAATGGTCACGGCTGTCCTTGCCACGATCCTACCCCCTATGATTACACTATCGATTGTTTTTTTGTTTTATCACGCGTTTGCCTCCAACCGCTATGTGGCACTGATGCTCAAAGGGATGCAAAGCGGCGTGGCGGCATTGATTCTGGATGCAGCATTGAACCTTAAAAAAAGCATTCATCCTACCAGGCGATGGCTCTCATGGCTTGTGATAATTGCTTCATTTGCCGCAACGTTTGTCTTTGAGGTAAATGTGATTTGGATCATCCTGTGTGCGATGGTCATGGGAATCTTTTCGTGCTGGTATGACAGAAAGGAAAAAACGCCATGATACTCCTTGAGTTGTTTTTCTGTTTTTTTCAAATTGGTCTGTTTTCGATTGGCGGCGGTTATGCGGCTATTTCACTGATACAGAATCAGACGGTCAATTTGCATGCTTGGATTACGTTTGAAGAGTTCATGGACCTAGCTACGATTGCCGAGATGACGCCTGGGCCGATTGCAATCAACGGGGCTACCTTTGTAGGTCTGAAGATAGCTGGCCTCCCGGGAGCCGTCGTCTCCATATTGGGCTGCATTCTGCCCTCTCTGGTGATCGTATCTCTACTTTCCTATATTTATTCCCACTATCGTCAGCTGCCCATGCTGAAAAGCATTCTGTCCACCCTCAATCCTGCGATCGTGGCTTTGATTGCGGCGGCGGCGGCAAACATGATCCTTCAGATAGCGCTTGGAGACGGCCGGTCCGTCTCCATGGGGCCGGTCAACTGGACAGGCTTGCTTTTGTTTGGATGCGCCTTCCTGCTGCTGAGAAAAAGCAGATTCAATCCCATTGCGATCCTGCTGCTTTGCGGAGCGATTAACCTGCTTGTTGGTTCCTTAATGGTTTAGGTATATATTGTTTTACGGTTTCAAGGCCGTACACGAAGAAACCGGATGAATGGTATGTAACTCGCCGGCGACATTATGCAACCTGTCCCTGGCATTTCAATATTAAATAATAAATATGAGCACCAGAAGGTTGTCTTTAACCGCTATTGCTGGTGGGCTTTATTCATTCCAGATCATGGAGATCAAAGCTTGGAAGATTTTCGCCCCTGGTATAGAAAAGGGTTTGGTTGAGAAAGCCATTCTATATGCGGATTTGAGTCCTGCGGCGGAACACTCAGTTCCGGGTGGGAAGGGTTTCCCAAACACAATGAAAAAAGATAATACAATCCGCGATATGGGAGATCATGCCTTCGCAGGAAAGGTCGTGGGTTTTATCGCCGCTCGAAATGATGCGCTTTTTGGGAAACTGTTGGATGAAGCAGCTGGGCTTCTGGTGATGAGGTAGAGCTGCATGTGGATATGCCGGAAGCGAATGTAAGTAAAAATTGACCCGTCATGTACCTTCAGAACAGGCACGGCCTTTTTCCCATCCCGCTCGCCCTTTTCCACCCGCTTCTGCCAATGAACATCCCTGACCGAAAAGCTCCCAAAAATCAGACACGCAATTCCATAAATCCACCTCTATCAGTTGTCATCCGATGGCAGCCGAAAGGGGGCTTGTCCGCTGGAATCCTGATCTGGTCAGGAAATGATGGATTTCGAAGAAAAAATCTAGCAAAACAAAACAACAAAAAAGTCCGAAGATTGTAATCTTCAGACAAATTTTTGGTCGAGGTGACAGGATTTGAACCTGCGACCTTTTGGTCCCGAACCAAACGCGCTACCAAACTGCGCTACACCTCGATAGAAAAAAGCTGGAGCCAATAAAGGGACTCGAACCCTTGACCTGCTGATTACGAATCAGCTGCTCTACCAACTGAGCTATATTGGCGCATCAGCATTAATCATTATAGCAAAGGTCGGCGCATTTGTCCAGCCTTTTTTTGAAAAAGCCGCCAATACCGCCGGAAGCCGTTCCGCACGCCGTTTCTGCACTTGACGTGCCGTGCGGCGGCGGATATAATACGCATATGTGTCATAGAAAATGCGCGTAGGGCAGGGGAGGGCTTGGCTGTGCGGAAGGCGCTTGGAGTCGCGGCGATGGTCGGGCTGTTTCTGCTGCTGCTTAGCGCGCTGGTCGTGGCTTCGCCGCAGGAAGGCGCGCTCACACGGCGCATTGAGCCGCCCACCGTGCCGCCGGATGCGGTGCTCGCCGCCATGGCCTCGACTGACGGAACGTTGGCCGCACAGGCAAATAGCGGCGCGCAGGGGACGCGTATGGACGCACGGCTGGATGCGCCGCCCACAGAAGGGCTCAGACGCGAGTCGGAGGGTCGGCGTGACGCGAACGGCCGTGTTCTTACCGCTCCGCGGTATGCGCAGAGCGTGTATCAAGTGTTTCGGGCAGAGGCGGCGGGCGGATGAAGCCCAGTTCATGCATTTTTTCAACATCTTAAATTTAAAAACGGAAGGATGGTTGACATACCATGAAGGTCAACAATCGCCGCCGCGTGAAGATGAGCAAGCGGACCTCCGCAATCATCGTGCTGTGCGTGGCGCTGGTGCTTACGCTGGCCGTGGGCTATCTGGGCCTCAACGGCACATGGCTGGATAGCCGGGGACTGTATAAGCTGCTGCCCTGGCTGCCTACCTCTGATGTGGACAACTGGCCGCAGTCCATCGCCCTGGGCCTGGACCTCAAGGGCGGCGTGTATGTGGAATATGAAGCGTCCATGAGCGATGAGATGCGCGCCGAGGGATATGATTTCGGCACGCTGCTGGACTCTACCATGAGCATCATCGCCAACCGCCTCACTGAAAAGGGATATCCGGAAGCCACCGTCAGCCAACTGGGTCAGACCGGCATCCGCGTGGAGATTCCTGATGTGACCGATCCCGCAGCCGTGCTGGACCTGATTGGTTCGCCGGCAAAGCTGGAGTTCCTCGATCCTGACGGTAACGTATTCATGGAGGGCCGCCACCTGCAGTCCGCCACCCCCATCACCAATACCGAGACCGGACAGCCCGCCATCAGCTTCCGCCTGACCAGCGAGGGCGCCGAAATCTTTGGCGACATGACCGCTCAGTCCATTGGCAAGACCATCACCATCCAGCTGGATGGCGAAGTGCTCATGAGCCCCACTGTCAACGAAGCCATCTATGGTGGCGATGTCATGGTCACCGGCAGCTTCACCGAGGAACAGACGCAGGATATCTGCCTCAAGCTGCAAAGTGGCGCACTGCCCCTGGATCTGCGCCAGGACAAGCTGGATACCATCTCCGCCACGCTGGGCATCGACGCGCTGTCTACCAGCATTACGGCGGCCATCATCGGCATCCTGATCGTCATGCTCATCATGCTGGTGCGCTACCGCATGTGCGGCCTGGTGGCTGACTGGGCACTGTGCGTGTATATCATTCTGCTGTTCCTCTTCATCGCTGTCGTTCCCGGCATTCAGCTCACGCTGCCCGGCATCGCGGGTATCATTCTGGGCATTGGCATGGCGGTGGACGCCAACGTGGTCATCTTCGAGCGCGTGATGGAGGAGGTCCGCCTGGGCCGCCCGATGATTCACGCAGTGCGCATCGGCTTCAAAAACGCCATGAGCGCCGTGCTCGACGCCAACGTGACCACCATCATCGCCGCCGTGGTGCTGCTGTTCTATGGCACCGGCTCGGTGCAGGGCTTTGCCACGACGCTGCTGCTGGGCGTAATCACCAGCATGATCACGGCCATTGTGGTCACGCGTTTCCTGCTCACGCGCTTTGTGCGCGTGTTCCATGAGCCCAGGCTGTTTGTGGCGGTTAAACCCGCCACGGACGCCGCTGTTGAAGGGGAGGCGAAGTAATATGAAAATTCAGAAGCGCGCCCGCATCTGCCTGTGCGTTTCCGCCGCCATCCTGGTGATCGCTCTGGTGATGTCTCTGCTGGGCTATGGCATCAACTATGGCATTGACTTCGCGGGCGGCCTCAATATTCAGTACGACATGGGCGCCGCCTTTAACCAGGCCGATGTGGAAACGGCTCTGCGCAATCAGGGCATCAGCCAGTTCACCATTTCTTCCTCCGGCGCCGAGGGACATGTGGTGCAGATCCGCGTGCCCACGCTCAGCGGCGATGAGGAAATCCAGAACCTGCAAAACGGCCTGGAGGCCGAGCTGTCTCAGATCTATCCCGACATGGATACCGAAACCGCCACCGCCAGCTATGTCGGCCCTGTCGCGGGCGCCACGCTGGTGCGCAACGCCGTGATCAGCGTGCTGCTGGCCGCTGTGCTGATGCTGGCCTATATCGCCCTGCGGTTTGACTTTGCGTCGGGCCTTGCGGCGGTCATCGGCCTGCTGCACGACGTGCTCATCATGATCGCCTTCATGGTGATTCTGCGCAGCGTGATTCAGATGAATTCGTCCTTCATCGCGGCCATGCTGACCATCGTCGGCTATTCCATCAACAATACCATCGTCATCTTCGACCGCATTCGCGAGAACAACAAAAAGCCCGCGTATGCCGGCATGAAACGCGAAGAGATGGTCTCCATCTCCGTGCGGGAAAGCCTGGGCCGCACGATCAACACTACGCTGACCACGCTGGTGACGATCGTGACCCTTTACATCCTGGGTGTGGACACCATCCGCGAGTTCAGCCTGCCCATCATTATCGGCATTCTGGCAGGCGCCTACAGCGCCAACATGATCAACGGCTATGTATGGGCTGCTCTGGAGGAACTGCGGATCGCCCACAAGAGCCAGAAAAAGCTCAAGGCCAAGAAGGCGTAAGCGTTTTCTCAAAACGCCTATGCCAGCGCCCCTCCGAACATTATCTGTTCGGAGGGGTAATTTGTCTGTACGCCATTTGCCCCTGACAGCTGGGCGTAGGATCAAAAGATGAAACCCCGGCCAAGAAAGTGCACAGACGTTGCCGGGGCGCGTTGCACGTCGGGCCGGGAAAGAGGGCCTTCGCAGGAAGGAATAATGTAGCTGCTTCATTCCCTGCAATGGCGCTGCGGCTGAGGTCCCATGGGCTGCACAGCTTGACAGGAGTACAAACGTTACCTATAATAAAGCGAAATGATTAAATTACCCATAAAGAAAGGAAAGAATGACATGCGCAAGCTGGCGGCGTTCTGGCTGAAATTCCTCGTGTTTCTGTGCTTGCTGGCGATTGCGGTCAACGCAACGGGAACGCTGTTGAGCGGGGGAGATGATGTCACGCAGAGCGCGTCCTCTCTTAAACACCTGCCAGCCGAAAGCGTGGATGTGCTCTGGCTGGGTACATCGCATATGAACTATAACATTATTCCGCAATATCTCTATGATCTGTGTGGTGTAACCAGCGCCATGGCCACGGGAAACTCGGTGGATCTTGACGCTTCATACTGGATGCTGCGTCAGGCGCTGCTTACGCAGAGCCCGCAGGTGATTGTGCTGGACGTGTATCCTGCGGCAGCGCCGTACTGCTATTTCTATGTGCAGAATGTGCTGGCGCTGGAATACCGCGACGGCATGAGCGAGGGCTCAAATCCTTACAACACGGCCACTGGCGTGGCGCGGTGGCTGCCGGTGGGGAGCCCCTTTAAGCCCGGGGCCATAGCCGAGGCCTATACGCGTTCCGGAGCAGGCGGAGAAGCCTATTTTGAACTGACGCTCATGCATAGCCGCTATGGGGAGCTGGCACGTGACAATTTTGAGTATTTGCGGGGAGACACGCGCTCCATCAGAAATTTTGGCTATCTTTACGGCGGCCAGAGCATGGAAGGACAGGAGTATGCCGTGCAGGCCTATACGCAGGAGGCGGCCCTGCAGGCGAACGAAGTGGGCACCTATTGGGAATTTACGGACGATCAGCTTCAGGCTGCGGAACTGCTGGATGCGTCTGCCAATGCCATCAGGCGTATTGTGGAGTATGCCAGGGACAAGGGAATTGAGATCGTGTTGTGCGCCGCGCCCTATATGACCAACCGGGCCGAGGAAAAGCTGTTTGGTCAGGTGGGTGAGCTGGCAGACGAGCTCGGCGTCCCGTTTGTGGGGCTGGAGGAGTCGGGCATCGAAGGGCTGCAGTACATGCGCGATCTGGGCCATCTGAACGACAGGGGCGCCCGCCTGTACACGGAGTTCTGGAGTGATTACCTTGCCGATCATTATGATTTGCCCGACCGGCGTGAAAGTGCGGACAGCCGCTACACTCCATGGCGTGAGGGGACGGGACGTTACGATGTTCAGCGCGCCGCCATGTCCCTGATTGGCATGGAGACGGGGCTGACAGGATATTTGGAGGCTTTGGCCGCGCTGGACGGAGATTATCTGGTTCTGATTTCAGCCCAGGGCGATGTGTACGAAGGCTTCACCGAAAGCGACTGGCTGCTGATGACCGAGATGTTGGGCATGAACGGCGAGGCTGTGGAGGAGTGGTACTATACCGGCACAGGCACGCTTGATGGAGTGTGCTGTGGAGGAAAGATGCTTGCCAGCGCCTATGCACCGGAAGGCCGGACAAAAACGATTGCGTGGAATCTGCTGGGCCATGAGATAACGTTTGAGGATTCCAGATGGAGTGTGGATGGCAATTCGGCCGGAAGCACGAACACGGGCATGAACATCGCCGTTTATTCACTGCCGGATCATATGCTCATGGACTGCCGCACCTTTGATATGACCCAGATTGCCTGGGATGAGTAAGAAAGGGGAAACGCTGCATGCTGTTTAACTCGGTGCCCTTTCTGATGTTTTTTCCGGCGGTGCTGCTGGTGCATTTTGTGCTGCCGCGCCGTGTCCGGTGGATATGGCTGCTGGTGGTCAGTTACTACTTTTACATGTGCTGGAATCCTGTCTATGCGCTCCTGATGCTCACCTCCACCGCCGTAACCTATCTCAGCGGTTTGCTCATTGCCCGTTGCCGTGTTCCGGAGGAAACACACGGAGCGGGAAGCGCACTGTGGCATCATCCCAGAATATGGGCGGCGCTGAGCCTGATCATCAACCTGGGCATTCTGTTCTGCTTCAAATATTACCGCTTTGCGGCGGAAAACCTAACGGCGCTGCTGTCGAACATGGGGATCAGCTGGCAGCCGCCGGAGCTGGATGTGCTGCTGCCGGTGGGCATCAGTTTCTATACCTTTCAGGCCCTGAGCTACACGATGGATGTGTACCGGGGGCAGGTGGAGGTGGAGCGGAACTTTTTCCGCTATGCGCTCTTTGTGAGTTTCTTTCCGCAGCTGGTGGCGGGGCCCATTGAGCGAAGCCGCGACCTGTTGGGGCAGCTCAGACAGCCCAGGCCTTTCGATCCAGACGCCTTTAAAAACGGCGCCTTGATGATGCTGTGGGGATACTTTCAAAAGATGGTTGTGGCCGACCGGGCCGCATTGCTGGTCAATCAGGTATACGGCAACAGTCAGGCCTATGCAGGCTACAGCATTGCGGTAGCCACCGTCGCTTTCGCCCTGCAAATCTATTGTGATTTCGGGGGCTATTCATCCATCGCCCTGGGGGCGGCGCAGATGCTCGGCATAAACCTGACGCAGAACTTTCGCCAGCCCTATCTGGCTACCAGCGTGAGCGACTTCTGGCGGCGCTGGCATATCAGCCTGTCCACCTGGTTCCGGGACTACCTGTATATTCCCCTGGGCGGTAGCCGGGTGGGGCGTGTACGCCGGTATTTCAACGTGATGATTACCTTTTTGCTCAGCGGCCTGTGGCATGGCGCCAACTGGACGTATGTCATCTGGGGCGGCCTTAATGGCCTGTTTCAGATTGCGGGAAACGTGAAAAATACGCTGCTGTCCCGCCTGCCCGCCACCCTGAAGGACGGCCGGCCCGTCGTGAACCGGGACTGCTTCAGCTACCGCCTGTTTCAGAGGCTGATGACCTTTGCGCTGATTTGCCTGACGTGGGTATTCTTCCGTGCCGAATCGCTGGAAGCGGCAATGATCGTGCTGCGGCAGATGTTTTCGGTTCACAATCCTTGGATTTTCTTTGATGAAACGCTGTATACGCTGGGCCTTTCCCGGCTGGAATTGGGCCTGCTGGTGGCCTCGGCCGCGGTGGTGCTGGCAGTGGATGTGGCCCATGAGCATGGCGTGACGCTCAGAAAGCGTCTGGAACGGCAGAACCTGGCCTTTCGGTGGTTGGCCTATCTCGCGGCGATCCTCTGTATCCTTATCTTTGGCGTGTATGGCCCAGGCTTTGATGCGAGCCAATTCATTTATTTCCAGTTTTAACGAAAACAGTCCCGGAGGAAGCGCGTTTCCTCCGGGACTGCTTCTTTTTTCCTTACAGCGCCAGCCGGTAGATGGCTTCGCAATCCGCTGCCTTCAGGGGCACGAACTGGCCCAGCGTGCCGCCTGCCATGGCCACGGCGCGTTCGGCCATGCGGCCGAAGTCCGTATCGCCGATGCCGTTTTCCGTGAGCGTGGTCGTCAGACCCAGGCTGCGATAGAACGCTTCCAGCCGGCGGATGCCCTCGGCGGCGTCCGCGGCATCATCGCCGCTGACCGGCACATCGAACACCCGCACGGCGAACTGCGCCAGCTTGGCCTCGCCGCCGTGGGCCAGTGCGTACTTCATCCACGCCGGGAACACGATGGCCAGCCCCGCGCCGTGGGCGATATCGTAGAGCGCGCTGAGCTCGTGCTCCAGCTTGTGGCTGGCCCAGTCGCCTATGCGGCCGGTTTGCAGCAGCGTGTTGTGCGCAAGGCACCCAGCCCACATGATCTCGGCGCGCGCGTCGTAGTTTTCCGGCTCATGCATGACGATGGGGGCGTTGCCCACCACGGTCTTAAGCGCACCCTCGGTCATGCGGTCGATCAGCTCCACATGCGTAACGCGAGTGAAATAACGTTCCATCATGTGCGCCATGATGTCCACCACGCCGCAGGCCGTCTGGAAGGGCGGCAACGTATAGGTGAATTCGGGATTGAGAATGGAGAACTTGGGGAAGTTCAGCGGCGTGTTGCGCCCGCGCTTGCACAGGTCCTCCTCGCGGGTGATGACGCTGGAATTGCTCATCTCGCTGCCTGCCGCGGGGATGGTCACCACCGTGCCCAGGGGCAGAACTTCCGTATTCCTGCCCTTGCCGTCAAACAGGTCCCATACGTCGCCGTCATAGCAGGCGCCGTTGGCGATGGCCTTGGCGGTATCGATGGCGCTGCCGCCACCGACCGCCAGCACCAGCTGAATGTCGTGCTCGTGGCACAGGCGGATACCTTCCCGCACCAGAGAAAGACGCGGATTGGGCTGAACGCCGCCCAGCTCCCATACCTGCGTGCCCGCCAGCTGCGCCATTACCTGGTCATATACGCCGGTGCGCTTGATGCTGCCGCCGCCGTAGACCAGCAACACCCGTTCGCCCCAATGAGCGGCCTCGCTTTTCAGGTTGCTCAGCGCGCTTTTGCCAAAGTAGATCTTGGTGGGATTTTGAAACACAAAGTCAATCATAATAGCCGGCTCCTTTACAAAATTGGTGAAACAACGGTGTGATACATTGTACCATGCCTGTGTGGGGTTTGCAAAGCCCTTATGGTTGACAGGCGGCCGCCGGCGGGCTATGATGAAATGGCGCGCGGCTCCGCGCCCCGCGCCCGCCTCCGGAGGCGGACGATACGCACATGGAGATAGCCGTCTATGCAGACCTTGCTTGCCAAAGCCCGCCCCTTTGTGGGCAGCCGCTCCTTCTACGCCGGCGCGCTGGGGGTGATGGCCCCTGTCGCGGTTCAGCAGCTGATCAACAACCTGTTCAACATGATCGATAACCTGATGGTGGGCAGCCTGGATGCCAGCGGCCTGGCCATGAGCGCCGTGACGGTGGCCAACCGCCCCTACACCATCTTTTTCGGCGTGTTCTTCGGCATGACGGGCGCGGCAGGACTGCTCATCAGCCAGTATTACGGCGCGCGCGATGTCAAGACCTGCCGCGCTCTGTTTGCCCTGCAGCTGGTAATCGGGCTGGCTGCTTCGCTGTGCGTGGGGCTGTGGCTGGCGCTGTGGCCCGAAAGCGTGATGCGCATCTTTGTCAATGATCCGCGCACCATCTCGCTGGGCATGGAGTACCTCAGCATCATCTGGCTAAGCTATCTGCCACTGGCGGTGAGCAATGTATGCATCTTCTCCCTTCGTTCCATCGGTGAAAACCGCATGAGCATGCTGGTCAGCCTGGCCGCCATGGGGGTCAACGCGCTTTGCAACTACGCGCTTATCTTTGGTCGATTGGGCATGCCGGCTCTGGGCGTGCGCGGCGCGGCGCTGGGTACGCTCATCGCCCGGACCGTGGAGATGCTGTTCTACCTGCGTATGCTCCTTGGCGGGCGCTCCCTGTTCACGCTGGACCTCCGAGCCGCCTTCCGCCTGCCGCGCACGGTGGTGCGTGCATTTGCCGTTAAGGCCGTGCCGCTGATTCTCAATGAAATCCTGTGGAACGTGGGCATGAACGTCTACTTCTGGAGCTATGCGCGCCTGGACGAAACCGCCCTGCCTGCCGTGACCATCGGCGAGCAGATCTCCACCATCGCGGCGGTGCTGGCCATGGGAACGTCCTCGGCGGTCTCGGTGCTTATCGGGGCCGAACTCGGCGCGGGACGGCTTTCGCAGGCAAAGGCCAACTGCAAAAAACTCCTCACGCTGGTGGTGGCCATCGGATTGGTGTGCGTGGCGCTATGCCTGGGACTGGGCGCGATCCTGCCCAACGCCTTTGGGGTAGAGCCCCGGCTGCGCGATCTCGCTGCGCGCATAGCGACCGTGATGGGGGTGTTTTCACCGTTCAACTTCCTCTATGGCTTTTGCTTCTACTGCATGCGCGCAGGGGGTGACACGCGCAGCGCCATGCTGCTGGACAGCGGCTATATGTGGCTGGTGCCCGTGCCGGCAAGCCTGCTGATGGCGCTGCTGCTGCCGGGACGCATCGACATCGCCGCGGCGGTGCTGGTGGTGCAGGTGCTGATGAACCTGAAAGTCATCCCGGCCCTGTGGGTGCTCAAAAGGGGAAAGTGGGTGCGTAATATCACCGTGGAGGGCTCACGGGTGTAAAAAGGGAGCCTGGCTTGTGCATTTCCCTGCTTTGGTGGTATAATAAACTGTTGTGGTATGGCCTGCATGCCTGACCCGCACGGAAGGAGGGACCCGCCTATGCACAGCCAACGGATGGGTGCGCTTGTATGCCTGCTGCTTTCGATGCTGATTGCGCTGTGCCCTGCGGCGCTCCCGCTCCATGCTGTCGCCGAAGAGGAAAACGTCATCTACTATATCGAACCGGAGCTTCCCAGCGATGTGGAGCCCTACGATCCGGAGCATCCGGAGGATCTTTACGAGGACCAGCTCTACGCCAAGTCGGCCATCCTCATCGAAGCATCCTCCGGCGAGGTGATTTTTGAAAAGAATGCGGACGCCACCATGTATCCCGCTTCTACCACCAAGATCATGACCGTGCTTTTGGGCATCATGATGGGCGATATGAACCAGACCGTCTACCTGTCGCAGACCGCTGCCGACATCGGCGACGACAGCTCCGACATGGGACTGGACGTGGGGGAGAGCATCAACTTTAAGGACCTGCTCTACGGCACCATGGTGCGCTCCGCCAACGAGGGCGCCAACCTCATCGCCGAAACGCTCTACGGCAGCGTGCCGGCCTTTGCCGAGGTCATGAACGAGGCCGCCGCCATGTACGGCTGCACCGGCACGCATTTTGCCAACGCCAACGGCCTGCACGACCCCAACCACTATACCACCGCGCGCGATATGGCCAAGATCGCCCAGGCCGCCATGCAGAACGAGACCTTCCGCGACATCGCCAAAACCTATACCTATTCCCTGCCGGCCAGCAATCTGCACAGCGCGCGCGTGCTCACCTCCAGCTCCCGTGCGTTTTTCAACCCCAGCCTGGAGGAAAACGACGCCTATTACCCCTATGCCATCGGCATCAAGACCGGCTTTACCAACGCGGCGGGCCACTGCTTTGTAGGCGCGGCCGAGCGGGACGGGGTGGAGCTGATCTCCGTGGTGTTCTACACCACGGCGGACGGCCGCTGGACCGATACGGTCAAGCTGATGGAATACGGCTTTTCCCAGTTCGTGAGCATGACGCCCGCGGAGCTGTATGCCGAAAACCCCATCATGGTGGAAACCTCCGGCTTCTCCCTGGACGATGAGGGCTATGGCCGGCTGGAGCTCAATGTGCAGGCCCGCAGCGGGTCGCGCGAGGTGAGCATCGTGGCCACCAAAGCCGAGATGGAAAGCATGGCCAGAAATCTCCGGCAGACCGTGCTGATCGAGTACACGCGCGATTTTGCCGCCCCCATTCAGGCGGGTGAGGTCATGGGCACCATGACCTATTACCCCACCGACGGCGGCAGTCCCGTCACCTATGACCTGGTGGCCTCGCGTACCATCGCGCGCCGTGAAAACGCGCCTCTTTCGCTGGAGGAGATCGTGGAGCAGGTCTACGCCGATCCCAACCCCTTCCCGCCGCTGTCGGCGGAGCTGGTGGTCATGATCTTTTTGCCGGTAGGCGGCGTGTTTGTGGCCATTCGGATTTTGATGCGCGTGTTCCGCCGCACGGGCCGGCACCGCAAGGGCCGCGTGCCCAGGCCGCGCAACCGCTTCTATCGCTGACAAGCACGCATACGAAAGGAGGCGGGGCCGTGGTCGCGCAGGTGATTGTGGATGTGGTGCACACAAACGTGGCCCGCCCCTTTTCGTACCTGGTGCCGGAGGGCGCGGAGGTATCGGTGGGCGCGCGGGTGAGCGTGCCGCTGGGCCGGCGGCGGGTGGACGGCATCGTCGTGGAGCTGCTGGAGAATCCGCCCGACGGCCTGCCGCCCGAAAAGTTGCGCCCCATCGGCGCCATGCTGGACGACTGTCCGGCGCTGCTACCGCCCTTGCTGGACCTGGCGCGCGAGCTGTCCGCGCAGGCGCATTGCCCCCTGGCCGAGACGCTGCGCCTGATGCTGCCCGCAGCCATGCGCACCGGCCGCGTGAAGCGCAAAAAGGAGCTCTATGCCCGCCTTGCCGACGGCGTGGACGGCGAAACTGCCGCGCAGGCCCAGCGCCGGGCACCGAAGCGGGCTACGCTGCTTCGGCTGCTGGCTGGCGGCGAGCTGCGCGCCGTCAAGGAGCTTGAGCCGCTTGTCAACCAGCCGCGCGAGGCCCTGCATGCGCTGGAAAAGGCGGGGCTGGTGGTTTTGGAGGAGCGCGAGGTGTTCCGTGCGCCCGAAGGCGAGGCGGATGCGGCGCATACGCAGCCCCCGGAATGGACGCCGGACCAGCGCGAGGCACTGGATACCATGCTCCCGGCCCTCCGGCGGGGTGAGGGCGCGTTTCTTCTGCACGGCGTTACCGGCAGCGGCAAGACCGAGGTATACCTGGCCATGGTGGCCGAGACGCTCAAGGCGGGCAAGGGCGCGATCATCCTCGTGCCGGAAATCGCCCTCACGCCGCAGATGGTGCGCTGGTTCCGCGCGCGCTTCGGACCGGAGACGGCGGTTTTGCACAGCCGCCTCACCGACGGTCAGCGCTGCGACGAATGGCGGCGCATCCGCCTGGGCTATGCGCGGGTGGTGGTGGGGGCACGCAGCGCGGTCTTTGCCCCCGTCGAAAACCTGGGTCTCATCGTGATTGACGAGGAGCACGAGCAGACCTACCTCAGTGACAGGCATCCCCGCTACGACGCGCGCCGTGTGGCCATGAGCCGCTGCACCCGCGAGGGGGCCACGCTGGTGCTCAGCAGCGCTACGCCCAGCATCCTGTCCTTCGCCATGGCCCGCCGGGGCGACTACACGCTGGTGGAGATGCCCCGCCGCGTGCGCGGACTGCCTCTGCCGGATGTCACCGTGGTGGACATGCGGCGCGAACTGGAGGCTGGAAACCGCTCCATCTTCAGCCAGCTGCTGATCGAGCGGCTGGGCGAATGCCTGCGGGCGGGGCGGCAGGCCATGCTGTTTCTCAATCGGCGCGGGTACAACACCTTCGTCAGCTGCCGCAGCTGCGGATACGTGGTCAAGTGCGAGCGCTGCGATCTGAGCATGACGCTCCATCGCGAGCCGGGCGGCGAGGGACCCGGAAAGCTTCGGTGCCACATGTGCGGTGCGGAGCGCACCCCGCCGGAAACCTGCCCCGAATGCGGCAGCCGTTACATCCGCTACTTCGGCAGCGGCACCCAGCGCGTGGAGGAGGAGGTTCACCGCCTGTTTCCCGGGGTGGGGACCGTGCGCATGGATATCGACACCACCCGCGGCCGCGACGCGCACGCAAAGCTGCTCGACCGATTCGGCCGGGGCGAGGCGCAGGTGCTCATCGGCACGCAGATGATCGCCAAGGGACTGGACTTTCCGCGCGTGACGCTGGTGGGCGTGGTTGCCGCCGACATGACGCTCAACCTGCCGGATTACCGCGCGCCGGAGCGCACGTTTCAGCTCATTACCCAGGTAGCGGGCCGGGCGGGCCGCGCCGGGCTTCCAGGCGAGGTGATCGTGCAGACCTATAAGCCGGAGGATCCCTGTATCCAGGCCGCCGCGGCGCAGGATTACCGAACGTTTTTCGAGCAGGAGTTCAGCCGCCGCCGCGCGGGATTGTATCCCCCCTTTACGCTGCTTGCGCGCCTGCTGGTGGAAAGCCCCGACGAGGAGGCGGCCCACCAGACTGCCGAGCGCCTCTACGACGTGGTGCGTACCTATCTGCTGTCGCACCCCGTCCAGAAAAAGCGCACGCTCATGCTGCGTGCCGATGAGGCCCCGGTCAAGCGCATCCGCGGCCAATACCGCTACCATGTGCTGATGAAGCTGTTCGATCACCCGGACGTGTCGCCCCTGCTGGCCCTTCTGGCCGAGCTGGCGGGCGTACAGGACGGCGCGTGCACCATTTACTGTGAAGTCAACCCCGCCACCATGATGTAGGGGAACAAGGAGTTTGGTCTGAAATGGCAACCAGAAAAATTGTGGAAATCGGAGACGAGAAGCTGCGCAAGCATGCCAAAAAGGTAGAGAAATTCGACCTGCGCCTGCGTATTCTGCTCAAGGATATGGCAGACACCATGTACAAGGCCGACGGCGTGGGCCTGGCTGCGCCGCAGGTGGGCATTCTCAAGCGGGCGGTCGTGGTGGACGTGGGGGAGAGCCTAATTGAGCTGGTCAATCCCGAAATCGTATCCGCCGAAGGCGAGCAGAGCGGCCCTGAAGGGTGCCTGAGCGTGCCCGGCCGCTCCGGCATCGTGGTGCGTCCGGAGCGCGTGACCGTCCGCGCCCAGAACGCGCATGGCGAGCCCATCGAGGTGACGGGCGAGGGTTTCCTCGCGCGCGCCTTCTGCCATGAGATCGACCATCTGGACGGCATCCTGTATGTAGACAAAATGGTGCGCGAAATCTTCCCCGACGAAGAGGAGGCGGACGGCGAAGCGGAGACGGATGGGGAGGAGGAAGGCGAGTGAAGGTTGTTTTTATGGGTACGCCGGACTTTTCCGTGCCTACGCTTCAGGCGCTGGTGGACGCGGGCTACGAGGTGGCAGGAGCCTTCACCCAGCCGGACCGGCCAAAGGGGCGCGGCGGCAAGGTGCAGATGAGCCCCGTCAAGGAGCTGGCCCTGCGCCTGGGCATCCCCGTGTTTCAGCCGCTGAAAATCCGCGCGGACGGGCTGGAGCCTTTGCGCGCCCTCGCGCCGGATGTGTGCGTGACCGCTGCCTTCGGGCAGATTCTCTCCCAGGAGGTGCTGGACGTGCCGCGGCTGGGCACGGTGAACGTGCACGCTTCCCTCCTGCCCCGGCACCGGGGCGCGGCCCCCGTTCAGTGGGCCCTTTTGAGCGGCGACGCCGTGACCGGCGTGACCACCATGTTCACCGACCGGGGCATCGACACGGGCGATATGCTGCTGCGCGCCGAAACGCCCATTTTGCCTGACGATACCGCGGGAACCCTTACCGACCGGCTTGCGAAGGTGGGGGCGGAGTTGCTCATCGAGACGCTGCGCCGGCTGGAAGCGGGTGATTGCCCCCGCGAAAAGCAGGACGAGACCCTTGCCACCTATGATCCCAAGGTGGATAAGGAGATGGGCCGCCTGGATTTCACACAGACCACGCGGGAATGCGTGAACCGCGTGCGCGCCATGTCGCCGTGGCCGTGCGCCTTTGTGCCGCTGGCGGAGGGCGCGCTCAAGGTATGGAACGCCGCCGCGTTTGAGGGGGCTTCGGGCGTGCCGGGCACGGTGCTCCGGGCCAACAAGCACGACGGACTGGTGGTGGCCACCGGTGATGGGGCGCTCTCGCTGCTGGAGGTGCAGGCGCCCAACGCCCGCCGCATGGACGCGAAGGCCTTTCTGCTGGGACATCCCATCCCCGAAGGAACGATGCTTGACGAGGTGCGTTTATGAGTGAAGAGCGCAGAGCGAAGGACCGCAGGCCAGGCGAACGCCGGACCGCGCCGCGCGCGTCCCGGCCCGGTTCCCGAGCTTCGTATGCCGCGCATGCGGCCGAAGGCGTGCGCCCGACCCGGCATGCCGGTGAGGAGAAACGCCCGGTGCGCAGGCCTGGCGAATATGGCGCTGCGGAGGGCTCCGGTGCGCAGGCGCGCACTCCCCGGCCCCATAGCGACCGTCCCGCGGACCGGCGTCACCCGATGGCGGCGCCAGGCGCAAACGGGCGCCTGCACAGCACCGGGGCATCGGGCGCGTCCCATGCGCTGCATGCGCAGGCCCACTCCGGCCATGGCCTAGCGCCCCGCAGCCCCCGGCCCCGCACGGCCCAAAGCGGTCTGAATGCCCGCCGCCTGGCGCTGGACGTGCTCACCGACGTGCGCGAGAAGGGCGCCTACGCCTCGCTGGCTTTGGGCGAGCGGCTGCGTGCGGCGCATCTGTCGCCGGAGGACCGCCGCCTGGCTACGGGCCTGGTCTATGGCACGCTGGAAAACCAGCTGCAAATCGATTATGCGCTGGATCGCCTGATGGACCATCCCACCCGCGAACCCGTTCAGCGAGACATTCTGCGCATGGGTGCGTATCAGATTCTGTTTCTGGACCGCGTGCCCGACAGCGCCGCGGTGGACGAGGCGGTGAAGCTCACCCGCGCCATGGGCATGGAGGCGGCCTGCGGCTTTATCAATGCGGTGCTGCGCAATCTTTCGCGCGGCAAGGACGAAATCGCATGGCCCGACCGGGAGGCCGATCCCATGACCTACCTGAGCGTGATGGGCAGCATGCCCCGTTGGCTGGTGGACAAGCTGGTGGCGGCTTATGGCCCGGAGGAGGCAGGGCGAGTGATCCTCTACCGCGAAGAGGAGCACCCCGTATGCGTGCGGCCCAACCTCGCGCGGCTGTCCGACGCCGGGTTTGAAGCCCTGCTGCATGAGAAGGGCTGGCGCGCCGAGCGCGGCCTTGCACCGCATGCGTGGCTGATCTACGGCGCGGGAGACCTGGCTTCCGACGCGGATTATCGTGCCGGACGCTTCTCCATTCAGGGCCAGAGCAGCATGCTGGCGGCGGAGGCGCTGGAGGTGCGGCCCGGCATGAAGGTGCTGGACGCGTGCGCCGCGCCGGGCGGCAAATCCGCTTACCTGTGCGAGCAGATGCAGCTGACAGGGCGCGTTTATGCCTGGGAGCTGCATGAAAAGCGTGCGCAGCTGCTGGAAGGCGTACGCAGGCGGCTGGGGCTGGACAACCTGCGCATCTCCGTGCGTGATGCGCTGGACTTCCGGCCCGACCTGGAGGGCGCGCTGGACGGCGTTTTGCTGGATGCGCCCTGCGCGGGGCTGGGCGTTCTGAGCCAGAAGCCGGATATCAAGCTGCGCCTGAAGGAGGAGGACATCCCCGCTATCGTGGACACGCAGGGGAGGCTTATCGATACGGTCTGCCGCTATGTGCGCCCCGGCGGCGCGCTGGTGTACAGCACCTGCTCGCTCCTGCCGGAGGAAAATGCAGACCGCGTTCGGGCCTTTCTGCAAGCGCATCCGAACTTTACGCTGGAACCCCTGCCCACAAGCTTCCCGGAGGAGCTGCGCGCCCGGCAGACGCCCTGCGGCCTGCAGCTGCTGGGCTGCCGGGACGGCGTGGAGGGCTTCTTCATCGCCCGGATGCGGAGGGTACGGTGATGGACGACAAGCGCGTACTGCTCGACCTGACGCCCGAGGAGCTGGGGGATTTTCTCAAATCCCTGGGCCAGCCTGCCTTCCGCGCCGGTCAGGTGTTCACCTGGCTGCACCGGGGCGTGGCCTTTGCAGACATGGGCAACCTGCCCGCCACCCTGCGGGCGCAGCTTAACGAAACCTGTGTGGATCTGCCCATGTCTATTCAGGAGGTCCACCCCTCTAAGCGGGACGATACGGTCAAATTTCTTTTTGCCTGCCGGGACGGCAATGTCATCGAAGGCGTGCTCATGCGCTACCGCTACGGCTATTCGCTGTGCATCTCCACCCAGGTGGGATGCAAGATGGGCTGCGCCTTCTGCGCAAGCACGCTGGAGGGCTGCGTCAGGAGCCTGTCAGCGGGTGAGATGCTCTCCGAGGTGCTTCTGGCCAACCGCTTTCTGGGCGAAAGGGGCAAGGTGGGGCACGTGGTGCTCATGGGCAGCGGCGAGCCCCTTGATAATTACGATCAGGTGGTGCGATTCCTGCGCCTGCTCAACGCGCCCCAGGGGCTGAACATCAGCCTCAGGAACGTGTCCCTCTCCACCTGCGGGCTGGTGGAGGGCATCCGGCGCCTGGAGGGGGAGCATTTGCCCGTTACACTGAGCATCTCCTTGCACGCCCCGAACGACGAGATCCGCCGGCAGATCATGCCCGTGGCCCGCACCTATCCTATCGCCCAGCTGATGGAGGCCGTGCGTGCCTATGTGGCCGGCACGGGGAGGCGCGTGGTGTTCGAGTATGCGCTCATTGATGGCCTCAACAGCCGCCCTGCCCATGCGCGTGAGCTGGCCCGGCTGCTGCGCGGCCTGCAATGCCATGTCAACTTGATCCCTCTCAACCATGTGGACGAGCGCAGGCTGCGTCCTGCCACGCCCGACGCGGTGCGCGCCTTCCAGCAGACGCTGGAGGCCGAGCATATCTCCGCCACCGTGCGCCGCGAAATGGGTGCGGATATCGGCGGCACGTGCGGCCAGCTGCGCCGCAGCCGCCTGCGGGCACAAGCCTGAATTTTTTCATATCCCCAGCGGGAAGGAGCGAATAGCGATGCGCGTATGTCAGCGTACCCATCAGGGCCGGGTGCGGTCCAGCAATCAGGACTGCCTCCTTGTGGATGGCTGCGTCTACGGGGTGGCCGACGGCATGGGTGGCCATCAGGGTGGCGAAACCGCCAGCCGCGTGGCCGTGCAGGTGCTCAAGAACGCGCTGCGCGGCAAGCTGCCTGACCGACGCGCCCTGGAAGTCGGCATGGAGGCGGCCAACCGCCGCGTGTATGACATGGCGCGGCACGACAGCAGCCTGAGCGGCATGGGCACCACCGTTACGCTCCTGTGGGAGGACGGAAAACGCGTGCTGGTGGGCCATGTGGGTGACAGCCGCGCCTATCGCCTGCGCGGGGGCGAGCTTAAGCAGATCACGCAGGACCACAGCATCGTGGCCGAGCTTCTGCGCAACAATGTGATCACCGCCGAAATGGCGCGCAACCACCCCTACCGCAACGTCATCACCCGCGCCGTGGGCGTGGACCCTGTTGTGACCCCTGACGTGATCGACGAGGACAAGCAGCCCGACGACGTATGGCTGGTGTGCTCCGACGGGCTGTACAACATGGTGTCCGACGATGTGATCCGCGATACCCTCGCCGGCAGCGAAACCGACGAACAGGCCGCTGACAGCCTGCTTTCGCTGGCACTTGAAAACGGGGGCTCCGATAACATCACCTTTGTCATCTGCCGCGTCACGGAGGTGGACGGGCAATGATGAAGGGAATGGTCTTTGCCGAAAGGTACAAGCTGGAGGATTTCATCGGTCAGGGCGGTATGTCCCTGGTGTACCGCGCGGTGGATATCCGCACGGGCCACAGCGTGGCGGTCAAAATTCTCAAAAGCGAATACAACAGCGACAAGGAGTTTCTCGAACGCTTTCAGCGCGAGGCCCAGGCCGCCAGCCTCATGTCGCACCACAATCTGGTCAACCTCCTGGATGTGGGCGTGGAGGGGGAATACCGCTACCTGGTGCTGGAATACGTCAACGGCAACACCTTAAAGGATATCATCCGCCAGAAGGGCCGCCTGAATTATCAGACCGCGATCCAGATCACCATCCGCATTCTCAGCGCCCTTCAGCATGCGCATGACAACGGCATCATTCACCGCGATATCAAGCCCCAGAATGTGCTCATCCACGCTGACGGCCATGTAAAGGTTTCGGATTTCGGCATTGCGCGCATGACCAATGCCTTCACCATCAGCAAGGGCGATACGGTGGTGGGATCGGTGCATTATTCCTCGCCCGAACAAGCCACCGGCAGCGTGGTGGAAGCCACCAGCGATATCTATTCCACCGGCGTGGTCTTGTACGAAATGCTCACCGGCCGCGTGCCCTTCGTGGGGGACACGCCGGTGGCCGTGGCCATGCAGCATGTACAGGACCCGCCCCCGCCCATCACCGATTTTGCGCCCGAAACGCCCCCCGCCGTGGTGGCGGTGGTGATGAAGGCGCTGGAAAAGAATCCGAAAAACCGTTTTCAGAGCGCCCGTGAAATGGCGGACGCCCTCATGAAGGCCAAGGACGGCAAGCTTGATCCCGCCTCGGTTGTGCTGGAGTCCTCCGGCCCCCGTCCGGCAGTCAAGCCCGCGCAGCAATCCGCACGCATGCGCGAGCTTAGCCCTCACGGTGCGCAGGGCACGGCTCGGCGTGCGCCCGTGCGCAGGCGGCGCAGCCGCCGGCGCATTGCAGAGCTGGTGCTGTCCGGCCTGGCGGCGGCAGGCGTGCTGGCGGCGCTGGCCTTCGGCGTGGTGCAGGTGTATACCCGCGTCAGCCGCAGCGCCATCGCGCCCGATGTGGTGGGCCTCAGCGTGGGCGATGCGCAGACCCTGGCCCGCCGCGAGGGCCTGAACTGGCAGCAGACCGATATCAACCACGATACCATCCCCGCGGGGACTGTCATCTCACAGATTCCCGAACCCGATACAGCCATGGAAAAGGGCGACAGCCTGCTCGTAGCGGTCAGCCTGGGCCCCGTGAGCACCGCCATGCCGGACCTGAACGGCATGAATTACGAGGACGCCACTGCGCGGCTGAAGGACCGCGGGTTTGGAAACATCGTGCTGATCAAAACGGTCTCCTCCTCTCCGGTGGGCACCGTGCTGGGACAAAGCCCCAAGGCGGGCGATAGTTTCATTTCCGGTCAGAGCGTGGAACTGACCATCTCCGGCGGCAGCACCATGGTGCCGGACCTCGCAGGCAGGTCACACGAGGAAGCAGCTGCGCTGCTCAAGGAAAGCAGCCTCACGGAAGGTACCCCCGTGTACGTGGAGGTGACGGATGCTTCCCAGGTGGGACAGGTGCTGGCACAGATGCCGGCAGTGGGCACCATGGCCGTTCTGGACGCGCCCGTGACCTTGACCGTGGGTATCGAAAGCGAACCCTATCAGGGGGAGGTCAGCCTAGATCTGCCTCGGGCGGATCATGACCGCGTCCTGCGCGTGACCCTGGAACTGGACGGTGAGGAACGCGTGGAATACGAGGGCACCGTTGATGCAGCCGGCGGCAACGTGCTGATTCCGCTCAGCGCCACCGTGGAGGGTGAGGTGCCCTGCCGTATATACCTGGACGACGAATTGTATCTGGAACAGACAGTGACCCTGAGATGAGGGGGAGGGAAGACGACTTGCAAAGCGCCGAGGGCGTGATCGTCAAGGGTGTGGGCGGCCTGTATTACGCCCGTGGAGAGGACGGGGGCACGCATGTGCTGCGCGCCCGCGGCATCTTCCGCCGCCGGCATATAACCCCCATGGTGGGGGACCGCGTGCGCTTTACGCCCGGTCAGGGCGAGGAGCACGGCTGGGTGGAGGAGATTCTGCCCCGGGAAAGCCAGCTGGTGCGCCCGCCGGTGGCGAATGTGCGCTATCTGGTGATCGTGCTGGCCCCGGCCCCGGCGCCGGACTACCTGCTGATCGACACGCTGATCGCCATGGCGCTGCGGCAGGGCATCCGGCCCGCGCTGGTAGTGAACAAATGTGATCTGGATGGCGGAACCTATGAAGCCGTGCGGAGCGATTACGCCGGACTGGGCGCGCCTCTGCTGGCTGTGAGCGCGCTGTCCGGCCAGGGGATGGACGGCCTGCGGTCCCTGCTTGCATCGGGCGTTTGCTGCCTGGCGGGGCAGAGCGGCGTGGGCAAGAGCACGTTGCTCTGCGCTGCCACGGGTCTCAGGCTGCAGACCGGCGAAATCAGCCAGAAGATCCACCGGGGCAGGCACACCACCCGCCATGCGGAGCTGCTATTCAGCGGGGAGTACCGGGTGCTGGACACGCCGGGATTCAGCCTGCTGGAATTGTGGGAGGGGCTGGAGCCCATCCGGCTGAAGGAGTATTATCCCGAATTCGCTCCCTATGAAGGGCAATGCCGCTTCTCGCCCTGCTATCACCTCAGCGAGCCCGGCTGCGCGGTGCTTAAGGCTGCGCGCGCGGGAGAGATCAGCCAGGCGCGGCTGGAGCGCTATCATCTGCTGTTGAAGAAGGCACAGGAAGCATGGAGGAATCGCTATGATTAAATTATCCCCCTCGATTCTGGCGGCGGACCCCCTTCGGTTGGGGCAGGCCGCACGCATGGCCCAGGAAGCGGGCTGTGACGAATTGCACTTTGATGTAATGGACGGGCATTTCGTGCCCAACCTCACCTTTGGTCCCCATATTCTCAAGGCCATGAAACAGGAGCTTCCCCAGATCGTCTACGATGTGCATCTCATGCTGGACAATCCGGCGGAGTTTGTGGACCCCTTCATAGACGCAGGAGCGGATATCCTGACCGTGCATGCCGAAGCCGATGGCTTTGATCGCGCCCTGAACCGCATCCGTGAACGCGGGGTGCAGGCGGGCGCCTCGGTGCGCCCGGCCACGCCCGTTGAATGCCTGCGGGATGCGCTTTCCCGGCTGGACCGCGTGCTGCTGATGACGGTGGAACCCGGATTTGGCGGGCAAAAGCTCATACCGGAGGTGCTGGACAAGGCGGCGCAGTTGCGCGCCCTGGGATTTGCGGGCGAGATTGAGGCCGACGGCGGCATCACGGAAAGCAACGCGGCTCTGCTTAAGGAAGCGGGGATCGGTGTGCTGGTGATGGGCACGGGATTTTTCCGCGCAAAGGACCCGGCCGAAGTGGTGCGCCGGGTGCATGCGCTCTAAGCCCGTCCGGGCATGCTAACCGTGGGAGCAATCCGCTCCCGGTAAGGAGGCATGCCCATGAAACGGACCAGACCTGCTACGCGGCTTTTTACGCCGCCCCCCAAGCGCAGGCGCATGGCGCGCGCACCTGTGCGGCACTGAGCGCGCTCTGAGAATTCACGCATAAGAAAGGAACCGCATGCATTTTGACGATTTGAACCTGATTCCTCCCCTGCTGTCCGCTGTGCGCGACATGGGCTACGACCAGCCCACGCCCATCCAGCGCGAGACCATTCCGCCCGTCCTGGCGGGGCGCGACGTGCTGGGCTGCGCCCAGACGGGCACCGGCAAGACCGCCGCGTTCGCCCTGCCCATCTTGCAGCGCCTGAGCCAGGAGCGCAAGCAGCACGCGGGCCGGCGTACCATCCGCGCTTTGATTCTTACCCCTACGCGCGAACTGGTGCTGCAGATCTTTGAAAACTTTGAAAGCTACGGGAAGAACCTGCCGCTCACCTCCTGCGTCATTTTCGGCGGCGTGGGGCAGCAGCCGCAGGTGGAAGCCCTCTCTCGTGGGGTGGACATTCTGGTGGCCACTCCCGGCCGGCTCAACGACCTGATCGGTCAGGGACATATTATCCTGGAGCATATTGAAATCTTCGTCCTGGACGAGGCCGACCGCATGCTGGACATGGGCTTCATTCACGATGTGCGCAAGGTTATCGCGCTGCTGCCCCGCAAGCGGCAGACGCTGCTGTTTTCCGCTACGATGCCCGCCGAGGTGGAGAAGCTGGCCCTGAGCATCCTTACGGATCCCGCCAGCGTAAAGGTGGACCCTGTGTCCAGCACGGTGGACCGCATCGAGCAGCGCCTTTATCTGGTGGACAAAGCCAATAAAAAGCTGCTGCTGGCCAAATTGCTCAAGGAGCCGGAGGTGGAGAGCGCGCTGGTGTTCACCCGTACCAAGCACGGCGCTGACCGCGTGGTGCGCGAGCTTGCGCGAGCGGGCATCCCTGCCCGGGCCATCCATGGCGACAAGAGCCAAAATGCCCGCCAGCAGGCCCTGTCGGACTTCAAGAGCGGCAAATCCCGCGTGCTGGTGGCTACGGATATCGCCGCTCGCGGCATCGACATCGCAGGCCTGTCGCATGTGTTCAACTATGACCTGCCCAATGAGCCGGAGGCTTATGTACACCGCATCGGACGCACGGGCCGTGCGGGCCTGGATGGAAAGGCCATCAGCTTTTGCTGCATCGATGAGATGAAGGAGCTCCAGCAGATCGAAAAGCTGCTGGGGCGCAAGCTGGAGCGAGCAGAAAGCGAGTGGCCCATGCAGGTATTCACCGAAACGGTCAAACAGCCGCGTCCGCCCCGGCCTTCCCGTCAGGAGCGGCAGAATCCGGCTCCGACGCCGCCCGCAAAGCCGCCGGCGCAGGAGGCCGCGCGGCAGGCGGCACGCACGGTGGCCCCGCGCGGCGAAACGGCACCATCCCGCCCAACGCGGGAAAAGGCACGCCCCGCAGCGCACGCCGGGAACGAGCCTTCCCGCACCACGCACAGTAAGGTGCCGGACGCGCCACGCCAAAAGACACGCGGGGATGCGCATGGCGCCAATGAACCGGTCCGCATGAGCGCTACGCCGCTGGAGCGGCCCACGCACGCCCTGCCATCCCGCGCGGACGTTCCTCAGCCGCCGCAGGAGTCCGCCGCGCCGCGCGTCACATTCCATCAGGACCACCTTGCCTACGAGGAACTCATCCGCCGCCAGCGGCCCCAGCGCCGCCGCATCCTCTCCACCGGCAACGACCGCCGGTGATTTCCCCTCCCGCTACGCAAAAGGAGACGCATATCATGCCAAAGCAGATGACCGCCGAACAAAAGTTGACCTACATGACCGAAACGCCTCTCCCCCGGCTGGTGCTCTCGCTTTCCGTTCCTACGATTGTCAGCATGCTCATTACGTCGTTTTATAACATGGCCGACACCTACTTTGTGGGCCTGATCGGCTCGGCCAGCGCGTCGGGCGCCGTGGGCGTGGCCTTCCCGCTGATGGCCATCATGCAGGCGGTGGGCTTCATGTTTGGGCATGGCTCGGGCAACCATATGGCGCGTGTGCTGGGTGCGGGAGACGCGGCAGACGCGCGCAAGATGGCCGCGACAGGATTCTTCAGCGCGTTCTTTGTGGGTCTGGCCATTATGACCATTGGCCTTCTGGCGGCAGAGCCCCTGGCCTATGCCCTGGGATCTACCCCTACCATCGCGCCCTATGCCATGGAGTATCTGGGCTATCTCATGCCCGGCGCGCCGTTTCTGATCGCCAGCCTGGTGCTCAACAATCAGCTGCGCTTCCAGGGCAGCGCCTTTTATGCGATGATCGGCATCACCTCCGGGGCGGTGCTTAATATCATCCTGGACCCGCTGTTCATCTTTACCTTCGGCATGGGGGTGGCAGGAGCCGCGCTGGCCACCAGCCTCAGCCAGGTGGTCAGCTTCTTTCTGCTGCTGAACGGCACTCGCCTGGGCGGCAACATTCGCATCCACTGGCGGGATTACACGCCTACGCTGGCCAATTTCCGCGAAATTCTGCGCGGCGGTGTGCCCTCCCTGGCGCGTCAGAGCCTCAACAGCCTGGCCACCGTGTGCCTCAACCTGGCCTCCGGTGGCTATGGAGACGCGGCCATTGCGGCTATGAGCATCGTTACCCGCGTGATGATGATGACGGTGAGCGCCATCATTGGCTTTGGACAGGGCTTCCAGCCCATCTGCGGATTCAATTATGGGGCAGGCCTGTATGAGCGGGTCCGTCGGGCGTTCTGGTTCTGCGTCAGGCTCTGCTTCTGCGTGCTGGTGCTGGTAAGCGCCGCGGCCATCGCACTGGCGCCGCAGATCATCAGCCTGTTTCTGGCAGCCGACCCGCAGGTACAGGAAATCGGTACGCTGGCGCTGCGTCTGCAATGCGCCCTCATCCCCCTGTTTGCCTTTACCTGCCTGTCCAACATGATGCTGCAGACAATGGGCATCGCGGGGCGCGCCACGGTGCTGGCCATGGCCAGACAAGGCCTGTTCTTTATTCCGGCGGTATGGGTGCTGGAGCATGCCTTTGGCCTCCTGGGCGTGCAGCTGGCACAGCCAGTGGCCGATGTGCTTTCCTTCCTGCTGGCCATTCCGCTGACGCTGCCGGTTTTGCGCAGGCTGCGCGAGAGCGAGGCTGCAAAAAAAGTTTCAAAGACGTGAACGCTTTACCATCTTTCTCCGTCTTATCTGCGGAGGCATTGTCAGCGATGCCGCGCGCATGCGGGGAGGGAGGAGAAATGCCCGTCAAACTGGGAATCGTTTCATATATTACGCAAGTATTACGTTGACAGTTGCTTTCCAAAGATGGTATAATCAGAGACGATTGCGGCACCCTGTGTGCTGCGTGTATGACAGAAATACGCGAGGAGGTCCGACTGTGAAAAGAATCCTTTCCATGCTGCTCATCGCTGTGCTGGCGCTGACCGCCGTACCCGCGCTGGCCGCGAACGACGCCGGCACCAACTATACCCTTTCGACCGAGGGTGTGGTGGTGCTGCAGGATATCGCCGACCGTAACATCACCCCCGCTGCGGGTGCTCTGGATGTGAACCCCGTCATCGAAGGCCAGAGCCCCACCACCGGTATGCCGGTGAGCGGCGATTCGCTCTATATGCCCATGCTGGTGCAGATCAGCAACCCCGAAGGCTCCGAAAAGGTGGACGGCAAAAACGTGACCGCCGCCGGTATCGGACAGCGTGCGCCTTGGGGCGGCCAGTACGCGGATATCGTGTACGAAGGAATCCTTTACCGTTCCGGCCAGACCCGTATCACCTTTCTGTTCAACGACAGCTTTGCCGAGGGTCAGCCCCTGAGCGCCGGCCCCGTGCGTTCGGCCCGTATCGGCCACGTGCTGCTGCGCGAGGAGTGGCAGGGCGGCATCGTGTATGCCGGCGGCCCGCGCCGTGAGGAAAACAACATCGCGGCCATGTTTGCCGAGCTGGGCGCCAGCGACAAGGGCGTCACCTTCAACCTGCTGGACGGCAAGTATCAGGAATACAAGAACCGCGTGAGCGGTGTCAAGTCCCCCGACAACTACAACGTCAACGTGGTGGGCATACGCTCCCTCATCCCCGCTACCACCGTGGCCACGGAGCATCCCTTCCTGTTCTCCGATGCCAGCCCCTATGTGGACGGCTACGAGGTGGCCTACAACATCAATCTGGACTGGGGCCACAAGGTTTATATCTCCCACTTCTACTATGACGAGGCCAACAACCTCTACCTGCGCTATTCCGGCGACGCGCCCTACATGACCTTTGCCGAGGCCGAGGACCGCAGCGAGGAGAACCAGGAGCAGATGTCCTTCAGCAACGTGATCATCCAGCGCGTGGGCTATGAGTACACCAACAACTCCAAGATCATGCCCGTGATGCAGAGCGTTGGCAAGGGCAATGCGGACATCTTCATCGGCGGCCGCTACATCCCCGGCTACTGGGTGCGTGAGTCCATCGAAAGCCCCACCATCTTCCTGGATGACAAGGGCAATGAGATCCAGCTCACCCCCGGCAAGACTTTCATCGCTCATTTCCCGCCGGAGAGCCTGCTGACCTATTCCGCCAGCGCTGCGCAGTAATCGGATTCTCGGACAGGCAGTGTTTCGGGCCGGACGGCTATATGCCGTCCGGCTCTTTTTCGGCTTTTGCCGGCATTGCGCAACAACGCGCGATGGGGTACAATAAGGGTAGAATCGATGCGAAACGCAACAACGTTCCATGCAAGGAGGTATCCATGACTTTGCCCGTTACGCCTGAAATCTCACAGGCCCTGCGCGATATTGCAAAGGATTACGTCATCATGAAATGCCGCTACCAGTCCGCGCTGCGGGAGGTGCGAACCAAGCTGGAAATTTTGGACGACGAGTTCCAAATGCGCCACAGCCGCAACCCGATCCATCATATGGAAAGCCGGATCAAAAGCCCGCAGAGCATTGCCCAGAAGCTCAAACGCAAGGGGCTGCCCATCACCCCTCAGGCGGCAATGGACAATCTGAACGACATTGCGGGCATCCGCGTGGTTTGCGCCTACCTCAACGATACCTACGCCATCGGCGAGCTGCTCACCGGACAGGACGATATCCGGTTGGTACAGACGCGCGACTACATCGCCTCGCCCAAGCCAAACGGCTACCGCAGCCTGCACCTGATTGTGCAGGTGCCGGTGTTTTTGAGCGAAGGCAAGCTCATTTTGCCCGTGGAGGTACAGATCCGCACCATCGCCATGGACTTCTGGGCCAGCCTGGAACACCAGCTGCGCTACAAGGAAACCGCGCACGTTCCCGAAGAGCTCAACCGCCAGCTTCTGGACGCAGCCAACCGTATCGCCGCGCTGGACGGAGACATGCAGCATATTCATGACCAGATGGCCGCGCTGGCCAATCGCATCGGCGATCTGAAATAGTACGTATGATAGAAACCGCCTTCCCTGCGCATACTGGCATGGGGAGGCGGTTTTGTTGATCGGGTTTCTTTTCAGCGTGATTGCAGGAGCGGCCATGAGCGTACAAGGTGTCATGAACACCCGCCTGCAGGAGCATGTGGGGCTGTGGGAGGCCAATGCATACGTACAGGGCACGGCCTTTGCACTTTCGCTGGTCGTGATGTGGCTGTTTGGCACGGGCAACCTGGGCGCCCTGGCGAGCGCTCCTCGCGGATACCTGCTGGGCGGTGCGCTGGGCCTGGTGATTACCGTAACGGTGATGCTGGCCATCAAGGGGCTGAACGTAACGGTAGCGGTGTCGGTCATCCTGATCGCACAGCTGCTGGTGGCGGCGGTCATCGACGCCTTTGGCTGGATGGGACAGGAAAAGGTGCCCATGGGACTTTGGCAGTACGTAGGGCTGGCGCTGATGCTGGGCGGCGTGGCGCTGTTCAAGTTTCGCTGACCAGCGCTTCTTCGCCGTCGAGCAGGACGGTGGTCATGTCGCTGAGCTGGTTGATCGCTTCGCTCAGCGAGGTGAGGGTATCGCTTACCTGCTGACCGCTGGCCAGCTTGGCATCGTAGGCCTCAATGATGGTATAGATGTTGTCAAACACGCTCTGGTCATACAGACGGCCGATTTCTCCATACATGCCCACGTTCAGGTCGTTGAGCACCTCCATGCCGTGGACATACTGACGGATGCGGCCCAGCATGGCTGAAGTGGAACTGGCGCCCAGACGGCTGAGGGAATTGACGCTGCTGACGGCGTGCTGTACTTCGCTGCGAAGGCGGGTGTTGCGTTGCGCCTCGTAATTGCTTTCATTGATGCCGCCTACGCCCGCGACCTTGAAAATGAGGAACGCGGCCAGCAACACCAGCAGAATGATGAGAATGGGCCGGTAGCGATGAGAGCGCATCACACTGTGATAGCCACGGGAGCGCATATATCTCGTCATACCGTCGGCCTCCTTTCAAAACAATGTGGGAATTGTAGCCATTATACCACAGTTTGTCCAAGTGGTAAAGAGCATCCAAATCGGAGCACTTTTTGATCCGGCTGTGGTGGAAGATACCGCTCTTTCGGTCAAAATGAGGCACTTTTTGGCATAAGGGGGCGAAAGAAGTGGCGGGGGTGCTGCTGGGACTGTGGAGCGGCGCAGTTTGGTGGGGCGCAGGCCGGTCCGACCGAGAGCACGCTGTCCGCGCAGCCATGGCGATAGGGCTGGCCGCATCCATGGCTATGCAGATCATGCTTTTGTGGCTGGATGGACAGCTTACGCTGCAAACCGGGCTTCCGCTTCATCTGTGCGGGCTGTTTGGGGTGCTGTCCATCCCGATGCTCCTGTGGCGCGCGCCGCAGCCTCTCTACGAACTGTCCGCATTTCTGGCAGGCCCGGCGGCGGCTGTTACCCTGCTGTTTCCGGCGGTGATCGAATCCTCGCGCCCCGTGCTGATGCGGCTGGCTTTTTTACAGCTGCATGTGCTGGTGGCGCTCACGCCCGTGATGCTGTGGCGCGCAGGAAAGCCGCTTCCCACGGACCCGCGGCGTGCGCTGGTCCTGGCAAGCGGCTATCTGCTGGCAGTGGCGGCGCTTAACCGCGCACTGCATACGAATTATCTTTTTTTGAGCGCAGCGCCCGCAGGTACGCCGTTACAATGGCTCTATGCCCGGGGCGGCGGGTACTATGTGTGCGCATTGTCCATGCTGTGCATGACGTTGTTTCGACTGCTGGCAGATGCATACCGGCGCGCGGCTATTTCAGGAAATAGGTGAGCATATAGCCCGTCGTGCCGCCATAGGAAACCTTGGTCCATTCCGAGCCGGGGATGAGCACCTGGACCGACGCGCCGCTGGGCATGCGCGAAAGCACGTTGTTGATGGACATGTTGGCTGAAGAGCGCAGGTTTACATAGCTCCCGCTGGGATGGCTGACCGTGCGCCAGGGCGTGGAGGGCAGATTGTGCAGCTGAATGTAGGCAGTCATCACATATCCCGTCATGCCGTTGGTCTGGTTGGTGACCTGACACCATTCGCTGCCTTGCGCGTTGACCCAGAGGCGGGTGCCGTTGTAGAGCTTTGCGAGCACCTTGGAACCGGTGGAGGCATACTGACGCAAATTGAGCGCCTGGGTGCTCTTGGGATTGGCTACGACGGCGTAGGCTGTGTTGGCCGTGCCGCTGCCGCCCTGCGCGGCCTGATCGCGCGCCGCGCACAGGCCCTCCTGCAAAAAGTCGCTGCTCATGAAGCCCCAGTATCCGCCGATGCTGACGCACCACCAGCCGTTGCCCTTGGCGATGACGCTCACATAGCTGTCGCCGGGGAACTGGCGGGTGACGGGATAATTCATGCCGGGGCCGGAGCGCATGTTCATGGCGGTGTTGTTGGGCGTTTTGATGGTGGCCACGGTGCTGCTGCCGGGGTTTTTACGGCCCCAGTCGGCAACATATTCCCCGCGCACATAGCCTGTCTGGCCGTTGATCTGGACGCAGTACCAGCCGTTGGAGGCGCTGAGCACGTGCAGCGGCACGCCATTGTAGAAAATGCCCAGCACCTGCGCATTGTAGTTTGGTTGCGCGCGGAAGTTGAGGAACGCTCCGCCGTTGTTGTTGGTTACCAGCGCCGTCCAGACAAAGTCGCTGTCATCGATCACCTGGTCGATGTAGTTTTTACTCATGTATCCGGTTTTGCCGTCGGGCGTGCGCACGTAATAGAAGTTGTTCTGGCTGCCGTTGATCTCCACCCACGTGCCGCGCGTACAGCTGCCCAGCCACTGGCTGGAGGAGCTTCCCTGCGCGCGCAGGTTCAGGGTGTCGGTGCCGTAGATTACGCCAAAGGTACCGGAGGATGCCATGGCGCTGCCGGCCATGAGCAGGAGCAGAAGCAATGCGGCCAGGGCACAGAGGCATAGCTTGTGGTTTTTCATGGGTCAAACCCTCCTTGGGTACGGAATTCCTTGCCTACCATGTAAACGGGAGGAGAAAAGCAAATCTTCCCGCATGGAGAGACATTATTTTCGGTATTTCGGCAGGGCAAGGGCGCGCGACACCGCCGCCGCAATGGCCTCGTCCTTCACGGGCGGAAAGGAGCCCCCACCGAAGCGGACGTGCAGGAAAAATTCATGCGTGCCATGATTGCCGGTGACAGGACTGTGGGTCACATCCACGGCATGGGTGTCCGGCTGTGCATCCAGCGCAGTGCACAGGGTGCGCAGAAGCGGCGCATAGCGGTCCGGCGAAAGCTCGCCCGTGCGGCGCGCGGCAGGATCGTCGATCTCAAAGAGCGGCTTGACCAAGCACATCAATTCACCCTGGCCATGCATCACGGCACGGAACTGCGGCACCGCCTTCACCAGGGACAGATAGCTCAAATCCACGCTGCCCAGCGTGGGAACAGGATTAAGCGAAAGCAGCTTTTCATCGCCCAGGTTGGTGCGCTCCAGATTGACCACCCGCGCGTCCTGGGAAAGAGACCCGGCCAGCTGACCAAAGCCTGCCTCCACCGCGTAGACCAGCGCCGCGCCGTGCTTGACCAGGCAATCGGTGAATCCGCCGGTGCAGGCTCCTGCGTCGATGCATACGCGGCCCTCCACCGCGATGCCGAAATCGCGGATGGCGCCTTCCAGCTTATATCCGCCCTTGCCCACGTAACGCTCGTACAGGCCGCGCACGGTCATGGGTTTGTCGGAGGGAACCAGCTGACCGCCCGTGGTCACAGGCTGCGCGCCGCAGTAGACCGCGCCGCTCATCAGATAGGGCAGGGCGGCTTCGCGGCTGTCAAAGAAGCCTTCCTCCAGCAGACGGTCCATGGCGGTGCGCTTTTTCACCATACGCCCTCCGCCTTTTCCAGCGGCAGCCAGGCCAGGACACGCTCCAGATAGCGGTCCCAGAAAGCCCAGTTGTGGTCGCCCGGCTCGGTATGGTATTCGATGGGCAGCTCCTTGCCGAAGCGCGCAAAGAAATGTTCGTTCGCCTCGAAGAGATGATCCTCCGTGCCGCAGGCCATATACATGCGCGGCGCGCGGTCCGGCTCCTTGAGGAACCGGTCGGCCAGGCCGAACAGGCTGCCCGGCCCGCGCAGCAGATCATGCTCGCTGCCATAGACGTCGTCCAGCTCCCTGAGCATGAAGGGGCCGCGGCTGGCAAAGGTTTCGTAGCCCTTTTCCATCTCGACACAGCCCGAAAGGCTGGCCGCCGCCGCATAGCGCCCCGGATAGCGCAGCGCCAGCCGCAGCGCGCCGTAGCCGCCCATCGAAAGGCCGGCGATGAACCGCCCGCTTCGCTTGCGGCACACGGGAAAGTAGCGCTCGATCACGGAGGGAAGCTCGCGGGCGATGAAGGTTTCATACTTCCTTCGCGCCATGCGCCATATCCATATAGAAGGAACGGTTGGCCGCAGGCATGACCACAGCCAGACGATAGCGCTGGGCATACTGCTCCACGCGCGTCTGACGCAGCCACATGGTATGGTCGTCGCTGAGCCCGTGAAGCAGATAAAGGACCGGTATGGGCGAGCCGGACTGTGCCGCCACCTGCGGCTGGGGCAAAAGGATGTAGGCCGCCGTTTGAATGCCGAGAACCTCGCTGTAAAAATGGAAATCAGAAAAGACCATAAAACACCCTCCTGCAAGATGAAAACTGTGGAATGCTTTTTGTATCATATCACAAAACACGCTGATTTCCAATATCCTATCAGCGTTTGACGGCTGTTGTCCGTCCTATCCGCCAGGAGAGGGAGGCTTTGACCTGACGCCATGAACGGCCATTTCCGAAATGCTTGACTTCCGTACGTTTTCGGGGCATAATACAATCTGCCCAATTATGGCTAAAGAAGGGGGAGAGCACGTGCGGCATGTGATTGAATCGGTGGAGCGCGGATCGGCGGCATACCGCCATGGCCTGCGCGCGGGCGACGCGCTGATCTCCCTCAATGGCGAAGCGATCGTGGACGAGATCGACTATCAGGCGCTGATTGCGGGCAGCCGCGTGCATGCCGTGGTGGAGCGGGACGGCCGGGAGGTCGCCGTGGACATCCGCAAGCAGGAGGGAGAGCCGCTGGGTTTGCACTTTGGGCCGGAGATGGCGCTTTCGCCCCGCACCTGCCGCAACAACTGCGTCTTTTGCTTCATCCGCCAGATGCCGCCGGGCCTGCGCAAAACCCTCTATGTGCGCGACGACGACTGGCGCTTTTCCCTGATGATGGGCAACTTTGTGACCCTGACCAACGTGGATGACGCCGAGTTTGACCGCATCATCCGCCGCCATGCCTCGCCGCTGTATGTGAGCGTGCATGCCACCGACCCCGCGCTTCGCTGCCGGATGATGAACAACCGCTTCGCGGGCGACATCCTCCAGCGCCTGACGCGCCTCAAGGATGCAGGCATCCGATTCCACTGCCAGATTGTGGTGTGCCCCGGCTGGAACGACGGCGAGCAGCTGCTCAGAACGCTGAGCGACCTTCGCGCCCTGGTGCCCGCGGCGCAGACCGCGGCCATGGTGCCCGTGGGCCTCACGCGCTTTCGTGAGGGACTGGAGCAGCTTCGCCCCTTCACCAAAGCGGAGGCGGAGGCGCTGCTTAACGCCATCGCGCCCTTTCAGGAGCAGTGCCGCCGCGAGCTGGGCACCACCTTCGCCTTTCCCAGCGACGAATTTTTCTGCATCGCCGGGCGGCCTATCCCTCCGGAAAGCTGGTACGAGGACTTTCCGCAGATCGAAAACGGCGTGGGGCTGCTGCGCCGCTTTGAATGCGAGCTGGAGGAGGCGGAACGCTTTGAGGTGCCCGACGGGCCCGCGCCTGCGCGCCGCTATCTGATTCCTACAGGGGTGAGTGCCGCGCCGCATCTCATGCGCATGGCGGAGCGCTTCGCGCCACCGGGGGTCAGCGTGCGGATACTGCCGGTGGCAAACCACTTTTTTGGCGAGACGGTCACGGTGACGGGCCTGCTCACCGGAGGCGACGTACTTGCCGCGCTTACGCCCGACAAGGTGGCGGACGCGGACGAGCTGCTCCTGTGCTCGGTGATGCTTCGCCATGAGGGCGATCTGTTTCTGGACGACATGCACATCGACGATTTCCGCAGGCGCGCCCCGCTGCCCCTGCACGTGACCGGCTGTGACGGGCAGGCGTTTTACGACGCGCTGCGCGGCCGCTTCGACGATTGAAGGAGGGAACCCCATGGCCAAGCCGCTGGTGGCCATCGTAGGCCGCCCGAACGTGGGCAAATCGACATTTTTCAACAAGATCGCGGGACGGCGCATCTCCATCGTGGAGGATGTGCCGGGCGTGACGCGCGACCGCGTCTATGCCGACGTAGAATGGATGGGCCGCCGCTTCAGCATGGTGGATACCGGGGGCCTGGACATGCGCAGCGAGGACGTGCTCCTCTCCCAGATGCGCCGCCAGGCGGAAATCGCCATGGACACCGCCGATGTGATCTGCTTTTTCTGCGACGGGCGCACGGGCCTGACCTCCGAGGACGAGGACGTGGCCAACTACCTGCGCCGCACGCGCAAGCCGCTTCTGCTGGTGGTCAACAAGATGGACTATCAGGGGATGAACGATCAGCTCTACGAATATTACAACCTGGGCCTGGGCGATCCCATCGCCATCAGCAGCACCAACATGCTGGGCCTGGGCGACCTTTTGGAGGAAATCGTCAAGCGCCTGCCCCCGCCCACGCCCGACGAGGCCGAGGAGGAGGGACATGTCATCCAGCTGGCGCTGGTGGGTCGGCCCAACGTGGGCAAAAGCTCGCTGTGCAACCGGCTGCTGGGGCAGGAGCGCACCATGGTCAGCGATATCCCCGGCACCACGCGCGACGCCATCGACACCACCTTTACCGACGCGGACGGCACGCGCTACAACATCATCGACACCGCCGGCATGCGCAAGAAAAAGGCCGTGGAGGATGAAACGCTGGAACGCTACAGCGTGCTGCGCTCGATCGCGGCCATCGACCGCTGCGACGTGGCGCTTTTGCTCATTGATGCCCAGACAGGCGTGACGGAGCAGGACACCAAGATTGCCGGACTCATCCTCAGCGCCGGCAAGGCGGTGCTGGTGGCCGTCAACAAGTGGGACGCCGTGGAAAAGGACACCAACACCATGGAGCAGTTCCGCAAAAAGATCTTAAGCGATCTCAAGTTCATGAGCTACGCGCCGGTGCTGTTTTTGTCCGCGCTTACCGGCCAGCGGGTAAATACCGTGCTCGCCGCCGTGAAGGCCGCCTATGAACAGTACAGCCGCCGCATCCCCACGGGCGTGCTCAACGAGGCTCTGGCCGACGCGCAGGCCAGCCTCCAGCCGCCCGTCTCCGGCGGGCGCCGCCTCAAGATCTACTATGCGACCCAGCAGAGCGCGTGCCCGCCGACGTTTGTGTTTTTCGTCAACAGCGAGGAGCTGATGCACTTCGCCTACGAGCGCTATCTGGAGAATCATCTGCGCAAGAGCTTCGGCTTCGAGGGAACGCCCATCCGCTTCATTCTCCGGGAAAAGACCAAGGACTGATCCGAAAAAAACAGGGGCGTGTTGCAGAAAGCAATTTCTGCGGCACGCCCTTTTTGCAAACAAATCAAG